>Ga0181560_10005889_pt1 | contig 10864 bp, 5 predicted proteins | sample 011ome_20_FD_133751 | JGI IMG/M metagenome (GOLD analysis project Ga0181560, IMG submission 133751) | Coastal salt marsh microbial communities from the Groves Creek Marsh, Skidaway Island, Georgia - 011509CT metaG (megahit assembly) | ecosystem: Environmental > Aquatic > Marine > Intertidal zone...
AGCATCGCCTGAACACCCTTGTTCTTAAATGCAGTACCGCAGAGACAAGGCACGATTTCACGAGCTAGGGTACGCTGACGCAACCCGAGCTTGATTTCCTCTTCTGAAAGCTCACCGCCCTCAAGATACTTTTCCATCAGCTCTTCGTTTGCTTCAGCAGCGGCTTCAATCATCTCTTCACGAAGCGATGCCACTTGATCAGCAACTTCAGCAGGCACATCTTCATAAGTGAAGGTCGTACCCATGTCGTCTTCATTCCACGCGATGAACTTGTTCTTCACAAGATCCACAACGCCTTTAAAATCTTTCTCCGCGCCAACCGCACACTGGATCGGAACAGCAGTCGCACCCAAACGGTCACGAACCTGATTGACGACACGGATAAAGTCAGCACCATCACGGTCCATCTTGTTCACAAAACAGATACGTGGGACACCATATTTGTCAGCCTGGCGCCAAACAGTCTCAGACTGCGGCTCAACGCCCGATGCTGCACAGAACACAACCACCGCGCCATCGAGAACGCGCATTGACCGCTCAACCTCGATTGTGAAGTCAACGTGGCCCGGTGTATCAATGATATTGACACGGTATTTGTCGTACTGCTGGTCCATACCTTGCCAGAAGGTTGTTGTCGCAGCTGATGTGATCGTAATACCACGCTCCTGTTCCTGCGCCATCCAATCCATGGTTGCCGCACCGTCGTGAACCTCACCAATCTTGTGGTTCACACCGGTGTAGAACAAAACGCGTTCTGTAGTCGTTGTTTTACCAGCATCAACGTGTGCGCAGATGCCGATGTTACGGTAGCGATTAATCGGGGTGGTACGTGCCACTGTTACTCTCCAAAGGGCCGGACTATCCGGCCATCATTCAATTAAAAACGGAAGTGCGAGAACGCCTTATTCGCTTCAGCCATACGGTGAACGTCTTCACGCTTCTTCACCGCAGCTCCGCGCTGCTCAACCGCGTCAAGGATTTCACCTGCGAGGCGCGCTTGCATTGACTTCTCACCACGCTTGCGCGCGTACTCTACCAACCAACGCATCGCCAGCGCTGTACGACGACTTGGACGCACTTCAACAGGCACCTGGTAAGTTGCACCACCAACACGACGAGACTTCACCTCGACCATCGGCGCGATATTCTCAAGCGCCTGATTGAACACTTCAAGTGGATCCCCACCGTTCTTTTCGAGAACGCGATCAAGCGCTCCATAAACGATGGATTCTGCAATGGACTTCTTTCCACTTTCCATGACGTGGTTAATGAACTTAGCAAGCAATTGATCGCCGAACTTTGGATCCGGCAAAATTTCACGTTTTACGGGGACGCGACGTCTTGGCATTGTATTTTCCTTTTCTTCAGGTCATTCCGGGACTCTCGCCCGGCCTTACTGAGCATGGCGAGCCATACTCTGTATAAATGATTACAGTTTAATGAATTTTTGGTTTCAAATTAGCTCTTAGGCCGCTTCGCACCATACTTCGAACGACCTTGTTTACGATCGTTTACACCAGCAGTATCCAATGCACCACGCACTGTGTGATAACGCACACCTGGCAAATCCTTGACACGACCGCCGCGGATCAGAACAACCGAGTGCTCCTGCAGGTTGTGGCCTTCACCACCGATGTATGAAGATACTTCGTATCCGTTGGTCAAACGCACACGGCACACTTTACGAAGCGCTGAGTTCGGCTTCTTTGGTGTGGTTGTATATACACGAGTACATACACCGCGGCGCTGTGGGCAAGCCTGCAACGCAGGAACGTCTGTTTTGACGATCTTACGCTTACGTGGCTTGCGAACAAGCTGATTAATAGTTGCCATTGGCAAACTCCCTAGTCCATTGCAAAAAATAGGGCGCGATTCTAGGCGCGCCCAAAGCTACAGTCAAGTGAGGCGGATATTACTCCGCCGCCTCTTGCCCCTGAGATTCAATCTCAGCGATCTCTCGACTCAATGCTTCTGCCACTTCAGCAGCAGAAACACGTGTTTCATCACCGGATTCAGCACGCTTACGCTTGCGCTCTGCGTGATATGCCAAACCAGTACCTGCTGGGATCAAACGACCCACAACAACGTTCTCTTTCAGGCCACGAAGATTATCCGATTTACCTGTCACCGCAGCCTCTGTCAGAACACGCGTTGTTTCCTGGAATGACGCCGCAGAAATGAAGGACTCTGTCGCCAATGATGCTTTGGTAATACCAAGCAATTGACGCTCATAATGCGCTTCAATCTTTCCGTCACCACGAAGACGATCGTTTTCTTCCAGAACTTGTGTGTACTCAACTTGATCACCAGCGATGAATGACGAATCACCCACTTGATTCACTTCAACCTTGCGCAGCATCTGACGAATAATCACCTCGATGTGCTTATCGTTGATACCTACACCCTGGAGACGATAGACGTCCTGAATTTCGTTAGTGATGTACTTCGCAAGCTCCGATACACCCAGGAGACGCAAGATGTCATGAGGGTTTGAAGGACCGTCAGAGATTACCTCACCCTTCTGCACTTGCTCGCCATCAAATACGTTGAGCTGGCGCCACTTAGGAATCAGGATTTCAACTGGATCAGTTCCATCTTCCGGAGAGATCACAAGGCGTACTTTCCCTTTGGTCTCTTTACCAAATGAAACATGCCCTGAGATTTCCGCAAGAATCGATGACTCTTTTGGCTTACGCGCCTCGAACAAGTCAGCAACACGCGGAAGACCACCGGTAATATCTCGAGTCTTCGATGATTCTTGTGGAATACGCGCGATAACAGAACCCGCCTCGATATTCGTTCCGTCCTCAAGTGATACAAGTGCACCACCTGGCAACGAGAAGTGAGCGATCGGCTCATCGGTAATCGCAGCGCCCGCTGCGTAAAGGAAAATACCTGGCTTTAAGTCTTTACCCGCAGCCGGACGATCCTTTTCATCGATGATTTCGTAGTTCGCAAGACCTGTTAGCTCGTCGACCTGACGCTTCACGGTAATACCGTCTTCAAACGCCTGATAACGGACAATACCTGCGCGATCAGCAATAATTGGGTGCGTATGCGGATCCCAAGTTGCAACTACAGCACCAGCATCAACCTTCGCACCTTCTTGTACACTAATTACGGCACCATACGGCAGCTTGTACCATTCGCGCTCACGGCCATGCTCATCGGCAATACTCAAAGCGCCAGAACGCGATACAGCAACCAAGTCGCCGTTTGAACGCTCTACCCACTTCAAGTTATGTAAGCGCACCGTACCACCATGCTTCACATCGATACGGTCAGCAGCAGACGCTCGGCTCGCAGCACCACCGATGTGGAACGTACGCATTGTCAACTGAGTACCCGGCTCACCGATTGACTGAGCCGCGATTACACCGACAGCCTCACCAACGTTAACCAAGTGGCCCCGACCAAGGTCACGGCCGTAACACTTCGAACAAACACCATGACGAACTTCACAAGTAATTGGGGAACGAACCATAACCTCGTCAACACCCCAACCTTCGATTTGCTCTGCCAACTGCTCGTCAATCAGCGTGCCTGCCTCAAGCACAACTTCAGTGGTACCAGGCTTAACGACGTCTTGCGCCACAACACGACCAAGAATTCGGCCCGCCAAAGGAACAACAACATCACCACCTTCAATGAGAGGTGTCATGCGCAGACCTTCTTCGGTTCCGCAATCATGATCTGTGATCACAAGGTCCTGAGCCACGTCAACGAGACGACGAGTCAAGTAACCTGAGTTCGCTGTCTTCAATGCTGTGTCGGCCAAACCTTTACGCGCACCGTGAGTCGAAATGAAGTACTGGAGTACTGATAGACCCTCACGGAAGTTGGCTGTAATAGGCGTTTCAATAATCGAACCGTCTGGCTTCGCCATCAAACCACGCATACCTGCAAGCTGACGAATCTGCGCAGCAGAACCTCGAGCACCAGAGTCGGCCATCATAAAGACTGAGTTGAACGAATCCTGCTGAACCGTCTTGCCTTCAGCATCGACAGCATCTTCTTTACCGATCCGTTCCATCATTTTCTTGGCAACAAGGTCATTCGCTCGCGCCCAGATGTCGATCACTTTGTTGTACTTCTCGCCCTGGGTTACAAGGCCTGAAGCAAACTGATCTTCGATTTCTTTAACCTGGGCTTCGGCTTCACCAATGATTTGAGCTTTCTCTTCTGGAATCTCAAAATCGTTCACGCCGATTGAAGAGCCAGAACGCGTCGCATAACTGAAGCCCATGTACATCAATTGGTCCGCAAAAATGACAGTTTCCTTCAGACCAACACGGCTATAACACGAGTTAATCAGACGAGAAATCGCTTTCTTTGTCATGTTCTGATCAACCAAAGAGAATGGTAAACCAGTTGGAACAATTGAGAACAGAATCGCTCGACCAACGGTCGTTTCGACGATACGGGTTTCTGGCGTGCCATTCCCATCTGCATCATTCACTGTTTCATCAATACGAACTTTAATCTGTGCCTGCAAATCGACTTTACGTGCACCGTAGGCCCGCAAGACTTCATCGGTGTCAGTGAACACCATGCCTTCGCCTTTGACATTGATGCGATGACGCGTCATGTAATACAGACCCAAAACAACGTCCTGAGAAGGAACAATGATTGGCTCACCATTCGCTGGCGACAACACGTTGTTTGTCGACATCATCAATGCGCGCGCTTCAAGCTGCGCCTCGAGTGTCAAAGGCAAGTGAACAGCCATCTGGTCACCATCGAAGTCGGCGTTGTAGGCCGCACACACCAGCGGGTGAAGCTGAATTGCTTTACCTTCGATCAATAGCGGCTCAAATGCCTGAATACCCAAACGGTGAAGTGTTGGTGCACGGTTCAGAAGAACTGGATGCTCGCGAATCACTTCTGCCAAGATGTCCCACACTTCAGGTGTTTCACGCTCGACCATTTTCTTCGCCGCCTTGATCGTGGTCGCAAGACCACGTGCTTCAAGCTTCGCGTAGATAAATGGTTTGAATAATTCAAGCGCCATCTTCTTAGGAAGACCACACTGATGCAGTTTCAAATATGGACCGACCACAATCACCGAACGGCCAGAGTAGTCAACACGCTTACCAAGAAGGTTCTGACGGAAACGACCCTGCTTACCTTTGATCATGTCAGCAAGCGACTTCAATGGACGCTTGTTTGAACCCGTAATTGCACGTCCACGGCGACCGTTATCAAGGAGGGCATCAACCGATTCCTGAAGCATCCGCTTTTCGTTACGAACGATAATGTCCGGAGCGCGAAGCTCGAGCAGTCGCTTCAAACGATTATTTCGGTTAATGACGCGACGATATAAATCGTTCAAGTCAGATGTCGCGAAACGACCGCCATCCAATGGAACCAATGGACGAAGATCCGGTGGAAGAACAGGCAGCACTTCCATGATCATCCATTCTGGCTTATTGCCACTGTCACGGAATGACTCGAGCAACTTCAAACGCTTCGACAGCTTCTTCAGCTTGGTTTCAGAGTTTGTATTTGGAATCTCTTCGCGCATAGTCGCGATTTCATCATCGAGATCCATATCCATCATCAATGCACGAATCGCTTCGGCACCCATCATGGCTGTAAAGTCGTCCTGGTATTCTTCAAAGGCTTCGAAATATTGCTCATCCGACAACAGCTGACCACGTTCTAGTGGAGTCATACCAGGATCAACAACAACGTATGTTTCAAAGTAAAGAATGCGTTCGATATCACGCAACGTCATATCAAGCAGTAAGCCGATTCGCGACGGCAATGACTTCAAGAACCAAATGTGACACACAGGGCTTGCGAGCTCGATGTGGCCCATCCGCTCACGACGGACTTTTGTTTGTGTCACTTCGACGCCGCACTTTTCACACACAACACCGCGGTGCTTCAAACGCTTGTACTTACCGCACAAACACTCGTAGTCCTTCACTGGTCCGAAAATACGTGCACAGAACAAACCATCGCGTTCTGGCTTGAACGTTCGATAGTTAATCGTTTCTGGCTTTTTCACCTCTCCGAAGGACCATGAACGGATCTCTTCAGGCGACGCAAGACCAATACGAATCCGATCAAAGTCGGCGGATTGTCCCTGGCTTTTTAACAGGTTTAACAAATCTTTCATTGCTTAAATCTCCAATTCCTACCGACTTACTCGTTTTCTAGTTCAACAGAGATACCGAGTGAACGGATCTCCTTGACCAGCACGTTGAATGATTCCGGCATACCAGGCTCCATGCGGTGGTCGCCATCGACAATATTTTTGTACATCCGCGTACGACCATTCACGTCATCCGACTTGACAGTCAGCATTTCCTGAAGGGTGTAAGCCGCACCATATGCTTCCAGTGCCCACACTTCCATTTCACCGAAGCGCTGACCACCAAACTGAGCCTTACCACCAAGTGGCTGCTGCGTAACAAGTGAGTAGGAGCCTGTTGAGCGCGCATGCATCTTGTCATCAACCAAGTGATTGAGTTTCAACATGTACATATAACCAACAGTGACTTGACGTTCGAACGCCTCACCAGTTCGTCCGTCATACAGGGTGAACTGACCCGACTCAGGCATGCCAGCTAATTCAAGCAATCCCTTGATTTGCGATTCTTTCGCGCCATCGAATGCTGGCGTCGCGAATGGCACACCATCAACCAAGTTCTTAGCCAAAGCGATGATTTCGTCATCAGAGAGCGAACCGAGATCTTCTTGGTTTCCGCCGATCTTGTTATAGACCTGATCAAGGAAATCACGAACCTCTTTCACTTTCGCTTGTTGCTTGAGCATGTCATTGATACGGTCACCAAGACCCTTCGCAGCCATACCCAGGTGCATTTCAAGTACCTGACCAACATTCATTCGACTTGGAACACCCAGTGGGTTCAAAACGATATCAACTGGATCGCCATTTTCATCAAATGGCATATCTTCTTCAGGCATGATCACTGAGATCACACCCTTGTTACCGTGACGACCCGCCATCTTGTCGCCAGGCTGAATACGACGCTTCACAGCAACGTAGACCTTAACGATTTTCAGTACACCAGGAGCCAAATCATCGCCTTGAGTGAGCTTTTTCTTCTTCACTTCGAAGGCTTCATCAAGCTCTTTGCGACGCTCTTTCAATGATTTCTCAGCTTCAGCGATCAATGCGTTTTGCGCATCATCAGCCATCTTCACCTTGAACCACTCATCTTCTGAAAGATTTGCCAAGTACTCAGATGTCAAGGTATCGCCTTTCTTTAGGCCAGGCGCACCTGCAACTTTTTGACCCTCAAACTGCTTAGCAAGGTGGCCAAACGTTGCCTCTGAAACGATTCGATACTCTTCGTTGAGATCCTTACGGTACTCGTCGAGCTGCTCTTCTTCGATTTGCTTGGCGCGTGCGTCTTTCTCAATGCCATCACGCGTAAAGACTTGAACATCGATCACGGTACCTGTTGTACCCGTACCAACGCGCATTGATGTGTCTTTTACATCAGACGCTTTCTCACCGAAGATTGCGCGCAGAAGCTTTTCTTCTGGCGTCAACTGAGTTTCACCTTTCGGAGTGACCTTACCAACGAGGATGTCACCTGGCTTTACTTCGGCACCGATGTGGACGATACCGACTTCGTCTAGTTTCGCGAGCGCATTTTCGCCGACGTTTGGAATATCGGCGGTAATCTCTTCAGCACCCAACTTCGTATCACGCGCAACGCATGAGAACTCTTGGATATGAATTGTTGTAAAGCGCTCTTCTTTGACAACTTTTTCAGAGATCAAAATAGAATCTTCAAAGTTGTAGCCGTTCCAAGGCATGAATGCGATCCGCATGTTCTGACCAAGCGCCAATTCACCCGTGTCGACGGACGGACCGTCTGCCAACACGTCACCGCGCGCAACCACGTCACCTGCGCTTACGATTGGTCGCTGGTTGATACATGTATTCTGGTTCGAACGCGTGTACTTAGTCAGGTTGTAGATATCTACAGGCGCCTCACCTGCGGCTACCTCACCAGAATTTACCTTCACAACGATGCGCTTAGCATCAACAAAATCGACAATACCACCGCGGTTCGCGATCATACATACGCCTGAGTCCACAGCAACGTGGCGCTCCATACCAGTACCAACTAAAGGCTTCTCAGCTTTCAATGTTGGAACGGCTTGACGCTGCATGTTTGAGCCCATCAATGCGCGGTTGGCGTCATCGTGCTCGAGGAATGGAATCAACGCCGCAGCAACAGAAACAACCTGACGTGGCGAAACGTCCATATAATCAACGCGCTCTGGTGGCATCACTGCGAATTCGTTCAAGTGACGCACTGGAACGAGCTCTTCAATCAACTCGCCTTTGTCATTTAACTGTGCAGACGCCTGCGCAATAACGAAATCTGACTCTTCAATCGCTGACAAATAGAAAATTTCATCTGTTACTTTGCCGTTTTCAACACGACGATATGGTGATTCAAGGAATCCATACCGATTGGTACGTGCATACGTTGCCAACGAGTTGATCAAACCAATGTTTGGACCTTCTGGCGTCTCAATCGGACAAACACGACCATAGTGCGTTGGATGTACGTCACGGACTTCGAAGCCGGCACGCTCACGAGTCAAGCCGCCTGGTCCCAATGCTGAGACTCGACGCTTATGCGTAATTTCTGACAGTGGGTTGTTCTGGTCCATAAATTGCGACAACTGGCTTGAGCCAAAGAACTCTTTCACAGCAGCGGCAACTGGCTTCGCGTTGATCAAATCACGCGGCATTAAACCTTCTGTTTCAGCCTGGCCAAGACGCTCACGAACAGCGCGCTCAACACGCACCAAACCAACACGGAATTGGTTTTCAGCCATCTCACCAACTGAACGAACACGACGGTTGCCAAGGTGATCAATATCATCAACCACACCTTCACCATTACGGATGTCGATCAACGTCTTCATGACCGCCAGGATGTCGTCTTTTGACAATGTGCCTTCACCAAGCTCAGTGTCTCCACCGTCGAGCTTGCGCGATCCAACACGGCGGTTAAACTTCATGCGACCAACAGATGACAAGTCATAACGGTCAGCAGAGAAGAACAAACTCTCGAAGAGGTTTTCTGCGCTTTCCTTAGTTGGTGGCTCACCAGGACGCATCATGCGATAAATTTCGACCAATGCTTCCATACGATTCGATGTTGAGTCAGCAGCCAATGTATCTGACATATATGGTCCACGATCAAGATCGTTGGTGTAGATACACTCGATAGCTTTCACACCAGCTTCACGAATCGCATCGACTGACTCAAGCGATAATGGTTGATTCGCCGCAGCAATCACCTCACCAGTCGCTTCATTGACCACATCTTTAGCGAGCACCTTGCCAACGAGGTATTCATCGGCAACTTTCAATTCGTCAAGCTTAGCTTTTTGCAGTTCGCGAACATGACGCGCTGTAATCCGCTTGCCAGCTTCAACAATTACCTCACCCTTTGAGTCCAATACGTCAAACCCAAGTGTTTCACCACGTAGACGCTCAGATACAAGAGTCATGAATACATCGGTTTTCTTAAAACGGAATGCAGTGGTCTCAAAGAAGTGACCCAGGATCTCTTCATCCGACATCTCCATTGCGCGGAGCAAGATCGATGCTGGGAGTTTACGGCGGCGGTCAATACGAACGAACACCTGATCCTTTGGATCGAATTCAAAATCCAACCATGAACCACGGTAAGGAATGATACGAGCTGAGTAGAGCAGCTTGCCCGAGCTATGCGTTTTCCCTTTGTCATGTTCGAAGAACACACCAGGAGAACGATGAAGCTGAGACACAATCACACGCTCGGTACCGTTAATAACAAAAGTACCGTTCTCAGTCATGAGCGGAATTTCGCCCATGTACACTTCTTCTTCCTTGATGTCCTTAACAGACTTGTTCGACCCTTCTTTTTCAAAAAGAACCAAACGAACTTTTACGCGCAGCGGCGCAGCATACGTGTCGCCACGGAGGATGCACTCTTTCACATCGAATACAGGCTCACCTAACCGATAGCTTACATATTGAAGCTCGGCGTTGCCTGAGAATGATTGGATAGGAAAAACCGACTGGAACGCGGCTTCAAGGCCAGTTGATTGAGCTGTATTTTCAACCGAACCTCCTGTCAGGAATTCGCGATATGAATCAAGCTGAATTGCCAGAAGCTGTGGCACTTCCATCACTGATGGCAGAGTTCCAAAGTCTTTCCGAATACGTTTTTTCGCTGTGTACGAGTAAGCCATTTGCCTTCCTCAACGTGTGAAAGTACATCCACCACGGATGCACTGTAATTCGTACCCTTAAGGGTTCCGGAAAACGCGCGTTGACGCTTTCCGCAAACCTCGATCGTTTAAAGCGCAAAAAGGCCGGTGGTCGAAACCACCAGCCAATCTGCAGATCCGCTCAAGAGCGGATCAATGACATTACTTGAGCTCGACAGATGCGCCTGCTTCTTCAAGCTGCTTCTTAATGTCTTCAGCTTCGTCTTTCGACGCGCCTTCTTTGATGGTGTTAGGAGCGCCATCAACGAGGTCTTTCGCTTCTTTCAGGCCAAGACCCGTAACGCCACGAACAACCTTGATCACGTTCACTTTCTTCTCACCAGCTGATGCGAGAACAACATCAAATTCGTCCTTCTCTGCTGCTGCACCAGCGCCAGCGTCACCGCCAGCTGCCGCTACAGGAGCTGCTGCAACTGCAGCTGCTGCTGTTACGCCGAATTTTTCTTCCATTGCTGAAACAAGTTCAACAACGTCCATCACGCTCATTTCGGCGATCGCGTTCAGGATATCGTCCTTAGACAGTGCCATGGTATTTCTCCAAATTTCGTTTACAAACTATGTCAATTGAAAGCCAACGGGATTA
>Ga0181560_10005899_pt1 | contig 10855 bp, 10 predicted proteins | sample 011ome_20_FD_133751 | JGI IMG/M metagenome (GOLD analysis project Ga0181560, IMG submission 133751) | Coastal salt marsh microbial communities from the Groves Creek Marsh, Skidaway Island, Georgia - 011509CT metaG (megahit assembly) | ecosystem: Environmental > Aquatic > Marine > Intertidal...
ATTTGTTTGGAACCGAAGCGCTTGATGAACGCTCCCCTATGCAGACCAACAGCCTCTGCGATGTCTTGTATGGTGGTCTCTCGATAAGACTTGACACTCAAACATTGATCCAGCGCACCCAAAAATCGCTGTTCAGTTTCTATAGCCCTTGACTGCTTGGGCTTGACATAATCGAACGAAAATTTCGCGGCTCCCATTATTAAAACTATTTAATTAATAAATACAAAACTTCGCGCATAGATTTTAATATTTTGATTTAATTTTTGAAAAACACAAGACAATAATACATGATTCCCGACAGGGGGCTTTTTGCAGGCGTGCTTGGCTGCGCTAGCCCACGGCACACAGGGTCTTTGAGCTGTCCGAGTTGCTCCAAGGTGGCGCCTGGACGACGCCTCGCCGCATGGCCGTCATTTCAGCGACGATGACCACGCCCTTGCCAGTCCAGTGTGGTTCTAATGACGTCCAAATCCATGCTGTTCATGTGTTGGACTTTGTGCTTTGTTGTAAACGAACCAGCTGCCCCAATCGCGCCCGCACACCCCGTGCTGAAAACCAAGGCTTGAGCACCGCCAACACCAAACACAGTGCGGCCAGCGCGCCCACCATGACCAGGGCACCGCGCAAGGCCTGCGGACCCGATGCCGCGCTGTTCAGACCCACCAGCAACAGCATGCCTGGCCCCAACAACACCGCGCTCAGCACAGTTGCATTCAGCCCCAATCGACTCGCCAAGGCCCGCTTATCTTCAGATACAGATGGTGCGTGTAGATCCAATTGCGAAGCGGCCACGGGGCGCGGCGCATTCGCCCGATGTGGGTCCAACGCCCATGCCAACGACAGCAGCAGCATCGCCCACACCCCGTGTGCAGGCGGTAACAACAAGATCACCAGCGCGCTCAGCGCCAGCAAACTCAACACCCACAAGCGCCTGCGCTCAACGTTGGGCATCCAACCTGGGTACAGCGCGAATACAGTCCAAAGGGCTGCAGGCAACACCGCCATCAACGCGACGTGCAATGCCACCGACGCGCCAAGGCTCAAGCCTGCATTGGCGCACCATTCGCTACCCAACCACAAGCTGCCCATCATCAAACCCATCGCGATGGAGGGCAGCCCGCGCGACAAAGGCTCTGCCCCCAGCGGTTGCCCAGGCACAGGGTCAGTCGAACGGTCCTCTGCTTTCAGACCCACGGCCAATACCAAACCACAAATCAGCAATGCCGCCGCCACCGAGTCCGCAGGCCCTGCCGCACCGACGGGCACCACCCACACGAAGCCCACCAGAACCGCTGCCAAAGCACTGTGCCAGGCGGCCGGTGCAGTTGCTCCACCCCAGCCTTTGAGGTTGAGCGCGCTGAGCTGCGCCTCCAGAACTGCGCACCACAATCCCCAGATGCCAGCCAAAATCAACAACACGCCATGCGCCGCTAAGGCGGACGCTCCATAGGCCACGACGCCGACCAAGCCCGCGCTCGCTACACCCAGCCCCAACACCATTTCGGGCCGCCATTGCATTACCCATGGACTATCCCTGACGGCCCACCGCACAGCCCACCACAGAGAGACCGCGCCCAGACCACTGGCCACCGACCACCCCAGCCGCATCCCCATTTGTCCCAGCCACAACCACCCCAAGATCTGCACCACCCAACCCGCAACGGCGCAAGGGCTCGACCAGCTTGTTGCGGGTCTAGGCATTCGCATAACCATGTAACTGATCGTTGCCCCCTGCGGCATGGACACTCACATTGAACGACACGATGATGCGGTCGCGCTCGCCTTCATAAGGCAAGGCCTGATGCGGCAACCACGACGGAAACACCACCAGTTGCCCTTCAACGGGCTCGATGTCTAAATGCGCGTTCTGCAAGTACGCATTGCCAAAATCCATAGAGCCCCCAGCCAAGTGTTGGCTATGTGGACCATAAAACCGGGTTACACCGTTGTGTAGCCCAAAAACACCATGGCGCTCGCGTTGTTCAGATGGGTCGACTTGCACGCAATACACACCCGACCACGAGCAATTGCCATGCGTGTGCACATCGTGGTGGCTGCCCCGGTTAGAGACTTGGAACCACAGGCCACGCACCGCAATTTGAAAGCCTGGCTTGGACTCAGCCCATGCACCCTGATTGGCCAGCACCACCGTTTGGCGAACACTGTCCACGATGAACGCCACCAATTGGTCCCACTCGGACAGCCGAATGCGACCGAGCAAGTCATCCCGGCTCGCATAAAACGGCTTGGGCGGCGCACCAGCCAATCGCTCATCGGTCGCCCTCATGCTCTCAAAAGCACGCACCAAGACCTCGTTGATCGTTTGTGCCTCTGGCAAGTGATGCACACCCATTGGCGTACACCAATATGGCATCAATGGGTCGGCTTTCATGCGCTTGAACTCAACTACTCAGACGGCGTTGCGTTCAAATCAGCAGGCCAGCGCAATCGGTGCCCCGTGCGCTCAGCCAAGGCGTCGATGTCTTCAGGGGTGTCCACATCGGTGCGATAGCGCGATACATCGGTGACCCAGCGGTGAACTTGCTCAGGGTGCTGGGCTTGCCACTGTTTGCAGCCAACGTTGGCCTCGCCACTCAGAATTTGATCACGCACCTCCGCCGTGAACATCACGGGGTTCCCGGGCAGGCCATTGACCGTGGGCTGGACCACCTGTGTGCCTTGCGGACGCTTTTTGTACGCCCCAATCAAGTCGCTGATATCTTGCGAATTGATCAACGGTTGGTCTGCCAGCACCACGACCACCGCATCAAGCTTGATTGACAGCGCATCTAAGCCCATGCGCAGCGACGAATTTTGACCATCGTCAGGGGCCGCGTTGCGCACCACCGTGACTGGGAAATCGCGCACAGCCTCTTCGATTCGATCCGCGTAGTGACCCAATACCACCACCACTTCATCGACACCCGCGCCAGACAAAGCAATCAATTGGCGCCGAATCAAGGGCACGCCACCCAGCTCTAACAAACTCTTGGGTCGCAAGCCCATGCGCGAGCCAGCACCTGCAGCCAGCAACACGGCGCCCACAGCCACGCGGCTGTACAAGCCGCCGCCGCCTTTCAAAATGCACCCCATGTCAACCTCCGCAGCAAGATTTGGGCGCGACTGCAACAGCGTTGGCTGCTTTGACCGAACCGCAGCAACTGCCAGAGCCGCTGGCTTCGGGGTGCGAGGACAACGGCGCATCGGCGGCCATAGCCTCGCGTGCAACCGCATCGGCACCGCCAGGCGAGGCTGCAACCGCGGCAGCACCACCGCGCTTGGCTGCCACCACAGAGGCCAGCACCGAGAGCGCAATCTCTTCTGGCGTCTGTGCACCGATCGACTCGCCAGCAGGTGCCACGATGCGGCGCACCGCCTCTTCTGGCTCACCGCTGCTGACCAAGGCATCAAGCACCACGCGCGCCTTGGTCGCGCTGGCCACAAACCACAGCCGCTCTGGCTGCAAAGACAAAGCGGCCTTGAGGCCCTGCACATCCCGCCGGCCCTGAGTTGCAACCACCACAAAGGCAGAACGCTCCAACTGGTTGGCCACATGCTGCCTGTCGTCCGTATCGATCACTGCGCTGGCGTCCAAAAAATCGCCTGATGCTGCGCCGTGTGCAACCGCGGCAACCCTCAAACCCACTCGTGGCGCAAGGCTGACCAAGGCACGGGCCACGGGTGAATCCCCCACAACCGTGAGCATGGCGGCTGGGACTACTGGGTCCACAAACAGCTCTAAGGTGCCACCTGAATGGCAGGCCATCCCAAACTCTAAGACATCGCCGATGTCTCGCTCAACGCTTTCGTCCGAGGGAGAGATGCGAATCGTGCGTGGCTGGCCATCGAACAGCGCACGCCTGACAGTTTTGATCACGGCGGGTTGGGCACAGCCGCCGCCGATCCACCCATGAATCAACCCTTCGGCGGTGACCACAGCCTTGTCCCCAGCTTTGCTAGATGTCGGCGCAAACGCTCGCAGCACCGTGACCAATGCAAATGGCTGTCCGCTTTGATGCAGCAGATCGGCCTGTTTGATCCACTCGGTTCTATTCATGACGACCTCCTTGAATTCAACATCCAAAATCCACTCACCACCCACGCACGCATTCAATGCAAGCTGGCCCTGGCATTCGCCAAGTCAGCCAAGCTAGCCAATGGTACAAAGCGCTCGATCAATCCGCGCGCACGCTGCAACGCGGCCGCCTCAGGCACTTGCCGCGTCGGGTGGAACCATGTCACGCGCGCACCCCGTGCGCGCACCTCTTTCAAAGCTTGACCCAAGAGGGCCGGCTCATCTGTATCAAATCCATCTGAAAACACCCAAACACGCGCCCCCCGATTGATCTGCGCGCGTGCGTGGTTTCGCGAAAAATCTTGCAAACTAGCGGCGATCCGCGTGCCACCACCAAAGCCTGCAGTCACCGCATTGACCTTCTCTTGCACGGCGGCTGTATCGCGGTGCATCAGTGACGTCACTTCGGCCAAACGCGTATGAAAAACAAACACCCGGGCGTCGGCCTCGAGCGCGAATGCGCGGGCGACGCGCAAAAACAGCGCAGCATGCGACTCCATCGATCGGCTCACGTCAGCCAATATAAACAAGCGTGGCGGCTCGGTGCGCTTCACTCGCCAACTGGGTTGAGCCAACTCACCACCACAAGCCACACTGCCTCTGAGTGTTTGTCGCACATCTAAGCGGCGCCCATTGGGCGCGCAACGCCAGCGCCGCGTGGCCTTGGGTTGCAACTTCGCTGTAATTTGGCGCGCCAACTGCCGCAAGGCGGAAAGCTCTTGAGGTAGCCACATCTGCCCGTCGCGCTGCTGCAGTGCCTCGCTGCGGCTGGCCCCACCTTGCGCGCGCGGGCTGCTGCCACTGTCGTCGCTGTCAGCGCTGGAGGCCAGATCCGATGCTGTCTGTGGCGCTGTGCTGTCACCGCCTGGCCTACTGGCCGCGGCGTCTTTTTCCATTTGCTCGTGCATCTGTTGTACGCTTTGTCGCAGGCTGCGGCTGGGGCGGGTTTGACCGCTCACTTTGACGCCGCCGCGCAGCTTTTCAGGGTGCCAAAACCGCTGATAAATGTCGTCCCAAAGCTTCCACTCTCGATGGCTGTGACAGGCAATGGCCCGCCATGCCGCAGCCACTACAGGTTCGCGCAGAGCGCCACAAAGTGTGGCTGCATGAAGCATGGCTTGTTGTTCGGCCACACCAACGGTCATGCCGTGCTCTCGCAGCAACTCCGCGAAACGGGCCAAGCGCTCGCCGGCAGGCACGCCCAAGGTGACTGGTTCTTGAGCGCTGGGGACTTGGGTCATACGCTTGCCTGCGCGGCCTGTCCATCCTTTTCAGCCACACCGATGCTGCGCCGCCCCTCGACCACCTGACGCAAACGATCCGCACCCATCAAAAAGCGGTCCTCGCGCGTCTTGAGCAAGCAGCTCAGTGTGCCCATGGCTTGCGCAATGTCTTCGGGCAGACTGCTGTGTCCCAATTGAAACAAGGCCCGCACCCAGTCCAAGGTCTCGGCAATGCCGGGTATCTTGGCTAAGTCTTCATTGCGCAAGCGCTGCACAAACTGCACGGCCTCCTCGACCAACACCGTGTCGGCCTGCGGCAAAGCAGACTTCACAATGGCAATCTCTCTGGCCAAGCTGGGGTAGTCGAGGTAGTGGTACAAGCACCGACGGCGCAAGGCATCTGACAATTCGCGCGTGCCGTTGCTGGTCAAAATAACTTGCGGAATGTGCTTGGCGCGCAGTGTGCCGACCTCGGGTACTGTCATTTGGTACTCGGCCAAAACTTCCAACAAGAAGGCCTCAAATGCTTCATCCGCGCGGTCTACCTCGTCGATCAGCAACACGCAGGGCCCCTCTTGACTGATCGCGCGCAGCAAAGGGCGCTCTAATAAGTAGTCGCGACTGAACACATCAGACTCGCGCAAGGGCCGCTGCCCTGGCGCGCCTGACTCGCTCAAGCGAATGGCCATGAGCTGCTTGGCATAGTTCCACTCGTATGCGGCTTGCGCCAAGTCCAAGCCCTCAAAGCATTGCAAGCGAACCAGCACAGCCGACTGAGCCTGAGCCAAGGCAATGGCCAATGCTGTTTTACCCACGCCAGCGTCGCCCTCAATGAGCAATGGTCGCTGAAGGGCAGACGCCAGCCACACAGTGGTGGCTAGGTCTTCATCGGCCAAGTAACCAGCGCGCTGCAAGCGCTCACTAAGCAAACGCTCTTCGCGAAGGCCGTTGCCTGCCGTTGGTCCGCCCATGCTTATGCTTTCTTTGCAAAAAGGGAACTCAACCAACCCTTTAGGAGTCCCCAAACGATGCCCAACCCATTGATCTCTCGGGCAACGACTGGCGGTGCGGCTGGCTCGGCCTGCGCTGTTGGTGCAGCACTGGCCTCGCCCGACGCTTGCGCTGCTGCGCCATCGGCACCGGGCAGCGCAGCCGCTGCTTGGCGAAAGTTTTCAACAAACTGAGCCAGCAGCATGTCAGAGACCTGAACCATCAAGCGCCCGCCAAACTGTGCGAACTTGCCATTCACCACCACCGCAGCCAGCCCATTCAACACGCAATGTTGCGGGTTGGCAGGATCGGCTTCGATGGTTGCGGTCAAGTCCATAGATGCAGACGAGCCACCCTTGTCTGCGCCTTTGCCACGCAACACCATCTTGCGCTCCGCCTGTACCGATTCGATCACGTCCACAGTGCCACCGAACTGGGCCACGGCCGGGCCCACTTTGACCTTGACCGCGCCCTTGTAAGAGGTGTCGGACAGCTGCTCAGTGATTTCAGCGCCAGGCATACAGCCTGCCACCGCTTTTAAATCGGTGAGCAAGGCCCATGCACGCTCGGCATCGACGTCGAGTGGGTACTGCTTATCTAGTTTGACATCCATTGAATATCCTTGATTACAGAGCTGCGCCATGCGCACGCAATGCTTTCCATGTGCGGAACGCGTTGTGTGGCATATCTAAGTGGGTCACCCCCAGATGAGAGAAGGCATCGACCACAGCCGATGTGAAAGTTGGGATAGAGCCCACATGGGGTGACTCGGCTACGCCCTTGGCGCCCAATGGGTGGTGGGGTGAAGGCGTCACGGTGTGGTCGGTCTCCCAGTGCGGCGTTTCCACCGCGGTTGGCAAGAAATAGTCCATCAAAGTGTTGCCCAACAAGTTGCCTTGCGCGTCGAAGGGCATCTGCTGCCCCATGGCCACGGCAAAGCCCTCGGTCAAGCCACCGTGGATTTGGCCATCGATGATCATGGGGTTGATGCGGGTGCCACAGTCATCCAACGCGTAAAAGCGCCTGATCTTGGTCTCACCCGTGGCACGGTCAATGTCGACCACGCACAGGTAAATACCAAACGGGAAGGTGAAATTGGGTGGGTCGTAGTAGTGCACTGCTTCCAACCCTGGCTCCATGCCATCTGGTGGTTGGTGGTATGCCTGCCATGCCACATCGGCCATGGTCTTGAACTTGCTGTCGTCGCCTTTAACTTTGAAACGATCAACTTCCCAATCTAGGTCGTTCTCGTTCACTTCCAGCATATGCGCGGCAATCTTCTTGGCCTTGGCATGGATTTTTCGCGCTGCCAATGCAATCGCTGCACCCGCCACGGGTGTCGAGCGCGAGCCGTACGTGCCCAAACCATAGGGCGCGGTGGACGTGTCACCCTCTTCGACCTGAATCACCTCGGAAGGAATACCCAACTCAGTGGCAATGATTTGTGCGTACGTGGTCTGGTGACCCTGCCCCTGCGTGATGGTTCCCATGCGCGCAATGGCACTGCCCGTGGGGTGAATGCGGATCTCACAAGAGTCAAACATCCCCACACCCAAAATGTCACACATCTTGGACGGTCCAGCACCCACCACCTCAGTGAACGTCACCAAGCCAATGCCCATCAGCGTTGGGCTGTTGGGGTCCGCTCGCTTTTGTGCCTGTTCGGCACGCAAGCCCTTGTAGTCCACGGCTTCGAGCACCTTGTTCAGCGCCGTATGGTAATCACCCGAGTCGTACTCAAACCCAAAGGCGCTGGTGTAGGGGAACTGCTCTTTGCGCACAAAGTTTTTGGCGCGAATCTCAGCCTTGTCCATACCCAGTTTTTGAGCCAGCACATCGACCATGCGCTCGATCAAGTAAACCGCCTCGGTCACACGGAAAGAGCAGCGGTATGCCACACCGCCCGGTGCCTTGTTGGTGTACACACCCTTGACGCTGGCGTGCGCTGCAGGTATGTCGTAGCTGCCAGAGACAATGTGGAACATACCCGCCGGAAACTTGGTGGGATCGGCACAAGCGTCAAATGCACCGTGGTCGGCGACCACATTCACACGCAAGCCCGTGATCTTGCCATCGGCGGTCGCGGCCAACTCGCCATCCATGTGATAGTCGCGGGCAAAGGCGGTCGAAGAGATGTTTTCAATGCGGTCTTCAACCCACTTCACGGGGCGACCTAGCACGATTGACGCCACGATGGCGCACACGTAGCCGGGGTAGATACCAACCTTGTTGCCAAAGCCACCCCCGATATCGGGACTGACAATGCGCACCTTGGACTCAGGGATGCCCGACAACATGGACACCACCGTGCGCACCACGTGCGGCGCCTGCGACGTGATGTAGGTTGTCAAGTCACCTTTGATCGGGTCGAACGATGCCACGCAACCACAGGTCTCAAGTGGGCATGGGTGTACGCGTGGGTAGTACATGTGCTGAGACACCACCACCTCTGCCTTATCAAAGGCCGCATCTGCAGCATCTTTGTCGCCTGCATCCCAAGTGAAAATATGGTTGTGGTGGTCGCGCTTGCCATGCGCGCCTTCTGTTTTGCCCGACAAGTCATCACGAATGATTGGCGCGTCTGGCTGCAGCGCCGCGTATGGGTCCATCACAACGGGCAGTTCTTCGTACTCAATTTCAACCGCCTCGACAGCATCGGCCGCGATGTAGCGATCGTCGGCGATCACGATGGCCACCTCTTGCATTTGGAAATGCACTTTCTCATCGGCCAACACAGCGGCAACATCGCCCGCCAGCGTGGGCATCCAGTGCAGCTTCAGGGGCTTGAGGTCATCGGCGGTGAGCACAGCGTGTACGCCGGGCATGGCCAGCGCGGCCTCTTTGTTGATCTTGACAATGCGACCGTGGGCAATGGGCGAGCGCACGATATCCATGTGCAACATGCCTGCCATCTTGATGTCGTCAACGTAGTTGCCTTTGCCTTGAATGAATCGAGCGTCTTCTTTGCGCAGACGCGAAGCACCCATACCTGACAGGGCGAGTTCGCGAGCTTCAGCGGTTTGTGCCGGTGCGTTCATGTGTTTCTCCTAGAAAAGAGTGGTTGCTTCAAGCCGTGACAGGCTCTTGCAATTTTTTAGCGGCGTACTGGACGGCTTTCACAATGTTTTGGTAACCGGTACAACGGCACAAGTTGCCGCTCATGCCGTGGCGAATTTCTTCCTCGGTTGGGTTGGGGTTTTCTTGCAAAAAACGGTAGGCACGCATCAACATGCCAGGCGTGCAAAAGCCGCACTGCAAGCCATGCTCTTTGTAGAAGCCCTCTTGCACCGCATGCAGCACGCCCTTCTCAGCCAAGCCCTCGACTGTGAGGACCTCTGAGCCATCGCACTGCACGGCCAAGTGGGTACAGGCTTTGACAGAGCGGCCGTCTACGTCGACGGTGCAAGCACCACAGTGACTGGTCTCGCAGCCGATGTGGGCGCCCGTCAAGTTGAGCTCTTCGCGTAAGAAATGAACCAGCAGCGTGCGCGGCTCAACTGCGCGCTCTTCCTTTTTGCCGTTGATTGAAACTGTTACAAGCTTTTTAGACATAGGGATCTCCTTGTTTTCTTATGCGCAACGTGACCATGCTTTGTTCAAAGCACGCTTCACCATTTCGCCAGCCATGGCGGTCTTGTACTCAATGTCGCCGCGCAAATCTTCAGCGGGCTCACAAATCTCGATCGCAGCCTGCGCGGCCGCGGCAATGTTTTCTGCGTTGAACGGCTTATTCAGCAATGCAGCCTCGGCGGCCTCGGCACGCAGGGCTGTGGGGCCAACGTTGGTCAGCGCAATGCGGACATGACTGACTTGATCGCCCGACTTGCGCATCACCACAGCACATCCAGCGGTCGCCCAGTCACCTGTCTTGCGCTTGAGCTTTTCATAGGCGTATCCCGTACCCGCCTTGAAAGCAGGCACATGAATTTCACACATCACCTCGTTCTCTTCGAGCAAAGTCATGTAGGTGCCTAAAAAGAAACCATCTGCTGCCACGGTGCGTCGTCCGTTGGGGCCTTCGAGCACAAAAGACGCGTCGATTGCAATAGACAAAGCAGGGTGATCGTTGCCCGGATCACCGTGGGCAATGTCACCACCGATGGTGCCACGATTGCGCACCTGCGGGTCTGCAATCAGCTTGGCGGCCTCACACAACAAGGGCACCTTGGCTTGCAAGATGCTCGAGGCGATCAGGTCGTTTTCAACCGTCATGGCGCCAATGACCACAGTGTCACCGTCTTCTTTGATTCCCTGTAGTTCTGGGATGCGGTTGATGTCGATGAGGTGCTCGGGCTGCGCAAACCGCAGCTTCATCATGGGCAATAAACTGTGCCCCCCTGCCAATAGCTTGGCGTCCGAGCCGAATTGGCCCAGCAAGGCCACTGCCTCGCCGATGGTTTTCGGCGCGTGGTAATCAAAACGCGGTGGGATCATGTCGAGTCTCCTATTGTTTTGTTCAGAACAAAAAACAGTGTTGAGGAAACTCGATACCCGACACAACGGTGTAACTACTACACCAAAGTGAGGGATTTGATCAAATTTTTGCTTGAAGTGCGTTTTTAAAAGC
>Ga0181560_10005902_pt1 | contig 10853 bp, 11 predicted proteins | sample 011ome_20_FD_133751 | JGI IMG/M metagenome (GOLD analysis project Ga0181560, IMG submission 133751) | Coastal salt marsh microbial communities from the Groves Creek Marsh, Skidaway Island, Georgia - 011509CT metaG (megahit assembly) | ecosystem: Environmental > Aquatic > Marine > Intertidal...
GAAACATCAGATTCCGATGGCACCGGTCAACACGCTCAAAGACCTACCCCATGACCCCCATTTGGCCCAAGTCGGTCTGTTCGCGGATGTGCAAGATCCACAAATGGGTCACCTCAAGTTTGCAGGCGTGCCTGTCAAATTCGACGGTGAGCGTCCCCCCGTTGCATTGCCTCCGCGCCTGGGAGAGCACACCCAATCAGTCCTAGCGGGTTTGGGCTACAGCGCTGAGCACATCGCACAACTCATTTCACAGGGCGCTGGTTTTGCGCCGACCACTCCAAGGGAGCAAACATGAGCCAAGTCACTCGCTTGGGCCAAGGCGCCTATTGGCAGGACCTGCACATCGGACAGCGCTTTGACACGTACTCACGCACCATCACCGAGACCGACTTGGTGAACTTCATCTCTTGCACCGGTATGCTCGAGGCGATATTCATCGACGCTCATTTCGATGATGGCGCCATCGCAGGCCGACCCGTGCCAGGCGCGCTGACTTACACCTTGATCGAGGGCCTGATCTTGCAATCCATGATCCAAGGCACGGGCTTGGCCATGCTCGAGCTGACCCAAAAGATGCACGCACCCGTCTGCGTCGCAGACACCATTCACGCTGAGATCGAGGTCACGGCCATTCGCCCCACCTCTAAACACAACCGCGCAGTCGTGGACTCACACATCTCGGTGTTCAACCAACACCAACAGCTGGTGATGGACTACACCGCACGGCGGCTGCTGGCGGGCCGCCCCGACAACCCAGCAGCCCCAACCCTCTAATAGGAACACGCATGAACTTCGACTTCAACGACGAACAACTGGCATTGAAAGAAGGCGTCGAGCGCATTTGTTCGCAGTTTGGTGACGACTACTGGTTGCAAAAAGATACCGAGGGCGGCTTTCCCGCCGAGTTGCACCGCGCCCTGGCCGACGCAGGCTTTTTGGGCGTCTGCATACCCGAAGCCTACGGCGGGTCTGGCTTGGGCATCACCGAAGCCACGCTGATGATGCAAACCATCAGCGCATCTGGCGCGGGGCTATCTGGCGCATCGGCCGTGCATATGAACATCTTCGGCTTGTCACCTGTGGTGGCCTTTGGCACCGAAGAGCAAAAGCAACGCATGTTGCCGCCATTGGTTCAGGGACGCGAGCGGGCTTGCTTTGCGGTGACAGAGCCCAACACGGGTCTCAACACCACGCAGCTCAAAACCCGTGCGGTGCGCCAAGGCGATCACTACGTCGTGCATGGTGAGAAGGTTTGGATCTCAACGGCTCAGGTGGCAGAGAAGGTTTTGCTATTGGCACGCACCACTCCGCTCGAAGAGGTCACGAAACACACCGATGGTTTGAGTTTGTTCTACACGACGCTTGACCGTGCGTTCGTCGAGGTCCGCGAAATACCCAAAATGGGGCGCAAGGCCGTCGATAGCAATCAAGTCTTCATCGATGGCTTGCGCATTCCTGTTGAAGATCGCATTGGCGAAGAAGGCAAGGGCTTCAATTACATCTTGCACGGTATGAACCCTGAACGCATCTTGATCGGTGCCGAGGCCATTGGCTTGGGACAAATCGCGCTGAAAAAGGCCACGCACTACGCCAACGAGCGCGAAGTTTTCAATCGACCCATTGGCAAAAACCAAGCCATTCAGCACCCCTTGGCCGATTGCTGGATGCAGCTACAAGCAGCCGAGCTGATGGCATACAAAGCGGCCGACTTGTTCGATCGAGGCCTTTCATGCGGCGCCGAAGCCAATGCGGCTAAGTACCTGGGCGCTGAGGCGGGCTACCAAACTTGCTTGCAAGCCGTGATGACGCACGGCGGCTTTGGCTACGCCAAGGAATACCACGTCGAACGCTACCTGCGCGAAAGCCTGATCCCTCGCATTGCCCCCATCAGCCCACAGCTGATTTTGAGTTTTGTGGCCGAGCGGGTGCTCGGTTTGCCAAAATCATATTAATGCACCTTTTTTTGTGCCACGATCATGAAAACCCTCCACCACCTGCGCGACCTGCTGCCAACACTGCCTCCTAGGCCCACCATTGTGTTGCACTCGGGTTTCGCCGAGCCCCCCACTTTGGCGGCTCAGCTCGCTGAACTGGCAGCCGAATTGCCCGCTGCCAGGGTGTACGTCTTCATGCCCATGGGCGATGCGCCATACGCCAGTGCAGAGGCAACGCAGTCGCTTCAAGTCGAAGCATTCTTTCCTGGCAAGGCCTTGCGAAGGCCCATCGCCGATGGTCTGGTGACGCCCAATTTCACGCGGTTTTCGCAGGTGCCAGAGGTCTTCAACAGCGGTGAAATCAAGGCCGATTTGTTGCTCTTGCACGTCTCAAGTGCGGACGAACTAGGCCGTCACTCGTTGGGTGTTTCCATCGATTACATGCCCTCGGTATTCGCTCAGAGCCCTTTGGTGGTGGCTGAGATCAACCCAGCTATGCCCTACACCCGCGGGCCTCACCTGCTGCCCAGCGGGCGCATCGACTGGGCGTTGGAGAGCGCCCAAACCTTACACGCCGCAGACCCAGCCAAAGGTGACGCCATTGAATTGGCGATTGCCCAACACATCGCAGGCTTGGTTGAGTCGGGTGATGTTTTGCAACTGGGCATCGGCGCGCTGCCAGACATGGTGTTGGGCCAGCTGAGCCACTTGCGCCACCTGGGCCTTCACAGCGGTATCGTGACAGACGCCGTTCAGCCGTTGATCGAATCGGGCGTGATCGACAACAGCACCAAAGCCAACCACGCGGGGATGTGCATCGCCACCATGGCTGGCGGCAGCGCTGACTTCTATCGCTACTTGGATCGCCATCCGATGTTTGAGTTTCATGCGTGCAACTACACCCACGCGCAGTCCACGTTGGCGGCCATAGACGGCCTTTGCTGCATCAACAGTGTGTTGCAGGTTGACTTGGGGGGGCATGCCAACGCACAGGCAATGGGTGGCCGATTGATTGCGACGCCAGGCGGGCTTCTCGACTTCGCCAGTGGCGCGTCCCACGCCTCCAGAGGCAAGAGCATCATTGCCTTACGCAGTGCCAACCGAGACGCCACGGTGAGCAACATCGTGGCGGACTTCGATGCCCAGACACCACGCAGTCTCTCGCCTGAGCACCTCGATTACGTGGTCACCGAATATGGCGTCGCCGCGGTGCGCGACAAGTCGCCACAGCAAGTGCGCCAGGCGTTGCGCGCCATCGCACACCCCAACTTCAGGGACTTATTGACATGATGACTCCACTTGATTTGACGTTGATTCCAGAGCAGGACGAAGCGCTGCGGCCCGAGGTGCGCGCATTTTTAGCCCAAGCCATGGCGCAGATCAGCCCAGCCCAGAGGGCCCGATCATGGATGGGGTTTGATGCGGAATTTAGCCAAGCCATGGCGGCCCAAGGCTGGTTGGGTTTGACACTGCCAACCCAATACGGCGGTCATGGCCGAAGCCCATTCACGCGCTACGTGATTGTCGAAGAAATGCTCAATGCCGGCGCCCCTGTGTCTGCGCACTGGATTGCCGATCGCCAAAGCGGGCCACTTATTTTGAAGTACGGCACAGAGGCACAACGGCAGTTCTACTTACCCCGCATTTGTCAAGGCGAAGCTTTCTTCTGCATAGGCATGAGCGAACCCAACAGCGGGTCTGACTTAGCAAGTGTCACCACCAAAGCCACACCCAGCGCGCAGGGTTGGCTGCTCAACGGGCGCAAGGTTTGGACCACCAATGCCTTTCGCTCGCACTACATGATCGCACTGGTGCGCACCTCTGGCGACTCAACTGCACGACACGCAGGGTTGTCACAAGTGATTGTTGATTTGTCGCTGCCTGGGGTATCGGTCAAACCGATTCGCGACCTCACAGGGGATGAGCACTTCTCTGAAGTCACTTTCGATAACGTACAACTCGGCCACGATGCGTTGATCGGTCAAGAGGGCTCTGGGTGGGAACAAGTCGTGGCTGAGCTGGCTTTCGAGCGCAGCGGTCCAGAGCGCATTTTCTCCAGCGTGGTTTTGCTCAACACGTGGCTTGACTATTTGCGCCAAGACGCCAGTCGCGCCAACACCAACGCGCGACTGGTGGGGCAGCTCATCAGCCATCTGACCGTGCTCAGAGCCATGGGTATCTCCTTGGTCTCTCAACTCAACGAGGGCAAAAGCCCTGTGGTTGAAGCCGCGTTGGTGAAAGACTTGGGTACCCAGTTTGAGCAGGACCTGCCCCTGCTGGTGGGGGCTGCGTTGAGTGAGGGCGACAGCCAAAGTCTGCCCACCGCGCTGTATGAGACTTTGGCTTACATCACGCAAATCAGCCCGTCCTATTCTTTGCGGGGCGGTACCAGAGAGATTTTGCGAGGCATGATTGCTCGCGGCTTGGGATTGAGGTGACACCATGAATCAAGACGTTTTTGATGCCGTCAACCATTTGCTCACGCAAGAATGCAGTTCGGCCACCATTGGTGCGATAGAGCAAGGTGCGGAGTGGCGAGGACTCTGGGAAACCTTAGAGGCATCAGGCTTTGCCGATGCCCTGGTGCCGGAGTCCGCGGGCGGTGCTGAATTGCCGATGTCTGAAGCATTGGCGCTGGCTCTCGCCTGCGGTCAACACGCATTGCCCTTGCCGTGGGCGCACACCATGCTGATTCGTGGCTTGCTCAGTCGCCACGGCGTCGCAATACCAGCCGAGCCCATCGTGGTGGCCTCGCATGCCGCCGCTTCTGCTGATGGATCGGTGCGCGCACAAGTGCCTTGGGGCCGAGTCTGCACGCAAGTCATCGTTCAACTGCAAGGTCAATGGTGGTTGTTGCCCACCGATGAGGCCCAAGTCACTGAACTAGGGGGTTGGGGGAGCTTAGATGCCGAGTGCAGTTGGAGCCATTGGCCCGCAGAGGCGCGACGTTTACCTGCTGCGGACTGGTATGCCCAGAGCGCCAACGTCACCGCTGGCTTGATTGCGGGGTGCTTAGAGTCCACCTTTGAAATCACAATTCGATATGCCAATGAGCGCATTCAATTCGGCAAGCCCATTTCAAAAATTCAGGCCATTCAGCAGCAACTCAGCGTCATGGCAGAGCACACGTTCGCTGCGCGCATGGCGGCGCAAATCGGCTGGCATCATCCTCTTAGCGAAAGCCATTGGCAGGCGCTGGCAGTTGCCAAACAGCGCACCAGTGAGGCGGTCACGGTATGTGCGCCCATCGCCCATGCAGTGCACGGCGCCATGGGCTTTACCGCAGAGTACGACTTGCACTGGCGCACACGTCGGATGCACGAGTGGCGACTGCACTTTGGCAGTGAGGGCTATTGGGCGACGCAACTCGGAAAGCACCACTTGGCAGCTGCGGGTGACGCACTAGACTTGGCGCGCGGCGCATTGGTCAGCAGCTAATGCGCAGCCATTAGACTCTGGCTTTTGTCTTCAGGCTGCCACTTCATGTCCGACCGTTACGCCGTCATCGGCAATCCCATCTCCCAATCCAAGTCGCCGACCATCCACCACCGATTTGCCCAAGCACTCGGTCAGACGTTGACCTACGAGCGGGTGCTCGTTGAACCTGACGCCCTCGCCTTCACACTGGACCAAATGCGTGCAGAAGGCCTGGGTGGCGTCAACGTCACGGTACCTTTCAAGCTGGATGCGCTGGCCTACGCCACCCATGCCAGTGCCTCGGCTACGCTTTGTGGCGCGGCCAATGCCTTGAAATTTGATGGCGAGCGCGTGTGGGCCGAAAACTTTGACGGCGTGGGCTTGGTCAGAGACGTTGTGATCAACTTGGGACGCGAGGTCCGCGGTCGCCGCGTCTTGGTATTGGGCGCCGGCGGGGCCACGCGGGGCATCTTGTGGCCCCTGCTAGAACAACAACCTGAGTGCTTGGTGGTGGCCAACCGCAGCGCGAACAAAGCGCGAGAGCTTGCGGCCCTCGCCCAAGATCATGGCCGAGTGCGCGGCTGTGGATTCGAGGAGCTAGAGCCTCAATCGTTTGATTTGATTTTCAACGCCACATCAGCCAGCCTCAGCAACGAGGGGCTGCCTGTGACGCCAAAGGTATTTGCCCCCGAATCTCTCGCCTACGACCTCGCTTATGGCAAAGGCTTGACGCCTTTTTTGCGCCAAGCCAAAGAGTCGGGTGTGCAGAGTGTGGTCGATGGCGTGGGCATGCTGGTTGAGCAGGCCGCCGAGACTTTCGCGTGGTGGCGTGGCACTCGGCCACCAACCCATGACGTGATTCGCGAGCTCACGGTGGCATTGACCTAGGTTGCCTAAGCGCTCAGGCGCCATGGCAGACCTCACCCCTGGCTCACCCCTGGCCCTCCCCCGTCAACCCTCAGCGCCGTGTTTACGCGCTGTGCGTCTGAGCCAAACTGCCACAGAGCTAGCGCACTCGAAGTTGGCCAATTCAGCCAGTGATGGCTCTCTATGGCACAAACCTTTGATGGTGGGGGAAAAGCCCGATGCTCACCATGCGGAAATATCCCAGTTGACGGTGACACCGCTGAGTCTTAAATTGAACCCTGACGCTTCAAAGTGTGATGACCAAGCGGCGTCAAGCAGGCTTTGACCTGCACCTACAGGTGTATCTTTGCACCTGGCGCCCGGGGTTTCAGACCCCATATATATGGCGCCAATGTTGGGTGACTGACCACCCAACAGGCCCGACGCAGCGCTCCAAGAGCCTGCGCCGGGCCGTTTTGTTTTGGGGCGCTGATTGGCCTCGTGAAACCAAAAACATTGAGCAGTTAAAATCCACGCAACGCGAGCGGGCTGCCCATGAAGGGACCACCGCCCATCAGCGCTTCATCTGAGCCATAGAGGCCTCCCACCTATCACCTTCCCGATGCCAGCATTTTCGCTGCGGGGCAACTATTTTTGAAACGCAAGCCTTGGCGCTGCGTCACGCTGGGTTTTTCATGTCACTTCAACACATTCGCCAAGACTGGCTTTCCAACATTCGTCACGACACCATGGCCGGGCTGGTGGTTGCCCTGGCTTTGATACCAGAGGCGATCGCCTTCTCCATCATTGCGGGGGTGGACCCCAAGGTGGGCCTTTACGCATCATTCTCTATGGCCACCATCATCGCGTTTGCTGGTGGCAGACCGGCGATGATTTCGGCCGCGACTGGCGCCATGGCCCTGGTGATCGCCTCGCTGGTGCGTGACCATGGTTTGCAATACCTTTTGGCCGCCACCGTGCTGACGGGCGTACTGCAGATGCTGGCGGGCTGGGCCCAACTCGGGCGCCTGATGCGATTTGTGTCGCGCAGCGTGGTGACCGGCTTTGTGAATGCCTTGGCTATCTTGATCTTTGCCGCACAGTTGCCCGAGCTCACCAACGTCACGTGGCACGTGTATGCCATGACGGGCGCTGGTCTTGCAATCATTTACGGACTGCCACGCCTCACAACCGCAGTTCCATCACCTTTGGTCACCATCGTGGTGTTGACCATCGTCGCTATAGCGATGGGTTTAGACATTCGCACCGTGGGCGATATGGGCGAGTTACCCAACAGCCTGCCTGTCTTTCTCTGGCCAGACGTGCCTTTGAATTTTGAAACACTACAAATTATTTTTCCGTATTCGTTGACCTTGATGGTGGTCGGATTGCTCGAGTCATTGATGACGGCGACCATCATCGATGACCTCACCGATACCAAGAGCGACAAGAACCGCGAGTGTGTGGGTCAAGGCGCCGCGAATGTCGCGACCGGCTTTCTGGGCGGCATGGCTGGGTGCGCCATGATTGGTCAGTCAGTGATCAACGTGAAGTCAGGTGGTCGCGGTCGCTTGTCAACGCTGGTCGCTGGCGTGGTGTTGTTGATTTTGGTGGTATTCCTCGGTGACTGGGTCAGCCGCATTCCAATGGCGGCGTTGGTGGCCGTGATGATCATGGTGTCTATTGGCACATTCAACTGGTCATCGGTGATGCAAATGCGAGATCACCCCAAGAGTTCAACTGTGGTGATGCTCGCAACGGTTGTGGTCACGGTGGTCACCCATGACTTGGCCAAGGGCGTGTTGGTGGGGGTGTTGGCCTCGGGCTTCTTCTTTGCCCACAAGGTAGGGCAGATTTTGCGCGTGCGCTCCAGCGCCACACCGGACGGTTTGTCACGCGTCTACCAAGTGAGTGGGCAGGTGTTTTTTGCCAGCGCCGAGAGGTTCAGTCAATCTTTTGATTTTCAAGAAGTCATTGACACCGTCGTCATTGATGTCAGCAAGGCCCATTTTTGGGACATCACCGCAGTCAGCGCGCTAGACAAGGTGGTGATGAAATTCAAGCGAGAAGGCACCTCTGTTGAAATTCAAGGTCTCAACGAAGCCAGCGCCACGATGGTGGATCAATTCGGCACGCATGACAAAGACGACGCAGACATATTGTCAGCACACTGAGGAACTTGCAAATGAACCAAGAATCAAAAGTCATTGCTTGTATCGACGTCAACGACGGCGGCGTCAGCGCGACCGATCATGCCGCCTGGGCGGCACAGCGCCTCTCGCTCGAGCTCGAGCTGCTGCACATCATCGAGCGCCACCCCAGCTTGACAGAAGAGCAGGACCACAGTGGGACGCTTGAGTTGAATGCCCAAGAGTCGCTGATGGAGAAGTTCACCTCGGCAGAAGAGGCGCGCAGCCGGACGGAGCGAGAGCTCGCGCGTCAATTGTTGAGTGAGTTGCGCCACCGCGCACTGGCGTTTGAGCCACCTGCCGTTGATGTGCGCTTGCGCCATGGTGACCTAGAGGAAACCATCGAGTCGCACGCAGCCCACGTGAACCTTCTGGTCATTGGACGCAACAGCCAAGCCGAGCAAACGGGGCGAATTGGTCAACACGTTGAGTGGCTGGTTCGGCTAGCCAAACGCCCGACGCTGGTGGTGGGGCCAAAATTTCAGCCACCTGAGCGCGTGGTTTTGGCGTTTGATGGCTCAAGCGCGATGCGTCAAAAAGTATTGAATTGGGCCGCCGACCCACTGCTGCGTGGTGTGCATGTTCATGTGATCGTGGTCGGAAAAGATGTCGCCAAAGCCCAGTCGGTTTGCACATGGGCCACCTCATCCCTGCAATCGCAGCAAGTCGCCGTGACTTCAGAGGTGGCAACGACCACGCCTGTGCAGGCCATATTGCAAAGCGTTGGCGACCACGACGCCAATTGGGTTGTCATGGGTGCTTACAGCCACGCTTGGTGGAAGCGTTGGTTTGTGCAGAGCAACACCGACCTGCTGCTGAAAGCCTTGGGTGTCACTGCCTACCTGATACCTGCGTGACCCTGAGGCATGCGCCTGCACGCGTAACATAGAGCGATGCAAGGAGACCTCATGAAACCGCCAGTTCCTGAACTTGAACACGTGTGTGATATCTCAGTGACGGTATCGCAACCCTACGACCTTGGCACCATGCCATCGGGCAGACGGCGCCTGATTCCAATCACCGGCGGAACCATCAATGGCCCCCGCATGAGCGGCCGAGTGCTGGGAGCAGGCGCAGATTTTCAGCTCATTTTGAATCAAGGCACGCACGCCCATTTGGATGCTCGCTACATCATTGAGATGGACGACGGGGCGCAAATATGGGTCCAAAACACTGCGCTGCGCGTGGCCTCAATAGAAGACAGTGAACGCTTGGCCAATGGTCTGCCAGTCGAGCCAGAGCGGGTTTATTTTCGATGTCAGCCCCGTTTTGAGACCGCTTCACCCGATTGGGCTTGGGTCAATGACCGCCAATTCATTGGGTCTGGGATTCGGGCGCCTCTTGGTGTGTTCATCAGCGTCTATCAAGTCAACTGAGGACCGATGCGCGCCTAGGCGGCTCGCCCGACGCGGCGCTAGGGTCCCACACGGTTGCTGCGCAACAAATACGCTGCACGCTGTTTTATTTTGCTGGCCCACTTCGGGGCTATGCCCTCCGCATTGGCCAAGCCATTCAAGGCATCAGCGTCTGGGGGGTGCCGGGCGCAAGTCTGCAAAGCCTGCGCCAAAGTGATGGACAAGGCAGGCCTAGCAACCAACTCAAGCGCGTCCCCTTCGCTGGCAAAGCCGGCTTGTAATACGCGGCAGTACCAGCCGGTGAAGTGCATTTCATCGATGTACCGCGCAACGCCGTCTTCACCCATTTGTTCGTCGATCTTCCAACATGGCATGCGAGGCTGGCAGACTTGCAGCAGCACCTCTCCCCACCGCCATGTGTCGCCCAAGCAAACACCATCCTCGCTCAACCCCGTGACCGACAGGTTCTCGCCCAGCACCCCGGGAGACCACGCGCGACGCCGTGGCTGGGGAAACCGCGCCGCCAGAGCCCCATAGTGATCTGCGGCGTAGATGTGTACCGCTTTGTCTGGGCCTCCATGGACCTGGAGATCAGCCTGCTCGTCGCCGGCGAGGCCGTTCTGTGAGACCCAAACCCGATTAAAAACCGCTTGCTTGGCAATCGCCGAGATGCGCCCCGACTCTGGCAAACGCTGGGGTGTTCCGACAAATACTTGGATTCGAAATTTCTCCATCCCCTCAGCATATCCGCATTCAGGTCTGTCGGCTGTGTGGCTGCAAAAATTGAAGGTCTGAGCTATAACAGGGACATGACGCAACTTTCATCTATTCGATTGTCCATGCTCGATTTGGTCGCTGTGCGAGAAGGCCACGGCGTCGATCATGCCCTCCAAGTGGCTCTGCGAACGGCCCAACATGCGGAGCAACTCGGTTTCACAAGGTATTGGGTGGCAGAGCATCACAACATGCAAGGTGTCGCCAGTTCTGCGACCTCGGTGATCATGGGGTACTTAGCTGGCGGAACGCAGCGCATTCGGATTGGTTCTGGCGGCATCATGCTGCCGAATCATCCGCCATTGGTGGTGGCCGAGGCCATGGGCACTTTGGCGGCC
>Ga0181560_10005905_pt1 | contig 10849 bp, 13 predicted proteins | sample 011ome_20_FD_133751 | JGI IMG/M metagenome (GOLD analysis project Ga0181560, IMG submission 133751) | Coastal salt marsh microbial communities from the Groves Creek Marsh, Skidaway Island, Georgia - 011509CT metaG (megahit assembly) | ecosystem: Environmental > Aquatic > Marine > Intertidal...
AGCGGTCTAGCGGGATCACAGCTTCTGGCTTCCCTGCTTCTGCAAGGTTGGCAAAGACTCCCCCTGGCTGTGGCATGACGATTCCGCCGTCTGCGAGCTGTGGGACTTTAGCCAGCGATGGCGAGAATGACTTGCCGCCAAAGACCGGCACCCATGTAGGCACCGTAATTCTGATTGAGTTGATTGAGCTAATCACCGAGTTAACAAAGCCGATAATTTTGTTTAGTGGTTCTCTAACGAATCCGACTAGTTTCTCGAAAGCTGTTTTGATAAATCCAACCATGCTAGAGAAGATTCCCTCGACTGCGGTTTGGAACTTTTCGAATGTGCCAACTACCGCATCCACTACTGGCTTAATAATGTTTTCGTAGACCCACTCAAAGCCTTCACCGAACGCCTTGAATACCGGCTGAATCACGTCTTGGTTGACCTTTGCAATGAAGTCACCCATTGCGCTGAACCCGTCCTGGATACCTTGCCCTACCGGAACAAACACCGCCTCGTAAATCTGACGGAAGAAGTCGCCGACTTTTTGGAACTCAGCTATCAGGTTGTCGAATATCAGCTTGGCAAAATCACCAAGGTGTCCAAGTGCTCGGGCCAGGAGGTCAATGATTGGCTTGATTATGTTTTCGTAAATCGCCACCCACGTTCCAGCCCAGATACCCAGCACGAACATTGAAGCCTCGAAGACCGGCTTGATGGCGTTTTCGTATAGGAAATTCAGACCCTCAGCAAATCCGTCAATGACTGGCTGGACGTATTTGGCATAAGCATCTTGGAAGAACTTTGTTACCGCAGCCCATGTATCTTGGAAGAAAGTTGTCTGCGTTGCCAGGTAAACGATGCCAGCGGCGACTGCTGCGATGGCTGTGGCGATTAGGTAGAAAGGGTTCACCGCCATGACCGCTGTGAGCACCGCTTGTGCTGCGGCGTATATCTTTGTGGCGTTTGTCACCAACTGGAACACGCCAACCAACCCACCTAGCACTCCGACAAAAGTAGCCACAGTTGGAATGTTGTTTTTTATCCACCCAAAGGTTTCGACAAATCCTGGGTAGAGGTAATCCCTCACGGCGACCGTAACGGCGTTGATGGCATCCGTAAGTGCTGCGAAAATTGTAGGCAAGGTCTTTACCACGCCAGCGATGATTGGGCCGATGGCTTTGAAGAACTCAATCATGGCAGGGCCGGCTTCTTTAATAATCGGCTCCATGTCGTCGAGCAGAGTGATAAGCATCGGAGCCAGGTTGCTACCTATCTCAATGCCAACATCTTTAATCTTCGACTTGGCAAGCTCAAACTGAGCCGACATTGTGTCGAGCTGTTTGCTTGCTATGGTGTCTGTTGTCCCACCGGCTTTTCTTAGCTCAGCTTCATAGGTCTTGATGGCATCGGAAGTTCCAAGCAACGCCGTCAATGCTGCGAGTGATTTGTCGCTGAATCCAGCCTGCAGGAGAGTTGCCTTTTGCGTTTCATCGCTCATGCCTGCCAGCACGGTTTCGAGGTTTCCAATGATGTCGCCAAGATTTCGCATCTCGCCATTGGCATCGAACACCTCAATGCCTAGAGCTTCAAAGTCCTCTTTGTTCTTGATTGCTTTCGTGCTCAGGTCACGCAGAACAATCGCCAGCTGAGTTCCAGCAAGCTCGCCCTTGATACCCTGATCTGCGAATGCCGCCAAAACAGAAACGCCTTCCTCGACGTCTTTGCCCAACGCTCGAAGTGCGGCACCGGCTTTGGTGGTGAGTGCTGTTGAGAACTGTTCGACGGATGCGTTCGCCAGCGTGTTAGCCCGCACGAGCGTGTCTGAGACCCTGACCATGTTTTCCATGTTGGCTACGGCATCGTCTCGTATTGTCATACCCAGAGCCGACTGAGCATCTGTCAGGAGGTCTGTAGCGAGAGCCATGTCGAACATGCCCGCTTGAGCGAACTTGGCAACTTCCGGCATCGCTGCAATCGAAGCCTCAGCATCCAAACCTGCGCTGGCTAGGAAGAAGAACGACTCGGCTGCTTGGTCTGCGCTAAAGGTTGTTGTCTTTGCTACTTCACGAGCAGCATCCGCCATGTCGGTACGGAGGGCATCTGAAACGTCCCCCATGATGGCGAGGGATTGATTGAGCTTAGAGTCAAAATCTGCGAATGCTTTGACTGAAGCTGTGGCCACGCCGGCAACGGCTGCGGTGGCTGCAGCGGCAATCCCTGCCGCCACTTTGCCAAACTTGCCTAATGCGCCCTGGGCGTTCTTGATTCCCCTGTCGTCAAACTTGGAAATAATAGGGAGATTGATTGCCATTTATATCTCCAGCCTGCGGTTAATTTTCTCTAGTGTGCTTTTGAGAATTCGTGTGGCAATGTCCAGGGCATCTGGACGCAGAAGTCTGAACTTTTTGTATGCGTATCTTCCGCCCTTGCCGACCATCTTTGACTTACGGTTTAGGTTACGGATCAGGGCCTGGCCTTGGCTAGTTTTACCATTCGAACGTGAACCTGCCAACTCAGCAATGTAGACACCGCGCTTTTGTCCTTGCGGGGTAACACGAATGCTAACCAAATGATAACCGGTGCGCCGTCCTTTGCCTGGAGTAAAGCCAACGCTAGAACGAACCCTTGACCATCCTGTTGGGCCACTATTATCGAACCCTCTCAGGGGAGCTTCGACGGGGACGGAGTTTCCTACCATTTTTGCTAAAGGGCTGATTTTAGTTCGCAACTCTCGGCGCAAGTCTTTGATTGCGTTTTCCTCGAGTTCCCCTAATTCTTTCAACGCCTCGCGGACATACTGTGCCTCGACCTTTGGTGTAATCATCCGCGCTCCCGTCTAGAACAATTTTATCGCTTCCGCTGTTGCCTCTCTATTTTTGCTTCGAGGTAACGTCCCAATGTCCAGAGCATTCTCGGCTCAAGCTGTATCAGTTCTAGTGGGCTGATTCCGGTTTCGGCTGCTATCCAGGAGATGCGCCAGTGCAGGCTGTCGTCACCTAGCCCGACTATTTTTTTACTGGCAGAGCCTCAATGGTTTCAACTGATTCCAGCCACTTCTCGAACTCTGCCTTGGTGTCACCGGTGCGGTGTTCCACGTGCCAAGCTAAGAAGAAGAGGTGAGTCATGCGGATGTTGTTTTCCAGACGGGCAACACTAAGGTCAAACCTCGACTCGAAAGCTACAAGGTCAACCGCCTTTGCGGTCAGTTCCTTAGCGTTACCGTCTGTGTAGGTGAGGAGTAGGTTGATGTTCATTTATTTATCCTAGGACTCAGCTCGGCTTACTGCGCCGCTGACTGGCCATGTCACGCTGAGAGTAGCCAAATCACCAACGCTTGAAGCGAATGGCTGGTATTGGGTAACCAGTGCCACAGCGGTGTAGGTCGGGTTGGTTGCCGAGATTGTTCCGCTGGTTGGGGTGATGGTGACGGTTGCCTGAGTTCCCAAAAGTGGAAAGAGGGTAGCGTCAACTGATGAAGCCCCAAAGTCCTGATGGAAGTCTAGGGTCAGGCTGGCATCCTGCAAGCCACCGATTCGGGTGCGTGCAGTTGCGCCAAAGGCAGTAGTGTCCTGCTCCTCGACGGTGATGTCCAGGGTTGCTGCGGCAAGGCTCGAGCTAAAGTCAGTCCCGCCGATTGTAATTGCGTAGTCCGTAGCCACGAATTTTGCCACGATGTTTCTCCTCTATTGTGCGTAAACGGTAACGGCGAAGTCCGCCGCTATGTATGTTGCCTCTCCCAATAATACCGCACCGACGTTAGTCATATCTGTGACCCTTACGTCATATGCGTTACCACCGAGAGTTTTGTCGCTCTCAATTGCGTTCTTGACAGAACTTGCGCCGGTGGTTGAGGAGTAAGCATCCAGCCTGCGCTGGGCTTCCCGCTCGGCGACCCGTCCGACAATCACGGAAACGAGAAAGTTGTAGGTGGTCATGCCCTGCTGAAATGCGCCGTCATAGCTCACGTTCGTGATCTGGACTACCGCAACCGGCGGGGCTGGGTTATCTGGAATCTCAGACGCTGTCCGTAATCCAGAAATCGTTGCGAGGTTAGTTGCGAGTGCTGACCTTATAGTGCTGATGCTCATGCAAATCTCAGCCTCTTGTATGGAGCAATCATCGCCTCCACGTCTGGATCGAGTCTGCCCACGCGGATCACACCAATGTCACCGAAGCCCGTCACGCCAAGTGGTGAATCGTTGCGCTTAAAGATTCTTGCTGCGAGCAGGATGGTTGCTTGGGTGATGGCTGTCGGAACGGATGAGTAGCCAAAGGTTCCGTTCACTTGCACGGTTGCCTCCAAGCCAGCAATGGGCCAGGTGTAATCTCCAACGGCTCTAATGCGGTTGTAGCTCGACGCTATCCCACCGGACAAACTGTTTAGTGGCTCCAGCTGGTAGTCGCTGGTCTGCCATGTCACATCAAATACTCCATCTGCTGCGCTTGATGTCTTGATGGTTGTCACGCTAACGAGGTCGTCTATCTCTGTGACGTAAGAATCTTGCGGTGTGTATATGCGTGTGGTGGCGGTCTGAAAGAACTGAGTCTCACAGGCGGCATCAATTTGCCGGCTTGCGCTTTCAACGGCAAGCTCCAGCAGGTCGTCATCTACGCTGTCATCGATTCTTGCGCTCGCCTTGATTTGTGCAAGGGTCGCATAACCATTCGTGATTGCCATGTGTCTATTCTACTCTCGCTCGCTGCTTCAGAATCGTGGTGCTTATCTGGTCGGTGTAGGGAATGTAACACAAGCCTATGCCGTGCTGGTCGAGCCAGTCTTGGTCGAACTGCATTTGTGCATAGTAGTCCTTCCTGGCCCAGTCCGAACCAATAACTATCAGGTCGGGATTCGCCTGGATAATTGAGGGCTTGCTATCTGCTCCGTGCGTGTTTGCCACCACTTTGTCAACGTATCGGCAGGCTTCGAGGACTGCCTTGCGTTGGTTGTAGCTCATGATTGGGGCCTGGCCTTTGTAGGAGGCTATAAATTCGTCCGTGTTTAGTGCGACTGTGACGTGTCCCATCTCGCTGCAACGTCTCAAGAAGTTGACATGTCCGCTGTGGAACAGGTCGAACGTGCCGCCGGTGTAGACCCTTACTCCCATGAGTTTTCCCTGCGCGTTTTGAGCGACCATGGTCTTGACTTCAGCTCGCGAGCGGCGACCTTGTCTTTGTATAGTTTCATGTTGCGCTGAAAGGTAACGGAGTTCTTTTGGGCAAACCCCGACTTTAAGGTTGAGCTATTGTCGTGATTTACTATCGCCTGGATGGTGTTGAACCTTACGCCTAGTTCTCGCATGCGCCATTCGTAGTCGTCATCGTCAAAGTAGAGCGGGTGAAAGTTTTCATCCCAAAGTCCGGCATCCTCGACGGAGCTTGCTGTCGGGATCACACAACTCCATGCCGGCGTAATGTGAACAAAGTTGAATGCGCCTAGCTCGACCTCATCGGCTATGACTTCTAGTTGTCCTGGCTCAAACCAGCAGTCGTCATTGGCAATCACCCAATACGGAGCGTGCGGGGTTGATTTGATTATCAGGTTCCATGCACCGTTTGCACCCAACCCATAGGGCACTTGAATCAGCCAGAGGTTTTTGATGTTGTCGTTTACTTTTGGTTGCCACTCTCGCTTGCCCGAGTTGTCAATAATGACTGCGTTTTCCACGGGGTAGTCGATGGAATCAAGGAGGCGCTGCGCCAGGTCAAATCGTGTAAGCGTTGCAAAACCTAGAACTGGAATCATAGGTTTGCTTCCAAGTAAGGCATCCAGTATTTTTTCCAGACGTTTTCCACCTCGAACTGCTTAGCAAACTTGACCGCTTGCAGTGATGTTCCTCGGCTGTCTTTGTATGACTCTTTGAGTGCGCTGATAAGCGAAGGCACTAGCGGTATCTGAAAGAAGCTGAGCTGAGCTTCGTCCCAGAACGGCTGCCCCTCGACGAGGTAGGAATCTTCACCTAGCACGTCTGGCGTTGCCGTCCAGTTAGAACCTATGACTCGTGTGCCACACATCTGGGCTTCGACTGCCGGCACCCCAAACCCTTCACCATACGAAGCGTGCAGGAGCACGTCCATCGTCGAGTAAAGTGCTGCCATTTCTTCGTCTGGGTATCCGTATCGCATCTGCACCGGATCTGGGAAAAGCACACGGTCAAGGCTCAAGCCCAACGCTTTTATCAAGTTCACCAATCCAAACCCGCCATGATGTTTGCCTGGCTCCGTGTGTATGTAGAGGTAGGCATCTGGGTGGTCTTTTGAGAACATGGTGAAAGCTAGGAGCTGTTCTGCGAATGCTTTCCGGTGGATGCTTCCGTTTGCTTTGTTTGCTGCAACCATCCCAACTAAGAAGGCATCTTCTGGTATGCCAATGAAGTCACGAGTTTTCATGCCTCGAATGGTGTCTGTTGGTTTATAGACCTGTCCATCCACGGCGTGCGGGATGTAGGTGCTGTCGATTTCGAACTTCTCAAATTGGGCCTGACCAAAGGGAGACATCGCTATGGTTTTGACATTAGGCTTCTCCGCCCATTGACGAACCTTTGGCGGTAGCGTGATGTGGTCTACCGGTGTCCATGACCAGAACTGCAAGTCGTCGAGTCCAGGCTGGTCTATAAATACCCACGCATCGTAAAGGGTCAGAACGGCATTGGGGATGTTTCTACCAGCTAAGTGCTGCTTATGGTGTGTAGGGATAATGTCTCCAGAATAAAGAGTCACTCCCCTGGGGTAGTGTGGCACGTCACCATACGGAGTTGAGTGCGTGCTCATGCCAGCTTCTAGTCCGTAATTGCTCAGAATTGCTGGATCGAGGCCGGCCCTTTTGAGTCGCTCAACCAGCAGTTTGACCTGGACTCCATATCCGGTCGGAGCTGTGGGGCTGTTGCTGGCTATCGAAATTGCGCCAGTTAGTTGCTTGTAGGTTGACATTTAGTTAGTCTATAAAGAAACCCCCCGCGCCAACCTACAAACGCGGGGGGTTTCGCTTATCTCAAGGACTAGCTTGCGCCACCCTTGAAGTACTTGACGTGACTTGAGTGTGTCAAATCACCGTCAACTCTGATGAGGAGTCTCCACGTAGTCAGGTCGGTGTTGAAGGCGTAATCCTGTGAGGATGCCACCTGCAGACCACCTGCGGTGCGAACCTTGTAGCTGTTCAGGTCTCCAGCGAGAACTGACTTGGCACCGGTACCGGTGTCTGGGACGTGTGGGTTCTCCACTACTCGAACACCTGCGAAGGTGTCAGGCTGACCTACGCCGACCTGGTAGAGGTAGTTTCCAGCTGTGTCCTTCAGCTTGCGGATTGCACCGATGGTGGAACCGTTCGCCATGATGCCCATTCCTGGGAGGCGACGTACTGCTCCGTCTAGGGAGTAGATGAGGTCTATCAGAGAGTCCGCAGTTGGGACGCCCGACAAGCCAGTGCCGCCGGTCACGCCGGAACCTGCTGCGGTGACGATACCGTTTGGCTTGGATGAACCATCTCCGTTGGTTAGCGCATCGCCGATTCCGTAACCGATTCCGTTACCTGCTTGCTGGGCCAGGTGCGATGCTAGGTCGAAGCCTGCATCTGCCACTAGCTCGTTTGCTGCCTGGATTAGGAAGCCATACTTGTAGGCACCAAGAGTGATGCTTGAGTATGTTGGCTCCGAAGCGGCAACGGTTCCAGCTGCAGCGACAAGTGCTGCGGTGCTGTAAGCATTGAGCACAGGAATGGTCAAGTCCTCGCCACTTGCGGTTGCAATTACCTGTGAGGTCTCCAGCATTGGAGAGGTCAGGCGTGCGACATCAAATACCTCATCGTAGAACGACTTTGGCACGGTGTCGGTTGAAGGTGCTAGTGCAGCACGCTTCTCAAAGGTGTAGTCACGCATCTCACCGGTAGCAATGCTACGCAGAATCTCAGCGGCACCACGTTCCTCTGAAACGGATGGGATGAATCCCTTGGCTGCTACTGCTGCCTCCATTTTGCGTGACTCGTTGCGCTCAGCAACGGCGATTGTTTCATCGGCCTTACGAATGTCAGCTTCGATGCGGTCGATTTTCTCAAGCTCTGCAGCGTCTAGTCCACGACCCTCTGTCTCAGCTCCGTCGATTACCTCACGGATCTGCTCAGTCAGATTTGCGCGGAGTTCCTGCTGAGCCTTTACGAACTCAGACATGTTGTCTCCCTAGTTAGTTGTTTACAAATGTGTTAGTGGCGTTAACGCTCAACTGGACGGCAGAGTTGACTCTTATCCGCTACGTAAATTCTAACGCACCGGTTGTAAGCCGTTTCTATAACGCAGGAAACCCCCGCCCCTGCCTGTAACAAGGAAAGGGCGAGGGACGGGGGTGGTCTTTAAGGTAGGTCTAGAACCCAGTCAGGAATTTGAACTTGCTTTATCGCCTTACTGAAAATTATCCAGTCTGGCACTACATATCTTCCTACTTTTTCAAAGAACTCAAATTCGTTTTCTAGTTTTGGGATGGCGTTGAACATGTCTGCTAGAAATTCGTCTATCTCATACATGGCACATGTTGAGCCATCTTCTTTTTGGATTTCTAGAGAGCGGATGTGGGCAGTTGCTTTTTCGATGAATTCTGCGCTGGTCATTTTTTTCACCTTTCTTTACTTGCTGATGATGTAGTCGCCGTGATTCCAGTATGTAACCGTGAACCCGTTGGCTTCCAATTCTGAAATCACTAATGGCAGTTGAGTTGCCTTCGCATCTTCGATGTGCTTGTAGCCCTGTGTCTGGTAGCTCATAATGACCTCGTCGCTTAGTGTCTTGCGAATCCAGAGGCCAGTGAACTGAATGCCAGTTGAAGTTCTGACCGGCAATTTTCTAACAATCTTGCGAGCTGCGTTTGCGGTTTCCCTTGCGGTGATCTGTGCGGTGGTGGTGGCCATTTGCCTCCCCTTTCCTTGTGGTAGTTATAAGTTAGTCCCACAGGGCAGGGCAAATCCAGCGAACCTGGTCGATGTTATCTAAGTGTTACAACTCGTTATCTTGGCAAAAAAGACCCCCGCTGGCGAAAGAAAACCAAAAACCAACGGGGGGAAACGCTTTTATACTTGGCGACTACCTAGTCTCAGCCGGCTTGGTTACTCGCGTTTCTTTTACTGGCCGCTCATGTGGCGTGCCATCCTGCACCTTGCCATCGCCATCGCCGTCTTTGGCTTTGACGTTGTAAGGAGTCTTAGAGTCCAAGCTAACGATTGCCTCAGCCCACTTGTCGGCCAGGCCCACGATTGCTCCGCTGGTTGGATTGCCTGCCACATCCAGGATCACGTTTTTAATCTGCTCAAAAGTTGCCATTAGATACCCTTCATCAATAGTTCGAGCTTTTTCTTTTTGAGGTTCAACATTGAGAGGTCTGGCTCTGGTGCTGCCTCTACCTCTGGTTCTTGCTCCGGTGCGAGCTGGTTGATTACCCGACTTAGCATTTCTGCTTCATCGCTTGAGATGTTTTGTCCGTCCTCAATCTTAAGGAGGGCATCTGCTAATGCATCGGCATCCACTTCGGCTGCACGTGCAATCTTGTCAAGTCCACGGACGGCAACGGTTCCAGCGGTTGCGGTGTAGGCCGGCCAACTAACCAGGCTAACCTCTAGCAATCTGACGGAGTTGAGCGTGCGCTCCGTGCCTTCCTCATTCCAAGTGTCGCCACCTTGGGGGACGGAAAATCCGAAGCTCATGCTGTCTATGTCGGATCTGCGTAGAAGCTCTGCCGTGTCTCTGCCTCGACTGGTGTTTGGCAGGGTAGCCTCGACGCGCAGTCCTCGGTCATCTTCTTGGAGAGTAAGCGTTCCGGCTCTGGTCGAACCTAGAATTTCTCCGGCATCGTGGTTCCACAGAAACTTGATGTCATTGCGTGAGCGAAGGCTTCGCTTGAATGCCCCGCGCTGAATCTTTTCCCTGAATGGTAGTGGCTCTGACCAGCTCTCAAAAACTGCAGCGTAACCGGTAAAGGTCATGCCATCGCCATCTTCGCGCACCTCAATTTCGGTCGGGTTAGTGCGTGTTTCGATTTTGCTCAAAGCTTCGCCTTTCGCTCTGCCTTCATTCTCTGCTTCTATTCTAGCTACCACGCCTTCGGCGTAAGAGAGTGCCCGTTGCGCTGCACGCTTGCTTGGCCCTGAACCCCAGAGCAAATGGGCAACTACACCAGCACTTGGATAATCATCCGACCCAGGTCGGGCGGAGGGACTGTCCAAATCAGAAAGGTGACGAGCAATCCAAGCCCGCAACCTAACCCATTTGTCAGCAGTGACAGAACCCCGCGCCATCGCACGAGCTTCACGAATTGTTCTCTCAACCAACCCATCGCCACCGAGACCTTCCTCGTAGTAGCGCAACCCTTGACGGGCTGCTGCTCGCATGTAGGCTGGGGGCTTTAGGTTTACTTGCCTTGTTTCTTCGGTGCAGGTTTCGCAGTCACCGGTGCAACCTTCGCAGGTGTCTCTGGCTTCTGAGTTGTCGATGGTATCAGAGTTTTGTTCGGTATAAGAACCACCTGGCTCTATCCCTTCCGCTAATGAGACGGCAACCATTTGGTCGACCGCATCTTGTCTCGAAGTGTGGCATCCCAAAAGTTCGCCATCTGATTTCACTACAGCGTATCCCTCGCAGTCAGGGTGCTGTCCTTCGTCTGTCACAAAATAAGGCATTAGTCCTGCTTTATACACATAACATGAAGGATCGAGCCTTCCGTATCGGAAATCGCCCACAGGTCGGTTCCTGGGTCGAGGTCAATTTTTAGGGTTTCGTCTGAGTGAATGTGCATTCCATTATTTACGGTTACTCCGGCGTTGCCAATAAAGACTTCATCGGATTGTGCGTGCTCGGCATTGTGAACCCATATCGTTTGAGGCATGCTA
>Ga0181560_10005907_pt1 | contig 10849 bp, 2 predicted proteins | sample 011ome_20_FD_133751 | JGI IMG/M metagenome (GOLD analysis project Ga0181560, IMG submission 133751) | Coastal salt marsh microbial communities from the Groves Creek Marsh, Skidaway Island, Georgia - 011509CT metaG (megahit assembly) | ecosystem: Environmental > Aquatic > Marine > Intertidal zone...
ACACAGATTGTGGACGCGTTGGTCGACGCCGAGAAGACCCCAAAAGAGGCTCAAATAAATGAGAAGATTGAGGAAAAGACAGTATCTATTTCTGCATTCTCTGAGGTTAAACAGCAGTTCGATGGGCTAAAAACGAACCTTGCAACTCTCGGAACGTTTTCCGGATTAAAGGTTCAGACACTTGGACCGAGCGGCACCTCAACGGCAATAAATGCAACAGTGACAGACCCTGCAATGGTCAGACCATTTGACCATAACATTGTTGTAAATGCCATTGCAAAACCGCAATCTATCGCTATTTCTGGCTACAGCGCTGAAAATGCCAGTTTAGACGCGTCACAGCTCAATATTGATTTGGGCTATTGGAACGAAGATGCACAGGGCGTTTATACTTTTTCAAAAAATGCTGATGTTGCCAGCAGTGCTATAGCACTTGATAATACCGACACACTCACTTCAGTCCGCGATAAAATCAATCAGCTTGATATTGGCATCCAAGCATCAATAATTAAGATTTCAGATGCAAATTACAGCCTCGCTCTGACTTCCTCCTTGGGTACAAAAAATCAAATCAGGATCAGAGCTACATCAACCAGCGGCTCAATTTCAAACCTGAGCTATGATCCTGAAACCAATGGCTCTAACGCTGCGAATGGCGGTGACATAAGAAAACAAGTTGTGGCAGCCAGTGATGCCAGCCTCACTTTAAACGGCGTATCGATTACCAGGACCAGCAATCAGATTAGCGACCTCATTCCTGGAGTTAGAGTTGATGTCAAGGCCGTGTCCACGTCCTCTGAAAAGATTACTTCATCATATGATGAGGCATTAAGCCTCGACGCAATGAAGCTTTTCGTTGATGAGCTAAACACTATCACTCAAAACCTCATTTCCCTTAGTAAAACCAGCATTGATGAGGACGACAGCGGCCCCCTAGCAGGAGATACCTTAATCCGCGCTTACCGGAATCGGTTGAGGTTAATTACAACTACACCGATTAGTGGTTTTGGAGACGATGATATTTTCCTCTCAAACTTTGGTGTGATGACGAACCGAGATGGCACCTTGAGCTTGGATGAATTCAAATTTAAAACCTACTTTGCCGCAAAGCCTGAACAATTTGCAGCTCTTACGACAAGCGATGTCTCAACTTCAAGCTTGTCAGTTGCTGCTGAAATGACCGGCACATCGTGGCAACCCGGCACCTATCAATTTAGTTCTGTTGTTCGCTCCGCCAGCACGGTTTTAAATGCGGATGAAGCTATATCTCAAACCTTCAAATCAATTGACACCACTCTTGGGGCCAATGATGGACAACTTAGTGATAGCCTCGAAGCCTACGTTGCCGCCAACGCTGGCGGCACATGGTCTATAACAGGGCCAGATAGCTCCCTGGTGTCAGTCGACCAAACCGGCGTTGTGACCATAACTGGCGGAACTGATTATGAAACAAAAACAAGTTACACTTTTAATGTTGAGTACGCTCTCAGCGCGGACGAAAAGTTTACTGAGTCCATAACACTGAATATTAAAAATTTAGCTGAGCGAACATACACTCTAAATAACGCAACCGTTCCATCAGTTGTTGGCGCCGGTGACACTTTTTCCATATCCGTCGATGGACATACTGTCACTACCGCTGCAGTCTCCGCGGGAGGTGACAATAGCTACACATTAGCCAAATTAGTTACGGCACTGAACTCAGCAAACACAGCAGCAGATGGAATTTTTACTGAAAACTCAGGCAGTCTTGTTTTTACCTACAACGACTCTTCCACAGTCCAGACCTCGGAATTGTCAAGCGGCTTGATCTATAATTCTGCCTCAAAACTGGGGACAGCCTCTGTATTGACACCTGGTTCAGTTACGCCTCGGACGATTGAGTTTGCGCATAAGGACGATATAGCCCCCACGATTTCCAGTGCGAGCGTGTCCGATGTGTTCAAAATCGATATATCATATGGCGGCAATAATTATGTTGTCGCTCACACGCTTGACGCAAATGATGTCTCCGCAATTGCAGCAATGGGCTCTGCATCTGAAAAGTCTGCCTATCTTGCAGGAAAACTTGATGAAGCTGCATCCGGGCTTAATGCGGGCATTGACTTTACTCAGTCTAATGGACATCTCACTGGCACGTCATCGATCGCAGGCACTGAATATAATACTGCCATCATCAGTCAGCTTCAATTTGGCAGCGGAGGGGCAAACTTTTCAAACCTTGGGTCAGCAAACGTAGACATTTCAGGCACATCCACCGCTGAAGTCGTCAAAATTACAGCGCCAGCGCTACCTGTTATCAAAGACGGCGATAAATTTAGTATCACACTTGATAATAACGGAAGCGATCTAACGGTTGTAACGGCCGCGCTGACCGCCGACGCTGATTTATCCTCAATAAAAGACGCATTAAACACCGCGCACGGAAATGCAAATGGCAGCTTTTCTATATCTGGTTCAGATCTACTATTCACCTACAACCCAAACACAGGTAACGTCAGCAATACCAACGATACAGGCCTTCTCTATATACCATCGCCGGGATTAATTTCTCAAACAGTAGCAGGCGTTGACCATCCAGCACAAAGCACTGTGACTGAAGTTAGTCACGTTGCAGCTGCCGCTAGTGCAACACTTGATGGGATAGATATGGTTCTAGAAAACGGTGTCTATAAGATCACTTCTGGTAATGCACGCGGCATTCATATAACTGCTTCAGGGAATAACTCATCCTCAATTTACGTTGGCAAAAGCCTCTTCCACACCCTCATAGATTTCTCAGATAGTGTTTTAAAACCAAGCGGCGACATCGACAAAAAAGTGGTCCGCTATAATAACGATATTTCTGAATATAAAGAACAGTTAAGCGCCCTTGAATTAAGAATGGAAAATGAGCGTGCCCGTTACGTTGAGCAGTTTACTGCAATGGAAACTGCGGTCTCTTCGTTCAAAGAAACTGGAAAGGTCATCGACAATTTGATGGAATCGTGGAAGGCAAGCTTGAGCTAAAACGCGTCCAATATAGATAAAGACCGACGCGCAATGTTAGAGATGTGAAGATGGTTTTCCTCAGAATCGAGGCGCCATCCTGGAGGGGCCACAGGCGCTGAATTAGATCGAAGCCCAAACACGTAGGCTCTGAAATGTTTAGCTGAAAGCTCGCCTGAATAAGTTTTTGTTTTAACTGGATCATCAGCCTCCCCAAACATCGGCTTGAGCTTACGAGGCTTATTAAAAGCCTCGAAATTATACTTAAAATAGGCAAATCCATTTAAAAAAGTCACCGCATCTTCACCAGCGTTGACCTCTGCCAAAAAATGCAGCAATTGCTCAGCGGACTCGTTAATTTCTTCTTTATCAACGGGCGCGTATTTTTCTGCAAGCCCATCTGAATATTTCCCAGCAACAGCAGCCATAGGCAATTCAGTCGACAAAAACTCATGGGCTGTTCTGGCTACAGATATTTCAAAAACCCAATCTGGACAATAAACCATCTTATCACTCTAAACCACTCATCTAACCTTAGTCATCAACCCAATAGTCGCTCGAGGCGAATTCCGTGTCACTTGAATATCACGTTATTTAGTCTATTTGTTATTTTTTTCAAGTAATGATACAGCCCAATTGGCGGGTTTACCATCCGACATAAGCTAGGTTAGCAATACTAAAGATCAAAAGACACAATTTTACGCTAAGTCAGCAGGCAATTAATGTGCCAAAGTTTTGTATCTTTTTTATTTTATTTTTCCTAAATTAATTGGCCATAAGCCGTTCTTCTCCCCGAGCCACTAAGGCCGATCCCAGAGGAATGGAGACAGACCATGACTGTAATTAACACCAATGTGGGCGCACTGACCGCCCGGACTTATTCGATTAAAGCAAATGACGCGATGCAGAAGTCGATGGAGCGCCTGTCATCAGGTCTTCGCATTAACTCTGCAGCGGACGATGCGGCTGGCTTGGCCGTGGCAAACAAAATGGAAAGCCAGCTTCGCGGAATGAACGTGGCTATTCGTAACTCACAAGATGGTATCTCACTCGTTCAAACTGCTGAAGCAGGCATGGGTGAAATCTCTAACATGGTTATTCGTATGCGTGAGCTCGCTGTTCAGATGAACAACGGTGTTTATACCGACGCTGACCGCGCCAATGCGCAGTTGGAAGTTGACTCACTTCTCAAAGAGATCAACAAAATTGCAAATAACACCGCTTTTAACGATGTTAAAGTTCTCAATGGTAGCTATTCAAAAGACATTCGTGCCGGCAACACAAATGTTGAAACTATTGCGGTCACCATCGACAGAATGAATACTGACACTCTTGGCGGTACATATGTCACGACTGGATCAGAAAATGTATCCGGCGATACCAGAGACAGTAAAGTCGCAAACTTCAGCACAACAGCTGCTTCAGTTATTAATGTCGGTAAAGGCGATGAAATCACCTTTGCTGTCTCCTCACTTTCTGGTGAGTTTGCTAGCAGTGATGCCAATTCCTTTGTCTCAAAATACACTGGTGGCACATGGGAAATCACTGGCACTGATAAAGATTTGTTCAATTTGAGCAACGATAAGGCAACAATCACATCAGATGCTGGCCTGGTAAGATCAAACCCAGATAAAACTTCTTACAGTATCAACCTTGTTTATAAAAAGGGCGATATCAGCTTCACTGATGCGGTCACTATAAAAGTTGGTGCAGCGCCTGAAGCAAGTGCTGCAAACACATCAACAACCGCAATGACTGCCAAAGAAGGCGCTGTCACTATTGGCAAAGCCGCATATAGCTCAGGCTTCCAAGCTTTTATTGATGCCGATAAAGACGCTAATGGCGCCTATAAAGGCACTTTCGTTTTAGATGGCACTGACAAAGCAGACTTCACTCTAGCCGATAATAAAGTGCCTAGCCTTACTGCAACTCTAGATTTTGAAACTGCTGCTGATACAGCAACTTCTTACACGTTGAAATATACAGCGTCTGACACCAAGACTTGGACAGAAACTGTTAACTTGACACTGACAGACGACACAAATGAAGCTGCAGCAGCGAAGGAAAAATGGACAACCTCAGGCACAATCAACCTAGGCCAAACTATTGGCGGCTCCACAACTTACACGGCAACAGTTACATTTGCTGATAATAGTACTGTAGCAATCACAACCACTGGCGATATGTCTGGGAATGACGCTAATAGAGCCACTGCATTAACAGACTTGGCAACAAAGCTATCAACTGCAGCAGACACAGCTGCTGCAGGAGGTACAGACGCCGGAATAGCATTCACGGTTGTAGGTGGTCAGCTCGTTGCCGAGTGGGACACAGCAGGCGCTCTTACAAATGAAGTTGCTTCAATTGCACTAACCATGACTGCGGGGGCTGGTGATAACACTGGCTTTGCTGGCGGTACTTTTGCAGAAACCACAGACAGTGCTGATGCTGTAACTGCAGCCGGCGGTGCCGCAGCATATGCATCAGGCGGTAGCGTTTTGACGGGTACAAAAGAGAGTACCGTTGTTAAAAGCGGTACAAGCAACCTTAAAGTCAATGAAGCACGCGAGGGTGTAATCAAAGTATCTGATTTGAGCGCTGCCTTAGCTGAATTTGCTAAAAACAAAGATGGTGTTTATAGCCTTGCTGGTACAGATAAGGATTTGTTCAACATCGACACCGCAACAGGTGAAGTCAAATCAAAAGGACTTGTCGATTATGAAACAAAGTCATCCTACAGCTTTGAAGTAAAATACACTAAGGGTGAGTCTGTTTACACAGAGACCATTGCCCTGTCAGTTGTAGACAGCACTGTTGATAATGGAACACACCTTGCGGATGTAAACCTATCAACAACAGCTAATGCTTCTTCGGCTGTAACAATTCTTGACACAGCACTAAACCAAATTTCGTCTTCACAAGCGAAACTTGGTGCTATTCAAAACAGACTGCAGCACAACATTGACAACCTTTCAATGGCATCAATGTTGACTGAAACAGCCCGGGGACGTGTTGTGGATGCTGACTTTGCCCGTGAAACGAGCGAGCTCTCCAAGCAACAAATCCTTGGACAAGCGGCAACCTCAATGCTTGCACAGGCTAACCAGTCAAAGCAATCAGTGCTCGCACTCCTACAGTAGAGAATCACTAACATAGAAAAAGGGGCCTTCTGGCCCCTTTTTTTATTTCTATTCAATAGATTAAGAAAATCTAAAATTAATTCTAATATTAAAGATTATAGTTACAGGTCGTTATTACAGTCAGGAGGTTAAATGACGTCCATAAACACAAATCTAGGAGCTATCTACGCGCGCTCTTATGCTATCTCTGCTGCAAAAAAGCAGGAGAGTGGTTTAACGCGCCTGTCATCTGGATTAAGAATTAACCACTCCGCAGATGACGCTGCTGGATGGGCTGTCGCAAGCAAAATCAAAAGCCAATTACAGAGCATGAAAGTTTCATCAAGAAACTCTATGGATGCTGTTTCAGCTATCCAAACTGCTCTCTCTGGCATGAGTGAAGTTACAAATATGGTAATCAGAGTTCGAGAACTTGCTGTTCAGATGAACAATGGGGTGTTCTCGGATGTTGACCGGATAAATGCGCAGCTCGAAGCCCGCGCGTTACTGGATGAGATTACAAAAATGTCAGAAACAACGTCGTTCAATGAATTGAAGCTTTTGGACGGGACATTCCGCAATATCATTCGAGCTGGTGCCTCAAATAGTGAGATTATTGATCTAAATATCGATGGCATTGGCATTTTGTCCTATATCAAAGGGGTTTCAGAGGGCACTCTGAACTTTAACCAGACAATATTACGACCAAACGCTCCTGCATTTGGAACCTCCGCCCTGAATTACCTTGATCTGTCCCAATCAAAAGGTAGTTCAGTGCTAGATATTCTTGAATCCAGCATAGCTAACGGCACTTCTATTTCAAAAATGGCCTCATCAAGTACAGCCTATGGCAGTGCAGCACTTAAACTTCTGGAAAATGTTGCACCAACCGGCAGCTCAGAGTTTCTTACCCCCAATTTTTCATCCGGAATTGGTGCTTCTGCAATAAGTTTGAAGTCATCAGTTAATGCGTCTGGATCATCAAATTTTCTTACACCCACTCTCAGCACAGCATCTGGCTCGTCATCTGTAATTTTCAAAGACAACACAACTGCTGCAGGCTCATCAGTCTCAAACTATTTGTCTGAGGATAGGGCGTTAGGAACTTCGACCCTAACGTATTTATCCTCAAATGAAGCTTTTGGTTCATCAACTTTTTTGACGCCCGCCTCATCGGTAGGTTCTGGAAACTCTTCACTAACAATTGAGAGTAACATTACGTCAACGCTTAAAAGTAGCAATGACAATTCTGCACAGAGTACCGCACGCGGAATATCCGAGAGAGTGATTTTACCTACTGAGGATGCTACCGGATCTTCTTACTTGGACTACAAAAACACTACTTCTGGAACAGGAAATTCTGTTGTCCAGGGCGTACCGCTAAATTCCACTGCCTCTATCACTTCTGCCTCAACCCTAATACCATTTTCATTCACTAACGGGAACTTTAGTTCAGGCGGCTCAGGAAGCGCGGGCGCAGCTGGAGGACAGGCAAGCATTCAAGGCTGGGATATTTTTCTAAACCAAGTAACTCTGGGGCAAACGAATAGCGCGTTAAATAATCGCATCGGTGGTTATTTGACACCAGAGGATAATAACGTCCCAAATGGCGTTGGCGACGACACAGCCCTCTCGCAATTTGACAATACGCCCATCCGATATTTCTACAATGCTGGTAGCGGAAGATTAACCCTTGGCACCGACGATGCTAATGTTACGGCTTCGGGACAAATGCATGGCCCTTACGCCGTTTCTAAAGACCCTGTTGAACTCAATTCTGGAGATACGGTTAGCTTCAGTTGGCAAGCCTTGGGCAATGGCGACAAGGCTGACGTATTTGCATATTTACTTGATGTTGACACAGGGAATACCATCACGCTTCTAGACCAGACAGCATCAGTCAGAGGTAGCACACAGTCCCAGAATGTTGAAAAAACGATATCGTCTGGTCAACAAGGCAATTACAAGTTCGTTTTCGTTTCTGGCTCCTTTGATGCTGATGGAGGCGGAAAACTTGGCTCAAGCCTATCTATCAGCAATATCCAAATTGCGCAGGCAGACCCAAGCAAAAACAAAAACACAGAAGCGAGAGTTACAATCGAAGCGCAGGAGTCCCAGTCTGTATTTATAGAGACTTCGTCCATGGGGCAGCTAAAAAGCGTGATGGAAAATAATCCTGGCGGCTATCTATCAATTGCAAACTCTGGGTCAGATTACTGGCGGTTTAAACTCACAGACATCAATAACATAACCTCCTCAGCCCTCCTGCGATCAGTTAAAAGCTCATACGGTTTTGACTTGGTTTATGATAGGCCTGACGGCGGCAGACATGTTGAACATGTTTCACTAAACTTGACCACAGCGCAGTTTGCAAACTCAATACTCACAGCTCAGGAAGCTGACACAGTTCAAATCGAGGCAGGGGCATTAAACCTTCTTAACTCATTTGCATCAAAGAATCCGGGCACATACAGTCTTGACCCCGATAGCACTGATGCAAATAAATTTAGTATCAATTCGCAAACCGGCAAGATCACGTCTAACTCACCATTAGACTTTGATGTCCAAAAAACCTATCGATTTAAAGTAATCTACTCTGTTTCTGGGAGTAGCGAAAAATTTGTAAATGAAGTCGAGCTAAATTTGACTGACACGCTCAATTCAATTGCCAATTTATCAGCTGAAGAAACAGACCAACTCACAATTCAGCCAGGCACCTTGACGACAATCCACAATTATTCCCTGGAAGACAACCAGGGAGGCAATTTTCGGTTTGGAGGAGGAGATCACCAAAAATTTAACATCGACGCGTCAACAGGGGAGATCACCTCAAAAGCAGGTCAAAGCATCTTACTTGCAGAACAGAGCAATTATAGTTTTGACGTGATTTATCGAAACAAACTTGGAATAGAGCACACAGAGAGAGTAAACTTAAACATCCGTGAAGCGCTGCAAGCAACATCTAACTTAGTAGCAAATGACGCAGACATAGTAACGATCCCAGCTAATGAGATGACCAAAGTCTATGGCTTTGCACAGAGAAACTCACCGGGTAGTTATAGTTTTAGACCTGGTTCAGACGACCAAAGCAGATTTTCAATAGACCCAAACACTGGCACAATTACGTCACGGCAGGGCCAAGTGGGCATTGAAATCAAGGACACCTATAACTTTGGAGTCACGTTCACCAGCGCCGGTAGCGGTCAAACTTTTACTGAAAACATCAATCTCACACTAACTCCACCATCAATACCACTCTCAATTTTTTCAGTTACCGAAGCAAACAGCATCTCAATCTTGCTGAGTGATTTGTCATCAACGACTGACTTTGTTAGGAACAATGGGGGCGGTAGCTTCACGTTAACTGGTGATGATGCAGATAAGTTTGAATACGACCCAGTAACCTCATCCATCCGCAGCAAACCTAATTCTAGTCTATTGATAGATAGAAATAACGTTTACAACTTCGCAAAAAACTATAAGTTTCGACTGAATTATTCAAGTGACACGGGCAATCACTCGGAAAGAATTGCTCTGACAGTCAATGAGTCAACAGCTGGGGCCTCAAACCTAACTGCCCACGAAGCTGGCAGCGTGTCTATAAGCACAGCCGGAATGACTGACTTAGAGAGATTTAGAGCGAGAGACCGTGGACAAGGCTATTACAGATTTTCTAGTGCCAACAATGATAGCACCTACTTCAATATTGACCAAAATACTGGGACAGTAACGTCAAAAGGCGAATTGGATTTCTTTGTTAAGCCATCCTACCAATTTGCGATAGAGTATGTTGCTGCGTCTGATGGGCGCACTTTCAGGCAGGATGTAAACTTAAACTTAACAGACACATTAGTCTCAGACGCTAACCTGTCCGCTGAGGAAGCATTGTCGATGTCTATTTCAGCAGCAACGCTGAGTAGCACAGCGACCTATGCTTTTCGCAATCCCGGCGGTAGATTTAGCTTGTCTGGGACCGACAGTGATAAATTCAATATCGATGAGCTAAACGGAGGTATTTCATCAAAAGTCGGCCAAAACATAATTCAGTCGATAAAGAAAACATACAATTTCAAAGTGAACTACACGGCGAATGGGGTAACTCATACAGAGAATGTAACACTCAATGCAAGTAGAGCACATCAAGGCACATCAACTCTCTATGCGCAAGAAGCTGACAAGATAAACATCTTTGTAGACAACCTGACGAAACTGTCCTCATTCGTATCTGACGATGGCAATCGGGGGCAATTTTCTTTTGGTGCATCTCAAGGAAATGACTATCAAAAATTCTTTATTAATGAGCTTGGAAACATAAGTTCACGACAAGCGTTAGATTTCAACGAAAAAAGCCAGTACGTGTTTGACGTTATCTACACTGGCACCTCCGGGACTTACACTGACACTGTCACTCTAAATTTAACCGACACACTTTCCGCAAACGGAAATTTTACAGTTGAGGAATCAAACAAGATACTTATTAAGGGTACTGACTTAACGGCCACACAAACCTACATCTCAGAAAACAATGTTGGCTCCTTATCCCTATCTGGCGCTGACTCTGATAAATTTAAAATAGATAATAACGGTAACATATCCACCCGCGACGGTGTGCAGCTACGTGAGGCGAATCAAAAGAATTATATATTTACCGTTGAATATGACACTGGCGGAGACATTCACAAAGAAACTATCGAGCTTAGTTTGACAGACGCATTACAAGGTAGTTCATCTTTGTCTGTTGA
>Ga0181560_10005908_pt1 | contig 10846 bp, 5 predicted proteins | sample 011ome_20_FD_133751 | JGI IMG/M metagenome (GOLD analysis project Ga0181560, IMG submission 133751) | Coastal salt marsh microbial communities from the Groves Creek Marsh, Skidaway Island, Georgia - 011509CT metaG (megahit assembly) | ecosystem: Environmental > Aquatic > Marine > Intertidal zone...
GCCGAGGTCGCCTCTCGCGACCATGATGCCGTCGGTGTACTTCAGGATGTCGTCGAAGTTGCGCATGCCCTCTTCGTTCTCGATCTTGCAGATGATCTGGACGTTCTCGCCGCCGTTCTCGTCCAGAATCTCTCGCACGTACTTGACGTCCTCGCCGGTTTGCACGAAGGAAACCGCGACGTAGTCCATCTTGTTCACGCAGCAGAAGTTCTTGATGTCGTCGACGTCCTTCGGTTGCAGGACGTCGAGATCAACCTTGACGCCGGGGAGGTTCCCGTTCTTGCGCTCGCCGAGCTTCTTGTTGTTGAGAACCTTCCCCTTGAGGTTCCTCTCGTCGAGAATCTCGGTCACCTCGATCACGAGCGAGCCGTCCGCGAACAGCATCTTGTTCCCGGGCTTCAAGCTCTCGCACAGCTTGGCGTACGAGCACCCGATCTTCGTCTCCGTCTCGTTCTTGTACCCTTCGTACGTGAGGTACTCCTCCGGGCCGGCGGCGTAGACGATGATGTCCTGCCCGGCCTCGAGCTCGATCGGCTCGTGGTCTTTCAGCATCGCTGTGCGAATCTCCGGGCCTTTCGTGTCCAAGAGCACCGCGACGTTCGCGCCCTTCTCCTTCACAACCTTGCGCACGCGGTCGAGCACCTCCTGATGCGCGGCGTGGTCGCCGTGCGAGAAGTTGAACCGCGCGACGCCCATGCCCGCGTCGATGAGCTTCCCGAGCGTCTCCTCGTCCCAGCACTTCGGTCCCATCGTGCAGACGATGTTCGTCTTGCGGGTCATCGGCTGGTCCTCCATGATCATCGCGGTCGAGATCGCGGTCTGGCGGACCGTGAGCGTGCCCTGGCCGACGCCGCTCGTGGGAGGGACGATGGACTCCGGGTGGTATTCCGGCGTCCACAGAATTCGCGACGCGCCGTTTTCGGATCCCGCCTCCTCCGTCGTCGTCGCGGGGGCGTCCACGAACGTCGGCCGCTGCGCCGCGGGCGCGGACGCCGCGAGCGCCGCGCCCTCGGTCGTGGATGTCGCCGCGCCCATGGTGTGTTCTCGGCCTGGGGTGATGTGCGGGGGGGGAGGGCGTGAGACGACGCCGGCGGCGACGATGTGGTCGACGAAGAAAAGCTGGCTGTCTTCAGCGAACGACTGCGCTTTTCGGGGGTAACGCGATCGGCCGTCGCGCGTCGCGACGCGCGCACCTTAGCGGCGGTGTCGTACGGAGATCACACGCGCTCGCGTATCGGAAGTATCGCTACACGTTCGCGCGTGCGATGTGCGTGTCAGCGCGCGCGCGCCGAGCAGTGCGAGCTCTCAGCTGAGCCGCCGGCGGATATAATCGAATCCGAGTCACGCGCTGCGGGGGCGGAAGCGGAAGAAGTGAACGCGGCGGTTCTGTTTGGAGAGCCGACCGCGAACCATGATTCCGCGCGCCCTCGACCGCGCGGGACACTCGCCGACGCGCGAGAGGACGACACGATGGGCGTCGCGGACTGGGGCATCGGGCACGTCGTCTCCGGCGTGACCGCGACCGGGGAGAAGTTCGCGGGCGAGGTCTTCACGTTCGACGAGGGCACCGGCCTCGCGGTGCTCCGCGCGAAGGGTGACGTCGTCAACACGCACGACGTCCGGATCTTGCGCGTGGAGGGCGTCAGCGATCTGAAGTCGACGCCGCCGTCGGACCCGCCGAAGATGGAGAAGCTCCCGGTCGTGGACGAGGCGCGGTGTCAGAAGAGAGAGGAGGCCGCGGTCAAGGCCGCGACGATCAGCGCGGGTGTGCCGTCCGTCCGTCCTCTCGATCGACCGATCCGCGCGCGCCTCGTCCTCGCCGCCCTAATTATTTCATTCGACCGATCGAATCCGAACCCGCGATCCATCCTCTCTTCCCCGCGACGCGCGAGGACCCTACCCCCGCCCGACCCGCGCCCATCCATCTCATCTCACCACCTCCCCCCACCCCCACCCTCCCCCCCGGCACCACCGCGCGCAGCGAACATCGGCGTCGACGTCACCGCGGAGGCGCAGGACATCTTCGACGCGCTCGCGAGGACGCTGCCGTGCCGGTGGGAGGGGCGGTCGATCGTCGTGTTGGACGAGGTGAAGATATCTCCGCCGTACGCCGAGTGCGTCGGCGTCGCCACCGGCGACCCGCGCGCGGTGGAGAGGGTGCAGAAGGTGCTCGCGATGGAGAAGTCCAAGCTCGTGAAGGCGAAGAAGTGAGCGGCGGGCGGGTGATCACGTGATCAAATCATCCGTCGCGAAGACAGACGTCGTCCCGTTCGCTTCTTCGCTCCTGCTATAAGCTATACTTATAGTGTTTAAAGCTAAACCCTAAATCCCACGCAGCGCGCGCGCTGCGCCGCGCGTTCAGTTCATCTTCTTCTTCCTCCCCCACCCGCCGAGCTTCCACCACTCGCCCTTCGTCTCCGCGTCGTCCGGCTCTCCGTCTCTCGCGTCCTCGCCGCACCCGCCCGCGGCTTTCCCCGCTTCGCACTTGCACCCGGGCGGGTGCAGGTACAGGTACTTCGTGTCCCACTGCGGGTGATCGGAATCGATCGGGAGGAGCTTCACCGGGTTCAGGTTGAAGTACCACCAGTCCGGGCACGTCGTGACGAACGCGAGCGCGACGCCGGTGACGTACGTCGTCATCATCGCGGAGTAACTCTCGACGTGGTACCCGTAGAGGAACCCGCCGAGGGAGAAGAGGACGATGATCAGCGTCATCATCCACTCCGCGAGGGCTTGGCCTCGGAAGTCCATCGCGTCGCGTTCGCGCGCGCGCCCGCCCGCGTGGGATCCGCCGCGCGTGCTCGGGGCGACGCGATCTGAGACGACGTCGCGTCGTCGCGACCGCTGAAAAGTCGGGTCTTCGAAGTCGTGAAAAGAAGTCAAACAGAAGACGTTGGATTGATTTCCCAAAATGGGACGCCACTCGCGCGCGCGCAGGGCGCACGCACCGCACGTTCGCGCGGCGCTCACGCCATCCCCCCCCCGTCGCGACACCCCCCCGGGCTCGCGCGCCATGGCGAAACCGCGCGGCGTCGTCGAACCCGCGATGGTCGCCGTCTCCGTGTCCGATTACGACGGCGACGTCTCGAGCGCGGGGTACTACCACGGCCGCGGGATCGCGACGTTCCGCGTCGGGCATCGATACGAGGGCGGGTTCGAGAACGGCAAGATGTGCGGCCGAGGAAAGTACGAGTGGGTCGACGGCATCGTGTTCGAGGGCGACTTCGTGGACAACGTCGCGGTCGGGGAGGGGACGTACTCGTGGCCGGACGGAAGCGCGTACGCGGGGGGCGTGCGACGGGGCCTTCGACACGGCCGAGGGATCCAAACGTTCGCGAGCTCGTCCACGACGTACGACGGCGAGTGGCGCGACGGCATGCGCCACGGCCGCGGGGTTTTAACGCACGACTCGAACGTCGGCGAGCGGTACGACGGCGAGTGGGCGTGCGACCAGAAGAGCGGGCAAGGGACGTTCGCGTACGCGAGCGGGGACGTCTACGTCGGGCAGTGGGCGAAGGACTTGAAGAACGGCGTCGGGAAGATGGAGTGGAAGAAGGACGGGGAGTGGTACAACGGCGAGTGGCTCGACGGGAAGCCGCACGGGTACGGCGTGCACGCGTGGAGGGCGCCGTGGATCAAAGAGGACGATCCGAGCGCGTGGTTTAACACCGCGAATAAGTACGAGGGGGAGTTTCAAAACGGGTTACGGCACGGGAGAGGGGTGTTTCAGTACGCGACCGGGACGCGGTACGACGGCGAGTGGAAAGATAACGTGAAGCACGGCAAGGGGACGTACACTTTCGAGGACGGCAGCGTGTTCAAAGGGACGTTCGAGAAGGACCGCGCGGTCGTGGAGAAGGGCGGCGCGCCCTTCGAGCCGACGAAAAATTTAAAGCTCGACGTCGAGGACCTCATGGACGAGGAACAGGAGACGGTCAAGAAGGTGACCTTCCAGCTCGATCATCTCTTCTTGCGTCACAACTCGGAGTTGCGAGGCGTCTACAGAGTCGCCGCGGTGGCCGCGGCGAGAGACGCGGGGCATAACGTCAACCCGAACAAAGCCGTGCCGTTGACGGTGCCGGGATTCATCGCGCTCTTGCGACGCGCCGGGATCACGACGGCGGACGTCACCGTCGCGGTCGTCTCGCGCGCCATCCTCCCGGCGTGGGCGAAGGACAAACCGCGACGGAAAGCGCCCGAGCCGGTCTCGGAGCACGCGGTCAGACCGCCGCCCGAGACCCCCGATCCGCTGGACCCGACGGGCGAGTTGGTGTACCGACAGTACGCCGAGGCGCTCGTGAGAGTCGCGCACGTCAAATACCACCACCTCCCGGGCCTCGACCGCAGGGTCGCGACGCTGATACACGACCACATCTTGCCGCTGATCGAGGGGCCGCACATGTCGCGACCGACCGCGGGCGCGCCGCTGCCGTGGGACGCGAAGATGGCGGACGAGGCGACGAAGCGCGCGTCGGAGGGAAAGACGCGAGCCGCGTTCGCCGGCGTCGCGACCGGGATGGTCGCGACGGACCCGGACGTCCCGCCGTCGAAGCCGCCGGTGGTGACCGCGCGCGCGTTCTTGGGGTTGCTGAAGCGAGCCGGGTGCCTGCGCGACGACGAGCCGGTCGGGGAGCCGCTGGAGATTCCGTCGCTCGATCCGCCGGCGCCGGCGGAGGACGGCGAGGGCGGCGAGGGCGGCGAGGGCGGCGAGGGCGAGGGCGACGGAGAGGCTGGCGAGGGCGAAGACGCCGCGGCGGCGGAAGAAGGCGGCGAAGGCGGCGAGGCTGGCGACGGCGACGACGGCGAAACCCCAGCCGAGGGCGACGCCGACGAGGCTGCCGCCGCCGCCGCCGCCGCCGCCGCGGACGAAGAGACTCCGCCCAGCCCCGGCCCGGCGTCCGCGACGGTGACGACGATCGAAGCCCTCGCCGCGTTCGCCGCCGCGCTCAGCCCCAAGGCGGACGTCGACGCCGCCGCGGACGCGGAGATGGACGCGGAGCTCGCGGCGATGGACGCAGAAGAGATCGAGCGCGGCGCGGAGGTGGACGAAGACGCCGCCCGGGCCGCCGCGGCGGAGGAAAAGAGGAAGACGGACGAGAAGGCGACGGCGCTGCTGCAGACGTTGGACTGCGAGGCGACGTACCCGGAGTTCGCGGAGGCCATCGCGCGGTGCTCGGTGGCCGCCGCGGACGCGAGGTTTGGCGAGGACGAAGAAGAGCGGAGCTTCGCGGAGAAGTTGAGCGCGTTCCTCGTCGACGGGTTGAAGCTCTGAGCGACGAACGACGCCGCGCGCCTACTACGAGTATGATGAAACTAAACGCTTAGCGCTCTACGCGACGACCTACGAGTGTGCTCCCCGACCTGCGCCTCTCTCGTCACGTCACGTCGCGCGACACTCGCCGCCGCCGTCCCCGAGCTTGCTCCGCGCGACCCACCCGATCACGTCCGTCCACCCCGCCCACTCGGACACGCCCAAGAACACGAGGAGCGTCATCGCGAGCGCGAACAGCATCATCGCGCTCTCGAGCGCCCTTCTCGCGTCGTCTTCGTCCGACGCCGCGAACGCCTTGTGCGCTTCCATCATCCGCAGCTTCGTCTGCAGCGCGCGCACTTCGCTCTCTAGGCTCTTGATCGTCGCCTGGCTCGCGCGCTGCGTCTCCATCGCGCGCTTCACCGCCGCGTCCTTGTCCGCGTCGCCCGCTCCCGCGTCGATCGAATCCTTCAGCTCCGAGACTTCCTCCGCGAGCTTCATCTCTCGCAGTCGGCTCTCCGCGAGATCTGCGCGGAGCGCGTCCACGGATATCGGGCGTTCTTCTTCCGCGATGCGCACCATCGCGGGCGCGGCCGCGGCCGACCTCGGCGCGTCGCTTCTGTGCGCGGAAGGAAGAGCGGGCGGTGGGCGGCGTCTCCGAAACTTTCCGCAAATCTCGCCAGCTGGCGTGGCGACCGGACGACGCGACGACAGGAAGGTTGCCGAAGAAATTGACGGCACCTCAGAGCATCCGGCGCGTGCGGCACGCCACACGCGCGATCTCGGGATCGCGATCCGGCGACGCCTCGGCGTGAGCGACCTCAGCCGATCCCCGCGTCTGTCCGTCGCCGCCGCGAACGGCGTTCGATCTCGGAGGGCGCGACGTTCAGATTAGATTAGTCGCGTCGACGGGAGCCTCGTCGGAAGATGTCGATGCGACGCGCGGCGAAGGCGGTCGCGCAGGCCGCCGCTCGCGCGTCGCGGCCCGATGTCGCGATCGCGCCCGCGCGGTACCCGCGTCATAGGTACTTGAGCGACATGCCGGGTGCGTCCCGCGAACGCCCCGACGCGTCGCGCGGTGACGTCGGTCGTCCCTCGCGTCGTCCTGTCCGTCCCGTCGTCGTCCCGTCGCGAGAGAATTCCCGCTGACGATTGATTTAATCTCTTCCTCTCGCCTCGCGCGGGAGGAGACTCCCCCTACCACCCCACCCCACCGCAGGCTCGCGCAACGGCGACGACGGGTACGGCAACCGGCTGTGGAACGCCATGCGCGGCGTCACGCGCGTTCGCGCTCGCCGCGCTTTCGCGTCGAGCGTAGGAGACGCCCCCTCCACCGCGGGCGGCGGGATCATGATACAGAGCGGCCATCCTTCGTCGCACCCGCAGGTGCTCGTGGTCCCGCTCGAACGCCGACCGCTGATGCCCGGGGTGATCATGCCCGTGAGGATCTTCGACGAGAAGCTCATCGCGGAGCTCGAGGAGATGAAATCGCGCGGACAGGCGTACGTCGGGGCGTTCCTGAAGAAGTCGGACGCGACGGGACCGGCGGCGGTAAACGCGGCGGCCGGCGACGCGCCCTCCGACGAGTCCCTGAACTGGGACCCGAGCGACGACATGCACGACGTGGGGACGTTCGCGCAGGTGAACAACATCATTCGAATCGTGGATTATAAGGAGGACGAGGACGACGGCGACGGCGACGACGACGAGAAAGAGTTGGGGGCCGAGGGTAAGAAGAAGGGTGGCGCCGCGAAGGGCAAAGCCGCCGCCGCGGGCGCACCCGGCGCGAAGAAGAAGAAGAGCGGGGACGACGCCGAGGAGGGCGGCGTGACGCTGCTCCTTCTCGGGCACCACCGCCTGCGGAAGACGCAGACGATGCGCTCGGACCCGATGGTCGTCGGCGTGGAGCATCTGAAGGATAAGCCGCACAAGCCCGCCGAGGACGACGACGTCTTGAAAGCGACCGCGAACGAGGTCATCGCGACGATCAAAGATCTCCTGAAAGTGAACCCGATGGCGAAAGAGACGCTGCAGTACTTCGCGCAGCGGTTCTCGGACTTTCAAGACCCCGCGAAGCTCGCGGACTTGGCGACGTCCATGTGCAGCGCGGACGACCAAGCCATGCAGGACATTCTATCCACCGTCGACGTGAGGGACCGCCTGAACAAGGCGTTGACGCTGCTGAAGAAAGAGGTCGAGCTCGGGAAGCTCCAGGCGGACATCGGCCGACGCGTCGAGGAGAAGATCAGCGGCGACCAGCGGAAGTACTTCTTGATGGAGCAGCTCAAGAGCATCAAGAAGGAGCTCGGGATGGAGCGGGACGATAAGACGGCGCTCGCGGAAAAGTTTGCGGAAAAGTTTGCCGCGTTCAGGGACCAAGCCCCCGCGCACGCGGTGAAGACGATCGAAGAAGAACTCCAGAAGCTCTCTGGGTTGGAACCCTCGTCCAGCGAGTTTAACGTCACGCGCAACTACCTGGAGTGGCTCACGTCGATTCCGTGGGGACACAGCAGCGAGGAACGCCTCGACATCACGGAGGCGTCGAAGGTCTTGGACGACGATCACTACGGTCTCGAGGACGTGAAAGAGCGCATCTTGGAGTTCATCGCGGTCGGGCAGCTGCGCGGGACGACGCAGGGGAAGATCATCACTCTGGTCGGCCCTCCCGGCGTAGGGAAGACGTCCATCGGGCAGTCCATCGCGCGGGCGTTGGATCGTAAATTTTTCCGCTTCAGCGTCGGCGGCTTGTCCGACGTCGCGGAGATAAAAGGCCACCGACGGACGTACGTCGGCGCGATGCCGGGGAAGCTCGTGCAGTGCCTCAAGAGCACGGGGGTGGATAACCCGGTGGTGTTGATCGACGAGGTCGACAAGCTCGGACGCGGGTACCAGGGCGACCCCGCGAGCGCGTTGCTGGAGCTCTTGGACCCGGAACAGAACGGCTCGTTTCTCGATCACTACCTCGACGTCCCCGTGGATCTGTCCAAAGTTTTGTTCGTGTGCACCGCGAACGTGTTAGACACGATCCCGGGGCCGCTGCTCGACAGAATGGAAGTCGTGCGACTCAGCGGGTACATCGCGGACGAGAAGAATGCGATCGCGCGGAGGTACCTCGAGAAGAACGCGAAAGAGCGCAGCGGCGTCGGCGAGAGCGAAGCGTCAATCACGGATCAGGCGATGAAGTCGCTCATCGAGGACTACTGCCGCGAAGCGGGCGTGCGGAACTTACAGAAGCACCTGGAGAAGATCTATCGCAAAGTCGCGCTGAAGCTCGCCAAGTCGAAAGGCCCGGAGGCGTCCAAACGCGTCGGCGAGGCGCGCGCGAAAGTCAAAGCCGCGATGAAGAACCTCGAGACGAAGGAGGCGGAGCACAAAAAAGTCGCCGCGAGCGCGAAGAGCGAGAAGATCCTCAAAGCCGCGGAGGAGGAGGTCGCGGAGGCGAAGCAACAGCTCGCTGACGCGGAGAACGGCGTCAAGGACGCGATCGACGCGTCCGCGGTCGCGGGCGAGCACGCGATCGCGGTCGACGCCGGGAAGGACCTCATCGAATACGTCGGCCAGCCGCCGTTTCAGACGGACAGAATCTACGAGACGACGCCGCCCGGGGTGGTCATCGGCCTCGCGTGGACGTCCATGGGCGGCTCGACGCTGTACATCGAGTGCACCGCGGTGCAACAGAACGTCCGATCCGCGGAGAACGGCGAGGAAGGCGGCGGCTCGAAAGGCGGCACGCTGAAGACGACCGGGCAGCTCGGGGACGTCATGAAGGAGTCGACGACCATCGCGCACACCTACGCGCGCGCGTTTTTACAACGCAAACACCCGGGCAACACCTTCTTCGACGACACCGCGCTGCACGTGCACGTCCCCGCGGGGTCGACGCCAAAGGACGGGCCGTCCGCGGGGTGCACGATGATCACCGCGATGGTGTCGTTGGCGACCGGGAAGCCGGTCAGGCCGAACCTCGCGATGACCGGAGAGGTTACGCTGACGGGCATCGTGATGCCGATCGGGGGGGTCAAGGAGAAGACGATCGCGGCGCGGCGGAGCGGCGTGACGACGATTTTGTTCCCGGAAGGGAATCGGAGGGACTACGACGAGCTGTCCGACGAGGTGAAGAGAGGGATCGAGGTGCACTTCGTGAGCACGTACGACGAGGTGTACGAGCACGCGCTCGGGTGGGACGAGGCGAAGCCGGCGTGAGCGTTGAGGGATTGTGATTTTAATTCGTCGTCGATTCGATCCGCCGTGGGCGCGTCGTTCGTTTCGTTCGTTCGTTTCGTTCGTTCGCTCTCTCGCGCGGGCGCGCCACTTCGCGACGTTCAGTCGAGCTCTCCGAGGAATTTGTTCTTGTTCTTGCTGCCCTTCGGACGCCCGCGGCCGCGCTTCACGGGCGGCGGCGGCGGCGCTTCTTCGCGCGCCCGCGTCTCGTCCGCGTCCTTCTCTTTCACGCACCATCGCGTCTTGTGCAAGTTCAGCCCGTGTTGTTTCTTAAACGGCCCGGCGCCGCACGTTTCGCACATCAGCGGCGGAGGCTCGGACGCGGCGCGACGTGGGGTCGCGTCGACGACGCACCGCCTCGTCGGCCTCGGATCCGTCTTCATCAGAAGCTTCGCGATCGGGACGTCGTCGTCCTCGTCCGACTCTTCCGCGTCGGCGTCAGTGTCCGACCGCGCGAGCTCGGGCGCGTCCGTCGCGGACGCGCCGTTCCCTTCAGGTCTCGGCGCCGGCGACTTCTCCGCGTCGTCCTCTGGCTGCGTGTCTTCGTTCTGCCAGTCGCGCTTTTCTGCCGCGTCGGCGCCGTCGTCGTCGTCGTCGTCGTCTTCCGCGTCGTCGATCTCGACGTTGACCGGCGGCGCGGGCGGCGTCGCCGCCCCCACGAGTTTCGCGCTCAGGCCCGTCACCGGCATGCCGAAGCACTGGATCTCGCGGATGACCCTCGCGGCGATGTCTTTCTGTCGCGCGCACTCCGCGCGCCACGTGAGCTCGAGCTCAGCTCTCGCCTCGTGATTGATAGCCTCGACGAGGCACCGCAACGCGGCGTCGCCGGCGTTCGCGTCGGACTCGGCGCGCGTCGCAGCCTCCTCCAGCGCCGCGAGCGTCGCGTCCGCGGAGACTTCGGGTGGCGACCACTTGAAGGGATAAGGAAACAGGTCGAACACGAGCGAGTCGCTGCTGGAGGCGCGTTCGAAGCGTTCGCGGTCAACGACGCCGCGTTCGCGGTGTTCGCGGCGTTCGCGCGTGAACGTCTCGAGCGCCTCGCGCGCGTTCTTCGCCGCCGCGCGCGCGACGCGGGCCTCGTCCTGGAGGACGGCGATCGCGTCGTGGCGCGTCCTCCCGATGTCGAGCTTCCCTCCGTGCTTCATCGCGAGCGCGTAGAGCCGCTGCCACTCGTCGCGGATCGTCTCCTTCGCCGCCTCCTCCGGCGAGGACGTCTGCGCCGCGGCGTCTTGGGTCGTCTTCGCCGCGGGGGGCGACGGCGCGGCGGCGTCGAGCGGCGACGACGCGGGCGTCCTCTGCGGCGTGCCGCGCTTGCGCTTGTTCGCGGTCTTGTTCGCGGAGGGCGGCGACGCCGACGGCGACGCCGACGGCGAC
>Ga0181560_10005914_pt1 | contig 10842 bp, 11 predicted proteins | sample 011ome_20_FD_133751 | JGI IMG/M metagenome (GOLD analysis project Ga0181560, IMG submission 133751) | Coastal salt marsh microbial communities from the Groves Creek Marsh, Skidaway Island, Georgia - 011509CT metaG (megahit assembly) | ecosystem: Environmental > Aquatic > Marine > Intertidal...
CCAGTTGCCGTCAAGGTCTTAAGACCGGGCATGCTGCAAGTGATCGAGAAAGACTTGTCTCTGCTGCGCACGATGGCCAGCTGGCTGCAGCGGGTGTCACACGATGCCCGGCGCCTCAAGCCCCGAGAGGTGGTAGCCGAATTTGATAAGTACCTGCACGATGAGTTGGACTTGATCAAAGAGGCTTCAAATGCAGCGCAGCTTCGTCGCAACATGGAAGAGCTCGATTTGGTCCTGATTCCAGAGATGTACTGGACTTGGTGCCGTGAAGATGTGTTGGTCATGGAGCGCATGAATGGCGTGCCGGTGAGCCACATCGACGAGCTGAGGCAAGGGGGCGTAGACATCTCTCAGTTGGCCAGAGATGGGGTGACGCTGTTTTTCACGCAGGTCTTTCGGGATGGTTTTTTCCATGCCGATATGCACCCTGGAAACATCCAAGTCTCACTCGAGCCACAGACCCTGGGGCGTTACATATCGCTTGATTTCGGCATTGTTGGCACGCTGACTCCTACCGATAAAGACTATTTGGCACAAAATTTTGCCGCGTTCTTTCGCCGCGACTACAAGCGGGTGGCAGAGCTGCACGTCGAAAGCGGCTGGGTGCCCCAAGAGACACGCGTGGACGAGTTAGAGGGTGCGATCAGGGCGGTGTGTGAGCCTTACTTTGATCGCCCGCTCAAAGAGATTTCTTTGGGTATGGTGCTGATGCGGCTGTTTCAGGCCTCGCGGCGTTTTCACGTAGAGATTCAGCCCCAGCTCGTGTTGTTACAAAAGACGTTGTTGAACATTGAGGGCTTGGGGCGACAGCTTGACCCCGACTTAGACCTCTGGGCGACCGCCAAGCCGTTTCTCGAGCAGTGGATGCTCGAGCAGTTGGGACCCAAGAAGTTTCTCGAGCAGCTGCGCAATGAGAGCCCCCACTTGATCAAGTGGCTGCCAGCAGTGCCCCGGCTGCTGGCTGACTACTTACAGCGTGACGTGGCTGGTGAGCGTGCGCAATTGGTCACGCTTTTACAGGCCCAGCAGCGCACCAATCGCTTACTGACCCGAGCGATGCTGGCCCTCAGCGGTGTCTTGCTGGCGCTGGTGGCTGTGCAAGCAGGGGTTTATTTGGGCTATTTCAGCTGACACCACCCACCGCATTCCTCGCGCATCTATCGGTCAGGCCCTCGGCAAAATCGGGTCCTCGACGCCTATAATCAAGGGTTTTGCGCGACGATGGGCTGTGCTCTGGTTCGCGCGGCGTTCGTGGTCTTTTTTGTTGAGAAACTGATATGCCGATTTACACATACCGTTGTGACAGTTGCGGTCATGCCAAGGATGTCCTGCAAAAAATGTCAGATGCGCCGTTGACGACCTGTCCGGCATGCGCCAAAGAGACATTCACCAAGCAGGTGACTGCAGCTGGTTTTCAGCTCAAAGGCTCGGGCTGGTACCAGACCGATTTTCGTGGTGGCTCGGGCACGAGCTCTGCATCAACAGATGCCGGCAGCTCATCAGCCCCTAGTTCGGGCGCGACTGACGCGTAAACCAAAGGGATTTTGTGACCGCATTGCGCAGATGGTTCTTGGCCGGCCTATTGGTGTTGGTACCAATAGGTATCACCTTTTGGGTCTTGAGCTGGGTGATTTCGACACTCGATATGACGCTGGCGATCTTGCCGGAGCATTGGCGTCCCTTGGCGTGGTTGGGAATCGAAGTGCCGGGCCTCGGCGTTGTCTTTGCGTTTTTGGTGGTCTTGGTTATCGGCGCCTTGGCGTCCAACTTCATTGGCAACAAGCTGCTGAGCTGGTGGGACGGCCTGTTGGGTCGCATTCCGGTGGTGCGGTCGATTTACTCTGCGGTCAAACAGGTTTCTGATACGGTTTTCTCAGACAAGGGAAATGCCTTTCGAGAGGCCGTCTTGGTTCAGTGGCCTCACCAAGGCATGTGGACCATTGGCTTTGTGACTGCGTCACCCAGTGCAGCCGTGGCTGCAGTGGCCCCCAAAGAGTCCCATCTGTGTGTGTATGTCCCCACGACCCCTAATCCGACCAGCGGTTATTTGGTGTACGTGCGCCGGGATGACTGCAAGACGCTAGACCTGAGTGTGGACGAGGCACTCACCCACGTGGTCTCCATGGGGGTGGTGGATCCAGCCACCAACCCCAAAAGCCCACGCGCTCAACAACCCTTACCACTCGAGCCACGGGCTTGAGTCTAACTTTGCGAAAGTAAGAACATGGCAATGCGAAGCAATTACTGCGGTCAAGTGACCGAAGCCCAAATGGGACAAACCGTGACCTTGTGTGGGTGGGTGAATCGTCGCCGCGACCATGGGGGCGTGATTTTTGTCGATTTGCGTGATCGCGAAGGCTATGTGCAAGTGGTTTGTGATCCCGATCGCCCTGAAATGTTTGCCATTGCCGAAGATCTGCGCAACGAGTTTTGTATTCAGGTCAAGGGCCTCGTGCGTGCTCGTCCAGAGGGCACGACCAACGAAGCCATTGCCAGCGGCAAGGTCGAGGTGCTGTGTCACGAACTGGTCGTGTTGAACGCATCGGTGACGCCGCCCTTCATGCTCGACGACGACAGCTTGTCGGAGACCACGCGGTTGACCCACCGAGTGCTTGATTTGCGGCGCCCTGCGATGCAGAAGAACTTGATGTTGCGCTACCGTGTGGCCATGGCTGTGCGCACATTCTTGGATCAAAACGGGTTTGTGGACATTGAAACCCCCATGTTGACTAAGAGCACACCTGAAGGTGCGCGCGATTACTTGGTCCCCAGCCGAGTTCACGATGGGCACTTTTTTGCATTGCCCCAATCGCCACAGTTGTTCAAACAGTTGTTGATGGTGGCTGGCTATGACCGCTATTACCAGATCACCAAATGCTTCCGCGATGAAGATTTGCGCGCAGATCGCCAGCCCGAATTCACGCAAATTGATATTGAGACTTCGTTCCTCGATGAGCAAGAGATTCGCGACATGTTCCAAGAAATGATCAGTCGCATGTTCAAAGACGTTTTGCAGGTTGAGTTGGGCGAGTTCCCGGTGATGCCATACGCAGAAGCCATTGCCCGTTACGGCTCGGACAAGCCAGACTTGCGTGTGAATATTGAGTTTGTTGAGCTCACCGATGTCATGAAAGATGTTGATTTCAAGGTGTTCTCAGCGCCTGCGCAAATGCCCAATGGTCGAGTCGCCGCGCTGTGTATCCGTGGCGGAGCCGCGATGCCGCGCAGTGAAATTGACGCCTACACCGAGTTCGTCAAAATCTATGGCGCCAAAGGCTTGGCTTGGATCAAGGTCAATGACGTGGCCGCAGGTCGTGACGGACTGCAAAGCCCGATCGTCAAAAACCTCCATGATGCGTCCATCGCGAGCGTGTTAGAGCGCACCGGTGCCCAAAACGGTGACATCATTTTCTTTGGTGCGGACAAAGCCAAGATCGTTAACGACGCGTTGGGGGCACTGCGCCTGAAGATTGGGCACAGTGACTTGGCCAAGGCCAACGGCCTTTTTGACGATCGCTGGGCTCCCTTGTGGGTGGTCGATTTCCCCATGTTTGAGCACGACGAAGAAGAGGGTCGCTGGAACGCGGTGCACCATCCCTTCACAGCGCCCAAAGACGGTCACGAGGACTACATGGCCAGCGACCCAGGTCGTTGCTTGTCTAAGGCTTACGACATGGTTCTGAATGGCTGGGAGATTGGCGGTGGTTCGGTTCGTATTCACCGCGCAGATGTTCAGCAAAAGGCATTTGATGCGTTGCATATTTCAGCCGAAGAAGCGCAAGAAAAATTTGGCTTCCTGTTGGACGCGTTGCAGTATGGCGCGCCGCCCCATGGTGGTTTGGCGTTCGGCCTGGATCGCATCGTCACGCTGATGACTGGCGCTGAGTCGATCCGTGATGTGATTGCCTTCCCCAAGACCCAGCGCGCCCAATGCTTGTTGACGGACGCTCCTTCAGCGGTCGATGAAAAGCAGTTGCGCGAGCTGCACATTCGACTGCGCAACGTGCAGTCGGCCGCTTAACGAGGCTCAGCCCTCGCTGCCACCAAGGCGCCTGTTAGGCGCCTTTTTTAATGGTGCTGCGCCGCGCGCCCATTGCCTTGGGCTTGCGCCCCAAAGTGATGATCTCAAACAGTGCGTCTTCGATGTCTTGTCGGATGTGGGTAGGGCGCATGACCATGGCGATTTCTCGCTTGGGCGCAGGTGCGGCCAGTGGCCTTGCCAGCACCCGCCCTTGCGTGAGCCACTGGCTTTTGATCGCCATCTCAGGCAGCAGGCTGACCCCCAGCCCAGCTTCGACCATTTGCACCAATGTCGCCAGGCTTGTGGCCTCGATGTGATCAGATTCAGCCACGCGCTGGCGCTGCTTTGGTGAACAGGCTTGCAGCGTGTGGTCGCTCAGACAGTGGCCTTCGCCCATCAAGAGCAAGTGCTCGGCGTTGAGTTTGGACAGCGGTGGGGGCTCTTTTTTGCTCAATGCGTCTTCTGGACCGCACACCAACCAGAGTTCTTCCGAAAACAGGGGGCGCACCCGCAAGCGCCCCGTGTCCATGGGGAGCGCAATGATTGCCATGTCAATTTCCCCGGCTTCTAGAGCCGAAAGCAGAGCTTGCGTGGGCTCTTCGCGCAGGAGTACCCGAAGCGCAGGCATGCGCTCGCGCAGCGCGCGCAGCACTGGAGGCAGCAGAAACGGTGCAATGGTCGGTATGGCGCCCAGCCGCCACTGACCGGCACCGGGTGCGTGGTCTGTTTGGCAACGTGCCATGAGGTCTGATGCGTCACTCAACAGGCGGCGTGCCAAAGCCACCACCTCTTGTCCCAACGGGGTGAAGAGCACCTTTTGTCGATCACGTTCGACGAGTGAGGCGCTCAATGTGGATTCGAGCTCTTTGATGCCAGCAGAGAGGGTGGACTGGGTGACGAAGCAAGCATCGGCAGCGCGCGTGAAGTTCAACGATGCGTGCAGCGCTATCAGGTAATGCAACTGCTTGAGTGAAAGTTGTGCGGCGCGTTGAATGCTGGTGGTCATATGGGTTCTATATCGGAAAAATCAATTGTAAATAGAAAAATTATCCATTGGACGAATAAACACCACAAGCCCAAAATTGACCTGTCAGTAAAAAATTTACTTCAATTTCAAGCATCAAGGAGTTATCAATGAGCCAAGAAAACAAAACCAGCGCAACCATCCAAAACCTCGAGGCTGCCTTTGCCGGCGAGTCCATGGCGCACATCAAATACCGGTACTTTGCCAAGCTGGCGCGCGAAATGGGCGACGAGGCCACCGCAAAGATTTTTGAGGCCACCGCTGACCAAGAGGTGATGCATGCCTTTGGTCACTTGGATCTGCTTTACCCCAAGGCCAAGATGACGCCTGCCAAGGCGCTGGAGATCGCCATCGAAGGTGAAACCTATGAGTACACCGAGATGTACCCCAAGTTTCGACACCTCGCCGTAGAGGAAGGCAACACCGCCGCGGTGCAGGAGTTTGATGAGCAAATCGCTGAGTCAAAAGAGCACGCCATGGCGTTTCGTGAAGTTTTGGAAAAGGCTGCCAAGCGATTTGCGGCACTTGCCAAAGTCGAAGAGCGCCACGCCAATCACTACCAGCAGGCGTTGGACGCATTGCGCGCCGCCTAAGGCGAACCCAACATTCAAATATTCATGAAGGAGTGAGAGATGAAAACGTATATGTGTATCGTGTGTGGCTTTGTTTACGACGAACAAGCAGGACGTCCCGAAGACGGTATTGCCCCGGGTACGGCGTGGGCCGATGTGCCTGAGGATTGGGCGTGCCCAGACTGCGGCGTTGCCAAGGCTGACTTCGAAGTGGTAGAGGTGTAATGATGGCTGCACTTCACCACGCATCAGACCCAAACAGCGTCGTGGTTGTGGGTGCCGGCCTAGCCGGTTGGACCCTGGCGAACGAGTTGAGGCTGCAAGACCCAGCGGTTCCCATTCGAGTGGTGAGTGCAGATGCCGCAGACTTTTACAGCAAGCCCATGCTCTCTAATGCACTGGCGCTTGGGGAAAGTGTGGATCAGTTGATTCAGGTTGAAGCCCAGGTCCAAGCTGACAAATTCGGCGTGGGCTTGATCAACCACACCAATGCAAGCCACATAGACGCCGATAAGCGGTTGCTGCACACGGGCTCGGGAGCGCTTGAGTTCAAGGAACTGGTTTTGGCGCTCGGCGCCGATCCCGTGCGTTTGCCCATGCCTGGTGCAGAGCATGCGCTGTCGGTCAACGATTGGCGTGATTACCAGGTGTTTCGAAGCAAGCTCGATGCGCATGAGTCTGCGCGTGTGGCCATCATTGGCTCGGGTTTGATTGGTTCAGAGTTTGCCAACGACTTGGCAGCAGCTGGCCATCGGGTTGAGGTGATCGATCCAGGGCAATGGCCAGTTGCGCAATGGCTCAACGCAGAGCAAGGGCAAGCCATGGCGCAAGCTTTGATGGACTTGGGCGTGCGGTTTCACTGGGGTGATGTCGCAGAGCAAGTTGTTCAAAGCGGAGTTGACCAGAGTTACAGCTTGGTGTTGCGCAGCGGTGACCGCGTAGAAGCCGATGTGGTGCTCAGCGCGGTGGGCTTGCGCCCCCGAGTGCAACTGGCCCAAGCCGCGGGTTTGACCATTGAGCGAGGCATTGTGGTCAATGAGTGGGGGCAGACTTCGAATCCGCACATCTGGGCGTTGGGTGACTGCGCAGCGTATGAAAGTGCGGCAGAGCCCTCCGGAGCGCCCAAGGGCCTGCCCTTTGTGCTGCCCATCATGACCGCTGCGCGGGCAATGGCCGCGAGCCTCGCGGGGAAGGCAACGCCCATTCGCTTTGGTGCGATGCAGGTGAGGGTGAAAACCCCGGCCTATCCGGTCTCGGTGCGCGCCTTTGAGGGGGCGGCACTCGCCAAGGCGTAACGCGCGCTGCGCCCCCTACATCGGGGGCGGTTGCCTTTGCCACCCAAGGCATTCGAGCCCAAGGGCTCCTTGCCCATGCTGTGCCAATGCGGTCAGCTTGGGTTAATCTCGGCTTGTTTGGTTACACGTTTGAGAGTGATTGATGTCCGCTGCTGGTGCTTTGCGCCCATACAAAATTCCCGAGTCTGTGTTGGTCGTCATACACACGCCAGACTTGGATGTGTTGTTGCTTCGTCGAGCTGACATGGGCACGTGGCAGTCAGTCACGGGCAGCAAGGACGCGCCTGATGAGGCCTACCGCGCCACGGCAGTGCGCGAAGTACAAGAAGAAACGGGGCTGCTGTGCGAAGCCGAAGGTCACGTTCTGGTTGATTGGCAAATCGAAAATTGCTACGCGATTCATCCTGCCTATGCCCATAGGTACGCGCCCGACGTGACGCACAACACCGAGCATGTCTTTTCTTTGTGCGTGCCCAGTCGATTGCCAGTGACTTGTCACCCGCGTGAGCACACAGCATTTGTTTGGTTGCCTTGGCAAGACGCCCGCCATCAGGTGTTTTCGGTAACCAACGCCAAGGCCATCGAGGAGTTGGCTGCTCGTTGCCCACGAACACCAAGGGGTGGCAAGTCGGTGCAGGCGAGCCATGGCTGAGCGCAGGCTTCGCATTGCAACCTACAACATCCACAAGGGCGTGCAGGGGCCAGTGTGGCGACCTCGCTTGGAAATTGAAAACATCAAACGAGCGATTGATGGCCTCGATGTTGACATCATGGGTCTGCAAGAGGTGAGAGGGTTTAACCGCCGGTTCGCCCAGAAGTGGTCGCATTGGCCAGAGGTTGATCAAGCTGAGGCGGTAGCCCCCGCGGGGTTTGCATCGGTTTACGCATCCAACGCCGTCACCCGTCACGGCGAGCACGGCAACGCACTGGTTTCACGCTGGCCGCTACAGCGACTGGGTCACCGAGATATTTCGGATCACCGGCTGGAGCAACGCGGCCTCTTACACAGTGCTGTGGTGACGCCTTGGGGTGAGTTGCATGTCATTGTGTTGCACCTTGGTCTCTCGGCGGGAACGCGTTGGCGCCAAGTCGAGCGCCTGGCTGCTTATGTCGACAACCACGTTGGTGACACAGTGCCGTTGGTGGTGATGGGCGACTTCAACGACTGGCACGGGCGCTTGCATGCTCCGATGGCTGAATTAAAGCTGGAGGCCGCTGTGCAAAGGTGTCGCACGTTTCCAGCGCGGTGGCCGGTTTGGTCGCTCGATCGCATTTATGCCAGGGGCTTGCAGCCGGTGTCTGCCAACGTGCCGCACGGGCGTGCGTGGGCGCGTTGGTCCGATCATTTGCCTTTGATCACGGAGTGGCGCTGGTGATGGAGCCATTGGCGGGTTGGACTCAGGGTCATCAAGCTGTCCTTCATGAAGGTGGCGCCTCGCTGTTCCCTGCGATGGTTGCAGCGATTGATGCGGCACATCAGCAAGTCCTGCTGGAGTCGTACATTGTTTCTTTCAAAGGGCAAACCTTGGCGGTGATGGAAGCTCTGGAGCGTGCTGCCACGCGAGGGGTAGAGGTGTGTGTGTTGTTTGACGGTGTAGGCAGTCAAGTCCCGCCTCAGGCATGGCAACTGCGTTGGAGTCAGGCGGGCGTGCAGTGGCAGATCTTTGCGCCGGGCACGCGATCAAGCTTATTGATACCCAGTCACTGGCGTCGACTGCATCGCAAACTGCTGGTCGTCGACCAGCGCGTTGCCTTTTGCGGCGGGATTAACTTGTTGGACGACCACTTGACGGCCAACGGCGAGGAGTTGGAGCAGCCGCGCTTGGATTTTGCGCTCGAGTTTAAAGGGCCACTGGTGGCTTCGGCGACCCGCAGCATGGTGCGCGTTTGGTGGCGCCTGAAGGCGATGCAGACACTGAGACAGGGGAAATGGCGCAACTCTTTGGCTGTGCTGCGCGCCCAGTGGCGCGCGCTCAATGCCAGCAGAATGGCACGCCACAACGCACCCTCCAAAGCCACCGAGGCAGACCGAGCGGGGTTTGCCATGCTGTGGGTCGAGCGCGATAACTTGCGTCACCGCACCCAGATTGAGCGGGCTTACCTGAGCGCCATCCGCCATGCGCGTGAGAGCGTGGTGCTCGCCCATGCCTACTTTGTGCCAGGTCAGCGGCTGCGGCGTGCGCTGAGGCAAGCCGCTAGGCGAGGCGTTCAGGTCACTGTTTTGATTCAGGGGCAGTTTGAAAACTTCATGCAATATCACGTCGCACGCCCGATTTACCCTTCGTTGCTCAGGGCAGGCGTCAACATCGTCGAGTACCGACGCTCTGATTTGCATGCGAAGGTGGCTGTGATTGACGGGCGTTGGCTCACGGTTGGGTCCAGCAATTTGGACCCGTTGAGCCTGTTGTTGGCCCGTGAGGCCAATGTTTGGGTCGACGATGAGACGCTGGCTGGCGTTTTACAGAGGCGATTGCTGCAGGCCGTTGAGAGTGAAAGCACTCCGCTTGACCACGAGGCTTTGGCGCAGCGTTCATGGCGCTCGAAACTGGCCGACTGGCTGGCCTTTGGCATCATGCGGGTGGCTCTGGTTTTGATGGGCAAGAGGTACTAACGTTCACACCGACTAGGGGTAACTTCAGCGGTTGTCTGAGGCTGCGACTTTTGCGGTTAGCATTGGGTCTCACAAGTACAAAGGAAACACGGATGAGCACCCCTGAAGACGAAGGTGTACCTGTATCGGTCAAAATTCGAGAGCGGCTGAAGGCGCAAGGCCGGCGGTTTCACTCCAATGACAACATCGCTGATGTGATTCAAGCTGGCGAGCTGGATTTGCTGTTAGATGAAGTCAGCGAAAAAATGCAAACCGTGCTGGACAGCATGGTGATTGATACCGAGAACGATCACAACACGCAGAGCACAGCCCGCCGCGTGGCCAAGATGTACCTCAAAGAGGTCTTCAACGGGCGTTATGTGCAGCCGCCAGAAATCACCGAGTTTCCCAATGCCGAGCATTTGAATGAGTTGATGATCGTAGGGCCGATCACGGTGCGCAGCGCGTGTAGCCACCACTTGTGCCCCGTGATTGGACAGGTATGGATCGGCGTGATGCCCAACGAGCACACCAATGTGATCGGCCTGTCTAAGTATGCAAGGCTGGCGGAGTGGGTGATGGGCCGCCCTCAGATACAAGAAGAGGCGGTGGTTCAGCTGGCCGATTTGATCCAAGAAAAAACCCAGCCCGATGGCATTGCCCTGGTCATGGAGGCGAGCCATTTCTGCATGGGTTGGCGCGGCGTGAAAGACATGGACAGCCGCATGATCAACTCGATCATGCGCGGTGTTTTCCTCAAAGACGCAAACTTGCGCCGTGAGTTTTTATCTCTGATCCCAAGGAGCCAATGATGTTGGTGCGATTGCTGTATGTAAGCCGGGCGGTTGATCCCAATGATCAAAAAGCCATTGATGGAATATTAACCAGTGCTCGCACACACAACGCGAGTGAAGGCATCACTGGTATTTTGTGTTTTGGTGATGGCGTATTTATGCAGTGCATCGAGGGTGGACGCGACGCGATCAACCGCTTGTACGCGCTGATTTTGCGTGACCCGCGTCACAAAGACGTGGTTTTGTTGCGCTATGAAGAAATCACAGAGAGACAGTTCAGCGGCTGGACCATGGGCCTGGTGAACCTCAATCGGGTGAATACCTCGATCATGCTCAAGTACTCGGATACGCCTAAGTTTGATCCTTACTCTGTCTCTGGCGCCGCTTCGCAAGCGATGTTGCAGGAGTTGATCGTGACCGCCTCAATCATCGGTCGAGTCTAGGCCTCAAAACTTCCATGCAACATCTGGCATCTGATTTGAAGCTCTGCGTGCGCGTGATCCTGTTGTGGGGGATGGCATTCATTGGCTTGGCATCGGCAACTGA
>Ga0181560_10005915_pt1 | contig 10841 bp, 10 predicted proteins | sample 011ome_20_FD_133751 | JGI IMG/M metagenome (GOLD analysis project Ga0181560, IMG submission 133751) | Coastal salt marsh microbial communities from the Groves Creek Marsh, Skidaway Island, Georgia - 011509CT metaG (megahit assembly) | ecosystem: Environmental > Aquatic > Marine > Intertidal...
AAGCCGCCGCGCGCTGCTCTCGTCATCGACATCCGCCATGTCTATTTCCACTGCGGCAAGGCGAGCATCCGGGCCGATCTCTGGAACCCTGACAATCAGGTGCAGAAACGCGATTTCCCGACCCTCGGTAAGATCAATCAGGACTGGTACGGCGTGGATGCCGACGAAGTCGATGCGAAGCTCGCCAACGACTACAAGAACAACCTGTATTAGCCGGATTACAGCTCTTGCCTAGTCTTCAAGACCCGCGTTGAAGGTATAGCCAAGGCCCAGCAACTCGTTAACCACGTCTTCGCCGAAGCGCTCGCGCAGTTCTTCGCCCAGGCTCGGTGCGAATTCCACATCGCGCAGCGGTCCCTGCAGTGTGACATGAAGCAGGCCGCGCTCGTCGCCGATATTGGCGAAGCGCCGCATCACGCCGGGCGGGACGGAGATCGTGTCGAACCGGTCGAGCTCGATCGAATGTTCACCCGCATCGCCCCATTCGATCACGAACCGGCTCTGCAGGCAGGTGAAGGTCTCCGTCGTGTGGGCGTGGGAGTGCAGGCCGGGGCCGTTGCCGGGCTCACATTCGGCGATGACCACGGCGAAATTCGGCGGTCCGGGGATGACGCCGTCGCCCCAGGGGGTGTCCTTGTCCACGGTGGCGATCACCGTCCGGGTGGCGCGCGCCGTCATCATCTCGCGGGCTTCGGGCGGAATTTTGCCCGCCGTGCGGTCCTTGTTGGCGGGCAGGTCTTCGAAGCGCGCGATATAGCGCTCCATTTCCTCAGGCGTCGGGGTGGTTGTGCGCATGGCGGGCCTCCTTTTGTGTTCGCTCTGTTGCGTCGTGGTGCGAACGCGGTGTTTTATGCGTTGCGCGAATTGAGACATGACCGCGCCTGCCGATCAACTGTCCGAAAGTCCATTCATGACAAGCCAGCCTGCCACCTTCTATGCCGACGGGCTTCGTCTGGCCGGGACCTTCACCCCGGCGGCGGCAGGCGGGACGCGTGCCGCGATCATTTGTGTGCACGGCTATACGGGCCGCAAGGAAACCTACATGCCGCCCTTTGTGCGGGATCTGACGGCAGCGGGCTATCATACGCTGGATTTCTATCATCGCGGCTTCGGCGACAGTGAGGGCGCGCCGCGCCGGGTCGATCCCGAGGCACAGGTGCGCGACATTCTGGCCGCGCGCATCTGGCTCTCGGCGCGTGAGGATGTGGCACGGGTCGCGGTGATGGGGCTCAGCCATGGTGGGGGCGCCTCGATCAAGGCGACGGCGGTCGATCCCGAGATTGTGGCGCTCGCAACAGTGGGCGCACCCGGCAACGGGGAGCGCTGGCACCGCTCCAAGCGTACCGTCGAAGAGTGGGAGGCCCTGCAGGCTGGCCTGGCAGCAGACCGGATCGTCCGCGCGCTGACCGGTGCGGGAAAGACCCTTCCCTATCAGAAGATGTCGCCGCCGGGCCCCGCCGAGCGGCAAGCCTTCAAGACCATGTACAAGACCGAGGACGCCTATCCCGACGGCTATCCGCTGGAGAATGTGGAACTCGCCATCGGGTTCAACGCCGAAGACTGGGTGGGCCGGATCGCGCCCCGACCGCTGCTGCTCATTCATGGCGCCGATGACACCATGGTGCGCTACGAGGAGGCCGAGAACCTGTTTGCGCGGGCGGGAGACCCGAAGTCGCTACACACAATCCCGGACATCAACCACGCCGAGGTCTATGAGCCGCAAAACCCCGCTGTCTATGCCGAGGTCATCGAAAAGCTGCGGGCGTTTTATCATGGCGCGCTGGCGTAAATCTTTCGCTGTTCTGGCCGGATTGTTGCTGGCTGGGTCGGCCGCGCAGGCGCAGGACATTCCCGTGGATGTGGAGCTGGTCCTTGCCGTTGATGTCTCGGCGTCTATCGATGGCAGCGAGGTCGATCTGCAACGTGCCGGCTATGTCGCCGCCTTAACCGATCCGCGCGCCATTGAGGCGATGCTGTCCGGACCGCTGGGGCGGGTCGCCCTGACCTATGTGGAGTGGTCCGATACGGCGCGGGTGACGGTCGGCTGGCAGGTCATCGCCAGCGCGGCTGATGCCCGGCGTTTTGCCGCCGGTATCCAGGATTTTCCCATTCCAAAAGGGGGGCTGACCTCCATCACCACGGTACTGGATTTCTCGTCCATGTTGTTCGAGCGGAACGGGATCGAGGGCACCCGCCGGGTGATTGATCTCTCAGCCGACGGGCGCGATTCCAAGGGGGACGAACCGCTGGTCGCGGCCGCCCGGAACCGGGCTGTGGCGCGCGGCATCGCCATCAACGGCCTGGTGATTAACCCGCAGCAGGAACAGAGCGAGGTCGAAGGGGTGAAGTACGACCTCGAAGGCTATTTCCACGAGTGGGTGATCGGCGGCCCCGGCGCCTTCACCGTGGTGACGGAATCGCCCGAGGATTTCCCGCGCACCGTGGTGAACAAGCTGGTGCTGGAAATTGCGTCGGGCCCGCACCCATCACGTGATGTCGCGGCGCGAGAAATCGGGTTTCGGCCCGGCAGGTGATGTGATACGCAACAGGTTCATTTGTCCGGACAATTCCGGACCACTAAGAATCCAGGGGAAACAGCCATGGCCAACGAAATCCGAGATTGCATCGCGCCGGACCGCAACCCGCGCAAACCGAACATCACCCTGCCTGCGGGCTCGATCGACACCCACGTCCATGTCTTCTATGACACGTATCCGCTCTCGCCGGACCGCGGCTACAATCCGCCGGAATCGACCCTGGAAGACCTCAAGCATCTCCATTCGCAGCTCGGCATCGACCGCGTGGTCTTCACCCAGCCATCCGTCTATGGCACCGACAACTCGGCGATCCTCGACGGGATGAATGCGCTGAACGAGGAAACCCCGGGTCGGGCACTCGGCGTCTGCGCCATCGATATGGACATCACCGAACCCGAACTGGCTGCGCTGCACGAGCAGGGCATCCGCGGGGTGCGCCTGAACACCGACAACAAGGGCGGCATGCCGCTCGCCTTCGAAGAACTGCCCGATCTCGAGGCCAAGATCCGTCCCTTCAACTGGCATATCGAATGGCTCTTCCCGGGCAAGGATATCGTCTCCCTGATGCCCCATTTCGAGAAGCTGACGACACCCATGTCGATCGGTCACTTCGCTTATCAGCCCGCGGCCGCGGGCGTGGAGGCCGAGGGCTTCCAGGCGCTGCTCAAGCTGATGCGCGACGGTAACACCTGGATCAAGATTTCCGGGGCCAACCGCGTCAGCGCCACCGACCTGCCGCCCTATGACGATTGTCAGCCCCTGGCCCGCGCCCTGATCGAGGCCAATCCGGACCACGTCATGTGGGGCACCGACTGGCCGCATCCGAACAAGTACGAGGTCAACCCGAACGACGCCGACCCGGTCGAGGCCTTCGGCCAGTGGGTGCCCGACGAGGCCATGCGCCAGAAAATCATGGTGGACAATCCGGCGAAGTTCTACGGGTTCTAGGGTTTTCACTCTGCGCCTTCTCCGCGGCGCGCCGATCTCCTAGACTGTGTCTCTAACCCCGGAGCAAACCGGGGCGCGAGACACAGGATGAGGAGATGCGCCCGTGAACGAGATGTCCGGACGTTTTGGCAGCGATGACGACGCGCTGCGCAGTGAAGATGCGCCGCTTCTGACCGGGGCGGGGCAGTTTGTCGATGACCTGAACATTGGGGGCCAGGCCTATGGCGCCTTTGTGCGCGCCAGTGTCGGCCATGGCATTCTGCGCGGGGTCGATACAACGGCTGCGCTGGCCATGCCCGGCGTGCTGGCGGTGCTGACCGGCGCAGACGCGCAGGCTGCGGGGCTGGGCGACATTCCCCCCACGATCCGATATCCTGGCAAGGACGGCATGGAAATGGCGCCGGCCCACAAGCGGGTTCTGGCCTATGACAAAATCCGCCACGCCGGTGAGGCCGTCGCGCTGGTGGTCGCCGAGACCGCCGCTCAGGCCGCGGATGCGGCGGAAGCGGTGGACGTCGATGTCGAGATTCTGCCGGCAATGCCCGAAGTGACCGATGCGCTGGCGCCGGATGCGCCGCGCATCTGGGACGAGATTCCCGACAACATCGCCTTCTCCTGGGCCGATGGGGACGAAGCCGCCGTGGACGCGGCCTTTGACCGGGCGGCCCATGTGTCGAAGGTCTCGCTGTTCGACAACCGGCTGGCACCGGTTTCCATGGAGCCGCGCGGCGGGATCGGCGAATGGGATGAGAGCCTGGGTCGTTATACCCTGACAGCGCCGACGCAGGGTGTCTCGGCGATCAGCCGGATCTTCGCCGATCAGGTCTTTAAGACCGAGCCCGAAAACGTGCGCGTTCTGACCCATGATGTGGGCGGCGGTTTTGGCATGAAGTCCCATCCGTTTCCCGAATACGCCGCCATTCTGTTCGCCGCCCGCCAGGTGGGGCGGCCGGTGAAATGGTGTAATTCCCGGCTGGAAAGCTTTCTGGCCGACACCGCCGGGCGCGACACCCTGATCGAGGCCGAGATGGCCTTTGACGGTGACGGCAAGGTGCAGGGATTGCGGGTCAACAACCGGGTGGGCATGGGAGCGTATCTGACGATGTTCGCCATCGTGTTCTGCACCAACAACACCAAGAATTGTCTCTCCAGCGTTTACGAAATCCCGGCGATCCATATCGATGTGACCATGGCGCTGACCAACACCGCGCCGCTGGGCCCTTATCGTGGCGCCGGACGGCCGGAAGCGATCATCGCGGTGGAACAACTGCTCGACAAAGGTGCAAAGGATCTCGGCATCGACCGGGTGGAAATCCGCCGCCGCAACATGATCCCGCCCGAGGCCATGCCCTACGAGACGCCGAACGGCCCGATCTACGATTCCGGCGAATTCGCGGTGACCATGGACAAGGCACTCGCGCTTGCTGAATGGGACGGGTTTGCCGAACGGCGCGCGGCCAGCGAGGCTGCGGGCAAGCGCCGCGGTATCGGGCTGGCGTGTTTTCTGGAGGTCGCCGGCGGCATCCTCGACGAGACTGTCGATTTGCGGTTCGAGGGCGATGGCGCGGCAACCCTGCGCACCGGCGTTCAGGCCATGGGACAGAGCCACCTGACCACCTACACCCGGTTCATCGGGGAACGGCTGGGCATTCCGGCCTCCCGGGTCCGGCTGATCGAGGGCGACAGTCTGGAGGTGCCTGCGGGCACCCCGGCAGTGGCCTCACGCTCCATGATGATGGCGGGCAGTGCCATGGCGCTGAGCTGTGACACGGCGATCGGGAAGGGCCGTGCGCTGGCGGGGCATGTGCTCGAAGCTGCAACGGATGATGTGGAATTCGCCGACGGGGTGTTCCGCATTGCCGGGACGGACCGGGAGATCGGCATCCTCGAGCTTGCCGACACGATCAAGGGGATGGATCTGCCCGCGGAACTGGCGGGCGGGCTGGATGCGGCGGAAAAGTTCGTCTCGCCCCAGATGACCTTTCCCAATGGGTGCCATATCTGCGAGGTCGAGATCGATCCGGAGACGGGCACGGTCGATGTGGTCGGATACACCGCGGTGGACGATGTCGGGAACGTCATGAACGAGATGGTCGTCGAGGGGCAGATCCATGGCGGTATCGCCCAGGGGCTGGGACAGGTGCTCGGCGAATGGGTGATCTATGATTCGGACGGTCAGCTGATGACCGGGTCTTTCATGGACTACATGATGCCGCGGGCAGATGATTTTCCCGACTTCCGGATTGGCCATCACTCGGTTCCCGCGACCACCAACCCCATCGGGGTGAAGGGCGCGGGCGAATCCGGTGTGGCGGGGTCGCTGCCATCCGGCATGGCCGCGGTTCTCGACGCCCTCGAGAGTGCGGGCGCGGGCGGGATCGACCTCCCGATGACACCCGAGCGGGTCTGGGCGGCACTGAACAACTAGAAAAAAGAAGCCGGGGAGGCCGATATGGCACGTACCGAAGATATTCAAGTCACACTTCGTGACGGATCGAAGATGGGTGCGCATGTGGCCTACCCGGACCGCGAGCCGGCGGGTGCGATTATCGCGATCATGGAAATCTGGGGTGTGAACGACACCATGCGCTATCACGCGCAGGAGTTTGCCGAAGCGGGGTGGATCACCCTGGTGCCGGACCTGTTCTGGCGGCAGGAACCAGGCGTCGAGCTGTCGGATTCAAACCCTGACCACTGGGAAAAGGCGATCGATCTCTACTACGACTTCGATTACGACCTGGGCGTTCAGGACATGGAGGATACGGCCGTCTTTCTGCGGACCATTCCCGGCGGCAATGGCAAGGTCGGGACGGTCGGATACTGCCTGGGCGGCAAGATGGGGTTCCTGATGTGTTGCCGCTCCGACATCGACTGCGCGGTCGCCTATTACGGAACCTATATCGAGCATTCGATCCGCGAGGCGCCAAACCTCTCCAGGCCCTTCATGCTGCACCAGGCACTGGCCGACAAATGGGTACAGCCGGAAGTCTGCGCCATGATCGAACGGCGGCTCTCACCCAACCCGCTGGTGGAGATTCACAAATATCCCGGCGCCGATCACGCCTTTGCCCGCCATGGCGGGACGACCCACAGCGCACCCGAAGCTGAAAAGGCGCTCGCCCTTTCGGTGGACTTCTTCAGGCGGCACCTGGACTAGGCAGCCGGTCTGCCGGGTGGATCAGCCCGGGTTGGCCGCGATCATCGCGGCAAAGGCGGCCGTGAAGCCCGTCAGCGAGACCGTCATCTCCACGGGATTGGTGGGTGTCGACACCGGGACGATGGTTACCGTGGTGCTGGCGCCCTGTCGCATGGCGGACACTTCCGCCGCCAGCAAGCCGATGCGGGCAATACAGCCCACATCCGTGCACCAGGCGAAAGGGTAGCGCTTGCGCTCCAGTCCGGGGAATTTGATTGAGACCTGTTCGGTCAGGAGGGTGCGCAGCGGTGTCAAGAGAATGGCGCCGGCGGCCGCTTCCTGATCCGGCGGCAGTGCAAAAATATTGATCTCTCCGATCGCGTTGCCGGGGCTCTCATTCAACAACTGGAACATCTGGCACCGCTCGGAGGTGTCGGGCAGCCGAATACAGCGAATTTCCCAGTCGCCATGGGTTTCCTTGACATAGGTTCCGCCATTCGCCGGCGCAGGACTGTTCGTCGATTGCGCGGTTGCGGGAAGCGTCAGGCCCAGGGACAGGCCCAGTGCCGCGATGATTGTGAGTATTTTGCAATGCTTGGTCATGGCCGGAAGCATAGCGATGTTGTTCGGGCGTTCCAATGCCCAGAAGCTTTTCAGGCCGGAGGCGGCGAACAAACGCGATACTGCTGCGTTGTAGAGGGAAAGATGTCCCACCCGTGAAAGGAAGCAGTCATATCAGACAATGTTTACGCCGTCACCGAAATCGTCGGGTTGTCCTCCACATCGGTGGAGGATGCCATCAACGGTGCAATCCATGCCGCATCGGAGTCGCTCAAGAACCTCAACTGGTTTGAAGTTGTCGAGACGCGCGGTCATATCGAGGACGGCAAGGTGGCGCACCATCAGGTGACGCTGAAGGTCGGCTTTCGCTACGAGTAGACGACCCGCGATTCGCGATTCGCGATTTTCTCCCCAAAAGTGCTATAGATTGACCATAATTGCGTCCGAATGAGCGCAAACGAGAAAAATCGCCAGGGGGAGGCCTGACATGTCTGAAGTCCAGAAACCTGTTTACAACAATTCGCGCTTTCGCGTTGTTGACTACAATTTCGATACTTTCGTGGGCCCGGCCGCCGGCGACAAATATATCGACGCGACGTTTACCGATCTGGAGACCGGCGACGAGGTCAAGATTTCCGACTTTGACGGCAAATGGCTGGTGATCGAGACCGGCTCTTCAACCTGCTCGATGTATACCAAGAACATCGTGACCTATAAGGATATCGTCGCCGAGTTCCCGGATGTGGAATTTGTCATGGTGTATGTGCGCGAAGCCCATCCCGGCGAGCGCATGGGTCCCCACCAGACAATGGACGACAAGATCAAGGCCGCCAAGCTGGTTGCCCCGCGCTACAAGGAGTTCCGCCGGGTGCTGGTCGATGATCTGGAAGGCTCCTTCCACCGGGCCTATGGCGCCATGCCGAATGTCGTCTATATCATCCGCCCCGACGGCACGATTCACTATCGCTGCAACTGGGCTGCCCCGCATCTGATTCAGGCCGCCTTGCAGGATCGCGAGAATTATCACCGGGTCGAGAATGCGCCCACCGCCGAACTGCGTGCCACGCGATCCATGCCGCATATGATGCGGACGATGTGGACCGGCGGTTTCATCGCGCTGTACGACTTCTTCAAGAACACGCCGCTGACCGTCGCCAAGCACATCCAGGTGGATCGCTACTACGAGAAGCACGGCCGGTTCCGGAACCAGCCCTTGAGCCAGGAAGAGATCGCCGCGCGTGTTGCCGAGGGGATCGATGCCGACAAGGTGGATTCACCGGCCCAGGCCGGTTCGAAGCAGGCGGCTGAATAAACATCGTTTCGGCCTGCGGGCCGTTCGGGTTACAAGCGCCGACCGTTCGCATCCTGCGGGCGGTCGGCGTTTTTCATGGTTCAGGCCTTGAGCAAGACTTCCTTCCGTACCGCCGCCCGGTTTGCCGCCTTTTACGGTGCGCTGTTCCTGGTTCTGGGGGTGATGCTGCCCTTCTGGCCGGTCTGGCTGGAAAGCCGGGGGCTGGATGCGCGCGAGATCGGGCTGGTGCTGGCAATCGGCCCGTGGCTGCGGGTGATTGCCGATCCGCTGATCACCCGTGGCGTGGACCGGTCCGGGCGCGGCAAGGCGGGGCTTGTCCTGTTCTCGGGCCCGAGTGTTTTCGCATTTGCCGGCTATTTCGTGGCCGACTCCTTCTGGTTCATTATGCTGGTGACGCTCGTCTATGCGCCGCTTTATCACGTGTTTTTTCCGCTGGGCGACTCCCAGACCATGGTCGCCGTGGTGCGCGGCAAGCTCGACTACGGGCGCATCCGGCTCTGGGGATCGGCGACCTTCATTGCGGGCACCTTCGGCGGTGGCTGGCTGCTGGCGGGCCGTTCTCCCGATGTGATTGTGCCCGCGGTGTTTATCGGGCTGGTGCTGGTGTTTCTGACCACGCTGCTGTTGCGCGAACAGAACCCGCCGGCCCATGACATGCAGCAGGGCGCACTTCGCGACCTGCTGACCGACCGGGCCTTCCTTTTGTTCGTGCTGGCCGCGAGCGCGGTTCAGGCAAGCCACGCGGTGCTGAACGGGTTCTCGGTCATCCATTGGCGCGCGGCAGGTCTGTCGGGGACGGTGATCTCGATGCTCTGGGCCGGCAGCGTGGTGGCCGAGATCATTCTGTTCGCGGTCAGCGGCGGGGTCGTGCGCCGGTTGGGGTCGTTTGGCCTGCTGGCCATCGGTGCCGGGGCCGGGTTGGTCCGATGGATCATTCTGGCGGAGACGACGGCGCTGCCGGGATTGATCGCCGCGCAAATCCTGCATGCCGCGACCTTCGGGGCCACCTATCTGGCGACCATGCACTTCATTGCCGCCCGCGCGCCCGACGGCCTTAAAGCCACGGCACAAGGTGCCTATGCCTCCGTTGCGGGCATCGTCATGGGCATCGCACTGCTTTCGGCCGGCAGTCTTTATGGTTCGCTTGGCGGTGGTTCCTTCTATGCGATGGCGGCGGTGTGCGCTGTTGCTCTGGCCATCGGCTTTGCCGCCCGCCGCGTGGGTGCGGCGGGCTAGTGTGCAGATATCGATCCGGTCCCGACCCTCATTCAGCGGGTGGCCGGACGCACGTGGCAAGCTCAAGTGCTGTCCGGCGAGACGGCCTTTCCTGGCCGTCTTGCGCAGCACATTGATCCAGCCTATTTCGATTTGCGGTTCTTCGGAATCACCGGCATCAGCAGGTACGACGGATATTTCGGCCCGGTGTGAAGCGTCGTGCGGCCGCCGAATACTTCCTTCGGGCGGTCCACCGGGTGATCGTGAAGAAAGACACCGGACCCCCGCGAAGGGATGTAGGCGTCAACCGATGGGCCCGGGCGGTCAAAGTCCTGACCGGCGATGTTGATCGAGATCTGATACCCCTTCGGCAAGACAATGCATTGGGGCCAGATTTCCACATCGACCTCATACACGTCGCCCGGTCTCAGAAGTTGCTTGTCATCATGTGTGTGATAGGGCCGCCAGGGTTCGCTCTGCTCTTCGTCGATTTTGCGATGGGAAACGCGCAACCAGCCCTGGGCAATCGGTGTCTTCGGATCGACGGTGCCCTGGAAATAGACCTCACGGCCTTTGTCGGACCATGCCTGGACCGTGACAAACAGGTCGCAATCCTCTGTCGTGGACGAGACGTAGAGCTTCGCGGCCATGGGACCCGTGAACTCGGTCTCACGGGGCAGCGGCGTTGACTTGAGGGTGATTCCCCGGGTCAGTGCGCGGAACTCCTTCTTGCGGTTCACCTTGGGCTTGGTGGTATCGATTTTCCCCTTGCCGCCGGCATCCAGATAATATTTCGTCCACTTCGTGCCCTTGAGCGGCCACTCGCTTTCCTTGCGCAGTTCGACTTCGTCCGTGAAGGGCCGGCGGAGATTGACCCACACCTTGGGTTCCCGGTCCCAACCGTTCTTCTCTCCCTTCAGATAGAAGTCGAAGAACCGTTTCTGCAACTCCATCCCGTATTGGAGATAGAACCATTCCTCGTGTCGGCCCGGATGGCCTTCCAGCCATTTTTGTTTCGAAGCCGCCTGTGTGAAGGCCTCGAAATTGCCGCGCGGGTGCAGACCGAACCCGGCCCAGCTCGCCGCCGACAGGAACGGCACCTTGACCTTCGACCAGTCTGGTGAGCGCGAGC
>Ga0181560_10005919_pt1 | contig 10837 bp, 7 predicted proteins | sample 011ome_20_FD_133751 | JGI IMG/M metagenome (GOLD analysis project Ga0181560, IMG submission 133751) | Coastal salt marsh microbial communities from the Groves Creek Marsh, Skidaway Island, Georgia - 011509CT metaG (megahit assembly) | ecosystem: Environmental > Aquatic > Marine > Intertidal zone...
CTGCCGTGACCCTAAATAAGGACGATCTAGATAAATGGGGTCGGGGTAAAATTTATATGGTTCTAATTTAGGGGGAAAGGTCAGAGTCTAGTACTGCCATTTGCCGTGGCTCGAACCACGTGTCTTTTAAATTAACTCAATACTTCTAGACCACGCTCAATACACCACATCGCGGACAAGCCGCCAAGCAGATAAACCGGTATCGGCAATAGCTTTTGAACAGCAATCCGCTGTAAAACTATTGGCCGATTAATGGACCACCACAGGGCCAGCACTAGCACCACAAATGCAATCTGGCCAATCTCAATTCCCACATTAAAAAACAACAATGCCAAGGGCACATGACCCTGGGGCAATCCGATTTCAGCCAACGCACCGGCAAAGCCCATAACGTGCAGCAAGCCGAATCCACCGGCCAACCACCAAGGGTGGCGTTTGAAAAGACCGTCGTTGTCTTTTCTGGTCAGCGCCAAGGCTAAAGCAAAAATACTCACAGCAATCGCAAACTCTATAAGGGCAACGGGATAGGTTAATAACCCAAGCGTCACTAACGTCAATGTCATGCTATGGCCCACAGTGAACGCCGTAACGGTCCACAACAAACGCGCGCCACCACCCACTAACAGCAATAGTCCAAACACGAACATTAAGTGATCCGGCCCTTCCCAGATATGTTCTGCGCCTAACACTGAATATTCGGCCATGACTTTCGATTGACCTGGCTGAGCAGGTATTAGAAATTCAAGCGCTTCTGCATTCACGACACTTTGATAGCTACGACCATCCATTAAGCGAAGCATCACCATGGCTGAAGCCTGGTTTTCGGCTAACCCTTTCACACCGAGTCTCTGCCCCACCAATCCCTTTGAACCTAATTGCGAACAATCCAACGTCCAACTGGAAACCGTGCCGGTCCCTTCTCTGGTGACTGGCTTTTCAGACTTGACTAGGCAGCTATCAGGCCAGGTCGGTCGCAGGGGAATATTGCTGGTGGCTTCCGTGGGTGTTTTCCAAACAACGTTGTAGTTGTTTTCAGCGGTTTGAACAAACTTTAATAATGACGGCGCAAACCGGTGCGCTTCAGCCTCTTTTGGCAGGAACAAGACAATGAGTAGCATTATGGAGAAGCTCAGTCGCATTACTGGCAATCCTCCGTATTCGACGCGCCACCCTGCATCACATATTCAGATCGAAGTGTCGCTATCGCGCACCGCAACGCGCGTTTCTTCGCGCTGTAGTTAAGATCGGTCAGCAACTGTTGCTTTACTTCGTACAACTCGGCATCGCGTGCTGGCTCAACGTCTTCAAGCCAAATGTAGTGAAAACCGTATGCGGAAGGAATTGGGCCGAGCCACCCCGGCTTGGCAGGCGCTCTTTCGGTCGCTTCAACCAGTGCTTCGAAAAAATGCCTGCCAAAATTCCGTGTAAGCTGATCTGGCGTTTGACGCAGAAACCTACGCCCCTGTAAAAATGGCGCCCCGAACTTCCTCGCAGCCTGAATATCGAGATTGTTATCAGATATGTTTGCGATAACCGATGACATTTCAGACCCTTGATCTGTGCCAAAAAATACATGTTCAAAGGAATACAGTGGCGGATGTTGCAACTCAGCTTTTCTGCTTTCAAAAGCGGCTTCAATATCTTCCGCGGTTGGCGCTACCGGCGGGTATTTCGCCAGCAATCGCTGTTCCATCATTTGAATCAGCCTTCGTTTCACCACTTCATCATCAAGATGCAAGCGCATATCTAAGGCTTGCTCAAACAGTTCGGTATCTGAACTACCCTCTGCGAACTGTAGGAACTGCATATTACGAATAAGTCTTTCGTAAACAATTGAATCATGTCGATGCAACTCAAGTTCAAGCGCATTTTGCATGAGCATATCGCGATCGAGCTCGGCCGCGATGAACCCGGCCAGTTGTGCTTCAGTGGGTTCACGCCCTGTACTGATCCGCCACTGTTCTTTCAGAGTCTCAATTCGAGCTTCACTCAAAGGTCCGACAGTCGGTTTAGGTTGTGGAAAGACAGTAGATTCGAGCAGATACAAAACCACCCCCAGCACTATAAAATGCAGCCATGGCTTGTTTAGTCTGGTTAACCTGCTCACGCTTGATCCACTCTCACCTGATCCCGACTCAACTTATTCGCTGAGAAATTATGTTCATTCTGGTAAGTAGTGAATAGGCGAAGACCATGCACGTTCCTGAATTGTGGTCGGTAAATCTGGCCTTGGCGCTATCCCTGCTCGATTCGCATCCCAGGTAGACCAGCGACAGGTTGGATTCTCAATAGCACGCGCATAGTAAAACGCGCGTTGCGCAGCTTTAAATTCTGGATCTCGCCATAGGGCGGCCAGTTGTCCTGCTCCCGTTTCTTCATTGATGGAACAATCACTGAGATCTACCTTTGCACCATTGTCGGCGCAGCGGCTTGTTTCGGGATTAACTGGAGCACCACCGGCACAGGCAACATCAATGACCACTTCGTGGGTCCCGTCTGCATCGACCCAACCTTTAATGATTTGCAATCGTTGCAACGGTGCGCTTTCTGTATCCGCTGACGCCATCAGAAGAAAAGCCGGCTCATTTGTCTGCCCTCCGTCCGATTCGTCAGGTGCCAGGTTACCCCCCATTGTTACGCCAGTAGCATAGGCTCGCTCAATACCATCCGCTTGGGTCAGCATGCTTTCATCAAACCCGTAGCCTGCAAACAGCCTAATCTGCATACGCGGACCAGATGTCGCGTAGACTTCCTTTCTGCGGAAGGCGCTGTAAAGGGACTCTCGTGTATTCTCCTCCGCCCAGGCTGCCGCAACGCCAGAAGCACCAAATGTAGGTGTCGCTCCGCCCGTATAAATATCTCCGTCGATTCTCAATCGCGAACTCATTCCACCACGAAGCATATTTAGCGCTCTAATGGTCTGATAGCTAAGCTCACCAGCGAGACCCGCTTGTGGCACGGAACCTCGTTGTTCAGCTGTGCCGGATAACAAGCCGAGTTTGGAGACGAAATTAGACTCAACGTTTTGACTCGCAGCCGAATGGGTATCACTGGAACCAATAAAACCAAATTGATAAGGGTTCGTCATACCCTGTTGTTCCAACGCCAAACCATTTAGTAACGCCTCACGCACGTAAGAGCCTTGCGGTTTGCTTAAGGCATTTGTGGCTATGCGATAGGGCATGATCTCAAAAGCTGCAAACTCATCACGGGATGATAAAACCGGATGGGTCTCCGAGGTGCCTTTTATCTGGGTGATTTCAACAATGGGTTCGTTTCTGATGCGTTGTTTCGCGTAGTCATCATCCAATGGATTTCCTGCCCAATCCACAAGCTTAAACATCTGGCCGTTGGAACCATTAGAGTTGTGGGGTATCGCCAGGCTTTCGACACCCTTTGCTCGAAGGTCATCCATCCACTGCCAAAGATCTTCAGGATTGACCGAGTGAAAGCGAGAAAATGGTTCCCTTGGTAATTTTTGTGTGCCTTCAAAAATAACATTTCTATGCAGATTGCCCATGTCGCCAGTACTGGAGGTGTATTCATAAGCTGCGAATGTAGTGAACTTACCCGGCTCGTAAAACGCGTCCGCTGCATCAATTGAATCTAGCCAGGCGCTCCTGACAACGCCGAGCACTTCGCCTCGATCCAATTCGCCCGATCGAATCTGCGCAACCGCAGAGGGTAAAAAAGCGCTAAAGGTATTGAGTCGCTTCAGAATACTAAACAGACTAGTCCCCATGTTCTCAGCGGCGTTGAGATCATGATAAGGCTCGGAAAATGAATTTTTTGAAAACTCGGTGGAAGTATCTGCTGCCGCTTTGACGAGCCCTAGGAACATGCCATGGTCTGTCACTGCATAAAAATCTAACGGTCGAGATAGCTGCATAGTAAAACCAGCCGGGTTCGCAATGGCTTCACCCTTTGCGAATCGATAAGCATCGTAGGGTGTTGCTAAGGTGCCAAATGCGTAACCATCAAACGAGTAGGTCGTATGGACATGTAAATCACCAAAGTAGGCTTTGCGTTCCTGCGGTAAATCGCTTGGACCAGGTTTGTTCGCGCGCTCACCCTGAAGCAGCTCGGTTTCTGTCGCAAAAATCTGCGCAGACCAGTTGCCGTCTTTAGCCTGTTCTGTCAGCCGTGCATCGGTAGAGGCAGTATTAGCAATAATACGCTCATTAGTGTGGGCTTCGGCTGGCAAGCTCGACGCCTTGTCAGAGTCGTCCGAGCAAGCCGATAGCAACCCACTCACCAAGAACAATATTAAGTAGTTTCGTTTCGTTACCGCACTTTTCATAGCTGTTGTCTCCGGTTATCGCGTCACATCGACCAGTTTTTTTAGTTTTATTATTGCTCCAGTTACTTGTTGTGACTGGGTCTAGCCTAGCGTCAATACTTTTTCTCAAGAACTTGCATGATTTCAACTTTGATTAACTTTGGAAAGTGTAAATCTTATCAGCGCCTAGTGACCAATTTTTATTCAGGTATGTAATGAATCGGCGAAGACCACGCACGTTCTTGAAGCGTGGTCGGTAGATCAGGCCGGGGCGAAACATTTGCACGAATAGCATCCCATGTAGACCACCTGCAGGTCGGATTCTCAATCGCCCGGGCATAATAAAAAGCACGTTGATCTCCGTCAAAATTAGGATCTTGCCAAAGCGCCGACAGTTGGCCCGCGCCGCTATCTTCGTTGATAGAGCAATCAATAAGGTCAACGGTTGCGCCATTATCGGGGCATCGATTCGTCTCGGCATTAACTTCTGCAGCACCAGCACAAGCTATATCAATCACTGCTTCGTGGGTACCTTTTATATCCACCCAACCCTTAATGATTTGTAAGCGTTGCAACGGTGCGCTCTGGGTATCAGCTGACGCCATCACAAGAAAATGCGGACCTTGCTCATTCGTCGCCTGGCTAGGCATTGTACCACCCATGGTGACGCCCTTTGCATACGCCTGCTCAACGCTATCAGCAGCCGTTAGCATGCTGGCATCAAAGCCGAAACCAGCAAACAAACGAATCTGCATGCGTGGCCCTGAAGTGGCAAACACTTCCTTTCTACGAAAGGCGCGATAGAGCGATTCACGGGTATTTTCCTCTGCCCAGGCTGCTGCAACACCGGAAGCACCAAAAGTGGGAGTTGCGCCACCCGTATAAACCTTGCCATTAACTTTTACTCGCAATGCGGGATTACCGCCAAACTTGGCCAGCACTCTGTTTGCCTGGTAGCCAAGTTCACCTGCCAGACCGCTAGCAGGTACCGACCCACGTTGTTCTGCTGTGCTAGACAGCAAGCCCAATTTAGAAACAAAGTCTGACTCAACGTTTTGGCTGGCACCTGTATGCGTATCACTGGAACCGATGAACCCGAATTGGTAGGGGTTAGTCACACCTTGCTGCTCAAATGCCAAACCATTTAACAAGGCTTCGCGCACATAGGAGCCTTCAATCTGACTTAAGGCATTGGTTGCAACGCGATAGGGCATAATCTCGAAGCTCGCCAATTCATCTTTGGATGACAACCTCGGGTGGGTTTCTGACGTACCCTTTATCTGCGTAATCTCGACCAGCGGTTCATTGCGCATCCGCTGTTGTGCATAATCGTCATCCAGAGGGTCCCCAGCCCAATCAACGAGCTTAAACATTTGCCCGTTGGAGCCATTTGAATTATGTGGTATCGCCAAACTCTCAACGCCTTTGGATCGAAGTTCAGCCATCCATTGCCAGAGGTCTTCAGGATTACCAGAGTGCAGGCGAGAAAAAGGTTCACGAGGCAGTTTATTGGTATCTTGGAACACAACGTTTCTATGCAAGTTGCCCCTGTCGTTCGTACTAGCGGTATATTCGTAGGCAGCAAAGGTTGTGAACGTGCCTGGCGCATAAAATTCATCTGCCGCGTTAATCGAATCTAGCCAAGCACTTCGAACGACGCCAAGTACCTCATCTCTATCTAGTTCGCCGTTACGAATCTGTGAGACTGCTGCCGGCATAAAAGAACTGAAGGTGCGCATTCGGTTCAATACATCCAGTGAACCCGCGCCCATATTCTCCGGTGCGTTCAAACCATGATAGGGTTCTGAAAAAGCGTTTTTAGAAAATTCGGTGGATGTATCGGCGGCAGCGCCAGCAAGACCTAAAAACATGCCATGGTCCGTCACGGCATAGAAATCCAGCGGCCGGGATAACTGCATGTTAAAGCCTGCCGGGTTGGCGATGGCTTCACCTTTCGCAAAGCGATAAGCATCGTAAGGCGTTGCTAATGTGCCGAAGGCGTAACCATCAAACGAGTACGTGGTATGAACATGTAGGTCACCAAAATAGGCTTTGCGTTCAACAGGTGGTATGACACGTGATTCAATCACTGAAGCCTCGAGCTCGAGTAGTTCGGTTTCAGTGTCAAAAATCTGTGCTGAACGCGTACCACCAACGGCTTGTTGCTCAAAGCGAACGTCGGCGTCAGCAGTTTGTGCAATCAGGCTTTCGTTTGTATGAGCCTCAGAAGGCAGGCTCAAAACCTGATTTGACTCATCCGAGCAAGCAGTGAGCAATAGCGCCATTGCGATGAACGCAACTAACTTTTGTTGATTGACTAATTTGTTCGTCAAATGAGACACCAATTCGTACTGTTCATCGTTTTGAGTGAAAGCTTAGGGACGATTGACGACAATCTCATCGCTACCGATGGGTAACTCAAATGACATTAAGTCTTCAGCAAGCAAGAAGTTGTCTGGCAAGCCACGCTTGAATACATCTTCTAAGACAACATTCAATGGCACCGGCACCAGGTGATAAAACGCCACCATGCCAACATTCGATTGTTCAGCCAGTTCAATGAGAGAATCCGTCGAGGCATGATAATCAATAACATCGGAGACGATCTTTGACTGTCTCGACTGTCCGGCTGTACCCAGCGATTTCGACAGCGTACTGACAATGGGTAACGATAATGCGTCGTGTAGTAATAGATCTGCTCCATCGACAATCTGTCGCGTGTCACCATTCACATTGCCGTCACCTGAGATAACCACGCTCCGGCCTTTGTAGTCGAAGCGATATCCCACTGCAGGTTCTACGGGTAGATGCTCGCTCACATAGGCGGTAATGGTTAACTCACCATCTTCTAAAATGATGCCGGGCGAAATGGTTTCGTGCGCTAACACGCCGAGTTCAGGTGCCAGCAACTCCTCTCCATGATGGCCCGTTCGATAAATACGATCTAGTCGATAAGTTGCGTTGACCCCACTGACTATCTCATCAACACCGGTAGGCCCAAAAACCGTTAGCGGGGTTGGTCTGCCAGATACCCAGGAGCCAAGATTCACCTCATAAATTTCTGAAATATGGTCAGAGTGGAAATGAGTGATCAACAACCCCTGCAATCGATTCGTCGGTAAAGCCATACGATTGATGTTGTCGGTAGAACCGGCGCCGGAATCGATCAGATAAAAATGCTCTGGTGTGACCACAGCGATACAAGCTTGAGCCTGGCCCATGCCTAATGGTGACGCGCTACCGCAAACAAAAACTCTGAGACTGCTGGATTCTGAAAGCCCAACACTGGCTCGCTCCGCAACGGCCGCCGTACCACGTTCCACAACCACATCCTGCACGGCCGGTAATTTTAACAACCCCTGACCAATGCCCAAGATCACAACAATCGTCAGGGCAACCAAGAATACTTTTTTCATTGTAACTCCGTTTCTCTTATAAGTTCTGCGCAGCAGCGACACTCGGCAGATACTGAATCGGCGACGACCATGCGCGCTCTTGGAGCGTGGCAGCTAAATCAGACCGCGGTTTTGTTCCGGCACGAATTGCGTCCCAGGTATTCCAGCGGCAGGTTGGGTTTTCGAGTACACGAGCATAATAGAAAGCTCGCTCGTTAGCATCGAAATTAGGATCCGTCCAAGTTGAACTCAGTTCAGCGCTGCCTGTTCTTGCTTTGTAGGTGCAATCGCTGAGGTTAACGGTGGCCCCGTTGTCCGGGCAGCGATTTGTTTCTGGGTTAACCGCCACGCCATCAGCACACGCCACATCAATCACGTCTTCATGGGTTTCGCCTGCCGCGTCGATCCAACCTTTGATTATCTGCAGTCGTTGTAGCGGCGCACTATTGGCATCAGCTTGCGCCCAGATAGCAAATTGTGGGGCCTTTCTTGAGGTAGAATTCGATTCAAGATTCGCTCCCATCGGGACGCCGTTAGCATAGGCGTAAGCTACACCATCTGACCTTTGTGTTAAGTCTTCAGGTAAATCGTAGCCCGCAAAGAGCCGCACCCGCATTCTTGGTCCAGAGGTCGCAAACGTTTCTTTACGACGCAGAGCCGCATAGATCGACTCGCGAGTATTTTCTTCTGCCCAGACCGCCGCCAAACCCGAAGCGCCAAATTCTGTTTGCTGACTACCCAAATAACTTTCTCCGTCAACTTCGGCGACGCTCTGGCCTGGTAGCAAGCTAATCAACACGCTTTCTAAAAAGCTAACTGGAACGGAGCCTCGTGTTTGTGCATCGGCGGACAAGAGCCCAAGCTTGGAAGAAAAACTGGACTCATCATTTTGCGATGCGGCTGTGTGTGTATCGCTGGAGCCAATAAAACCAAACGCAAACGGATTGGTAACACCTTGCGCTTCCAATTCCAAACCATGGCGCAAGGCTTCTCGCACATAACTGCCTTCAGGTTTACTGGCAATGGGCTTGCCCATTCCAACGCCTCGGGTGCTTACCAGTTCAAAGCCCGCCCATTCATCGCGAGTGGACAATGCGGGGTGAGTTTCAGACGTACCTTTAATCTGCGTGATTTCGACCAAGGGTTCGTTGCGAATGCGTTTCACCGCGTATTCATCATCTATAGGATCGCCCGCCCAATCAAACAACTTAAACATATGACCGTTTGATTTGTTGGAGTTATGCGGAATAGCTAACGATTCAATACCAGCTTCTCGCAGCGTATCCATCCAATCCCATAGATCCTCGGCGTTTCTTGAGTGCATACGGGAAAAGGGTACCGCTGGTACAATGTCGCTACTTTCAAAAATCACATTGCGATGCAGGCTGCCATTGTCATCTGCAGTGGTTGAGTATTCATAGGCGACAAAGGTCGTGAAATGGCCGGGATTGTTGTGCTCGTCCGCGGCATTAATGGAATCTGCCCATGCGCTACGAGTAATGGCCAATGGCTCTTCAGGGCTAACTTCTCCGTCGACAATCGCCAGAGCCAAGGATCGCGCAAGGCCGAAGCTGCGCATTCTGTCCAGGGTACTCCATCGATCCATGTTGTCCGACGCATTCAGATCATGAACAACTTTCGCAAAAGAGTACTTGGAAAATTCAGTGCTCGTATCAGCCGCAACCGGGGAAACGCCCATAAAAAACCCATGATCGGTCACGCCATAAAAATCCAGCGGAGCTTGCAACTGAATTTCAAAACCCGCGGGGTGCTTAATGGCTTCACCCTTAGCAAATCGATAGGCGTCATAGGGACTGGCTAACGTACCGAATGCATAAGCGTCAAATGAGTATTTCGTATGCACATGCAGGTCACCGAAATAGGCATTGCGGTCAGGGTTAGCGGGCGGCTTGTCGGCCTGGTCCAAATCCGCTGTTGAGCCAGAGCGACGATCAATAATCTTATACTCAGTTGCAAACAGAGGCTGTGCAAGTGCAGAGCGCTGCTGAGCGGTCGGCTGGTTGCTGCCTCCGCAAGCAATGAGCGACAACAGGGCAAGCAGACTAACGGCCGATTTGGTTTTGCCAATTATGGTTCTGCTGATCACTTTATAGCCCCGTAATTATCATAATGCTAAAATTGAATAACGGGATGATAACTGTAGAATATCGACATCGCAAGCTAACCACCCAAGCAAACCATCAAAAAACGAAAGTGGAACGAATCTATGGCCAAAACAGCAACCGAAGCCCCGAAACTAAAGCGGAGTCGGGCTGAAACGGAGCGCCGCCTCATCGATGTGGCACTTAACCTGATTCGTGACAAAGGTGTGTTGGCTGGACTGAACCTTCGCGAGGTTGCCGAAGATGCGGGTGTGAATCGAGGGAATATCTATCATTACTTTGGGTCAAGGCAAGAACTGCTGCGTGCTGCGATTAACCGTCAATTCGAAGCGATCGTGGACGCTCTATCGAAGAGTAAGTCGAAGACCGGCTTCGTTGCACGAAGGGTGAATGCCTTCCGCATGAATAACAGCAACGACAAGAACAATGACAGCATGCTTCGTGCGCTGCTTGTTCTGGATGGTGACGATACCGTTGACCCGATTCCGCTTTTCGAAATGGGGCTTAGCCAGTTAAGGCAAGATGTCATTGATGGCGATATTGATAAAGGTCACGATCTTGAGGCGCTGCAGGTAGCATTGTCTGCCGTGCTGCGCGGTTATCGAATCTTTCGCTTACCCTACGCCAAGCGCGTGGGGGTGACGCCGAGTGAACTTGATGTTCGCGTCGGCAAGGTCTTTAGTACTTGGCTCGAAGCGATGGCTCGACCACCGACGGACAGTCAGAGTCAGCAATAATGCATCAAATGAATAAAGCGTTGATGATTGTAGTCAGACAGCGCGTTTAAGACTCTTGCCAAAAGCTGGCAGGCACGAAGCGGTTCATCGAGCCGAAAGCAAGACTTAGACTGGGAAGTGCTGGTGGTGACAGGGTAACCCGATTGTTAGCCTGTCACTGCTCTACGTGAGGCGCTTTACGCGAGCCGCTCTACGCGAGCCGCTCAACATGCCAGCCTCGCCCCTGTGACATTGTTACGCCGTTGCCAGCGGCGCGACGAAGTCACGTTTCAGCGTGCGAGCAGACATGAAAAAGCAGCCTGC
>Ga0181560_10005920_pt1 | contig 10836 bp, 7 predicted proteins | sample 011ome_20_FD_133751 | JGI IMG/M metagenome (GOLD analysis project Ga0181560, IMG submission 133751) | Coastal salt marsh microbial communities from the Groves Creek Marsh, Skidaway Island, Georgia - 011509CT metaG (megahit assembly) | ecosystem: Environmental > Aquatic > Marine > Intertidal zone...
TCAGTAAGAACGAGCGTGTCGTCGCCGTCACCACCATCGATGGTGTCGAGGGAGTTGAATGCTGTGTAAACAGCGCTGATGGTGTCGTCTGCGGATGTGCCAGTAATTCCGTCTACACCTGTAGTGAGTGACCAGATTAGCGTTTATGGAATAGATAAATATTTCAATAACTTAATAAATGATGCTATTAGTATATTTATAGTTACCTACAGAATACCTACATTGGCGCGGTAGGTTTTGAAGAGAAGGAGGGAGAGAATTTCAAAATAGTTCAATAAAAACAGTAGCTTAGGTAAAAACGACTACCTACACCCCGCCTATTTCCCACCAAGGCGGTTTTGCAGGGTGAGCAACGCCTCTTTGCGATAAGTAATAGACACCTCTTCTGCCCCCATCACAACATCAACGCCCTGCCCTTTAAACACCTGCATGAGTGTATTGAGCGTGTCCGCTCGTGGAGAGATTCCACTCATTTCTATTCGGGCGATGGTTGGCTTAGAAACGGAAGCCTGCTTTGAAAGCTCCTCTTGAGACCAGCCCAATGCTGTTCTTGCTGCTCGGATGGTGAGCGCGACTTGCGTGCGGTATGAGATGTCTGGACTTTCAGTGGTCATATGCTATACTATTAGTATCGTTTATATATTAATTGGTATCTGTTATGGCTAAAATGACATTGACTCGGAAGCTTATAGAATCACTCGCTTGCACTGAGGGCAGTAAGAAACTCACTGTCTTCGACAAAGGGTGTAAGAACCTCGTTCTGGAGGTTAGCAACACCGGTCGCAAGACCTACTACTTCCGTTATCAAGACGACCGCAATGTTACGCGGCAGCCTAAACTATCTGATGCTAAGAGTATCACATTAAAACAAGCCAGAACCCTCTGTGATAAATATAGAAGCAAACTCGCTATGGGCGAAGACCCGTGGGAGACGAAGGCTGAACTAAAGCGTGTACCTAAGCTGGAGACGTTTATCTGGGAGAGTTTCCTGCCGTTCATCAAGACCTACAAGCGTTCGTGGGACACGGACCAGTCACTTCTCAAGAACCACATCGTCCCGACCTTTGGTCATCTGTATATGGACCAGCTCAACAAGAAACACGTCATCGACTTCATTGGTAAACACTTAGAGACTCATGCACCCGGTAGCGTCAATCGAGTCACCATCCTGCTGCGGTATATCTACAACTGCGCCATCCGTTGGGAGACTACTGGCATCACGAAGAACCCAACTAACAACATTCCCCTGCTTGAGGAAAACAACAAGAAAGAACGATTCCTGTCTAAGGAAGAAGCAGAGAAACTACTCGGCGCAATCCAGAAGTCGCCTAACAAAATGCTGCAGTACATCGTGCCTATGTTGATCTTAACTGGTGCAAGAAAGAACGAAGTGATTAACGCCAAGTGGGAAGATTTTAACTTCGAACAGAAGGTTTGGCGGATACCAATGACCAAGTCAGGTAAGGCGCGTTATGTACCCCTCTCAGACGGCGTAGAACAGCTTCTGAGCAACGTTCCTGTGTTCGATGACTGCTTGCTTGTCTTCCCTAATCCAAAGACCCTGAAGCCTTATGTGAGCTTCTATTATGCGTGGGATACTGCACGTAAATCAGTGGGGTTGGGTGATGTGAGAGTACATGATTTAAGACACAGCTTTGCGTCGTTCTTAGTTAACGCAGGTCGTAGTCTTTACGAAGTGCAAAAGATTCTTGGCCATACTCAAATCAAAACCACTCAGCGGTATGCGCATCTGTCTCAAGAGTCTTTGTTGTCTGCTGCGAACGCGGTGTCGAACGCTGTACCTATCGCGCATTGTTTGCCGAATAAGATTCACGACGTGCCGTTGGTGCAGATAGCGAGTCAGTAGTATTCGATAGGGGGGGGGGCCTAATTTTTAAAAAGGTCGATTTACAAAGGGTACCGGGTACCCACCCCCCACTTCACACAAAGGGACTCCGCCAGCTCCCTATACATACTAATATGCTCAAACGACGAGGTGTTTTTATGGAACTCAATGATGACGATGTTCTCTTGCTAGCATACGGACGAATTCGGTGCCGTCGTTGCAGTGCCCGGAGCAAGCGCACTAAGTTGCGTTGTGGTGCCCCCGCCATGAAGGGCAAAAAGGTCTGTCGTACACATGGGGGTAAGTCAACTGGCCCGAAGACTGAACAAGGTAAAGCAAACAGCGCCAAAGCAAACTTAAAGAACGGTAAGTACACCAAACAAGCTCAAACAGAACACAGTGAAGCCTCAGCACAACTATCACAACTCGAAGACGCTATGTACCTACTAGGCATGTCAGACGCACCTAGATGCACAGGGCGTAAAGCGTCCGCATACTGCAAGCTCGAATCCCTTGATGACGTCCGGGCGATGCTGGAAAAAACAATTACTGAGTGAACCTCATGAACTAGCAGCTTTGGGTGGCCTCACCGCTTCGTCTTCCAAAACTATTATTTCAATCAACGCTCGCTGGCCTTTATTTCGAGTCACCGAAACTAACCCAGCTTCCTCTAGCCTCTTTAAGCCATCACGGTAGGCGTCTTCTGATACGGAGAAATCCTTTAAAGACTTTGTGGTGACCTTAATAGGCTTAGTTGGATTCATACCCTTAAACCACCACAGGATCGTACCGAGCGTGTAAGCTTTTCCTGGCAGTAGGGCAGCCCGTTTTAACCAAGGTAGTGGGATCGGCCCACGTAAGAAATACACCTTCGCTGTTTTTGCGACAGGGGCAGTGCCGGGAGTAACGATCTTGGTCGGTATATCTGCATCTTTAACCATAGTATATATATCTACTAATAATAATATTTAATAATAATGGACGGGGCAGGCAGCAAGCCTGGGGTACCCCAGGCAGTAAGCCAGGGGTTAGGGTTTAAGCCCCCTAATAATCTCTTGCACTGTGTCCCACATTTTTGCTCCACGTTTGTCCATGTACCGGTCGGGATATCTAACAATTTCGACGTCAGTGTTAAGCTCAAAACCGTCCAATACCTCCCGGCTAGCCTGAGCCATAAGATTGCGAGCAAGTTCAATGGTGTCGTTGATTTCATCCAAGGGCGCTTCGATCAACACCGCGTCATGAACAGGAGCACACACACGGATACCGGCTTCGGTCAAATGGATACAAGCCAGTCTCAGCATCTCCGCACCGTTAGCTTGCATGGGGAAATTGCGAACACTGCGGGGGTTAAAATTCACTACAGGTTGTAACTCCCAACCAAACTCCGTGTTGAGCTTTCCACCCAGTGCGTAGTGGTCTTGAACTTTGTCAGACCATGCCCAAAAGTCGGGGTAGGTGCGTCGGTGTAAGTCCAGCAGTACCTTAGCGTGATCTACCGACTGCCCAATTTGTGCGGCAAGTGAGTGAGGACCCATACCGTATTGGACACCTAGGATGCAGGCCTTAAACCGGTCACGCTCAGCAGCGTGGGATTGCTTGGTAGCATGCGCGGGGATTGCACCGGCCTGCTTTGCAAAGGCTAGATAGGGATCACCAGACTTATAAGCCGCCTGCATGGCTTTGTCTTCAGACAAAACACCGGCAATACCAAACTCTTGTTGTCCCCAGTCGATATAAGCAATCGCCATTCCCTCTGCCGGTTTAATAAATCCGCGCATCCACGTAGAGGGGCCATAGATAGCTTTTACATTGGAGGGTTGGTTGCGCCCAGTCTTGGAAGAAAAGGGCCGGAGCATGTACCTATTCCGTCCATCTTCCCCAACGGTTAGGCCGTTGAGTCTGAGCTTAGAGAGAGTAGAGCGAAGCTCATGCAGCGGGGCAATTTGCGGGTAACCCCGAGCCGCTTGGCGAAAAGCATTCTCGGAAAGATCGAGCGAGCCAGTAGGGAGGCGTGGCCAAGGAATGCCAAACTGCACCAAATAGGCTTCGAACTTATCCTTTTTAAAAGTTTGCTCCTCGTACACACCATAGGCGACGTCGATCTTGTCAATCAGCTGCTCTCGGATTTTGTCCCAGTACTTCTGAGTCTCCTCTAGCAAGGCAACGTCCATCGGGATACCACAAGCTTGTATCCGGGACACAGCTTTCATGTAGTGACCACGTAGTAACGCACGCGGCCAGTCAATTTGTTGCTCCATTTTGAAAAACAATTGTGCCAAAGCGTCGACGTCTGACTGACAATAATCAAGAATCTCCGACTCTTGTTTTTCAGACCAAGGCCCACGCGACAGGATCAGATCGCGCATCTCCTTTTTCTCTGCAGGAGCAATAGAAGCCAAGCCGTAATAAGCCATTGCGCCCAGAAGACTCGCCCCGTGAGGTAGGGTCCGTCCGTTGGTTAGATTCCGGAACTCAACAAAAATATCGAGAACGTTATCGGGTAGAGGCCAACCAAGCTGAATAAAGCAGTCCATTTCGGCTGAAGCAAAGAAGGCAATCCACAGAGAGTCAGGCCCCGTGTCGAGCGGGGCCTCCTCCAAACTCCTTAGTTGCTCACGAAAATACCGATACGTAACGCCTGTGTTGAGATCAAGTATCACCAGGCAGACAGGATCGGGAGAATTACCCTCAACTCCGTTAACAGGGTGGTACTCGAAATCGAAGACGTAGACGCCGGTGGTAAACGAATCGAGCATGGTTATATCTTCCCCAAGGCCGACTGAACTTTGGGGTGCTCTAGATCGTTAATCACCCGACCTGCGAACGCTATGTTAATTAACTCGTCTAAACTGAGATCGGGCCACTTTGGTTCTTCAAGTAACCCCTGTGCTTCGTGCACCTGGTAAACACCGGCGGATTTGTCCGACTCGATCCGTACCCACTTTTCGCGAGCATGCTCAATGGCACCCAATAATGACTGGGGCCAAGAGTTTCGCTGCCCATTCCCGTCAGGGAGCGGCACTGGAATCAGAAATGGATTGTTCGCACGGTCAATCGCAAGGTGCAGCGTTACCGCTCGCACCAAGCTCCCAAGGACATCTGCTATTTCAGGACTAACTAAGTGGAAAGTTCCCTCTTCTTTGTCCTCAAAAATATAAACGTCGATTGAGTTCGGATCCGCTTTGCTGCTTCGGAAGAAGCGGCCCTTCCCGGGTTTGCCCACGGACACATGCGTGACTAACTTTTTGCTACCTAGGGTTTCGTTAGAGTTTGGGGCAATACGGAACTTCCCGAGATCGAGTGATCCGGATTTCTTAACATTTAAATCAATCATCATTACTACTCCTAATACGCGTGGCCTAATTGCGACGCGTGGAGCAGAGTCGAAGTCGCACAAATGTTACGATGCAACTCAAAATTGTAACTTTATGTGTTTTCTATAAATGTTATTTTTATCAGTAAGTTAGAGTAGTCCCCCAACATGTGGGCCATCCCTAACGAGCCTGCCCCGGGTTAAATAAATGGCTTGTGCAAGTTTGTGCAGAATCTGCACAAGAATCTACGGGAAGGGAGATCATGAAAATCAGGAATTTAGTGTTAATAAAACACTGCGTTGCGGATTGAGCCGACGGAGGGTACTTCGCCACTTTTATTTACAATTCCATGCTTTCGGGCGTAATCACGCAATCGCTCCGCTCGCCCAGTTTTATGGAGACTGATGCCCCTCGCCTTAAGAGAAGTTCGGAGGCGTATTTCTTCCAGTTTAAGGGCGCCTTTCCACCCGAACTGCGTGTACTCTTCTTGCGCGGTAAGTCCAAGTTCTAGTTTTGGGTTCCAATCAAGTTGCCAAATAGCCATTATTGGGCGCGCGTTGACCTCACTGGGCAACAGGAAAGACTTTGTTACAGCCAGAGGAGACTTCGATGGTTTTACAGGATGGCCCTTCTTGTCCCTCCACTGTAGTGCACCAGTGACCAAATCTTCAGCTATCGCGTCAAGCACCGGGTGGGATGCCAAGTCCGAAACAAGCTCAAACTTTCGCTCAACGAAACGCACGAATACTTTCCACTCAAAGACTTTGTTTTCCTGCATCATGGCTTCTCATTGTTTTAGTTGGACTGAGGTGAGATTAGCACTGTGGCGCTGAAAGTATAAACCCAACTATACCCCGACCACATCGCACCAAGTTCAGCCAGCTACCACCCAACCACATCGCGCTCCATGTAAGCCAAACCCAACCCTGTATCACGAAACCAACAACAATCGCCCAGCTATACCCCGACCACTTCGCACTTTGTATAAACCCAGTAAACCAAGAATCTCCGAAGCCGAAACCAAACCAACCAAACAACCCGGTAACCAAATCACTACCGAGTCAAACCCCGTACCATGATCAAACCAAACCAACCAACGCGCAATCCATCCGCATACTGCAAAACACCCACGCACAAAAAAAGCCAACCCCGTTAAGAGCTGGCTTTTCTTGGTTTAGCTAATTCGATAGAGCCTATTCTGAGCTGTGTATCGAATTTACTCCTCGTGGTTTTACGCTACGTGTAGAACTGCAGCACCGTGCGTCGCACTGACGGAAGTTACAGCCACACCCACTACGGTGACATAGCTGTCGTCACCGGCAGTTGTAGCAGCGCCCTCGGCAAACACGTACGTATTACCATCATCGATAAATGCCGCGACGTCTCCAGCTGAGTTTGCAGCGCCAGCTATTGCAGCGTAAAAATCTGCCACACTTGCGCCTGCTTTGCTGTAAACGCCATTAGTCACCGTCCAGCCAGTAATAGCAGTAGCTGCAGCAGCGGAGGTTCCGCCGAAGGCAAGTGATTCACCCGCTACATTCACGTCATAGCCGGTAATCAAGGTACCAGTAGTCGCAGTCTCCAGTCCGGAAGTCGTAAGAGCCAGACTCGCACCAGTTGAATCGATTGTAGTAAAGCCAGCAGCTTCAAAATTCGATCCTACTGTAGCGGTGGATAGATTCGTCGTGAAGTCAAGAACTTCAACAGTGCTAAAGTCGACCATATCAGCATCAACTACACTAGCCGCATCCGTAATTGAAACAGTATCGGAACCTGTTCCACCGTCGAAGGTACCATTTGACGCATCGGAAACATTATCAAATTGAGCATCTGTCAATTTGAAAGTATCAGCACCTGCTCCGCCGGTGGTTATATCGTTACCAGTAGAGTAGTTGAATGTATCCGCACCCTTGCCGCCTGTCAGGCGGTCAGTTGATGCTGTGCCAGTAATCTCAGAGCCCGTTGAAATAGCTGTTACAGAAGCGCCGAAGCCCGTATACCCGGATAAATCAACATTTTCAAATCCAGATTGAACTGCGGCGTTAACTGACCCATCCATAGTAACAACTTGATCATCTGCTGTTAGATCAACTGTAATGCCACCTAGCACACCGGCAAAATTCACCACGAGACTATCAGCACCACCGACTGCCTGTGATCCACCTGAAAGCACGTCTGCTGCGTTTTCCATCGCAATTGAGTCGTTGTTTACACCACCCGTAATTGTGATTGCGTCAGCGTCGCGTGCCGCAGCACCTACTGTCAGCGTACCGCCCATACCAGCACCGTTTATTTCAGTGGTGCTAGTGTTGAGAGCAGTAATGGCAACGTTTCCTGCACCAGTCAAAGTAACAGTAGTCGCTCCACCCGTACTAGGAGCTACACCAGCTAGGTCGTAAGAACTAGCCACTGAGCTAACAATGCTTAGGGACTCGATACCAGCCGCGTCAAGGTTCAGACCGGCGTTGTTCACGGCAGAGACTATTGTCAGTGCGTCGCTTGATCCTGAAGCGCTAGCAAGACCAACATCTAGGTTGTCAGTTGCGTTAGTAGCAGAGACATAGACAGGTACACCAGCAGCTAGACCGTCGATTTCAATCTGGTCGGCCGCACCAGCTGTAGTGAACGAAGCAGTAACTCGCGCTAAATCAGTCACGCTAGCAAGGTTAATCACTGCATCTGTGTCTGAGTTAGTTGAGGCAACTGTGAGGTATTCGATACCAGACATTGTTGGGTTGTTACCCGCGGTAGAGCTGGCCGCAGCAGATATTGTCGTAGTGACGCTATCGAGTACAGACGCACCACCCTTCACAGTCGTGAAGATGTCGAGGTCATCAGAGCCGAAGTTAAGCACAGTTTTACCAGCGAACGTCGACGCATCGATAGTTTGTGCAGCAGCAGCGCTCGTCTTATCACGGTCGAGTTTCGCTGTAGCATCAATAGTAAACGTGCTGTTCGCGTTACCGCCGAGAATGTTTACAACGCTCGCATTTTCTACACCATCATTCTTAGTGCCGTTGTCGAAACCCACCGCAGTCGCGGCTGGCACCGTTAGGTTAACCACTTCGAATCCACTAATTGACGTGAAGTCTGATGCTGCTGACGTGATCGTTGCGCTAATCGTATCCGAGGTAGCAGCTGAAGCTGTCGCTCCACCGTCGATGTCTTGGATTGTAGTGCCTAGCAGACCTGTCAATGTCACGGTATCAGCTTTAGTAGATAGGTTGATGACGTTAGCAACAGCTGCTGCTGCGCTTACTGTCATGCCTACACCAGTAGCCGCATCAAAGCTTACGATACCCTTGTTGGCGCCTGCAGTAACAGTTGTAGTCGCCTTGTTCAGGGTGCCAAGCGCAGTTGTATCGCCAGAGTGACCGCCAGTGACGTTGATTGTTGAAACAGCCGCGTTAGTTAGTACTAGCGTAGAAGTTTCATCATTGGCAGCTTCAGCGCTGGCTACAACGTTCAGAGTTTCAACGCCTGCAACGACAATCGTATTCGAAGTAGATGCATCGACTCCCGAACCGTATGCGAGGGTCAACGCGTCCTCTGTACCTGTCGCGTCTGCGAGGCTAACGGTGTAGGTAGAAGCAGACTCAGCCGCTGCAACACCCAGACCAATCGCAGTGCCAGCTGGCATGTTTGTCAGTGTGGAAGCACCGGAAGTGTTTGAGAATGCAAGCGCACCTACATTGTCGAGCTTCGAACCGTCGATGTAGTTTGAGGCTGCACCGCCCGCTTCGATCGTTACCACTTCAGCGTTAGAGATTTGCAAAGCTGCAGCAAGTACTGCGTTACCTTGGTTGCCCGTAGTAGTCACAGTGTCATTACCAAGCTTACCCGCAGCCGTAATTGCTGAGTTTCCACCCATATCGATTACGTCAGCTGCCGTGAGGTTTGCCCCCATCACTAAGGTGTCGTTACCTGAACCCATTGTGATTGTTTGAGCAAGGCTTGATGTGCCGGGTAGGCTTACATCGCCTGTGGCTTCGGCAGCATTGATAGTAGCGAGCTTACCGGCAGTTAGCGTACCGATAGTGAGCTTATCTGAACCTGTCAGATTCAATGTAGTGAGTGAGTTGTCAGCTGTCAGAGTCGTTACAGTCTTCTGCACCGCAGTCAAGCCAGTCTTCATGCCAGTGGCATTCAGGTTTAGTGTCTCGATTGTGTCGGCAATGTCGATTGTTCCGATTGTCTGTGCTGCGGCAGCGTCTGCAGTCATTGACTTGAGGTTTACGGTTAGCACGTCTTCTGTGCCACTTGAGTCGACAAGTCGTGCAGCGACGCTGTCTGCCGAATAAATGTCTACTTCCTGCGAAGTGATGCCCGTTACAGAGACATTCGTGTATCCGGTAGTGCCGGTAGTCGCAACGGTACCAGTACCTGTTATCGTCATAGAACCGAATTCGACTATTTCACTTGAACCAGACGTGTTGGTGATCGTTACTACGTTTGTTCCAGCAACTGCAGTGAAGCCTGTGAGGGAATCAATTTTTGCTGCAACCAGTCCTTCGAACGTATCAAGCGGAGAGGCGCCTCGCGCCGCTGTGGTGTAGGAAGTGCCGTTAAGGGTGAAAGTAACCGTGTCACCGTTTGTCTCGTTTGTTCCGGCTACGCCGAAGACACCAACATTCGCAGCGGCCTTAACAGTCTCAACACCAGCGATGTTCTTCAAGTTCAGAGCTGCTGCATCAGCAGTTGAAGCGATATCAATCACCTCGAAGCCGCCAGACTGCGCAAATTCAGCAGTTATATCAGCGGCAGAAGCCATACCGTTGATTGTACCGGCTGCACTCAGCTTGAGTGTGTCTGTTCCCTCGCCGCCTTGGATAGCGTCAGCAGCGGTTAAGTTTGCACCGATATCTACTGTGTCATCGCCAGCACCAAGAGTAACCTTCTGATTAGCTGCCCCAAGAACCAGTGATGTTTTGCCGGTGTTAGCAGCAGCATCGATAGTCTTGACAGTAGTCGATCCGGTCATTGTAAAGTTTTGATCGCCAGCAACGCTGATTGTTGTCAGCTTGCTGCCTGTGATGTTGGTGAGCTTGTTCGCAGTCAGTGAACCAGTCACTGCAATTGTCTCAATACCAGCTGCATCGAATGTGCCTGCTGTAACCGCGCTCAATGCTAGGTTTTGAACATCCGCAGTACCTGAAGTACCCGCAGCGTAAGTCATTGTGAGGTCAGCAGAGCCGTTGCTCATTTGAGCGTCAACGATGCTTGTCATACCAGAGAAGATTGTGTCACCAGTTGCGCTAGATGAACCCAAGCCAACTTTCTCAACGCCTGTCATAAGCGATGTGTCAACTGTCGTTGCAGCAGCATTGAGGTCAAAGTTTGTAGCTAGTACGTTTTCAACGTCTTTTAACTGTACGGCCTGAAGCGTGTAAGCACCACCGGCGTCTCCAGCGACTGACAGGTTGAATGTATCTGTACCAGCACCGCCGCTCACGACGTCGCCCGGTGAAGCTGTAGAACCCGTTGCGCCTGCGGCCTGCACAACACCATTTATCGTGTCGTTACCCGCTGAACCTGTGATGGCATCCACACCAGTAGTGAGTGTAAAAGTCTGGCCAGCGACAACTTCTTCTGCATCTGCAGTTGCGTCTGCGGCAGCATTTGCAGCTGTAAGCGTGTCTGCATCGCTAGTTACTGAAGCAATCGCAGCTGCGA
>Ga0181560_10005922_pt1 | contig 10834 bp, 9 predicted proteins | sample 011ome_20_FD_133751 | JGI IMG/M metagenome (GOLD analysis project Ga0181560, IMG submission 133751) | Coastal salt marsh microbial communities from the Groves Creek Marsh, Skidaway Island, Georgia - 011509CT metaG (megahit assembly) | ecosystem: Environmental > Aquatic > Marine > Intertidal zone...
GCGGCGGCGGCGGCGGCAGCGAACGCGGCGACGACGCACGCGGTGCTCGAGACCGCCGCGGATCGATACAGCGCCGCGGAGGCGAAACGTCGCGGACGCGAAGGCAGCGGGTGGTTCGGCGGGCACCTCGACGGCCCGGAGCCGGTCGCGAAGACGGGGAAGCACTTCGTCCGCGCGGGCGCGGGCGCGGGCGTCGGCGCTTCGACCGACGCCGCGCCGTGGCGCCTCGCCGCGGAGGAGAAGCGACCGACGCACGCCGCGCCCGCGGCGGACGCGAACCCCGCGGCGCGGGAGAAGCCGAGGCCGTTCGCGACGACGGAGTCGTACGAATCGTGGAGCTCGCACTTGGAGGCGCTCGAGTCCAGGCTCACGAGTTTGAGCCTGGAGAGAGACCGCCTCGAGGGAGAGCTCGACATGATGCCCGAGGGCGCGGGGAAGACGATCGCGCAGCGGAGGAAGAAGACCGAGTGCGAACGGCGGCTGGAGGACGTATCGCACGCGCAGACGGAGGCGCGGCATCAGCTCAAGGCGGCGCACGATAAGTATCAGTTCGAGTAGGCGTCGACTCGACCAAACAACTCAACCATAATTTGACATAAATTATCGATCAACTTTCGTCTCGTCCGACTCCTCCGCCGGCTCCGCCGTCCTCCCCCGTCGCGGTTCGTCCTCCGCGTTCGCGTCGCGCCGAGGAATCACACGCGTCGTCATCGTCCGACCGCCCCACGGCGGGCATCGCGCGCGCGCACGTTCCCCCAGCCTCGCGAACGTTCCCGAGCCGAATCGTGCGCGCGTCACGTGTTACGTTCGTGTCACGAACTTAGGTAACCGTCTTCGCGACGCAGCACAGGCCGCAGCACACGACGCGCTTGACGCAGCTGACCGCGGAGTACACGCAGCTGCAGAGGGTTCCGAGAGGGCCGCACATTGTTACGTTCGAGTTTGGGTATCGAGTGAAGCGCGCGCGTTGAGAGTGGAGTGAATCGCGCGGAGGCCGCGGGCAAGAGAATCGAGAAAAAAAAAATCCCCCGCGAGAGTCGACGAACACAAGCGCTTCCAGCGATGAAATCTGCAATTGAGCGCAGATTGATCGATCGAAACTTTTGAAAGGATCATTTCACCGTATCTTAAGCGTCGCTTGATCGGACCTGCCCGCGAAAATAAAAACGTGTCAAATCTCATCATCTTGGTTGGATGCTTGCTGCAGATGCAACTGCCGGAACAGCAGGCTGAGGTGACCCTACACTACGGCAATCGTCGGCGCGCGACGCGATGGCGCCGCCACCCCTCGCGGGTTTCGACGGCGAACGCCAACGCCGCGCCCCGCGGCTCCCCCCCGCGTGCTTCGCGTCCAGCAGCGCGATGCACCACCGCGCGGCGACGGCGACGGCGACGGCGACGCCGTCGCCGTCCCCGGACGCGTTCGCGGCGGCGTCGGCGTCCGAGAGCCCCGTCCCTTCCGTGACCGATAGGATGTACGCGGTCGCCATGGGCGGCCGCCAGGCCGCGGCGGGCGGCATGGCCGGGATCATCGCGAGGACGGCGTCCGCGCCGTTGGATCGCATCAAGCTTCTGTTTCAAGTCCAGGCGATGGAGGGCGCGGGAATGAGCGGCAAGGCGTACACGGGCATCGGACAAGCGTTCGCGAAGATCTACAGAGAGGAAGGCGTCCTGGCCTTCTGGAAAGGCAACGGCGTGAACGTGATCCGCGTCGCGCCGTACGCGGCCGCGCAGCTCTCGTCGAACGACTTCTACAAGAAGATGTTGACCCCGGAGAACGGCTCGCTCGGGTTGAAAGAGCGCCTCTGCGCGGGCGCGCTCGCGGGGATGACGGGCACGGCGTTGACGCACCCGCTGGACACTATTCGACTCCGTTTGGCGCTCCCGAATCACGGGTACTCTGGAATCGGGAACGCGTTCACGACGGTCGTGAGAACGGAAGGCGTGCGTGCGTTATATAAAGGGCTCGTCCCCACGCTCGCGGGGATCGCGCCGTACGCGGCGATCAACTTTGCGTCCTACGACGTCGCGAAGAAGATGTACTACGGCGCCGACGGAAAGCAAGACCCGATCAGTAACCTCTTCGTCGGCGGCGCGTCCGGGACGTTCAGCGCGACGGTGTGTTATCCGCTCGATACCGTCAGACGGCGGATGCAGATGAAAGGGAAGACGTACGACGGGATGGGCGACGCGCTGATGACGATCGCGAGGAAGGAGGGGATGAAAGGGTTTTTCCGAGGGTGGGCGGCGAACACGCTGAAAGTCGTCCCGCAGAATTCGATTCGCTTCGTGTCGTACGAGATGCTGAAGACGGCGCTCGGGCTGGGCGTGGGGCCGATATGAGGGGGGGATGGCTGGGGCGCTCGAGTTGATCCCCTTACTTATTCTTTTTTGTTGTACTGTAATCATGACGTGAGCGCGTTAGAGAGAGTACCCTCGAGCGTTCTTTACGTCGTTGTGCTATTCAGAGCTCGCGGAGGTATCCGCCGTCCGTCGTCATCGCTCGAACGACGTCACCCGTCGACGAAACGGGTCGTACGCGGCGTAGTCCGACGCCGCGTCCACGTCGTCGCTCGCGGTTCCCGGGACGTGACGCGCCGCGTGCTCCAACGCGTGCGCCTCGGCGCATTTCTTCGCGCACGCGCTCGAGCAGTAGATCGCGACGCGGCAGTGCACGCACCGTCGGAGGCGCATCCGTTCGCCGCCGCAGCCCGCGCACGCGTCCGTCGGCGGATACCTCGCGTCTCCGCCGTCCCCGCCGCCGCTTCCGACGTCCGACTTTGTCCTCCAAATCGTCAGCTCGTGCGCGGTGTCCCCCCACTGCGGCAACGGCACGCGCCTCACGAGCGCGCACGCGGCGCTGAGCTCCGTCGCGAACGTCGCGCTCCCGGTGTTCCCGTCCCATTCGCCCACGACGGCGACGAGCCCGCCGCCGGCGGCGGCGTGCGCGCGAAACGCGTCCGACGCGACGCGATCGCCGGGGGGCGGGTAGCACAGGAACAAGCCGCGGTGCTTCGCGTCTTTGCACGCCGCGGAAGACGCGTCGCCGGCGACGACGTCATAGAACGGCGTCGCGTCGCCGTGGTACTCGTTCGACGGCGACGGTTGACGTTCCGTCTTCGCGCTGTTGTTCCCTGTCTTCGCGCTGTTCGCGCGCGTCGGTCGAAGGTCGAAGGCGGCGACGTCCATCCCGCCAATCTTTTTCATCGCCGCCGCCCAGTAGCCGAGTCCCGCGCCGATCTCGATCCACTTCCCGCTCGCCGCCTTCAACGCCTCGATCGCGTCCGTCGTCGGCGCGGCGTACGCGTACAGATGGCACGGCCAAACCCGCGCGGCGTCGCGCCATCTCTGCACGAGCTCGGGGCACGGCGGCGGCGGCGGGAGCGACGCGTCCTGTTTCTGTTTCTGTTTCTGTTTCTGTTTCTGTTTCTGTAACACCCCCCTCGCCGCCGCCCTCGCGTCCGCTTCGCTCGGGAGCCCCCTCCCCGTCAACACGCGCGCGCCCTCGACGTTCCGGGACTCCAGCAGCGTCAACAGCGGGTTCGCGCTCGCGCTCGCTTCGCGCGTCTTCTTGGAGACGACCTTCAGGTACGCCTCGCCCTCCGCCTCCGCCTCCGCGTCGCCGCACGCCGTCACCGCCGTCAAGTACGCCGGCATCTGAGGGGAGGGTCGTTCCGGGGTGGAGTTCAAAGGGGTGCGTCAGTCGAAGTTGAAAGGCGGCGCGGTCGAAGGTTGAACGAACGCGAGGGGTGGCGGGCGATGAGCGACACACGCCGGGAGAAGAGAAAGTCCTCGAGGAACGGCGGGGACCGGCGCGACGAGTCAAAGTCCTTAAGGATCGGCGTCCACCTCGCGAACGCGGTCGTATGGGGACCAGTGTATAGAACGCGCCTCGGGCGTCGTCGGCCCCGCGTCGCCCCCCGCGTCGATCCACGGCGCGACGCTGGAGTGGTACGCCATCGCGTACATCGCCTCGTCGAGGACGACCGCGAGGCGCACGATCGCGACGTCGCCCACGAGCGTAGTGCCCGGCGGGACGTCGCACGCGGTCGACGGGTCGGGTTCGCCGTCCCACCCGGCGGCGCGCGCCTTCGCGTTGGCCATCGCTGCGGCGTACGGATCCGTCTTGAACCCGACGCCGTCGCCCCTCGCGCCGCCGCCGACCGGCCCGGAGGCCTCGTGCTCCCCGCCCGGGTCCTCCTCTAGGACGACGGTCGCCTCGGCCGCCTTCTCTCGCACCGCGCGAATCATCTCCGACATCGCGAGCGACGTCCGTTTCGCGTGCACGGGTTTCTCGCCGTCGCGAATCGCTTCCTCCACCCTTTCGCACTCGCGGCCGATCGCTCGCACCGCGGACGCGCACCACGCGCGGTGCCGCAACACCGTGCCGCACAGACGCGCGGCGGAGACGGCGCTCGCGAGCCGCGTGACGATCGCGACGACGTTCGAGTAGCTCGTCGCGACGTCTTTGCACTTGGGCGGTCGCAACGCGTACGCCGTTCGGAGCGTCTCGAGGTGGCCCTCCTCGTCGTCGAGTCGGAATCGATACGTGTGCTCGTCCGGGGCGAGGAGCTTGAACGAGCGCACGCGGCCGTGGACGCCGCCGAGGCCGAGTCCGGCGTCGCCGATGAGCGGTTGAAGGCGCCAGTGCGCGGAGAGGTGCGCGCAGAGGACCATGCGGGGTTCCGGGAGGCTTCGGTTGCCCGATCGCGACGCCCTCAGGTGCGCGTCGACGTGCGTTGGGTTCGCGTTCGACGACGCGGGCGTCGGCGTCGGCGTCGGCGTCTCGTCGTCGTCCGCGCCGCGCGTCGACGCCTTCCTCTTCTCCTTCTCCTTCTTTTTCTTCTTCTCCTTCTTCTTCTTCTTCCTCTCCCGCGTCTCGTCCAACCCCAGCGCCGCCGCGGCCGCCGCGCGTCGATCCTTCGTGCGCTCCTCTCGCGGCGCGAGCGCGTCCGCGTGGACGTGCCTCTCGCCGATGCGGTCGACCTTGTCCCTCAGGCGCGTCCCCTCCTTCTGCCGGAAGACGACGACATCGCGGTCGAACGGGCGCTTAAAGCGGTCCGCGCGGCGGGAGGTGCGCTTCGGGACGAGCACGTCGTCGTCGTGCGACATCGCGCGGCGGCGCGTTCGCGATCGATTCTGGAAGACGTTGTTGTTACTCGCGCTCGCGAAGCGAAAACGCGTTCTCAGGTTGTTCTCGTTCGTTCGCCCTTCGAAACTCTCCAGCAGTGCTCACGACCGTTTTCGGGAGGGGGGGAGCAGGCGGCGGGGCACACGTCCGCGACGCGCGCGACGCACCCGCGCGTCCGCACCACTCGCGCGACGCCTCTCGCGCGACGCCGCTCTCCCGAAGACTAGACTCGCGCGGCCGGCGGTGCGACCACCTCCCTCGCGCGACGCGACGCGCGTCTCGCGTCCCGTCGGTCCATCGCTCTCGGACCCCCCGATTTGGGGTGCCGTGCCGCGCGCCGCGCCTCTTCCGGACGTTGACCCATCCGACGCGCTGACGACCGCCCCCACCCCCGCGTCGCGCGCTCGCTCTCGCAGGACGATCCGCTCCGCTTTCTGAATTCCCGCGTCATGACGACGGCGAGCGCGACGGCGACGAGCGCGTGCGTCCCCGGCCGGCCCCCGCGCGACAACCCCGCATCGCGCGCCGCGCGCTCGTCCGTTCCGTTCCTTCCGTTCGCCCCGAACGAACGAATCTGACGGACCACCCCCCCCCCCCCGCCACCGCCTTCCCCCCACCTCGCCCGCAGCGCCGTCGCGACGTCGGACGCGAAAGAAAACGATGCACCAAAGTCCACGGCGATCCCGGAGCGCGACTACGGCCCGGAGGCGGAGATCGCGCGCCTGCAAGCGCAAGCGGACGCCTTCACGCGAAAGACGGAGCTCGAGAAGCGCGCGGTGCGCGACCTGGAAAAAGAGGTGGAGACGATGCGGTCGCGCGTCGAGACGCAGCGAAAGAAGATGGGCGGTCTCGACGCCGCGCAGAGGGCGAATAACCAGATACAGAAGAAGATCAAGATGCTCGAGACCAAGCTGGATAAGTCTCTGTGCCGGTTCAACGAGGCGAAGTCGCACAACAAGACGCTGAGGCTGACGATCGACAACCTCAGGAAAGAGCGCGCGGTGTTCGCCGAAGTGTACCGCAAGCTCGAGAAGGACTTGGACGCCAAAAAGGCGGACATGGGCGTCATCGTGGAGGAGAGCGATCGCGCGTACGAAGCGCGCGACCGCGCGGTCGCGGAGATGGCGAAGCTCAAGATGCAGGCGGACAAAGAGCAAGCGAGCTTCGAGAACGAGTGGAGGGAGCTCGGAAAACTCATCGAACACGACCGGAAGATGAAGGAATTCATGAGGAACCGACGCAAGGTGAACGAGGACGACGGGAAACTGGGGACGCTGTCGTTGGAGGAGGAGAAGAAGCTCAAGAAGAAGATCATCAAGGGGAACTGGGGGAACATCAAGACCAAGGCGAGGCAGAGCACGGTGCAGACGAAAGTGCACTCGTACACGGAGGCGTTTGAGAAGATCAAAGCAGCCGCGGGGATCGGTGCGTCGCGCTCGGCTCGGCTCGGGTTTGTTTTTTTTGGGGGGGGGTCCCGTCCCGTCTCTTCCCCGCCGACGTCGCGTCGCTTCAAACGCGTCCACGTCGGCATCGTCGGACGAATCGCTCGCTCGCTCGCTCGCTATCTCTCGCTCACCCGCGTCACCGCGCCACAACCCCCCCTGTTCGTGTTCTCTCTCTTTCGCAGACGACCTCGACGCGCTCGTGAGCAACTTTCTCAGCGCCGAGGATGAAAACTTCCGTCTGTTCAACTACGTCAACACGCTGAACCAAGAGATCGACGCGCTGGAGGAGCAAATCTCGAACGTGAAGGGAGAGATCGAGAAGTACCGCGGCGACGGCGTCGGCGGCGACGGCGCGCGGAAGAAGCAGCTCAAAGAACTGTCGGACAAACTCCTCGCGACGGAGCGAAAGGCGGACGCGTACGAGACGAAACACAAAGACGCGATGAAAACCGTGCTCCAGCTCAAGGATGGCATCTGGAAAATATACAACAAAATCGGATGTAACACCCCGGCGAACCGAGAACTCCTCGGCGAAGAGGGCGTGAACACGGAGAACATGATGCAGTACCTCGGCATCGTCGAGCAGCGCACGAACGAGATCCTCCAGATGTACGCCGCCGCGCAGGCGACGGCGAAGGGCGAGGCGTCGGATGAAAACCGCGCGGTGGACGACAAAAAAGACAAAGAGACGCGCGCCATGGGCTACGCCGCGCTCCTCTCGCAGGGTCCGGACAAGCCCGCGACGGGCGGCACGACGCTGAAGATCCAGCTCCCCACGACGAGAGAGACCGGGGACGAGGACAGCGACGAGAGCGACGTGGAGGACGACCGGCCCCTGAACCGCGACGAGCTGCGCGCGAAGACGTTGTCTCGGCTGGCGAAGCGCGAGCGCGCCGCGGAAAAGGAGAAGACGCACGCGCGCGCGCCGAGCGGGGGGATCGCGGGGGGCGGGGGGAAGGGTGGGGGCGGGGTTGGGGCGAGGAGGCCGCCCGCGGGGAGCCGGCCGGGGTCGAAGCTCGGGTCGCGGCCCCAGTAGATAGACGCGTCTCTCTCTCCGACAGACATCAGCAATCAGCAAACCGACCGTTTCTGTTCGCTCGCGGTTGTGTTCGTTCGTCCTCGCGACAGAAGCAGAAGCTCGTCGCGCGTCAATGTCGTTCGCGCCGCGGAGCGTCGCCGCGGAGCTGCGCGAGCGCGTTTCGCGCGTCCGCGAGAAACGCGCGGGCGCGGCGTCGAGAGCGCACGAGCGATGGCGGCCGTGGGACGAGAGCGCGTGCCCCGTCCCGTGGTCGTTCGCGGGCGCGCCGCGCGCGAGCATCGATCTCGACGGGCGCGCGGGGAAGTGGCGGTGCGGCGACCTCGTCTTCCGCGCGGACTTCGACGGCGGCAACCTCGCGAAGGTGGCGCGCGCGAGGGATAACTGCTACCACGTGTGGACGCGACCGGACTGCGACGGGACGCCGCACGAGACGAGACACCGGACGTGGTTCCACTTCAGCGTCGAGGGCGACGGCGCGCGGAGGGGAGAGACCGTAACGTTCACGATCATGAATCTGAACAAGCAAGGCAAGCTCTTCAACAACGGGTTCCGACCGGTGTACAGGACGCACCCCGCGATGAAAGCGTACGAACGCGTCACCGAGCTGTGCAAGACGCACGTCACGGACGACGGCGCGTTCAAGGTGACGTTCAAGCACCGGTTCGAGAAGGACCTGACGGCGCCGGGTGAGAAGGTGTTTTTCGCCTTCACCTACCCGTTCGGCGCGTACGACTGCGAAGCGATGTTGGACGCGATAGACGCGAGGTTTGAGGACCCGACGCACGGGGAGGCGTTACGGGAGGTGATAACGTACGGCCGCGAGACGTTAGCGACGTCCTTGGACGGGAGGAAAGTCGAGATGATAACCATCACGGGAAAAGAAGTTCGCGGCGGCGACGGCGGCGGCGGCGGCGGCGGCGGCGGCGGCGGGGACGAGGCGAACGAAAACGAGACCCCCCCCGAGCCCGACGCTCCCGGGGACGTCGCGGGCACGAGCGTGGACGCCCCGGGGCTGATCCACCGAATGTCCAAGACCTCGATCGCGAACTTCCCCGGACGTAACTCTCGAGGGAAGAAAGTCTTCGTCGTCAGCGCCGGCGTCCACCCCGGCGAGAAACCCGGCTTCCACATGATGTGCGGCGTCGTCGAGTTTTTACTCCGCGTCGACGACCCCCGCGCCGCCGCCGCGCGCGACGCCTACGTCTTCAATATCATCCCGTGTCTGAACCCCGACGGCGCGTTCCGAGGGCACTACCGGTGCGACACCCTGGGCCAGAACCTGAACCGGTGCTACGACGCGCCCGACGCCGCGAAGCAGCCGGCGATACACGCGGCGCGGCGGCTGCTGGTGGCGCACGCCGAACGCGACGAGCTCGGGTTTTACGTGGACCTCCACGGGCACGTGAACAAGCGCGGGTGCTTCGCGTTCGGGAATAGCCTGGAGGGGCGCGACGCGGTCGAGGCGCGGGCGTGGGCGCGGCTCGTCGCGCTGAACACGCCGCACTTTGACTTCAACGCGTGCGATTTCAGCGAGAAAAACGCGCGGATGAAAAACGGCGGCGAGGGCGGATCCAAGGAGGGCTCCGGCCGCGTCGCGATGCATCGCGCGACGGGCCTGCCGCACTTGTACGTCGTCGAGGCGAACTATGACGCGTCGAGACTGCTGTCGCACGTGCCCCCGGCGTCGAACGACCCGGACGGACGCGCGTCGCCGCCGTCGAGAGCGCTGCGTCCGGTCAAGTACACGCCCGGGACGTTTCACGGCGTCGGCCGCGCGCTGGTCGTCGCCGCGTTGGATCTGCTCGGGCGAAATCCGATGTCGCGCGTCCCGGCGTCTGAGTTCAAGTCGATGGACGGTCTGCGGCGGTGGGCGTCCGCGCACTGTCGCGTCGATCGGGGGGGGGGGGACGTCGCGGTGCGCGCGAAGGAGAGGGAGAGGACGGGCGGGTGGCCTGCGCGACGGGCGTTAGAGTTGAAATAGAAGACCGGAGGAGAGAAGACTCGAACCGTTTCGCTTGAACAGGTGTGCACTCTGAAGTGTGTCTAGCAGACTGGAGCAAAGCTCCTGTCTATAGACACCAGCTGTACGAACGTACTGCTATCAAAACGGCCAGCGGCGCGCCGCCAGGCGGCGAAAAACGTGAACACCTAAAAACGTGCGCCTCGGAAACAGAACCTCGCGCTCGCCCTCCCCGACGCGTCGATTCACACGCGTCCGCGGCGCCCGACATGGCGCCCGTCCGGACGATCGCGGTGATCATCGCCATGGAAGCGGAGGCCGCGCCGCTCGTGGAGCACCTGAAGCTCGTCAAGGCCAGGGAGAGCCCGCTGCCCGGGCCGATCCCCGCGTTGGTCTTCTCCGGGGACGTGCACGGCGCGAAGGTGCACGTCGTGACGAACGGGAAATCCGCCGCCTTCGGCGTCGACTGCGTCGGCACCGTCCCCGCGTCTCTGACCGCGTACGGCATCTGCCTCGCGCTGAAACCGGACATTCTCGTCAACGCCGGGACCGCGGGCGGGTTCAAAGCCATGGGCGGCGCGATCGGGGACGTCTACCTCGCGAGCGCGTTCAAGAATCACGACCGGCGCATCCCGATTCCCGGGTTCGACACCTACGCGATCGGCGCCGTCGACGCGTTCCCGACGCCCGCGCTGAGAGCCGCGATGGGGTTCAAAGACGGCGTCGTGAGCACCGGGAACTCCTTGGACGCCCCGGAGGTGGACCTCGCGTCGTTAAAGGCGAACGACGCGAGCGTGAAGGAGATGGAGGCTGCCGGGATCGCGCACACCGCGGAGCTCTTCGGCGTGCCGTTCGTCGCGGTGAAGGCCATCACGGACATCGTGGACGGGGACCAGCCCACCGCGGACGAGTTCATGGAGAACCTCGGCGCGGCCGCGAAGGCGCTCCAGGGGGCGGTGCCGAAGGTGATCGAATTCGTCGCGGGGAAAGAGCTCTCCGCGCTGTGACGATGAGAAGAGCGCGGGACTACGTATTCCTTCTCGGGGAAGCCGGCTCGGGGATCGAATCCTCCCTCGGCGCGGCGACCGACGCCGCCGACGGGCTCTGGCGGCGCGTCGGGAGCGTCGCCGCGAGCGTCACAACGCGCGCGAGCGAGCTCGGCGCGGGCGTCGCGGAGACGACGGCGGTCGTCGCGTCCGCGTTGGGCGTCGGCGCGAACGCGGCGTTCGCGCGCGCGACGGCGGCGGTGAGCTCGGTGA
>Ga0181560_10005923_pt1 | contig 10832 bp, 6 predicted proteins | sample 011ome_20_FD_133751 | JGI IMG/M metagenome (GOLD analysis project Ga0181560, IMG submission 133751) | Coastal salt marsh microbial communities from the Groves Creek Marsh, Skidaway Island, Georgia - 011509CT metaG (megahit assembly) | ecosystem: Environmental > Aquatic > Marine > Intertidal zone...
CATGCATCGGTAAGGTTTGGCGCGGGTCATCGCATTGCAATGCCCAGGTTCCGCTGCGTTCATTTCACCCCGTCTATTCTTTTGAGTTTCAGCCTTGCGGCCGTACTCCCCAGGCGGGTGGTTTAATGCGTTAGCTCCGCGCCTGGCTCGCCATCCCATCATGCTTACGGCCTCGAGAATGTGGGCATCACCGATCCTTCCCCCGGGCCCGACGCGGGCGCGGGCGGCGGCGGGGGCTCCGTGCCCCCCCCACCGCCCCCGCGCCCGCCCCCGCCCCGGGAGGAACGCCCACGACGCTCCGTACCGCACATCGCACCCTGAGAACCCCCTCCTCGCCCCGGACCCGGGCCCCCCGTCCCCCTCACGGGGGCGGGCGGCCGGGCCCCCGGGCGGGGGGTCCCTTGACGTCCTGCCGATTCCTCGTCCGGGGGATGGCTCCCTGGGAGCGCCTCTGCCACGCATGGCGCGGCGGCGGGGAAGGCCCGCCGCGAGCAGAGCGCCCCAAAGGGTCCCCCCAGGACGGCGCCGGGGCCCCCGTAGGGGCCCCGGCGCCGCCCCGGGAGCCATCCCACCCACGCCCCTCCCCCCAGGGCCCCCTTGGGGCGGGGAGGGGTCTCACGGACGACGCTCCGGGGGGCGACGGAGGGGGCCCGCCCGGGAGGGCGGGCCCAGGGGGGACGGAACCCCCCCGCCCCCGTCGGGGCCCGCGGAGCCACGAGGGCTCTGCCAAAGGGCCTGGGGGGGGCCCTAAAGGCCCCCCTCCCCTTGTATCCCTGGTTTTCGCGCACCCACACGCCTCCCATCGCTCCGTCTCATCCGCCGGCCCCCGCCCGCCCCTTCCGACCCCCCCCTTGGCGTCCCGGCCCCCCCTGGGTCCCCAAGGACCCGAGGGGGGCCGGCCGTACGGGGCGGGGAAGGGGGGCACGGGGGCCGTCGGGACGCGTTCGCGTCGGCCGCCCAGCGCCCCTCGGGGGGGCGCCGCCGGGAACGGGGTCCAACGGCCCAGGACGCGGGCCGTTGGGCGGGTCCTGATGCACCATCCAGGGGAGGAGGGCGGCCGGGGCGCGGACAGGCCCGCGCCCCCGCCGCCGGTTACGCGCGATCACGGCGGGCCGGGTCCTTGGGGCCCCTCACGGGGCCTTCGGACCCCCGCGCCGGGGGTGCGTCGGGCGCCCCTGGCCCCCCCCATGGCCTCCGTCCCCCCTCGCGGGCGGCCGGGGCGGAGGGGGGCCGAGGCCGTTCATGCGAAGCCGGGCCTAGGCCGGCCTCCCCCCTGGAGCGAGGGAGGAGGCCTATACGCGCGGGTCGTAGCCCGCGGCGGGCCGGCGTCGGCGTTCGTCCCGAAGGGTTCAGCTCATGGAATCGGTGGCGTGGGCGGGGGCACCCGCGCGCGTCGCCTCCACCCTCGGCGCCACCCGGCCGAGGGGCGCCCGCCCGCCGGGTCCGCGAAGGACCCGGGGAGCGGGCTCACCGCCGTCGGTGCACCCCCCACGCCCCGCAGGATGGGCCCGGCGGGGGACACTCCCCGGGGCCCGCGCGGTCAAGGGCATCGCACCGGCCGACGGCCGGAGAGGCTACGGCGCCCGCGGGGATGCCGCGGAGCGACCACCTGCGGGGGGGCCCGGGCCCGGGGTCCCTTGGGACCCCGGGCCCCCGACCCCCCCGTCGGGGCACGCACCCCCAGCGGTCGCCCGTGGGGGGGTGCCCGTGGACTGAGACGGGGGGGTCGGGGGCGTACCCCCGAACCCCCCCCGTCAGCGCAACGACGCCTCCGTAAGATCCCTTTGTTGGAGGGAGACGTGGCGTAAGGGTCCAGCGGGGGCACCCCGCCGGACCCGGACCCCGAAGGGCCCGGGTCCGGCGGCGCACCCCCCTGCGCGTGGGACCCCCTAGGACACCGACGACGCGCGCGCCGTCCGTGGGCGGGTTTCCCCGGGCCACGGGCGGCTAGGGCAGGGGGGTGGCCCGGGCGTTGCCCCAAGGGCGTGGGAACGTGGTGGGTGGTTGAGGCCCCGTGCTCGGACGCAGGTGCGCGACCATAGGCAGTTCCCGTCCCAGAGGCCTGGCAACGCGTTCGGACGATCGGGCGGGTCCGTCGGCCCCCCAGGGGGGCCAGCGCCCCGGACCCGCGGCCCCCCCGGGGGGCCCCCCGCCCCCCGCGGGTCGCGGAGGACGGGCGGGCCGCGAGGTTCCCCGCGAGACCGCAGGGAACCCCCCCCGGGGGGGCCGCCCGCCTCCCGGCCGAGGGAGGGGGCTGCGGCCGATCTTTATCTAAGGTACGCCCCCGGCAGCCCGTCGCCCGCCACGCCGGCGGGAGCCCCGCAGGGCCCCCCCGGCGCGCTCAGGGTCAGCGACGGCACCGCCTCGGGATGGCGTGGGGGCGAGGGGTGGGTTTCCCTCTAATTAAACGTCTATATTTGACTGGTTTGACGGATTTTGGCCCGTGCGAGTTCGAGTTCACCCAGCCCGAAGGGGTCGAAAGGCGGAGGCGCGCCGGGACGCGCGACGGTTCCGGGGGCCCGGTACCCCCCCGCCCGCCCCACGGCCCTCGCGGACCCTGGGGCGAGGGGGGAGGGCCGGGCCCTCCACCCACCGGCCGCGCCCTCCGGGACCTGACCCGGGAGGGGCGGCCACGGGACGCACCCCCATGGCCCCCGCCCGCGCCCACCCGGACCCCGCAGGGCCCGGGGAAGACGCGGCGCGCGAAGGCCGGAGGGGTGCCCCCCAGGGTCGTCGCCCCGCCTCGCGTCGGGGCGACGGTCGGCTTCCCAGGAAGCCTCGCGGGAGCGGACCGAGCGCCCGTCCCCAGGGGGACGGGCGCCCGGTCCGGCCAACCTCCAAGGAACGGCCGCCTCGCCGCCGTTCGACCCCTCTCATCGTATGCTCGCCCCGCTTTCCTAGGGTCCTTCCCCGTTTAACGTAACGTCTCCCGCCGGGCAGGATCGACGCGGGCGCGACGCCCTCCCGCCCCCGGCTCCCCCCTGCGGGGGGAGCCGGGACCGGGCGCCAGGCGTCCGCCCTCATGGGCCCCGCGTCGTCGTCGGGCGTCGGGGGTCAACCCGAGGCGTCGACGCGACTCTGTTCGCGCCCCTCCCCCCCGCTCGCGGGGGGATTGGACGGGGCGACGGGCGGCGGGGCGTCCCGCCGCGCGCCGCCCCGGGGGCGAAGGCGTGTCCCCCCCCGCCGGCGAGGGCCCCCGGACGGGATCCCCGCGAGGAGGACCCCGTCCGACGGCCCCCGCGCCCGGGGAGGAACGTCATCCGAGGGACCTCGCGGCCCCCCGGGTCCACTCCGATCGCTCGGCTGACACCGGGGACGGACCCCGCGGGCCGGCCCTCCCTTTCCCCTTCCCCGGTCGGCCTCGAGGGTCGCCCGGGGGAAGGGGAAGGGTCGGGCCGCCGCGAGGGTCCGTCCCCGGGGGCCCCGGCCGCACCCTGGGAAGGGGGGCGGGGGCCCGAGGGGGTCCGTGACACGCATGGGCGTGCCGACCGTCATCCCGCGATGGCGACCTTGACGCGCGCCTGGGCGCGCTACCTCATTACATCTCGGTGGCAGGTACCAACGAACCGTCCGGCGTTCCCCGACGCTCGCGTCTCATGCCCGCAATCGGTCCGTCTCCCCCGCCATCGGCCCGGGGCCCCTGGGGGCCCGGGGTGGGGGAGTCCCGAAGGGCGGGTTCGGCGAGGAACCCGCCACTGACCGTCTCTCCACAAGGCCCCCGTCGCCGCCTGGCGCCATGTTAACTGCGGCCGTGACACCGCGTCCCTCTCCCCACGGCGCGGCACCCTCCCGGTTCGCCCTCCGCCGACGCGGGGGGCGGGCGGCGAGGTCGCCGTGGGTGCCTCGGCTCCGGTCCCGGAGCGCCGTCCCCCGCAGAGGCGGCGCCGCGGTGCCGGCTCCCCCCGCAGGGGGGCCGGCGACCGAGCCGCGCCGCGCCTCCCGCCGGGACGGCCCGGGCGCGAGGGGCGCCGAGCCGTCCCGGCTCGGCGCCCCCCCCGCCCGCCGTCCCCCTGCGGGACGCGCGACGACGGCCTACACAAGGCCCCCACCGTACCCCACGTTCGGGCGGGGCCCCGAGGGGCCCCGCCGTGAGGGGGGTCTCTCAGCGGAGGCGAAAGGGCGCGGCGTGGTCGCGATGGGCCGTCCCAGCCTCCCGCCGGCGCACCCCGAGGGGGCCTCCGCCCGCGCCTTCCCCGCGGGCCGCCCCCCGTCCCGTCCCCGCCCCCCGCGCCCCCCCCGCGAGGGGGAGGCGGCGAGGGGGCGAGGGCCGGACGGGGGGCGGCCCCAGGGGGCCACGGACGGGGTCCCCCCGAGGTGAACCCCTCGGGCGGGGAGACGGCCCGGCGATCCCACACAAGGTTGGGGGTCACGGGCAGGGCGCGTGCCAGACAACAACGTGATCAACGTCACCGAAGGCGCCTTTCTTAAGGGCCCCTCCGTGGGCATGCCTTTTAGGGCAGAGCGTACGGAAGCCGCTCCCGGCGACCACCGGCCCCTCCCCCGCCTTCGACGCGGCGCCCGACGGGTTTATGGACCCCCGGCCGCCCCCTCGGCCCCGCCCCGGCCCAGGCCCCCCCTTCCCCCCCCGAAAGGGGGGAAGCGGGGCCCGGAGCGGGGCGGAGGCCGGGAGGGGCGGCCCGGGGCCCAAGGTGCGCGCCGCCGCCCGTAGGTCGTGCGACGCGCCCCCGCCGAAACGTCACGGCGACGACGAAGGGGCACCGGCCCCCCCGTTGGGCTCTCCCCATCCCGTCCCGGGGGCCGCACCCCCCCGAGGCCCCCGGCGCCCCGGCCCCCGGGGGGTGCGGGCGCCCCCCCTCCCTCGCGGAAGGGGGGAGCGCCCGCACCCCGCCGCAGGCGGCGCGCCGAGGTCCCCGGCGGAGGGCGGTCCCCCGGGGGAGACCAGGGCCCAAAGAAGCTTCCGCCCGGCAAAGCGAGGGCGATACGTCAGGTACTGAGCGTCCCGCGACGGCCCGCCCCGAGGGGGGGCGCACCGCCGCGGGATGCGCCGGGGGTCGTGCCCCCGACGGCCCTGGCTCCCTCCGCGCGGGACCGCGGACGCCCCTTGCGGGGCGCCCGTGCAGCCACGGCTCGGGGAGGGGGCGGACTGGAAGGTTCGGCTCCCCCTTTCCCTGGACCCCGGCCCCCCTCGAGGGGGGGTCCCGGGGCCAGGACACCGGACCGGCCACGGCCGGCATCGCGCGGGGCGCCCTCGGGGCCGGCCCCTCGCCCCGCCCGCGCCGAGGGCGGCCCGCCAGGCGGACCGGGCCCCGGGGGCGAAGGCCGAGAGGCCGAGGGGGCCCGGGCCTCCGCCCCCCACGATCCGCCCCCCGAGGGGGGCGGACGGCCGGGGACGGGGCCTACGGGCCCCCGTCCCCCCGGGGCCCCCCGTCGGTCGGGGGCCCCCGGGGGGCGAGGACGGGCCGCGCGGAAAGGGTCTCAAAGGAGGCACTGGATGCCACCGGGTCCCGGGGTCTCCCCCGGGCCATGCGCCTTCGACCGCGGAAGGGACTGCGTCCACGGGCGTGGGTGAGGGGCCCCCAGGCCCGGGCTCTCCGTCGGGGCGCCCCCCCGCCGGGGGGGCGCGGGGACGGGTCGGGGACGGCCCCCCGGCGGCGCCCCGAAGGGGCGGCGGCCAGGGGGGCGCGCGGTCCCGACGCCCGGGCCGGGGGCGTCCACGCCCCGCGACGGCGTCGTCTCGGTGCCGCCCGCAAGGCCGCAGCCCTGCGTCGGCGTCGTTCGTGAGCGGTCTCCGAGGGGCGCTGCCCCCCGGGGCGTCCCCCGTACAAAGTAACCTTAGTTCATCGGAATGAATCGGTCGACGGCCGTGCCCCATCGACTCACCCTCCCGGCCGGCCCGACGAAGGGCGGGCTTTGGTTCGAAACACTAGGGGGGGCGGCCAACAAAGCCTCGGGCTGAGGGGGAGTGAGGCGGTGATCCATCGGCCCTGGGCTCGCGAAGGGGGCCCCTCCTGCTTCCCTTGTTCGTCCTCGCGATGCGGCCGTTCGCCCGCCGTCACGCCTTAGGGGCGCGGGACGGACTAGCCGGCAGGCCGAGGACGCCCCCCACCCCCCAGGCCCCCCGTGGGGGGCCCCCGGGGTGGGGGAACGCCCTCGCCCTCCCGGCGAGGCCCATGACTCCGCCCAAGCCAAGACGGAGTCCCATGGGGTGCACGCCCCCGCCTCGCCCCCCGGTCCCCCGTCGACGCCCCCCCCAGGGGACGCCGTCGGCCGAGGGGCCCGCCCGAGGGCCCCCCGAACCAGGGGCCCCCGGCCAGGGTCGGAGGGAAGGTCGGACGCCCCCTCCCTTCGGGAGGGGCGCCCGGTCGACGGCGTGCCCTGGCCCGTTTCAGGGCGTGGCGCCCCCCCGTCGCCGAGGGGGCTGCAGCGCTCCCCCCGGACGGCTCCCCCGGAGGCCCCCTACGAGGCCCTCGAGGGACCCGCCCGGAGGCGAGCGACCGCGCATGGAGGAGGTTAAGGGGTCCCCCGTTCCCCCCGTCGCCCCGCCCCCCGGGATCCCGAGCCCCCGCCCGCCCCGCCCCGGACCCCCGCTCCCCTCCGGAACCCGAGGGTCCCGAAGGGAGGCGAGGGTTCGGGGCGGGGCGGGCGGTTCGCCGGGCGGGAGACGGCGCGCCGGGGGGCGCGAGGCTTACCGAGGGTCTACGGCATGGGATCTCGCGGCCCGTAACGTCGCCATGGGGGCCATGGGCGGACCCCGCAGGGTCCGCCGCCCCGACGCGCCTCCTTTCGGGCTATGGAGGGGGTTCGCGCCGGGCCCCCGTCCGTGGTCCGCGGTCTCGCGGCGGACCCTCGCGGGCCCGCGCGCGCGCAGAAGGTCTGGTGGACGGACCGTGGGACGGGGGATGGGACCATCCTGAGGCCCGGGCCCCGCCGCCCGCCTGCAGGGATGCAGGGGGACGGCGACGCCGGGGGCGGGGCCGGGGTGCCGCGAGGGCCCCATGGGCGTCCGCCGTCGGGGTCAGGGTTACGGACCGGCCCCGACGGGGGACCGGCGCCCCGGCCCCCCGGGCGTGACGGTCCAGAGGGACCGTGCGCCGTGGGGGCATCGTCCAGGCGTCGGCCGTCCCCTGGGACGGAACCGACGCCGTGCTGCGGCCAACGGGGTGGAGGGCGGCGGCAGGGAAGCCGCCGCCCCATTGGTCCGAGGCCCCGCCCCGCCGCCTCCCCCGAGGGGAGGGTGCGTCTTACGGGCGTAGGGGCCGCGGTGCCTCTCCCAGCAGGCACGCGCGCGGGCGTGCGCCCGGACCGTCCGCCCGCCCGCCCCTCCCGAGGGGAGGGGGAGCCGGCGTCCGGGTCCAGGCGCCCCACCCGCGCCTTCAACCACGTCGGTGCTCGGCCGCCACGGCCCGTCGCGGGGGCTCCCGGCCCCGGCCCTGGGCAGGGCCGGGGGGTCGGGATGCGCCCACCCTCGGCCGCCCGGGCTGCGCGGCGCCCCCCCGCCCTCGGGCGGTGAGGGGCGGTCGCGGCGGGCGGGTCGGGCGTCCCCGGGCCCCCACGGTTGCCCGGGGGGCGGTCGGGGGCGCGACGGGCACAGGGCCTTGGGGTCCTCGGGGGCCTCGCCGTCCCGAGGGACGGGCGGGCCCCGGGCCGGACCTTAGGACTTGGGGCGGGCCCGGCCTCTTCGCCGAGGCCGGGCCTGCCGGGCGTCGATGAGACGGTGGCGCCGATCGCGGCGGCTACGCGCCCGCGGGGCCGCCCCGGGCGCCCCCCGAGGGGGACGCCCGGGGCGACGCCCGGCCCGGGCGGTGCCCGCCCCGGGGCCCGCGAGGGGCCACGGGACGGGACCCGGGCGTGGCGCGGCGCCGGCCGCGGCCGAGGCCCGGGGGGTGGGCACCCCCGGGCCACCGACGTGCCCCGCGCCCGGCCCCGGGGGACCCGAGGGTCCTTTGGGGCCGGGCGCGGGTGGGACGGGCCCGTGGTCGGCCCGCCCCGGCTACGGCCATGACGCCGTAGGGAGGGTACGTGCGCCCCCGCGTCCTCCCCCTCAGGGGACCCCGAGGGGGGGGACGCGGGGGAGCGATCGAAGGTGAGGACACCGTCCCGGCACGTCCGGGACGGAGAAAGTGTCCCCCACAGGGCTCGTCGCATGGGGGCCAAACGCTAACCACCATGGTTTAGGGTGTGGACTACGCGGGTATCTAATCCGCTTCGCGACCCACACTTTCGCACTGTGACGTCAGGCATGGCCAAAAGGGGCGACTTCTCCGCCGGCGTTTCTCATGAGATCTATGGATTCCAACCCTTCCCTCATGCGCTCCCCCGCTTCCCTGCCATCCTCTAGCCAACGGCCCGGCCGCCGCCCGTCCCCCTCCCGGGGGCGAAGCGGCCGGGGGGTGGATGCACCCCCCGTCCAGCGCGGGCCTCAACCATGTTCCCACCCGAGAGCCCCCGCCCCGAACGCCCGCCCCCGCGCCGTCCCCCTCGAAAGGGAGCCGACGCCCGGGCGGGCGGGGGCGGCACGGGCATGCCCATACGGCACGGGTCTCAACCCCCCGGTCCGCCCAACGCCCGCCGCGCCCGGGACCCCGCCCCCGGCCGACGGGACCCCCACCCCCCCCGCCCCCGTCACCGGGGGCGGGGGAGGGGCGGCCCCGCCGGCACCCCCGGGCCCCCGCGCCCCCCCGGAAGGGAGGCGCGGCCATCCCGGGGGCCTCGCGCAGGGGGGGATCGCCGCCCGTTCCGGCCGCGGGCCGAATCCGGGGTCCGGCCCGTCATGAGCCCCTCCTCGCCCCGACGGTCCGGTCCCCTGGCCCCCCGTCCCGGGCGCGGGGCACCGGCGGGCGGCCGGACGGGCCCCGCCGAACCCCCCGAGACGCGCGTCCCGGGGGCCTCGGCGGGGCCCGTCCGGCCGCCCGCCGCCCCGGGTCCGGGCAGCGGCGGGCGCGCAGGACGCGGCGTCGGGGGGGCGGACCCTCCGGGACGGCACCCGGGCCCGGGGGCCGCGGGGGCACGGGCGGCCGCCGCCGCCGCCCCTCGCGGGGCCGCGACGGCGCCAAAGCGGGCGGGCGCCGGCGGCGCCCGAGGGGGCGTCCGGTTACGGACGCCCTGACAACGGATCCTGGCGATGGAGGGGTCGGCGAGCCTCGTCTCCCCGGGCGCCGTGGATCGGGCCCTCGGGGGAGGTCTCACGCTCGGACCGCGCCTCGCCCCCGGCCGAGCCTCGCCCGGGGGCGCCGGGACGCGCACGCCCCGACGCCCCCGCCGAGCCCCGGCCGGGGGGGTTTCCTCGCGGAGAGGCCAGGCTCAGGATGGGCGCCCGGCCCCCCCGCCCCGCCCGATCCACGGGGGACCGGACGGCGACGGGAGGACGCGGACGCCCCGGACCGACGCGGCCGCGCCCTGCCGATCCCGAGGGACCGGAGGCGCGGGGCGCCGGCCGCCGTTGGCCCCGGGGGCGGCGTGCTCCCCGCCCCCCGCCGCCCGCCCCCCCGCACCCCGAGGGGCACGCGAGGACGGGAGGCCGGGGGACGGGGCGCCGCACCGGGGGGGGAAGGTGGGGGTATGGGGCCGCCAGAAATGCGCTTAACGCCCAGTCCAATGACGCAAGACCTGCACCACTCGTCTTACCGCGACTGCTGGCACGAGTTCAGTCGGTGCTCTCCCCCACGTACGCTCAAGCGACCTCAGGCTCGGTGTACGCCTTGTTCCGTGGGTGTGCGCGTCTACGAAGGATAAAATCCTCTTTCATCGCGACGTAAAATGACTGGGTCACACGTGCAGTGCATTGCCCAAAATTCCCTACTGCTGCCCCTGGTGGGTAGAGGCCGTGTCTCAGTCCTCTTGCGGCCGCGCTCCCGCTGGGGGCGGCTAAGCATCATCGGCTTGGTGGGCCGTTACCCCGCCAACCACCTAATGCTCCGCGAGCGAATCGCCCTGCGTGGCTCCCTCCTTGGCCTGCCCCCCCGCTCGCACGGGGAAGCGCTGACCGGGGCCGCCTACGGACCCTCCCCCCGCCCTTGCGGGCGGGAGGGAGGCCCGTAGGCGTCCCCGGCCAGGAGGGATCGGCCACCTTTGGGGACCAGGGGGTGGGGCGCCGTCCGCGGGCACGTCGTCCCTACCTCGGGCGCTTGTCTCCACCCCCCCGTCCATATCGCACATTCGGACCGCCGCCCCCAGGGGGGCGACGGGATCCTTGGCAGCGTCAGGGCGGCATCTTCTCACGTGTTACTCGCCCGTGTGCCATGGTCGGCCCCAATCGAGGGCTTTCGGGCCGCCTCGTTCCGAACCCGGGGGGTCCACGACGGCGGGGGACGGGGAAAGGGCCCCGCCACGGATCCCGAGGGACCCGCGACGACGCCCCTTCCCCGCCCCCCGCCGCCGCCACCGCGTCCTTCCCGTGGGAGTGGACGGCCCGCGTACGGACCGCCCAGCCCACGGGCCGGACGCGGCGACTCCCCGGGACGAAGCGAGGCGGTACCGGTACTCACCTGGCGCCAACCATTCGACTTGCATGTATTAAGTCTTTTACTAGCCTGTGCGCCGCACAAAGATTAAATGCATCGCTGCGTGATGTATCGCGAGGCCGGACCCCTCGGGCCCGAGGCCCGGAGGGCCCCCGCCCCTAGGGGCGTGGGGGTCCGGCCCGTTCCGGGCGGATCGAACCCTCGGGCCCGATCCGCCCGGAACGGGCCGGACCCCCTCGGGGGGGAGGGGACGCCCCCGGGCCTAGCAATGGATGGACTCGAACCATCAACCTCAGGATTATGAATCCTGCGCTCTAACCGGTTGAGCTACACTGCCGCCCGGCCGACGTCGGGCGGGCGGACGGTTTCCCGTCTCCCCCCCACGGATTTTTTCGACCAAAATTACCCCCC
>Ga0181560_10005928_pt1 | contig 10829 bp, 7 predicted proteins | sample 011ome_20_FD_133751 | JGI IMG/M metagenome (GOLD analysis project Ga0181560, IMG submission 133751) | Coastal salt marsh microbial communities from the Groves Creek Marsh, Skidaway Island, Georgia - 011509CT metaG (megahit assembly) | ecosystem: Environmental > Aquatic > Marine > Intertidal zone...
CGAGGGCAATTATTACCAAGGTCTAAGCATTGCAATGACGCGTATGGTGATTGGTGGCCCGCCAGTACAACCCATAATTATTGAACAAGAGGGCGGCTATCAAGCACTTGAGGGTATTCAAATTGGCCCTTTCCAAATTCCAATGCAAGAGGATGCATCAGCTTACGTGCCTTACCGTGGCCCGGAAAAAAGTTATGAGTACGTCTCAGTGACGGATTTATTGAATGATCGTATCGCACCCAAGTCGCTACAAAATAAACTGATTATTATGGGATCCTCAGCACCCGGCTTAAGAGACCACCGAGCGACACCGATGGGCGCTGTCTACCCGGGTATCGAAGTGCATGCCAATATGATTTCCGGTATCTTGGATAAAACTATCATGGAGTCACCGGCTTATACGATTGCATTGGCATTTTTACAAATCGCCTTTTTCGGCATACTCATTACGGCTTTATTACCTATTTTGGGGGCTGTGGCAGCGTCCCTTACGACCTTGATATTTTTAGGCGTACTGGTGGCGATCAACATGTACTTTTGGCGCTTGCAATTGGTTGTGCCGATGGGCGCGCCACTCATGTCAGTCTTTATGATTTACATTGGCAATTTAGGCATTGGCTATTTTGTCGAAGGCCGACTGCAACGTCAAATGTCGGGCTTGTTTGGCCAATACGTGCCAGCACCATTAGTAAAAAAAATGGCAGAAAATCCGGATCAATATGGTATGCAAGGCCAAGAGTCAGATTTGACCGTGCTCTTTAGTGATATTCGCGGTTTTACCGGCATTTCAGAAAAACTCACGCCAGAAGAGTTGACGTCCTATATTAATGAATACTTTAATACCATGACTAAAATTATTATGGATCAGTCCGGTACATTAGATAAATACATTGGTGATGCCATCATGGCATTTTGGGGCGCACCTATCGCTTCAGATAGACACGCTTATGAGGCAGTTAAGGCAACCTTTGCCATCCGGCAAGCCGCCAACGAATTGGCAGCGAGTTTTAAAGCACGCGGACTCCCTGATTTTAATATCGGTATCGGTTTAAACTCAGGCAAGATGCGTGTTGGTGACATGGGATCAAATTTACGACGTTCGTATACCGTGATGGGGGACCCCGTGAATCTCGGTTCACGCCTTGAGGGTTTAACCAAACCTTACGGTGTTGCAGTTTTGGTCAGCGAATATGTTGCAGAGCGCGCACCGGAATTTATTTATCGTGAAATTGATAAGGTTCGTGTCAAAGGCAAAGCAACTGTGGTGGCAATTTTTGAGCCAGTGGCGGAAAAAAATGTGGCAGCCAAAGCGGATATTGCAGAAATCCATGCATGGTCAGAAGCGCTTCAGAGTTACTTTAAACAACAATGGGCATCGTTTGAAAAACAACTTGCCCAGCTCAGAAAAACGTATGGTGATAGAGTCTTGTATGACCTCTATGAAAGCCGTGTGCAGCAATTCAAACTTACGCCGCCTACGAAAAATTGGGATGGTGTAACTAATTTTGAAACAAAGTAAAGGTGATGTAAAAAACTCAATATGCAATTTTTAGAGGATGACAATAAAGCTTTATTGGCACTAGAAAAATTATTCCTTAAGCTAAAGCAGCAACCACACTCACTGCAACAAACCTTTGATCAATTAGTTCAGGACCATATCACGTCCGCTGAAAAAAGTGCAACACAAGATTTACGTGATGCAGCGGCACAAATTATTCAAGTCATGGAAGAAGATCACCTTAAAAAGATTGCGCATCAAACATTGCCGAACTACCATAATATTGAACATACGCAAGAGGTGCTTATTGCCTTAGGCATCCTGCTGTCCGAAGAAAAAAAGCTACGGGCTCCAGCTTGGAAAGTATTTTCAGGGCGGGAGACTTGCTTATTGCTTGTCGCCACTTTAAGCCATGATTTTTTACATCCCGGTGGCGTAAATAGGACGGCTAGAGAATTTGAGCTGCTGGCAGTTAATGCCGCGAGCACTATTCTGAAGGCATATAAATTATCGAGTAAGGAATTAAGCTGGTTTAGAGAGTTAATTTTAGCGACAGATTTTGAGCATGTTAAAACATTACACCAGCATTATCAAAAAAATAGCTCGACACCATCGACACTAACACAGGCACAAATTTTACTTACCGAAGCAGATATTTTAGCCAGTGTATTGCCGCATCATGGCGTTCAGCTGGCAACGCGTTTGGTTGCGGAATTTAAAAAAGTGGGCGTGCCAAATGCTGCTGCGATGGCGACGCCAGCAGGGCGTCAACGTTTCCTTGAGAAAGTATCATTCAGTTCACCTCATGCACAATCACTGGGTTTAATTTTATAATATTTTACTTAAGAATATTATCTTAAATTACTAATTTTAAACAATAATTTTTTGACCATGTTGTGCAGCTAGAGCAATTAAAGCGGCCCGATCAGGGCTTGTCCAATTGACGTTATTATGAAAGTCAGCAAACATGTTCGAGGCTTTTGCCGTGGATGTGATGATAAGCATCGCACCACCTGCTTCACCAAACTTAAACCAATGTGGTGTCTCTGCTGCTACTGAGAAGAAATCACCCGCCTGCGCAACACCTGTATCAGGACCAATGCCGTAATTAATCGATCCATCGATGACAAAGAAGGATTCTTGCCATTGATGGTAATGAGGCCCTGGACCGGTGTCTTTTGGCCCTGTTGCATGAAAAATTTCATGATCATTAGCATCATTCGCCTTTTTTAAAAGCTGAATTTTAAAGCCACCCAAATCAAAAATTTGCTGCATACCGACCTCTGTTTTTATATTAGAATAGTCGAATTATGCTTACAAGTTCAACATTTTTCAATATAAATTCCGTGGTCAAATTACCTCTCATCATATTTACGGCTTTGTTATATTTGTCTTTTGGCGAGTTTACTTTTTTTCTCGAAAAAACAAATTTAGTGGTGGCTGGAATGTTTATTCCAGAAGGGATTTCATTGGCGATGGGCTTATTGTATGGCCCTTGGATGGCACTCGGTGTATTGATTGGACAGTTTTTGCTCGCTGCTTTAAATGATACGCCTTACTTAACAAGTGTTTTGTTGGGCATGTCGAATGCATTGTGCCTACTGTTGGCACTTTCAATTTACCGAAAATATAGAATTAATTTTTCATTTGATTCATTCTCAGATTATGCCCACCTTGTTCTAGTCTCTGTTTTTGTACAACAGGCTTTATCGGCATTGCTGGGCCATTTCATCCTATTTTGTACCGGTGAAATCCTTGCGACTCAAGTATCATCGAGCGTGTTGTCATGGTGGACAGCTAATGCACTAGCGTGTTTTTTGATTACGCCTTTAATCTTAATTTTTGTCTCTAAAAGTGAGTCTATTTTTGCTTACCCAGGGAAATTATGGGTTGCCCCTGCTTTGATTTTAGTGCTTGTCTTTCTCAGGTTTGATTTTTTAGACACGAACCTAGTTGATTTTCCAGTTTTTCCATTCCTATTACCTCTGCTGGCGTGGATAGCTTTTACTAGGGCATTTGGTTTGTTGTTATTGACCACTGTGATCGGTTATAGTGGGATTGAGTATGCCACTGCCTTTGGCATTGGCCCGCTTGATGCATTTGGCGAGTTTGCATTTGTTGGACTAAATTTTATTTCATTTGGTATTTTACTGCCCATCATGTTTGCATGTATTTTGTTCAAGGAAAAAGATAAGTATGAAAAACAAATTACGGAGTTAGCAAATAAACAAACAATACGTGCTGATAACCGTGAAAAACAATTGCTCGGCACTCTAAATGCACTCTCAAAGGCACGCGATAATGAGACGGGAAATCATATTATACGAACGCAAAATTATGTCTTACTGTTAGCCCGACAGCTAAAAAAGAATGGCCATTATAATGAGCTTTTATCGCCAATATTCATGCACAATTTATTTCAAGCAGCACCGTTACATGACATTGGTAAGGTTGGAATTCCCGACGATATTTTATTATTCCCCGGCCCCTTGTCCGCAGAGAAATGGAAGATTATGCAAACCCATGCAATGATTGGTGAAGAAATTCTTGGTTCCGTTATTAAATCTGAAGGCAATATAACGGATACCATGGTGATTGCTAAAAATATTGCAGGGGGCCATCACGAGAAATGGGATGGCACAGGTTACCCGCAAGGAGTCAAGGGTAAGAAAATTCCGCTTGCTGCACGCATTATGGCGTTGGCTGACATGTATGACGCATTAGTTAGTTCACGGGTCTATAAAAAGGCATGGACACATGCGGAGGCAGTGGCTGAAATTAAAAAATTATCGGGCTCACATTTTGATCCTAAAATTGTTAAGGCCTTTTTACAGATAAAAGACACATTTAAAAATATTAATAAAAAATATCAAGATTAGTAAAGTTAATTTATGACAACACTTTTTGACAAGTACGGCATATAGTCTCCAAAATAAAATGGAAAAAGTAAAAATAATTAAATAGGTTATACTGATTATAAAATGAGGATTTACCATGACATTTAATCGCCTTTCCCTGCTCGCTGTCGCTACATTGTTTAGTTTTAATGTTTGGGCCTATGGCAGTAATTATGATGCAGCACAATTTGAACAATCGATAGCGCAAAAGAAAACTATCTTAATCCATGTTCATGCACCCTGGTGTTCGACATGTCGCGCGCAAGATATGATTTTGGACGAATTAGTGAAGACCCGTGCTTATTCCGATGTGATTATTATGCAAGTAAATTATGATGACCAAAAAGATTTATTAAAAAAATTCCAAACGAAATATCAAAGCACACTCATTCTATTCAAAGATGGCAAAGAGGTTGACCGTATTACAGCAAAACGAAATGTGAGCGCGATCAAAGCTTTGTTGGATAAATCTATCTAGATCGTACGAATCTTGACTAACCCAAGACAAAACAGAAAGCAGACGCTTGATGTGGTGCTTGAATTAACAAATGTTGGTCGCTTATTAAGTCAACAGCCTAATTTAGGGCGGCTTCTCGAGACCATACTGACAACCTCACAAAAACTGTTAAATGCTGATGGCGCAACGTTGTATCGACTTCGCAATGACCAGTTTTTGACATTCAGTTTATTGCGCAACACATCACTAGCCGTTTTTATGGGCGGTGAAGGTCAAGAGCCAATTGCTTTACCGGACATTGCATTAACCTTGGACGGTCAAGCAAACCATAAAAGCGTTGTTTCGCACGCTGCCTTAACAAAAAAAACTGTCAATATCGAAGATGCTTATCATGCCAGCGATTTTGATTTTTCACAGACAAAACTGTTTGATAAAAAAACGGGTTTTCGAACACAATCAGTGTTAGCCATCCCTATTTTAAATCATCAAGAACAAGTCATCGCCGTCATGCAGTTTATTAATACCATGGCTGATGGCGTGATCCAAAGCTTTTCTCCTGCTCAGCAGAATATTGCCGAAGCATTAGCCTCGCAAGCTGGTATTGCCATTCAGAATCGGCTGCTTATTGACCAATTGTCTCAAGATTTAGCAAAAGAAATGAACGAGGCGACACAATACATCAATAGCTTACTACCATCGCCGATTGATGGCGCTGTTGCAACCTCGTGGCAGTATATCCCTTCTTCAGGTTTGGGCGGCGATGCATTTGGCTACCATTGGATTGATGATGAGCATTTTGCGATTTATTTACTGGATGTTTGTGGCCATGGGGTTGGCTCTGCGCTGATGTCTGTTTCCGCCATGAATGTATTGCGAGCACAATCGTTAAAATCGGTTGATTTTTTGCGGCCCGCCTCAGTTTTACATGCACTTAATAATATCTTTTTAATGGAACGCCATCATAATAAATTTTTTACACTTTGGTATGGTGTTTACAATAAAAACAAGCACCAGCTGCGCTACTCGAGCGCAGGGCATCCTCCGGCATATTTGCTTTCGGGTGAAAGTTTAGCGAAAATAAGCCTAACGTCATTGCATACGCCAAATATTGCTATTGGTTACATGCAAGACTTTGAGTTTGAAGAAGTTACACTACCGCTCAATCAATTTGCCAAATTGTATGTCTTCAGCGATGGTGTGTTTGAAATTGAAAAAAGTAATGGGGATATGCTGTCACTAGCAGAATTTTATCAGCACATGCAGCAGTTCAATGATCCAACGGCTATGCAATCAGCGCAAATACTCCGTAGTATGGAGACGCTGAAAAATAATGATGAGCCCTTTGAGGATGATTATTCTTTTTTAGAAGTCATGTTGCGTAAATAAGATTTCTATTTATTCTTTAAACTAGTTTAAACTATGAGGATTATAAAAACATGCGATTAGGAAAAATATGGCAGATGAAAATATAGTGAGGTATGAACCACACGAGAAGCCCTCACATTTTTTATCAGCTGGATTAGGACTACAGGTAACTGTCATGATTGTCACTGCCATTATGCTAACACCGTTAATTGTTGGACGTGAAGCAGGCCTCGCAGCAGGACAAATAAGTTGGCTCGTTTTTGCCGCAGTAGTGGCATGCGGACTTTCTACCTGGCTTCAAGCAAGCCGCGTTGGTATTATTGGCGGCGGTTATTGTCTTTTTGTCGGCTCCAATGTTGCCTTTATTTCTGTCGCTATTTCTGCACTGCAACTGGGAGGCACATCACTTTTATTAACCTTGGTGGCGGTTGCTTCATTAGCAACATTTATCTTTACCTCACAAATGGGACCCTTAAGAAAAGTTTTAACACCTGCCGTTGGTGGGGTTGTTTTGATGTTAATGGCACTCAATGTTGCCCCAGTGGTCTGGTCCATGTTGAAAAAAGTGCCGGCCGAATTTATTGGTGACATGTCAGTGCCTTATATTTTTTTAGCAACATTAATTCCAATCATGTTGATATCTTTGTATGGCAATAAAACTTCACGTTTGTGGGCGCCGTTAGTTGGCATATTAATTGGTTCAGTTTATGCCTACCAGGTCGGCTTAATCGATTTGTCGCGGGTGGCAGCAGCTAACTGGATTGGCTTGCCAGAAAATCATTGGCCAGGTTTTCAATTTGACTTTGGTGAAGGTTTTTGGGCGCTTCTACCAGCCTTTGTGCTCATTACTTTTGTTGGCTGTATTGAAACCTATGCCGACGGTATTGCTGTGCAAAAACATTCTTACCGTAAACCACGTCCGATTAATTTCCGTGCTATTCAAGGTGCAATTAATGCAGATGGAGTAGGTAGTTTTATTGCGGGTATCTTAGGTTCAGTACCCAATACCGTTTACTCGATGAGTATTGGTGTGATGGAAATAACACGCGTTGCAGCAGTAAGAGTGGGCTTTTATGGTGGCTTGTTTATGGTGTTATTTGCCTTATCACCTAAGTTAATTGCTTTGATCAGCGTCATACCGAGCCCTGTTGCTGCGGGCTATATATTGGTTATCATTGTTTTACTGTTTGGCCACGGTTTGCAAATGGTGAACGAGACAAAATTATCATTCGAAGCAATCCTTGCGGTATGTTTTGGTTTTTTTGCTGGGACCGGTTTTCAAGGCGGTTATTTATTTAATGAAACATTCCCTGAAGGCATGCAAATCTTTCTATCAAATGGGACGACCTCTGGCGGGATAACCGCCGTACTTATTATGTTTTTATTTACGTTAAAAAAACGTGCCAAAAATAAAATTTCTGTTCCTTTGCAGATGGATAGTTTGACTTCAATTAATGCATTAATTAGTCAATTTTCTGAAAAAAATCAATGGCAAAAAAATTGGCAAAATAAATTAATGCTTATTGCAGAAGAGGGCCTAAGCTTCCTAATTCAAAATCAAGAAAAAAGTAAAAATGCAGAAAAAAACACTGTACATATTCGCCTCTATCAAGAAGGAAATGAGGTGGAAATTGAGTTTATTTCGGCGCCAACCGGTGTTAATGCCGAATCCGTTCAGGCAGCCTTGAAAGATATTGGTGAAGATGATTATGAAAGTAAATTATCTTTAAAATTACTTTACGGCTTAACAAGCGACATTAAACATCTGCAATATCATGGTATTGACTATCTCTTTTTGAAGGTGAATCCAAGTTCGATTAAAACTTAATGCTTTCTCAGCAATGAGAAATTAGTGAAAATTTCCTACGACCAGTAAGCTAAAAATCACTATAATGAAAAGCTTTCAGTGATTTCACTGAAATTTTTTTTGCCAGGCTTATGATTTTTTTAAGAAGAAGAATTTTATTTAATCGATTTGATTTGAAGTGGACTATTATCGCTTCACTACTTATCCATTGGTCATTGTTTAATTTTTTACACATTGAACAGCAAGCACCCTTATTAAAAAAATTAGACATTGAATTAATAATGGAAATTGTTAAACCGAAACCAAAAATTGAACCACCGCCACCGAAGCCGGTAGTCAAACAACCACCACCGCCACCGAAGCCGGTAGTCAAACAACCACCACCGCCACCGAAGCCGGTAGTCAAACAACCACCACCGCCACCGAAGCCGGTAGTCAAACAACCACCACCGCCACCGAAGCCGACGATAAAAGATCCTGAACCCCTTGTTGAGCCAGTCTCGTTACCAACTGAGGATACGATTCCAATTGAAAAACCTGAAATTGTTGAAGAAGCCGTGCTGAATAAAACAGATCCAGTAGTTGAGGCTAAGATGATTGAGGATTATGCAACCTTACTTGCTGCGCATATAAGCCAATTCAAACGCTATCCTAGAATTGCCCAACGGCGCGGTTGGGAAGGAGATGTAATGATCGAAATTCGCATGGATAGTAAAGGTAGTATCCTTACTATCAGTTTATTAGAAAAAAGCCAATATCAGGTCTTGGATGATGAAGCCATTAAAATGATTGAACGAGCCAAACCTTTTCCAGCCCCACAAAAATCTATTAGTGATACCTTTACCGTTTTTGTCCCAGTCAAATTTGGGTTGAAATAAGCACCCACTCCATGCAATCCATGTTCGTAATAAAAAAATAAACACCTTTTGCGCTATCGACTCAGGTATATCACTACTTGCCCTACAAAAAATAGGCAATTAAGTGAGGTGGGAATTCATATTCAGGCGATGATGAGGAAGAAAAAAAGAGTGCGAAATTCCATTTAAAATTTATGAATTTCGGCATATTTATTTTAAGCTATGAACTTCCGTTTATGGTATCAATTCTTTAAGGTAATTACTTCCAGTTGTCACGTAATGTGACGGTTCTATTCATGATGATATTTTTGCTAGATGAGTCCAGATCACAAATAAAATATCCGTGACGTTCAAATTGAAATTGATCCATTGGTTTGATGTTAACTAAGTTTTCTTCCAGATAAACTGAGATGCTGGTCAATGAACTTTCATTAATATCATCAAGGTAGGATGCAGAATTCGCCCCGGGATGTTCGACTTTAAATAGACGATCATAAAGATTGACCTTCGCCTCAACGGCATGTTTGCATGAGACCCAATGAATATTGCCTTTTACTTTCACGCTATCTGCTCCAGCGCTACCTGATTTGGTGTCTGGCAGGTATTCACAATAGACCGTTGTCACTTGACCATTTTGATCGACATCATAGCTAGTACAATTAACCACATAGCCGTAACGTAAGCGTACCTGATTGCCAGGGTACAAACGGAAATATTTTTTTTCGGGTTCAATCATAAAGTCTTGCCGCTCAATCCAAAGCTCGCGCGTTAATTTGATGACGCGTTTGCCCCGTGATTCATCTTGTGGGTGATTGGGGGCAAAACAATCTTCGACCTGATCCTCGGCGTAATTACTAATCACCAATTTAATGGGGTCCAGCACCGCCACACGGCGATCACAGCTGGTATTTAATACCTCACGCATGGCATCTTCCAGGGTCACGTAATCAATCCAAGAATCCGCTTTTGATACCCCAATACGATCAGTAAATAATTTGAAGCCTGCAGGTGTGTAACCGCGGCGTTTTGCCCCCACCAGTGTAGGCATGCGAGGATCATCCCAGCCACTAACATGTTGATTTGCAACCAACTCAATTAAGCGTCGTTTGGATAGCACCACATAGGTTAAATTCAGACGCGCAAACTCATGTTGTTTCGGTAATGGATCAGTAAGCAGACCATTACTTTTTAGTTTCATCAGCAACCAATCATAAAAAGGACGTTGATCTTCAAATTCGAGGGTACAAATGGAATGGGTAATCCCTTCCAAGGCATCTTCAATCGGATGCGCAAAGGTATACATGGGGTAGATACACCAATCATTTCCAGTCCGATGGTGTTCTGCATGTTTAATTCGATAAATGGCAGGGTCACGCATATTAATATTGGGTGAGGCCATATCAATTTTGGCCCGTAAGACCATGGCGCCATCAGGTTGTTTACCTGACTTCATGGCAGCAAATAAGGCAAGATTTTCATCCACGGTTTGTTGACGATAGGGAGAATTTTTTCCTGCTGCAGTTAATGTGCCGCGATTTTCACGAATTTCATCGGCGGTTTGTTGATCAACGTAAGCATCACCGGATTGAATGAGTGAGACGGCCGCTTCGTGCATAAAAGAAAAATAACTGCTGGCATAGTAGAGATTATCTTCATCCTTAAATTTCCAATCAAAGCCTAACCATTGCACGTTATCGATAATGCTGCGCACATACTCTTCATCTTCTTTTTCTGGATTCGTGTCATCGAAGCGCAGATGGCAGGCACCTTTATAGTCTCGCGCTAAGCCGAAATTCAAAAAGATACTTTTGGCATGACCGATATGCAAATAACCATTCGGCTCAGGCGGAAAGCGTGTGCGAATTTTAGCACTATCTATGGGTGCGTTAGCATGATGGCTTGCCCCACCGGGTGACCCAATCCATTTTTTATTTTGATAAAGATTTTC
>Ga0181560_10005929_pt1 | contig 10827 bp, 8 predicted proteins | sample 011ome_20_FD_133751 | JGI IMG/M metagenome (GOLD analysis project Ga0181560, IMG submission 133751) | Coastal salt marsh microbial communities from the Groves Creek Marsh, Skidaway Island, Georgia - 011509CT metaG (megahit assembly) | ecosystem: Environmental > Aquatic > Marine > Intertidal zone...
AACTCTTCTTTCGCCGAAAGCATGTTAGCGCGCGCTCAATTTTCCTCACGTAAAAGGCGCGCTCGATCGACCGCCGATGATTGCCTTTGAGACGTTCACGGCAACAATCGCCCCAACGAGGACTCCGGCTGCTTTCAAGAGGTTTTTATCATCCTCGGATAAACCGTCTTTAAACGCTTTCACCCTCTTCAACAAGTCTCGGAAACGTCTTCGCGCGTCTCTCGCGAGTCTTCGCCACGCGTTCGTTACCGCCGTCGGCGCTCGCGATGCGTTTTTACGCGCGTTGTGAAAGAACGCGTGCACTTCTGTTTTCAGCGAATCCAGCGCGGTTTCCTTTTCTTCTTCTTCTGCTGCTGCTGCTTCATCATCATCGGAGCTCTTCGACTCTTCTCCTAAATCCGAAATCTCATCCGAATCTTCCTCCGTTCCCTCTTCTCCTTTTCTCGTTGTTTTCTCCGAGGAGTTTTCCTCTTCTTCTTCTTCTTCTTCTTCTTCTTCTTCTCCTTTTCCTTCGTTTTCTTCACCGCTCTTCTTCCCGGTGTCGACACCAACATCCAGCGAAGCCGGCGGCGAAAGCGACACTCTTTTCTTCTCCGCCACCACCGCCTCTCTGTCGCTCCTCTCCTCTCGCATCGTTCGCTCGTTCACGTCCTCGCCGCTCGCTTCCGACTTTTCCAGCACGTCCCAAGAAGACTCTTCCTCTTCCTCTTCCTCCTCTTCCTTCTCCTTCTCTTCTTCTTCTTCTTCTTTGTCGTCCTCGTCGCTCTCGACGACGATTTCTGGCGTCTCCTCTTTCTTTTCACTCGCGTCGTCGATCATCGTCCCCAATATATGGAAAGATTGCCCCTGGTAGTCACCGCGCGCGCGCGTTCAAATGTTGTCGTTATCGAGATCAAAAGTTCGTCTTTTTTTCCTATTCTATGCTCGTATTTTTGAGTTTTTTTTCTTATTTGTGTGCGACACATTCGAGACATTCGCGAGAGACAAAACTTCATAATAACGCGCATGAGAAGAGCGATCGTCGAGCGCGCGTGCGCATCCGCGCGAGGACCGACGTCGACGACGTGCATTTCTTCTTCGTACGCTTCTTTTCTGAGGCAAAACCTCTGCGCAGCAGCTGCCACCTCCTCCGCCACCGAAAAGCGGCGGTTTTGGGGAAACTCCGACATCGTTTCCTCCACGACCCCTAGCGCTGCTACTGCTGCTGCCGCGCGATGCAATAACAACACTCACCGACGACGCGCGTACGCGACGAAAGGTCGGGGTCAGTCCGCGCCGAAAGGGTTCACGCCACCCGCCGCGATGGCCGCGCGAGCTTCTCTGAACCAAATGAACTTTAATCCGTTTCAAGCGAGCTCGAATCAAATCGCAGAGCCGTATCGAGGGAGGAGGAAGATGCCGAGCTCGGTGACTTTACTGCCTCGATATTTATACGAAATCGGATTGAACAAAGCGAAGGACATATACTGCACGTCGAAAGTGACCTCGGCGATTAAAGGGTTCGATTTGAACGAGTTTAAGAGGGACATGGCGATATTGTACGAAGAGATATCGCGGGCTATCGCGAATAACAATTTATCGAGTTGCCGCGGCGACGTGAGCCATAAAGTCATGCAAGAGTTGAAGCAAGAGCAGAAAAGGAGGATGAAGAACGGGTGGTCGAAGATTCGATGGAGTTTGAGCGAGAACGGGGTGGAGAACGTTTCCGTGGTACAAGGAAGGATGGTGGCGACTAGTCAAGACTTGGCGAACGTGTTCGCGCAGTTTACGGTGAGGTTTGAGAGTAGGCAAGAGTTTGGCGCGTACGACGACAACGGCAAGTTAGTCGCCGGGGATCCCGAGGACGTCGGCGCGAATTTGAAGGTGGTAGATCATTGGGTGTTTGAGAGAGGGCTAGGACCAGCGCAAAAGACAAATTCAAGATGGCGTCTGTGCGCGAGGCTAATCGTAGAGGAATAAATTTTATAATTTTAGATAGATAATAACACACGCGTATACACACAGTACTGTATTAAATATTCTTTCAACTTATCGTCGTCTCTAAGTTAATATCGATTCTAGAAAGTAAGTGCGGAATACTACTCGCCACGGCCCCAAACTTCTCGGCGTTGTCGTACAACTCGAAAATCGGCACCGCCACCAACTTACTCGTTTTTGGTACCGCAAAGTAGCACTTCTCCGGTAACTCCACTAAAAACACCTCCAACGTTTCTTTCGGTTTTGTCACGTGCGGTGGCAAATACGGATACATCTGCGGCTCGAATCCTAACCTGTACCACGTGGACAGCTGATCTAAAACCTCAAACGACGCTCTTAAATTCGTCTCGTTCGATTCGTTCGGCGCCGCTAGTTTATTCGCTAACTTCCTCTTTAACCCCTCCGTGATCCCTTCCCCGGTTCGTAATCTTCCTCCGGGTAACCGAAACGTGCTCGTGCTCGCCGAAAAGTGTTGCCCGGGTCGGTCCCACTGCGACGCCGCCTTCCCGTCCGCCGTCGTTTGCTGCGCGCCCGGAGGTAACATCGACTCTTGCAACAACAACACGTGCGGACACCCGTGCTGATTCACCACGCACACGCCCGCCACCGACCGTCTCGCGATTCCTCCGCTCTTCTCGTACTGCTCTCGAATCCTCCGCAATCTCGCCTCCTTCGCGTTGCTTTTTTCTTCCTTCTTCAAAACCGCCTTGACGCCAAACGTGTAATTCCCCAACGAATGCACGTTCAATCGTTTCGATTTGGACAGCAGCCCTCGCATGGAAGCCATTTGTTGCTGCATCAAATCCTCCGCGCTCGCTGGAGAATTGCCCGATCCGCCCTGATGCTGCTGCTGTTGTTGTTGTTCCGCTTCTTCCTCTCCTCCCGCTCCTTCCTCGCCTTCTCCAACGTCGCCATCGGCGGGAGCGTTGACATCAAACATCCCCCCGCCGTCTTCCTCTAACGCTTTGTCGTGCGCTTTGATGTCCTCGAATTCAAAGTCATCGTCTGATTCTTCTTCTTCTTCTGCGCTCATATTTTCTCGTGCTTTTTCTCGCCGCGGGTTCAGATGTGCTCTCTCTCTCTCACACTCTCTCTCTCTCTCTCTCTCTCTCTCTCTGCTTCTTCTGTGTGTACGTAGTTGTCACTTTTAACGCGCACAATTCAGCTTGCAAAAATTTAATTTTTGTTTAGGGTTTTGGTAGAATTTTCAAAAAAACAACAAACAAACAGCTTCTTCTGCTTTTAAAAAAAAAAAGACTGCGCGCGCTCGCGGAGAGAGAGAGAGAGAGAGAGAGAGAGCACGAGAAAAAAGACGAGAATGAGAGCAGCGCTGGAAGGAGGGAGAGGAATAACGTATCATCCTCATCATCATCCGCGAGCGCTTTTTGTCGCGAACCGTTCGACTGAGAGAGCAGCGCGGATGATTCCTTCCTCTTCTTTGAAAAATCGTCGTCGAGTTTCACTTTTTTTTGTAACGGCAACATTACGAAGTGGGCATCATCGTCATCTTCAACGACGGCGCGCGCTGAGAAGAATCGCGGGAGGTTCTTCGAGAGGAATTCGCGGTGACGATGACGACGTTATCTTTTTCGTCGGAGGAAGAGCACGCGTGAGAGCGAAAGCGGCGTCGATAACGCCGTCCGATGATTATTTAGATGGGGAAAGTTTAGACGTGAATTATTACTTCAAAAACGCCTCGTCGACGAGTAACAAAGACGACTGGTTGAACGCGAGCGAGAAGCGCAAGAGGAACGTTTTGCTCTCCTCTTCGGACGACGAAGACGCGGACGACGATATGTACCAACTTTCAAAAGAGGACGAGGCTTTGCACGAGGAAATGTGGCTGGAAATTATGGAGATATTGGCGACGTTTGGCACCATCGGCGGCGGCATCGCGGCCATCGCGCTCGGCGAGCTGTACTTGTGTTCGCTCGTCATCGTGTTGCCGATACTGGCATTTTCTTTGAAGAAAAAGAGAGAGACGAGGGTGAGAGAGAAAACTCGGATGCGATTGAAACAGTTGAAAGAGGAATTGATGGTGGTGACGAGGAATAAGACGACGAACGCGACCGTGATGAACTTGTCCTCGCAGTTGCAAAAGAAGAACATGGTCGCGCTCGAGTTTGCGATTCAAAGAGCTTTGAAAGAAGACGGCGCTGAGTTTAGCAAGAGAATCGACGCTCGATTAGACGCGTTGGAAAGAGCGATGCAAAGAGCCGCAGAGAAGCAAGCGGCGAGTCAGCGAGATTCCGGGGCCGTGGCTGGGATGTTAGCCAGGGACGTCGCGGACGCCAGGATTGACCAGAGAGAGAACTTCAAAAAAATGTATCGCGAGTTGGAAGAAGCGACCAAGTTGTCGATCACGGAAAACGAACGAACGAGGAAACAAGTCCAGAAAGAGCTGGAGACGCTGTGGGAACTGGTAGAAAACGTGGAGAGAGAGATTTCCGGCGTCAGCGACGGCGTCGGAGAGCGGTTGACGATGATTTTAGAGGCGCGAGCAGAGGAGCAGAAAAGATTGAGAGAAGAGGAAGAAGAGACGGAAAAGAAGAAGAATCCGTTTGAGGACAAAGCAATCGCTGAATTCGCGTTTTCCGAGGAGTTGCAAAACCGAGTGGACGAGATTTCAAAGCTCGCGGATGCGGTCCAACGCGTGAAAGAAGCCATCGATGCCAGAAACGAAGCTGAACTCGGGAACGAGTTGATTTCAAAGATGGACGAGAGTCAGTGGCAAGCGCTCGGTTTGCGATTCGACGCACTTTCGGAAATGGCAGAAACGACCGCCGAGCGTGTGGTGTCGGAAATCAGCGAATCGATTGAAAAGAAAAGAGGTGTGTTTTTGAGCGACGATGATGATAACGATGACGCAAACGCAGCGATGATCAACGCGATGAAAATGGGCGCGAATAAAATCATCGCCTCCAAGGAGAAGGAAGAGTCGTACTATTCGTTAGATTTGGACGAAGATAACGTAGACGATATGAGCGAACCGAAAACAGGATTTGAAAGAGCGTTACGACGAACGGGAAGCGTCGAGATGGTTGCAGAAACAGTGAAAAGGAGTAGCGATGAAGACAGGAGACGAAGGCAAGAGCCATCGGCGTCCATGCAAACGAGGATGGCGATGCAACAACCGACGACGACATCGACACCGGAGACAACTAGCACTAGCAACAACAACAATAACAACAAAGAGTCAATTAGCAGCAGCATTACTAGCGATGAACAAAAGAAGCAAGATACTCCGATTAACGCCCGGCCTGGCGTCACGAAAGAGAGCGCGTTTGAAAATATGCAAGCTATGCTCAGATCTTCCACGGAAGAAGAGGAAGAAGATATTTTCGACCCGTTCGCTGGTATAGTGGCTTCCGCGTCGGAGGAGTCTTCGGAAGTCACCGCGAGTGCGATTAGCGAAATAGTAACCGACATAGCAGATGCCAAGAAACAAGTAGATGAGAAAGCACCGCCGGTTTCATCGTCTGCGTCGTTTGACGAGAAAATCGCTTCGGGTTTACAAAGCTTACGCGAAGGCCGCAAACTCGCGCGAGCGGCTGAAGACGAGTCTGCGAAACCTGCGGTATCGTTAGAAAATTTGATGTCCGCAGAGGAGTGCTTTGCGAACGCCGTGAACGATTTTGTCGTCGCCGTGGAAGTTGAGCCGAGCGCAGTTTCGGCGAAAGGGAATCTAGGCAATGCGCTTCTCGCTCGAGGCATCGCGTTGAGGGCTTTACGAGACGCCACCGCCGAACGTGTGTTTGGTTCTTCATCATCGAGAGGAGCGTTCGGAGGTTTAAGCGAAGAAGACGTGCGCTTTTACGGCGAAACCGCTGAAGATGCACTCGTGGATGCCGGAAAGTACTTTCGAGCCGTCGCGGTTGAAGACCGTGATGCAGCTTTGGCGTCGGATGAGAAAGAACAAGGCTCATCATCATCTTCATCATCAGTTGCCGTAATCGTAGCGCTCATCGCCTGGGGACGGGCGTTATCGCAACGCGGTGCACTTGTTCGCGACGACGCCGAGGTTTTTAATTTATACGATTCCGGGGACGAAGAAGACGAGTCCGTCATTGCGAGCAACTTGGCGGACGCTTCGAAGTTGTTCCTCGCCGCGGCGGAAAAGCACCGAGCAGCCATCGAAAGATGCGCCTTGGCCGATGAAGAAGGAGAAAACGATGAGGATAGTAAAACCAGTAGTCATAAAACGCTCGTCCAATCCAGACGCATCGAAGCCTACTGTCGCTGGGGCGAAGCTTTAGAGTCTGCCGCGGAGTGCGAGTTCACGCTCAGAAGCGGAAAAGAACGCGAACTGTGGACGGCGGCGAGCGGCGCCTACGGCGAAAGCGAACGCCTCGGCGAAGACAGCGGCGCTGCCACCGCCGGCGTCGAGAGGTGCGAAGCTAAGCTCGGAGAAGATGGATACTACTAAAGTCGTGTACATTTTGTATCATATTATACACAAAATCCAAAAATACATCTATATATGAGTTGTTGTTGTTAAAATCCACGTCAGCTTTTTCTTCACAAAAACGTATAAAAAACAAAAAGACGAACAGTTCAATCAATGCGATTATATATGAGTACTCGCACGACTACTGGTGTTCCTAACAACATTGTATTATTACTATTTAAACTAAACCTAGAATCAGTTTTTCAACTGGATCCATGATCTTAACGCGCCTCTTGGAAGGCACGCCACCTTTCTCTACGGCTAACTCGCGTAATGCCGCCGCGGCGGCTTTGGCCGTCTTACTTGCCCCTGAGCGAATAAACACCGCGGGCCAACCCATCGGAGCATCCGCAGTCACCCACGTCCCGCTCCCAGTGCTTTCCTCATCGTCGATACCTTTCTTTTTCATCGTCGTCTTCTTTGTTGTCGACGTCGATATCGGCGCTAAGATGGTTGTCCACGCGTCCATCCACACGTCTTCGCCGGGTAAGTAGCAATGAACTCTCGTCGTTTTACGATCCAGCACCGGTGCGATCAACAGGTCGCGTCCGAGTAAAAACTGTGAAGTCAAATCACTCGCCACTTCGTCGTATGCGTAGTGAATGAACATCATGCGCGTCATCGGTAACCCGACGTTTTCTGCCTCGCGCATCGCTTCACGTTTGTATTCAAGCAACGCCATGTGCATGGACGTGCACCAAGCCAGCTGCGCGATAATCTCCTCGTCGTCCCATGCTTGCGCATTATGGTGTGGTCTGTTTCCTTGGTGCGATCGGTACACGGCATCTGAAAACGCGTTCAATTCCATCCATCGCATCAGCAATTCTTTCGATCGGTGTCGTCCTGGTGTCGCCGTGTACCCACCGATGTCAGAATGACTCAAAGTCAAACCGCTTAAACCACCGGTCAATATGCCATTTAGGGCAGATTTAATGCCATCTCGATTGTCCCAACTAACGAGTTGGTCGCCGACCCATTGGACGCTCGTAAACGACGGTGTCAATAAACTCGCCGATCTGGTCCAGAAGAATCCCGTTTTCTCCAAGCCGGCGCGTCGAAGAGCGCGCCTTTGAATCCTCGCCCAATCTTCTGGGTATCGATTGTGCGTCAAAATCGGCAATTCTCCAGATTTCAACGTCGCGTCGAACGGTAAGTATTCTCCAAAATCTGCCATGAATGCTTTTGCTTTCGTCGCGACGAGCATATCGACGATGACATTTTCGATCCAATGCACGCACTCCGGGTTGGTTAAATCCAACAACGAAAATGTGACCCCTGGTTCGCTCACGAAACCGTACCCTTCGCCTTTCTTGTTCTTGACGAAATATCCATTCTCTAAAGCAAATCGATACAAATCACCGTGATGATCTTTCGAGTCCATCAAAAATGGATTCACGTACGTAGCCAAGTGCGTGCCTTTCTTCTCAAACTCCTCGCGCAACGCGTGCCAATCCGTGTATAAATCTTCGTCGAGTTTCCAGTTCCACCAGACGCGTTCGATGCCGATGCTCGTGTTCCGGAAACCCGACCAATCTTGCAACCAAAACCCAGCTATTTTCACACCTCCATCGGTTAACTGCTTTTCGATACGTCTAACTTTCCTCGGACCACCAGTCATGCCGATGATGACGCCTCGCATCGCCCATTCCGGTAAAGGTTTAATACGTCCAGAATATTCCGTATACGCTTGTAACACGCCCGGGATATCTCTCGCGGCGATGATTTGACCACAAACTATCCCAGTAGGTGCAACCACGTGCACGCTGATTGCGTTTTCTTCCGTGAAATCAAACTCAGAGTACGTGTAATTGGTGAGAAAAAACGACCGCGCTTTCGAGGTGACGTAATGCGGAATCGCCGAGTAAGTTGTCCACCAATCGCCGCTGGAACCTTTAAATAAGAGCTCCGCGGTTGCAGAAATCGGTTGTTTCCCTCTCCCTACGCCTTGTTCACCTGTTATGATCGGCACTCTCCTTCCTGTGTGTTCAATCGATGTGTACTGCTCCCCTAATCCATACACTCGCTCGCGCTTCTCCACCGCGTGCGTTAAAATCAAGTGGTTCAAATTTACCATCCTCCGATTCCTCCTCGGGGATCTTTGCACGCCTGGAACGATTTCGTCCCAAATAATCGTGAACCCAATTCTATCATCGCTCCTGGTTGCAAGAGCTATTGAATACGACGCTCTTAACTTTGCGTTCGCTTTTTGCTTCGCCAACTCGATTTCCGATTCTTGGTCGTCCGAGAAGAGCGCGTGGTAAATTTTACTTCGCCGTTCGTAAAATTTGTTCACCAAGTGGTCAATCCACGCGTCCTCTTTCACCACCGTCCCTTTGATGACAATACACTCTACTAATTCTAGGTTGCTATTGCTATTTTGACTATTCCCACTATTACCGTTACTACCGTCACTATCGACTTCAATCAACGCGACACCTCCGCCGCCTTCGTCGTTGTTCTCCACCTCAACGCCCGGCGTCTTTCTCGGCGTCTCCCGCTCAACCCTACCGTCGTAATGCACCTCGCACGTCTTCCTCTCCATACTATCGATTGTTTGTACCGTCGTTCTCAACTTATCCAGAACCTGTATCCTAAAATGTCCGTGTATTAACTGGTGCACTTTAATCGGCCCGCTCGCGAGCGTTAAAAACGGTCTCTTGGCGATGGACGACCACGTTTCCGTGATTGGACACAACCGCTGACGAAAGCAAAATTTGGCTCTCTTGTGCGTGATTTTCAGCGTTTGCTCCGTGTTTTGCCACTGCAACGCGCATCAAAAAAGAAGAAGAAGAGTGAGCGTATTCGTCAGCGCGTGCCGTAAAAACGAAAGAACGCGCGGATTAAAAAAGAGAGATAAAAAACAAATCGACGCACCCGCACGGTAAACTTCCCAGAATCGAAGCCAACGTCCCCCAAATCCGACGCCACCCTCCCTTCCTCTGAAATCTTGTGATACGTTTTATCCACGTACGGCGCGATGATAAATATAATCGCCAACACGAACGCGGAGGAAAATATCGGTATTTTTGGTCGGTAGAGGAGTTGTTTTTTGACGAGTTTGATGGCGCGTTTCAGAGGCGATTTATTATTGCTCGTTGGCGGCAAAGAGGACGAGGACGGGTCGGCGTCGAATCCATTTTTCCCCGCATCGTCATTTTTAACACCTCTTCTTCTTCTTCGAGGCGGCGTCGAAGGGAGTTGTTGTCGTTCATCCGCCGGCGACGACGATCGTCGTCGTCGCTGTCGCGCCGTTGCGGATGGCGGCATGCGTGGTGAATGCTGCTTCTTTTTCTGTTTTAAAGTGTAAGTGTGAGAATAAATGCAATGCGCGTCTAATTATGAATGGAGAGATGCTCTCACAACACCACTAACGGTCTCTAGGAGTGACAAAAAATATCATCCTCCTCCTCCTCGTCGTCGTCGAAAAGCGAAGACGTTGTACAACGTCGAGCCTTTCAAATGGTCCGGCTGCACCACTTTAACGTTCTCGAGGGAAAACTTACCTCTTTGGTGCAAAACGTCGACGACTCGTCGGACGCCAGTTTTATCCTCTCCGTCGTGGACTTCTAAAACGATAGAATCGATGTTCGCAAAGTCTTCGTCGCGGATGCCGGCCAACACGGCGAGCTCGTACCGTTCGACGTCGATTTTTAACAGATTGATTTTCTTTTTAATACTATTTGTTCCGTTTCGTGTTTCATCTTCTTCCTCTCCTTTATCGTTAAAGATGGCGTCGGATAAAGTTACGCACGGTACGGTTTCGACTTTTTTACCTCTCGATAACCACTTGACGACGAAGAAACAGATGGATTTGATAACCGCGGACTTGACGAAAAACAGATTCTTCTCCAAGACGAACCTCGCGAGCGCGCGCAACATCAGAAACTTCGGCGCGTGTTTTATAATCAACGCCGTCGCGTATTCCACGACATTCGTGAGCGTCTCTCCCTCGTCCTCGATCGCCGTCGACCACCCGGCAGCGTTCGGGAACGACGTGAACGAGATTGTATCCTCCTTCCCGTCCCCGACCGCTTCGTTCGCCAAGCGCAGCGAGACGCGCGCGTCGTCCTTAAACTTCCTCTCCAAATTACTCCTCAACGCCTCGTACGTTTTTGGAGACGGTTCGAACGCGTACAACTCGTACTTCTTTTTATCGCGTTTCTCTCCTCCTTCGGTGCACTTTTTCAGCGCTTCGAGAGAAAACAAGCCTATGTTCGCGCCCACGTCTACAATCACCGTCGTCTCGTCTTCCTTCGCTCCTCCTTCTCCTAGCAAAAGCGGTTCAATCGAATACAAATCATCCGTCGATATCTCGTCGAATAAAAACTTCACGTCCAACTCGGAGACGTAATCAATCGTCGTGGAATCTGGCAACGTCGCCTGTTTCTTCTTTCTGTTCACGC
>Ga0181560_10005933_pt1 | contig 10815 bp, 8 predicted proteins | sample 011ome_20_FD_133751 | JGI IMG/M metagenome (GOLD analysis project Ga0181560, IMG submission 133751) | Coastal salt marsh microbial communities from the Groves Creek Marsh, Skidaway Island, Georgia - 011509CT metaG (megahit assembly) | ecosystem: Environmental > Aquatic > Marine > Intertidal zone...
GAAGTGCCCACGGTGATGACTTTTCCCACTCCCGCTTCTTCTGCCCGCTGCAAAACCGGGTCCAGTTCGCCCTTCCGCAGAAAGCTCTGCAGATGGCAATGTGTATCTATCCAAGACATCTACTCGACCAATACGAAAACTTCTGCCATGATCGCGATCTTAAATGCTTCCTTGTGAAGAAACCTTTTATCTCCCAAAACTGCAAAACTATGGAAAATGTAATCATTTTAGGAACCGGATGTGCCGGATTTACAGCAGGCATCTACACCGCTCGGGCCAATCTCAATCCCCTGATCCTCGAGGGGAAACAGCCGGGTGGTCAATTGACCACCACATCCGAAGTCGAGAATTTTCCCGGCTTCCCCCAGGGAGTGGATGGATACGAACTGATGGACAATCTACGCAAACAAGCCACAAAATTTGGGGCTCGGGTGGAAAATGCCTACATCGATCGGGTCGAATTTTCCGAAGATCGCAAAGTCCTTTATTCTGGAGATAAATCATACGAGGCAAAGGTGGTGATCATTGCCACTGGGGCCGCTCCCCGCTTGCTGGGAATTCCCGGAGAGCAGGAAATGTACGGAGGTAAAGGAGTGACCACCTGCGCCACCTGTGACGGTGCTTTTTACCGGAATATGGATGTGGTGGTAATTGGCGGGGGTGACTCCGCCTGCGAGGAAGCTCTCTTCCTTACCCGGTTTTGCTCAAAGGTCACTTTAGTGCATCGCAGGGATGAACTGCGGGCCTCGAAAATTATGGCGGAGCGAACCCTTGCTCATGAAAAAATTGAGGCGGTCTGGGACTCGGCGGTGGAAGAAATTCTGCCCGATGAAAATGGACGGGTGCGTGCCATCCGGACCAAAAACCTGAAAAGTGGTGACTCTCAGGAGATTTCTTGCAAAGGCGTATTTATTGCCATCGGCCACCTTCCTAACACCAAGCCTTTTGAGGGCATACTGGAACTCGATTCCAATAGCTACCTAGTTCCCTCAGCGGGCAGTATGGTAAAGACCTCCATCCCCGGGGTTTTTGTTGCAGGAGATTGTGCAGACCATGTTTACCGCCAGGCAATCACCGCAGCGGGAATGGGCTGCCAGTCCGCCATCGAGGCAGAGCGTTGGCTTGCTGAGCGTAACTGACCCAAGTTTGCGGTAAGGGAAATAGGCCATGAGTGAGCCGGGGGGAAGTATTGCGGCCTACCTCGCAAGGTCCGCCCAAAAATACCCCGACCAACCCGCCCTCGTATCTGGGGCCAAGATACCCGCCTTTGCACCGCTCTCCTTTGCTAAACTTAATCAAACCGTAGACCTTGCCGTTGGAGAATTGGGCCGGGCGGGCATATCGCCGGGCGAAAAAACGCTACTCTTTGTTCATCCTGGGCCCGGTCTTATTATCTGGGCGTTCGCTCTCTTTCGATTGGGTGCCGTCCCGGTGGTGATCGATCCCGGAATGGGTATAAAGTCTTTTCTTTCCTGTATCAAAAGAACCCAGCCCGAGTCGATGGTGGGTGTCTCCCGGGCAATCTGGTTAAGTCGTTTGCTCCCCCGTTCGTTCCGCTCCATCCGCCACCGCTATCAGGTAAAACCGGGGTACTTTGGCCCCCTTTCTGTGAGTAAAAATTTAAAACACACCCCGCGCAACCATCCCGAAGATTTAGCCGCAATTGTCTTTACCTCCGGCTCCACCGGATCCCCCAAGGGGGTGCGGTATTTGCATCGCACCTTTGCCGCCCAGATCGATGCCCTTCAGTCGGTCTTCGGGATGGAACCGGGCGAGGTCGACCTGACCACCCTTCCTATCTTCGGACTTTTCAACCCCGCCCTTGGTATCACCTCCGTGCTTCCAGAAATCGACCCACGTCAGCCTGCCCAAGCATCTGCGGAAAAACTGATCGAAGCCTTGGTTCGCCAGCAGGTCACCACTGCTTTCGCCTCTCCGGTGATTGGCCGTAAAGCGGCCGCCGCCTGCAGGGCAAATGGAATCACCCTTCCCAAAATGAGGCGCTTCTTTTTGGCCGGTGCCCCAGTACCTCCCAGCTTGGTCGCAGATCTCGGCGAATGCCTGCCCAACGGGCGGGTGCTCGTGCCCTATGGTGCCACCGAAGCCCTGCCGGTTTCCTGGACTTCGGGCTCGGAGATTCTTGCTGTGCAGGAGTCCACCATCGCCGGACAGGGCTCCCTGGTTGGCCATCCCATTCCCGGTGCTTCGGTCAAAATTCTTCCTGCCGCCAATGCCCCTTTGGCAAATTTTCCCGCAAATTATCAGGGATTGGACCAGGGAGAGGTCGGAGAAATCTGCGTCTCAGGAAATATGGTCACCGCAGGTTACGACCGCATGCCCGGTGCAACCTGTGATGCCAGGTTTAAAATTGGCGAGGCAGAATTTCATCGCATGGGAGACCTGGGCTTGTTCGACGAGGATGGCTCTTTACGCTTTCTCGGGCGCAAAGTGGAGTGCGTGCACAACAGCCACGGCCCGATTGAGACCGAAAGGTGCGAACCGGCAATACAACAGCTGGATTGCGTCCATCGCTGTGCCCTGATTGGGCTGGGGTCCGTGCCTTCCCAGGAGCCCTGCCTGGTAATCCAGCCCGAGAGGCAGCCTATGCGGCAACGGGGAGAAGCTGCCCTAAGAAAAGAAATCCTTCAAGCCTGCGAAAGTTTATTTCCTAACCTCCAAATTAAGCGGGTATTTTTTGAGAAGCAGATACCGGTCGATGCCAGGCACAATGCAAAAATTCACCGGCTCGCCCTCTCCCGCAAATGGAGTGGGCGGGTCAACCGTAAGCCCATGCTTGGAACCCTGCCATGAAGGTTCTTGTTACCGGAGGCATGGGCTTTATCGGCTATGCCCTTGCCAGATGCCTGATCTCCGAGGGACACGAAGTCCATGCATTGGGGCGTACACCCATGCCCCCCAAAGAGAAGCTCATTCCCGGCCTTCATTATCATAGTCATGATCTTTCGCGGCAGGCAATCAGGAGTGACTGGTTTAAGGGGACCGATACCGTTTTTCATGTGGCCGCAAAAGCGGGAGTGGGCGGGCCGTGTCAGCAATACAAACTAGCCAACCTCGTCGCCACCGAAAAACTCCTCGGTGCCTGCGAGGAGATGGGGGTATCCCGCTTTATTTACACCAGCACGCCAAGTGTGGCATTTTCCACCCAGCCAATTTGCGGAGGAAATGAATCCCTGCCCTACTCCAGTGAGCACTTTTCCCCTTACGCCACCACCAAAGCTGAGGCAGAAAAGAGGGTATTAGCAGCCAATAATTTTTCGGGCATGCGCACCATTGCCTTGCGCCCACACTTAGTTTGGGGAGAGGGTGATCCCCATCTTCTTCCGCAAGTTCTCTCCCGTCATCGCTTGGGAAAATTGAAGATAGTCGGCAAGGGGAACAACCGGGTCGACCTGACCCATATTGACAATGTCGTCCATGCCCATCTCTGTGGATTCCGGGCAATGTGCAACCGCCCCCAAATAGGGGGGGGGGCATATTTTATCGGTCAAAATGAGCCTGTATGCCTATGGAAATGGCTCAATGGAATATTCCGGAAACTGAAACTTCCCCGACTGGACAAGAGAGTTTCCTACCGCACCGCCTATAACCTCGGTTGGGCGATCGAAAAAGTTTGGGCCCTATGCGGGATTAAGAGCGACCCGCCCATGACCCGCTTTATCGCCTGCCAGTTAGCCCATGATCATTGGTTTTCCAGTACCGCTGCCGAGGAAGACCTGGGTTACCAACCGGTCATTAGTATGACCGATGCCCTGCACAAGACCCTGCCCTGGCTAAAAACTCTCTGAGCAACTCCACCGGTTTCTCACTGCCTGTTATATTCGTATAGCAAACAGCCAACACTTACATTCAGGTTGAGGGAACTGGCCGTTCCCATCATCGAAATTCTCAGCCATTCCATTTTTTCATTCTGCCAATATTCCCCCAGGCCTTTCTTTTCGCTACCGAAAAGAAAGGCCGCCCCCTCGGGTATCTTTTCATTTCCCAGTATGCCCTTCGCCCGTGAACTGGTAGCGAAGATTTTACGACCCGATTTTTGCAACCACCCAAGCACTTCCACTTTGCTTCCTGCCGCCAATGGCACATGGCCCATCAGACCGCGGGAGGACCTCACCACATTGGGGTTAAAGTAGTCCAGGGCAGGATCGGATAGAAGCACACCTGCCCCACCGAATGCCTCCACGCTTCGCAGAATCGCCCCGAGGTTACCGGGCTTTTCCACTTCATCCAAAACCACCAAAGGCCGGTTTTTCTCAAATAAATCATCCGTGATTTCCAGCGTCCATGACTCGACCACACCGATCATCTCGTGCCCTCCTGCCCGGTAGGATGCTTTGGCATGGGCACTGGAAGAAGTTTCTGTGACGGGAATCCCCATCGCTCGCAGTTCCGCGAGTTGATCTTCGGCACAGGGACGGGTGGGCAGGACCGGACAGATATAAACCTCCTGCACCTTTCTGCCCGCCCGGGCAAGGGCGATTAGGTCGTCCCCGCCCTCCACAAAAAACACACCCCGTTCCTTACGGCGGCGGGAAGACTCTCTTAGCTTCACCAGTTCCTTAATCCGTGGATTGGACGGGCTCTCAATCATTGCATTCATCAGTCCATAAGAAAAAGGGTTTTGCCGATTGAGGGCGAGCCCGTTACGAAGCAAAGTGCATGAATCAAGAACCAAAAGGTTTTGTCCCCACCCCGTACCCTTATCACCACGAGCTGGAATTGGAGATTTCAGATATTACCAATTTAGGAGTCGGGATTGGCAGGGATGATGGTTGGGTGGTGCAAGTACCCCACTGCTGGCCAGGCGAAAAAGTAAAAGCGAGGATTTTTCGCAACCATGCCAACTATTCCCAGGCGGATTTGGTCGAGGTGACCAAGCCTTCCGCTGATCGCATCGATCCGCAGTGCAATCTTTATGGTGTCTGCGGAGGGTGCCAGTACCAGGGTGTTCGTTACGATTCTCAATTGCGATGGAAGCGTGAGCAGGTGGAAAACTCGCTGGTCCGCCTCGGTGGTTTGTCCGTTCCGGTTGGCCCGGTCATCCCCTCTCCCCGACCCTTTGGATACCGCACCAAGCTGACCCCTCATTTTCAGGGTGGACGTCAGGGAAAAGAGCTCACCATTGGCTTTTTACGCCAAGGGTCCCGCAAGGTGCTGGTCGATGTTGCCCAGTGTCCCATTGCCACCGATGCAATAAATCAGGCCCTGCCTGCGGCCCGGGAAGAATTGCAAAATGCCCCCAAAAGAAAGCGGGGGGGTACCCTGCTCCTTCGCCAAGTCATTGAAGGCGTGGTGACCGACCCCAAACAGTTTGTCAGCGAAAGAGTGGGCGAGCTTATTTTTCATTTCAAGGCGGGGGAGTTTTTTCAAAACAATCCCTACATCCTCCCCCAACTGGTTGATCATGTGGTCGCTCAAGCGAAAGCAGCAGAGAACCATCTCCTTGTCGATGCCTATTGCGGGGGCGGGCTCTTCGGGTTAAGTGCAGCCTCCCAATTCGAAAAAGTGATCGGTATAGAAATTAGCCGGGAAGGATTTGAGGGTGCCCGGACCAATGCCCGGATCAACCGCATTGAAAATGCTGAATTCTTTCTGGGCGATGCGGGTTCTATCTTCGGCGAAATCAGGGACTTTTCCGGTTCCGCCGCCCTGGTAATTGATCCCCCCAGGCGTGGCTGCGATCCCGACTTTCTGCGCCAGGCAATTGAATTTTCTCCCCAGCGTATCGTTTATGTTTCCTGCGAGCCTGTGACCCAGGCGAGGGATGCCCGCTTCCTGGTCGAGGCAGGTTATCAAGCGGTACTTGCCCAGCCCTTTGATTTATTTCCTCAAACTAGGCATGTGGAGAATGTTCTTACCCTGATTCGTTCCTAGACTTGGGGGGCTTTTCTGTTTTGGGTCCATTCGACAGAGGCGTAGGTATGGGCCAGTGGGCTCCGCTCCACTTCCATTTCTTTTGGCCAATCCTTCGGCTTGATGTCTTCCTGAAAATCCGCAGCGAGTAATTGTAAAAACTTTTCCTCCACCTCCTGATGGGAAAGATCGGGCCACCTGCCCAGCTCCAGTGTTCCCTGCATCAAGACCCCGGCCCGCGTGCGCTTCATTGCCGCACCACCCAGTTTTCTCCCCCCTCCCTCATCCATCAGGTCACGGCCCACCGGCTCATTGAAACAATCTCCCGGTATGCCTCCCTTTGCTTGGGCGGGACAGGGCATCAGGGCGCTCCCGATTCCGTATTCTTGCAAGGCATCCCCCCAGCGTTGGTGCACCTGTCCATAGAGCTCCATCGGGGGCATATGCCCGCCGCAACTTTCCCGCGGAAAAGCGATACAATAGGTAAGATCTGTCCCATGACGGACCACGCCCCCCCCGGTTGGACGGCGGGTTAACTGACTAATGGGCACCCCAGTTTCCCGTTCCACCCAATGTGCTTTCTGTCCATATCCAAAGGTAATTTGCGATCGGGCCCACCCATACCGTCTCAAAACTGGGCCTCCCCAAAGGGCGGTCTTTTCCAACACCCACATATCCGCTGCCATATTTTGCGGGCCGTTTTCTTTCCTGTATGGCAAATGGTAAAAACTCATCCTAAAATCTTGGAGTGTATACGGTGGGATCATCCACATTTTCCCGGTACCATGAATAAAGGGAGGGAGGGAGATGCATTTCTGTCAGTTGTTGATCCAAAGAAGCGGGTACGGTCCTTACTTTGCTGACCAGTGGGGCGAGCTCAAAGGAAAGCCGTCCAGGACGTGCCCCCACTTCCTCCGCTAAATCGGCAAGGATCGTAGGCTGGAGCCTATCTTCGCGGAAACCAAACCTTTGCAGAATTCGTTGCCCCAGTTCGTAACGGGTAACCACCTCCGCACCTGCCCAGTGAAAAATACCATTAAGATTTGGGCGTTCGATCAGCTCGACGATCAACTGGGCCACATTTTCGGACGAGCTCGTCTGCCTCCATTCGTCAGTAAACAGGGCTGGCTTTTGCCCGTTTGCCAGAGCCGAGAGGATGCGTTCATGCGGACTCCGGTTTTCATGTGGGCTGTTTCCATTAAGTAAAGTGATTCGCAAAACGACCACATTTTCGTCAGTGGTCTGCAGCACCTGTTTTTCCGCCTCTAATTTTTGCCTGCCATACTCACTCAAAGGATTGGTCTGATCGGTGGAACGATAGGGCGAGGAGGAGCCCTCAAAGACCATATCAGTCGATATATGAATATACCGGGCCCCCAGATGGGCGGATACCTCAGCCAATCTTTTCGCAGCCTCCACATTGATCTGCTTGGCGTAGATCGGATCCTGGTTGACCGTATCCGGGGAGGAGATCGCGGCACAATTGACCACCGCATCGGGCCATTGGTCAAAAAGTTCACGGATGACCAGGTCGAAATTATTTAGAGGCAGGGAACGGACCTCGATTTTTTTCTTGGTATCGGCCCAAGGCAAATTTGCATAGGGAAGAAGTCCGTGGCCGCGGGCAAGCACTTCCCGGCATACTGCCATCCCCAAAAGGCCGGATGCACCCATAACCGCAATTCTCATATTTGGGTAAGATTAAAAAATATCCTCAAAGTCACAACCCGAGAGTGCGGCCTTCACCCAGTGTTCCTCTTTGCTTTCCTTGCTTGCAGGAAGGATACGAAAGGATAAGGTAAAGTGCATTCAATGAATTTATCCCAACTTGCGAACCCTCGCATCCTAGACCAACCCGTCTACGAGCCTGGAAAACCGATTGAAGAGGTGGCCCGGGAACACGGACTGGATCTGGAACAGATATGCAAACTCGCTTCCAACGAAAACCCATGGGGTGCCTCACCAACTGCGAAAAATGCCGCCCGTGAGGCTCTTGAAAAAGTGCATCTTTATCCGGACGGCTCCGGCTACCGCTTAATCGAACAACTGGCCGAGCTTCATTCCCTTTGCCCGACTCAATTTATCTTGGGAAATGGATCCAATGAAATTATTGAGCTTCTCGGACATGTTTTTTTACAGCCCGGCGATGAGGTGGTTTGCGGTCAGCATGCTTTTGTGGTTTATAAACTGGTCGCCCTCCTGATGGGGGCCCAGCCAGTTGAAGTGGAGATGCCCGGACTCACCCATGATCTTGGCCTGATGAGCCAAGCCATAACTGAACGGACCAAACTGGTTTTTCTTCCCAGCCCCAACAATCCCACCGGTACTGCCAATACCGAGGCGGAAATTTTTCAATTTGTCCGCTCCCTGCCCGAGCATGTTATCTTTTGTTTCGACGAAGCCTATGCGGAATACCTCGACAGTCCCCCCGATCTCCGCCCGCTGATCGAGGAAGGCAGAAAAGTCGTCTGCATGCGCACCTTCTCGAAAATTCACGGGCTTGCAGCCCTGCGGATCGGATATGGTTATGGGTCCGAGGAAATGATCCAGTTACTTCAGCTGGCCCGCCAGCCCTTCAATGTAAACGCGGTGGCTCAGGCCGCGGCCCTCGGTGCATTACAGGATGCTGGCTGGGTCGCCCAATGCAGGAAAAAGAATCAGGCCGGGCTCTCCTTTCTTGCTCAAGGGCTCGAACGGCTGGGGATCGAATATATTCCGAGCCTGGCAAATTTTATTCTTTGCCAACCGGGGGATGGTAGGGCTCTTTATTTGGCCCTTCAACAACAGGGCATCATCACCCGGGCACTTGGGCCATCCCTCGCCGACTATCTGCGCATTTCTGTGGGAACTGAAGATGAAAACATTCGCCTCCTCGCCGCTCTTGAAAAATCGCGGGCGGTCTGTGGGGCGTAATTATGTCCGATCTCGCTTACTCTCTTGCCTCCCCTGCTACCCTGTTTGTCTCTTGGGTATTCTTTCTGGTCACTGGTCTCTACCTTGGCATCTACCGTGCCATAATTGACCGCATCCGGGCAGGCATGGCCACCCCGCCCGGAGAAGATTCCCGCCCGGGCAAGCTCTTGGGTACAATTCTGGCGGGGTCTCACCACATTCGCCCCTTTCATGTGGAAGCGGCTCTTTTTTCCGGGCTACAACTATCCGCCGGTTTTCTCTACCTTCTCTCAATCTGGGCACATTTTCCTGGCCCTGCTCCCTTTGTGGCATCCTTTGCTCTTTCCTTTTTGCTGGAACGGATGTGTTCCGGTGTCATTCCACGCATGCTCGCGTCCGTTAAAAGTTGTGACTTTCAGCTCAAAGCAGGCTATCCTTTCACCCTGCTTGCCCGTATCTTCGCCTTCCCTTTCTCGACGGTAATTCACCGTATCGAGTCTAGATTTTCTCCTTCCTTGCAAAATGGAGAAGAAGGCCATGCTGAGGAAAACGAGGTAGCCGACCACATACGGACGCTTTCACGGGAGGGGTCCAACCTCGACCCGGACATTGCAGAAATTGTCGGCAACACTCTGGAAATGGGACAGCTGAAGGTGCAGGACATCATGGTCTCCCGCAAGCAGGTACAAATTTTGGATGTGGGGGATGGGCTCGAAAAAAACCTCGAGATTGCCCGAACCTGTGGGCATACCCGCCTCCCCCTGTGTGAGGGTGACCTCGATCACTGCCTCGGAATCGTCCATGTAAAATATGCATTTCGCCTGCTCAGCAAAGGAGCTCCCACCCTCTCTCTCCGCTCGATCACCAAAGCACCAGCCCTGGTTTCTGCCGACGACCCCCTTCCCCTCGCCCTGCGCAAGATGATGAAGTGGAGAGTACACATGGCCTTGGTCAGAGACGAATTTGGTGGGATCGATGGGGTGATCACTCTCGAGGATATTTTGGAAGAGGTGGTGGGAGAAATTCAGGATGAGTTTGATGCCGACGAAGCAGATGTTGAAAAACTCAACGAGGAGAGCTGGAAAATTTCCGGACTTACCCCCCTGCACGAACTACCCGAAGAATTGGGCATTGGTGAAGAGGAGGAGGAAGTGGCCAGTTTCGGCGGGTTGATTACCCAGGAGTTTGGCAAAATCCCTGAGGCTTATGAAACCCTGAGGCTGGGAAATTTAGAAGTCACCATCCTCGAAGCGGATGAAACGCGGATTGGATTGGCTGAAGTTCGTTTACTTAAGAAAAAAGACTTAGAGGCCGGCCCCTAAATAGGCAAGAGCTCCGGGCATTAGTCTCTGGGAAAAAGAATCATTTTTTCTCCAAGTTTTACCTTGGCAAGGCGTGTGCCCCAACCCAGCCTGCCTGTCCATTCCACGGCAGCCTCCTGTCCCAGACATTTGCAAATCCGCGCATGAACACCGGGCATAACCGGAGCCAAAAGCTCATTGGCCAAACGCAGGCCTTCAAGCATGGTAGCCAGGCTGGTCGATAAGGCCATTTTATCCTCCGCACTTTCCGACTTGGCCAGTTTCCAGGGGGCTCTATCGTCCGCGTATTTATTGATCGCCCGAACAAACCCTATGGTCTCTTCAAGAGCGAGATGGAATTGATAACTTTCAAATAATTCCCGCACCCGTGCCGAGGTCTCCTCCCAGCGGGTCTGCAACCGCTGTTCCAATTCCTCATTCAATTCTGGCTCAGGGGCAATGCCGTTAAAATATTGGTGGCACATATGGACAAGGCGGCTGACCAAGTTGCCCAGGTCATTGCCGAGTTCCCCCTTGTAACGGGAGGAAAAACGCTCCAGAGAAAATTCCGCATCCTGCCCAACGGTCATTTCCCGCATCACAAAAAAACGGAAGGCATCCGGCCCATATTGTTCGGCAAGAGCAAGTGGGCTGACTGTCTCACCGGTGCTTTTCGACATCTTTGCCCCAGAAGATGTCCACCAACCATGGGCAAGAATTTGTCTGGGAATATCCAGGTTGGAGGCTTTGA
>Ga0181560_10005939_pt1 | contig 10809 bp, 8 predicted proteins | sample 011ome_20_FD_133751 | JGI IMG/M metagenome (GOLD analysis project Ga0181560, IMG submission 133751) | Coastal salt marsh microbial communities from the Groves Creek Marsh, Skidaway Island, Georgia - 011509CT metaG (megahit assembly) | ecosystem: Environmental > Aquatic > Marine > Intertidal zone...
ATTCGTACAGCGTCTGATAGGCGGCGATGGACATGCGAGCCTCGTCCCTCACGCGAAGCAGGAGGAGGCCGCGCTCGGCGCAGTTGATTGTCACCTGGCGGATGAGCTCGTCGAAGCACTGCGCGTAGAGCTCCTCGCGCACGGGGCAGATGCCGGTCTCGCGCGCCTGCCTCGCCTGCAGCTGGGCGTCCAGCTTCTCCTGGAGGTTGATGACGTCCAGGCGCGTCGCGGGCGTGGGCGCGACGTACTGCACCCACAGCGTGCCGTCCTCGACGTGCTCGCGCGGGGGGAGGATGCTGTTGAGGATGTCCTCGGTCTGCGTCTTCGCGGCGCCGCCGTCGCCCTTCTGTGATGAACGCGGACGAGCGATCGACGGAGTTGGGGGCGACCGGGGTGGGTCAGCGATCGATCGGCGACGGGGCGCGGGAGACGCGCGCGGGGGGGGCGGCGCGAGAAAGCGCGCGGGGGGCCCCGCGATGAAGTGGCGGGCGTCGCGGCGCGGCGCGTCGAATCGTCGAATCGTCGTCGCCGCGCCCGTCGAGCGACGCGGCGCGACGACGACGACGCGCGAGCGAGCGAGACGAGGACGCCGTTCCAAATTGAGCGCGAGCGCGCGCGCGACGCGCGCGCGAATCGCGCCGCGCGTGGACGCGCCTTCGACTTGTCCGCCCCGACTGGGATCCGCTTATCCTTCGTCGTCGTGATCTGCGTCGCGATGGGGGAGGTGACGCGTCAGCGCGACGTCGAAGCGAGGAGACGCGCGCGCGTCCGGGGCGGACGCGCGCGCGCGGCGAAGCGAAGCGAAGCGAACGAAATGAATGCTCGTTTTCGGCACGGTGGAGCGACGCGCGCGGACGACGCACCGTCTGCGGCTGGTCGTACAGCACGAGCGTGTGCAGCGGAGGAAGCATCCTGCGCGGGTTCGTGCGCGGCCTCGTGCGCCGTCGCGCGGGGGTGGTGTGCGTCGCGTCGCGCGTCGCGCGTCGTTTCCGTCGAGCGACGACCGGCGAATGAGACGTCTCGAGGTCGATAGATTCCGCGCGACAGCATTTCATCGGTCGGTTGAAACGGGACGCGATCAAATGTTGAAACCGTCAGAACGCGCCCGATCGCGCGAGGCCGATCGAAGCGACCCGGAGAACGACGTTGAAAGAGGCCATGCGACCCTTCCCGCGTACGTCGTCGCTTCAAGCGACGCGTCCGTCGTTCGCGCGCGCCACTGCCGACGGCGCGGACGCCGACGAGCACGCGTCGAGAGGAGACGCGCGCGGCGTCGACGGACGCACGAGAGGAGAGCACGCGCGGCGCGCGAAGCGACTCCGCGGGCGCGAGGGGAGAGGCGGGCGACTCCGGCGAGGCGCGCGCGAGGGCGCGTCGTCGATCCGTCCGTCGGGTGAGGCGCGCCGGTCTTTCGTCGTCGCGTCGCGCGCGGGCGTCGAGCGCGAGGGGAGGCGCGCGGCGCGAGGACGCGAGGGGCCATGGCGGACATGTTGAATAACCCGTTCGCTCAGCTGGACGCGCAGGTGCGCGCGCGGACCTCCGCGACCGCGGCAGATCGCGCGTCGTCGCGTCCGTCCTCCTCCGCGGCCGCCGCGCGACGGACGCTCGGACGCGCGGGCGAAGAGCGAAACGATCGATCGCGGACCGGCGCTCGATCCCCCCCCGCGCGCCCGCGCGCGCGCTCGATCCCCGCCCCTCCCGCGCGCCGCCCGCGTCCTCTCGCCCCCTCCGGTCCGAATCTCACCGCCCCGCCGCGCCCTACGCGTCCCCGCGTCCTCCGCAGATCGAAGGCCTCCTGCGCGGCGAGCTCGTCCCCGAGGCGGACGTCAAGGTGATCTGCGAAAAGACGAAAGAGGCGCTGATGAGAGAGGAGAACGTCGTCCCGGTCGCCGCGCCCGTGACGGTCGTCGGCGACATCCACGGCCAGTTCGCGGACCTGTGCGAGATGATGAAGATCGGGGGGAAAGCCCCGGATACCAACTACCTGTTCCTCGGCGACTACGTCGACCGAGGGTACGACTCGGTGGAGACGGTGTGCACGGTGATGGCGATGAAGGCGCGTTCTTCTATCTCACACCGGTTCCCGTACGACCGCGTCGGCGTGGTGAACGCCGTTCTTTAAGGACTTCGCCCAACGTTTCTCTCCGCCCAGGGTCCTTCGCTTTCAATCCCGACGCGCCTCGACGCCTTTCAACTCCGCTTCTGACGCCTTTCGACTCCGCCCCGACATTCGTCGCTTCGAACGACGGAACAACCCCGAAGGCGCGGTGGCCGGGACGCGTGACGTTACTCCGAGGAAACCACGAGTCGCGGCAGATCACGCAGGTGTACGGGTTCTACGACGAGTGTCTTCGGAAGTACGGCAACGCGAACGTGTGGACGTACATCACGGACGTGTTCGATCACCTCCCTCTGGCGGCGACCATCGACAACGAGATCTTTTGCCCGCACGGCGGCTTGTCGCCGTCTCTGGACACGCTCGATCACGTCCGCGAGCTCGCGCGGACGCAGGAGGTGCCACACGAGGGTCCGATGTGCGACCTTCTGTGGAGCGACCCGGACGACCGGTGCGGGTGGGGGATATCCCCGCGAGGCGCGGGGTACACTTTTGGACAGGACATCAGCGAGCAGTTTAATCACGCCAACGGGTTGAATCTCATCGCGCGCGCGCACCAGCTCGTGCAGGAAGGGTACGAGTGGGCGCACGAGAAGTCCGTGGTGACGATCTTTTCCGCGCCGAATTACTGCTACAGGTGCGGGAACCAGGGCGCGATCATGGAGGTGGACGAGAACATGAACCGGGAGTTTTTGCAGTACGATCAGTTCCAACGAGCGGTGAACCCGGAGGCGCGAAGGAAGCAACAGAAGCTGCCGGATTACTTCCTCTAGGCGCGCATCGCATCGCGCGGGTTTACGTTACGGCACGCGAAGGGAGGGAGGGAGGGAGGGACGGGGGAAGAGGGTAACAGGTTTGGATTGTTTTGTTTGGAACGAATGCGACTAAACGAAAATACAAAACCAACGAAACCCGCAGCGAGGCGAGCCCTACTCCTCCGCGATCGCGCCGACGTACCCGTCGGCGTACCCGCCAACGACCGGCTCGTCCCCGAGCTCCTCCGGCGTCCGCACCACGCCGTCCGCTCCCATGACCGCGGTCGTGGGCTTGTACCCCTCGTTGTAGTTCTCGCACCCGAGGTCGCGCATCGCCGCCGACGCGACGTCGACGCAGTCGCTCGGATGATTCCTCTTCGCCGCGCGCAGCAACGCCTCGGCGCGCGTCGCGAGCACCAGCGGGACGTTTTCCGGGTTGCGCACAACCGCGTTTCTGAGAAACATCGCGCCCTGTCGCTGCGTCCCCTTGTGCGCCGCCCCGGCCGCCATGCACTCGACGATCGGCTCGAAAACGCCCTCCGCGCCGCACCGCGCCGCGTTCTCCGGGTGACGCAGACACAACGCCGTCAGCGCGCCCAGACACTGCTCCACGACCGCGTGCGCCGCGTTCGCGTTCGCCTTCGCCGCGGCGTCCGCGTCCGCGTTCGCGTGAGGCGAAGCCGCGTTCGCCTTCGCCTTCGCCTTCGCGTCCGCCGCGCGCTCGCTGAACACGCGCGCGACGTGCGTCAGCACCGCGATGCCCTCGCTCGCCGCAACGACGCTCTTGTTCGCGTCCGACCCCGCGAGCTGTCGAAGGCACGCGGCGGCGCTCTTCGCGAGCCCGGCGTGCGCGGTGGCGGCCCCGCGGAGCAATCGCAACGTCGTCGCGATCCCGCCGCACTCCGCGACGTCTTTGCAGATGTCGTCGTTCACCGCGGTGTTCTTGAGCGCCTGCGCGAGCGACGCGAGCAGGGACAGGTCGGATCCGTCGGATGCGTCGGATGCGTCGGAAGAAACGCCCGCCGAGGAGACGTTTTCGAGCGCCGCGCACAGCGCGCGAGCCGCGCCCGCCTTGGCGAACGCGCGCGCGTGCGCGAACGCGCCCGACGCGGGCTCTCGACCGTCGTCCCCGTTGGTGACCGCGCGCAGGGCGTCGCACGCCGCGCGTAACGCCCGCGCGTCGGTCGTCACGTTAAACACCGCGACCACGGGCGCCTCCACGCCAGCCTTCGCGAACGCGCCCTTGCACGGCTCGTTCCGCATCGCCGCCGCCGCGACGACGGCGGCGACGGCGGCGAGCGCGGCGGGCGATCCGCCGCGTCGCGCCGCCGCCGGCCACACCTCGCGGACGTGCGCCATCGGGAGCTTGAGCGACGCGTACGTATCGCGCGCGTCGTCGCCGCCGAGGACGGCGGCGAGCGTCGCGAGCGCGGCGATGAGGTGCGACTCGAGCGACGACGCGACCTCCGCGTCGTCGTCGGCGTCGGCGGCGTCGATGATCGCCTTCGCGACATCTGCCACCGCGCTCGCCGCGCCCTGCACGCCTCCCGCGCCGACGCACGCGGCGCACCACCCCGGGGTCTCCTCCGCGCCGCCGCCGAGGCGCGCTCGGAGCGCCTCCCCCGCGGCGGCGACCGCGTCGCGGTCGCCCGCCTCCACGGCGGCGACGTACGCGCGCGTCGCGATCGCCGCGGGATGTTCGCCTCGGCCGTCGGGCCCCGCGTAGGACGTCTCGACGTCGGAGAGGTCGACGCCCTGGAGCTCGAACTCCTTCATCGCGTCCGCGACCGCCTCGTCCGGGTCGAGGTCGAAGTCGTTGATGTTCGACCGCACGCACTCGTCGAACGCGGCCTGGGAGATCTTCTTGCGCGCGGCGGCGGCGGGCATCGCGGACGACGACGACGACGCGACGGTTCGAGTTTTGGTTGACCGATCCGAGCGAATAAGATCCGACGACGTCCGGGGTTCGGCCGCGTTCGCGCTCTTCCGTCGGACGACGCGCGACGGCGCGGCGGGCGCGTGGGTCGCTTCGGCGACGGTTTCGCGCGCGCGCGCGTGCGGCCGCGCGTCGGGAACTCGCGCGCGCGCCGGGGAAGGAAGGCGCGCGAAGGCTGAGGAAGGAGCGCGCGCGACGCGAGTCGCCCGGGACGGCACGGGATCGGTCGAAACTACTGCGAAACTAGTCGTTGAAACCGAGACTGCGCCTCGCGGATCGGACCATTTTTTTCGGTTTGAAAACGAGAGGGGGCGTCGACGCGCGCGCGCCGTCACAATCACGCTCGCGTTCACCGCTCCCCCACACACCACACATCCACTCTCATCATGTCTGGCAAGGGCGCTAAGGGCCTCTCCGGCAAGGGCCTCTCCGGCAAGGGCGGCAAGGTCTCCTCCAAGGGCGACAAGAAGAAGCCCACCTCCCGCTCCGTGAAGGCTGGCCTGCAGTTCCCCGTCGGCCGCATCCACCGCTTCCTCAAGGTGCGTCCTCCGGTCGCGCACGTTCGACGCGATGGCGCGCGCGTTACGTCGTGAAATCGCGAGGGATATCGCGCGGGGTGGTCGCGCATCGATTCGAGCACGCTCGCGCGTCGTCGCGATCGCGCACGCGACCTCCGCGGCGCTAATCCGGCGCGTCGGCGACGGCTCGGATTATCAGATTTGAACCCGAGTGCCAACAATCAATTTTCGACGTCCCCGCGCTGACGTTCCCCCGCTTCCCCGTCACCGACAGAACCGCGCCGCCTCCGGCGGCCGTGTCGGCGCCACCGCCGCGGTTTACTCCGCCGCCATCCTCGGTGCGTCGATCGAACGGTCCCGAACGCGCCGTCGCGCGAACGGAAAAATCATCCGGCGTTCCTTTTTCCAAGACCGCGTCGTTGTATTTTTTCCCCGCATCCCCGCGCGGGCTCTGACGCGCGCTTCGCCTCCTCCTCCCACAGAATACCTCACCGCCGAGGTTCTCGAGCTCGCGGGTAACGCGTCCAAGGATCTCAAGGTTCGTACGCGCGCCCGATGCCCACCTCGCGCGCGCGTCGTCGCCGCTTCTCCGAGCGAAGATCGAGCCGTTTGCCGTCTGCGTCCTTTTTTTTGAATTTTTTTTCCAACCGGACCCGCCCGCTGACGCGCGCGTCCCTCGTCGTCTCTCTCGCGTCACACACACAGGTGAAGCGCATCACGCCCCGCCACCTCCAGCTCGCCATCCGTGGTGATGAGGAGCTCGACACCCTCATCAAGGCGACGATCGCCGGTGGTGGTGTGATCCCGCACATCCACAAGTCGCTGATCAACAAGTCCTCCAAGAAGTCCGACTAAGCGCCCACGCGCTTCGTCGTTCGCTCTTGAACGATCGATGACGATACCACACGAGCGCGACCCGAGGAAGGGCGCGACGCGCGGTCGACGAGCGAATCCGTTCGTTCGTCGACCGCGCGTCGCGCTCGCTTCGGGCGCCCTGGGAAAGCGCGTAGAGACGACGGTCGCCCGCGGGGGGCGCGCGTCCGTCTCCGCGAGAATGGGAGATTTTGAAATGTATGTTTGACGCCACGAATAAAACGATATTCGCGTCGGCGACGTCCGGGGGACCGCGCACGCGACGAGCTCGCAACGGTTTATCGGGGGGGACCGTGCGTAGACGATCTTGTAACGCCAACTTTGTCGTCGATGCGAACGAATCTCGTGGCCCTACTCCTACGTCTTCGTCTTCTCTCGCCTCTCGATTCGCGTCTTCTATTCTACGCGTCGCAGTCACAACTCGCGAGCGCGTTTTTTCGCGCTCCCCGACGAGCCCTTCCCCGCCCTCCGCTCCTGCACCTTCCTCTTCCTCGCCGCCGTCCTCTTCGCCGCCTTCGCGATCCTCGCGCGCGCGGCCCTCTCCGGGTCCACCACCGCATCGAGCGCCTTCGCCCTCCTCCTCGCGTCGCGTCGAGACGCGATCCGCGCCCTCGTCGCCGCGTGCGCGCGCGAGAAGAGCTCGCCGCGCATCGCGCCGCGCAAAACCTCAAGCGTCTCCTCGGCGATCGCCCTGTGTTCCGGCGCGACGCCGACGACGGCGTCGTCCGCGCACAGCACCGACGGCAGCAGCAGCGGCGGCGCGATCGTCGGGTGTCTATCGAACCCTTCCTCGCCGAGCGACGCCGCGAGCGCGGCGGTCCACCGCAGCGCCGCGGCTCTGGACGCGCCGATCCCGCCCGCGCCGACTTTGCCGACGCGGCGGAAGAGCCACGGCAGCGGCGGCTTGGCGTCGACGGCGTCGTCCTCGGTCGTCGTCGTCGTCTTCTTCTTCTTCTCTTTCGCGGCGGCGGTTTGGGCGGCGGCGTTTAGGTCGTTCTCGTCGTCCTCGTCGTCGTCCGCCTCCAAAGCCTCCTCGTCCTCCTCGTCGTTCTCGTCGTCGTTCTCCGCGATCGGTCGGCGCGTCTGCAGCAGCACGACGGCGGCGAACGTCAGATTTTTCACCGTCTGCTCCGCGAGCTTCTCGTCCACGTCCACCGCGCGCGCGCCGACGCCTTGCTCCAGCACCGCGACGCACGCGCGCGCGATCGTCTCGAGGTTCACCGGGTACGCGTATTCGGCGGCGTCGTCGGAATGTGAACCGTCGCGCCGCCTCGCGAGCGCGGCGGCGATCGCGGCGCCGTTGACGGCGAGGTACCGACCGATCACGCGCGCGGCGGCGTGCTGCACCCACTGGTGACGATGCGACAGCAACGCCTGCGACGCGCGCCACACCGAGTCTTCACTCGCGTCCTCGTCGCCGTCGTCGCATTCGTCGCCCTCCAGCGCCTCCGGGCAGAGCGCGTGCGCCTTCTCTACGAGCAGCAACGCGCGGTAACACGTCTGCCAGTTCACCGCGACGTCGTCGTCGTCCTCCTCGCGGTGAGCCACCGCCGGGTCGTGCTCCGCCAGCGCGGAGACGATCGAATGACGCGCGGCGGCGACCGCGCGCGACGCGTGCGACGGCGACGCCGCGACCGCGATCCCGAGCGTCTGCATCGCCGCGCGTCTCAGGCGCTCTGCGTCGTCGCCCACCGCCGCGCCGCCGCCGCCGACGGCGCACCACCGCGTCGCGAGGTCGAGGAGCTTCTCCCCTACGCCGCCGCCCGCGGTGCGCTTCAACAGGACGCGCAGCGCCTCGCCCGCGGCGGCGCGACACTCCGCGTCTTCGTCCGCGCCGAGCCGCGCGACGAGGGGGACGAACAGGAAGACCGCGTTCGCGTCGACGACGTCTTTAGGGAACCGAGCGACGACGTCGCGCGCGCACCGCAACGCGTTGACGCGGCCGGCGGCGTGGACGTATTCAAAGTTCGCCGCGAGCGACTCCAAGTGCGTTCGCAGGCGGCGCTCGCCGAGAGGGTAGTCCAGGAGGAACTGGACGAGCGCGCCCGCGCACGAACGCCGCGTTTCGTCCGCGTTCGCGCGCACGACGAGCCCGGACACGACGTTCATCGTGTCGTAAATTTCCGGCAAAAGCGGCCGACGCGCGAGCACCGCGCGCATGAGCGAGAACACCGTCGATCGCTGTTCCTCCCGGTGCGTCTCTTCCAAGTCCGAGAACGCGAAGCGCACGATGAAGCGAAACTGCGCGTCCGTGGGCGTGAACGCGGCGTGGCGCTTCAGGAGGTTGTTCAAAAGTTTTAAACAATCCTGCGACAGCTGCGCGTCCGCGCGAGGGCAGTCCTTCAGAAGCGCCATGATCCGACGCGCGAGCGCGCCCGTGCTGCTGTCGAACGTCGACAGCCGCATCGTCGAGAGCTGCGCGAGGCATCGCACCGCGAGCGGCGGGATCGCCGCGTGCGGGGACGACAGCGCGCGCACCGCGAGAGGGACGATGCCTCGGAGGATTTTCTCTCTCTGCGGGCCCAGCGGGGACGCGAGCGTCGTCGGGGCGTCCTCGTTCGCGTCCTCCGCGTCTCTCCGCGGCTCGACGGCCGCGCCTTTCCCGCCGACGCCTTTTTCGCCTGTTCGTTGGTAAAGGGAGAGCGCGCGCGAGCGAGTCGGTGAGTCGGTGAGTCGGTGAGTCGTTTCGTCCGGCGAGGTGAATCGAACGCGGTCGCCGCCGCCGCCGTCGTCGCCGTCGGTCGCTTCCCTTCCGGGGAGAGGTCAGATTTAAAAAGCTCGTATGTTGATGTTGATCCTCACTGGACATCAGCATTGGATTTCGTAACAATCATCCCTCCTCTCCCTCGCGAAAAAATCAGAGACCGCGCCGGGAGAACGCGGAGAGAGAGACAGAGAGACAGAGAGAGAGAGAGGAAGGCGAGGAGAAAAATAAATACGCGACACGCACCCGACATCTTCCGGAGCAGCGCCCTTAGCAACCCGAGCGCGAACACGACGAGGAGGTCAAAGTTCGGAGGCACGTCCTCGTCGCTCCTCGCGAGCGCCGCGAGCGTCGTCGTCGTCGTCGTCTTCGTGCCCCCTCTCTCCGGCGCGTCGTCGTCTTCGTCGTCGTCGCCGTACTTCGCCCTCTTGTACCGATCCCCCGCGTTCAATCCCTTCTCCATCGTCACCGTCGGATCGCTCCCCGGCTCTGGGAGTCGGACGAGGTACCACCCTCGCTCCCACACCCTGTTCCCGAGCTCCTTCTCCCCCCTCGGCGCGGCGCCCAAGGTCATCTCCTTCAGCGACGGATCCGCGCTCGCCTCCGCCGCGCGCTCGTCGCGCGAGACGCCGTCGTTGATCACCGAGTGACACAGCACGAGCGTCTCCTCGACGGAGGCGCGCGGATTGCACAGCACGCCCTTTTGCACCGCCTGAAGCATCGCCTCGAGCTTCCTCCGCACGCTCGGCGCGCTCGCCGCGGGAAGCCGCCTGGTGACGGGCGACAGGAGCTCCGGCAGCGCGCCGGGGCACGTCGCGTGCGTCGCCAACAGCGTCAGGGTTTCGTGCGCGCGGCTTCTCCGAGCTTCGCGGTACGCGCCACGAATCGCCTCCACCTCTCGCTCCTATGGATACGAGCGAACGTCATTGGGTGGAGTTGAAAGGCGTCAGAAGCGGAGTTGAAAGGCGTCGAGGTGTGTCGGGATTGTGAGCGGGGGTTGATGGGCGGAGAGATGCGCCGGGAGAGAAAGTCCTTAAGGATCGGCGTTCACCACGCCGACGCGGTCGTACGGGAACCAGTGTGAGATTGAACGCGCCTCCGCCGCTCGCCCGAAGACGTCCTCGTCGAGCAACGGCATGATCGCCTCGAGCGCGTCCGTCGCGTCCTCCGGGTCCGCGCCGGGGACGCACGCGTCGACGAGCGCGTGGAGCGTCGCGCCGAGGACGTGCGTCATGAACCCGCGGTCGAGCCTCGACGCGAGCAGCCGGACCAGCGTCGGGAGTTTGGCGCAGCCGAGGCCTTTCGACGACGGGACGACGACGGGGCGGCGGGAAGGGATGCGATTGGTCAGCTTTCGATGACGTGTACGTTTCATTGGACGAGAGCGACGGAGAGGGCGGGCGGGTGCCGAGGTGCCGGGTGACGAAAGAAAGTCCTCGAGGAACGGCGTGCACCGCGCGAACGCGGTCGTATGGGGACCAGTCTCACCTTTCGCCGCGAGCGCGAGCGCGGCGCGCGCGGTGTCTCGCACGCCCTGCGCCCTGGACCGCAGACAGTTCGCGATCTTCCCGAGCACGCGCGCGATGTCCGCGTCGAGATCGCGCGCGGGGAGGAGTCGAAGGAGCGAGACGAGCGCGGCGGACGCGGCCGGTCGCACGGTCCCGCCCTTCCCCTCGTTATCCTCCACGACGACGAGAGACTCCAGCATCGGGAGAATATCCTATACAAGCGAACGTCGGGGTGGAGTTCATAGGCGTCAGGTGGAGTTGAAAGGCGCCGAGGGCGGGGATTGAAAGCGGGGGGTGGGCGGAGAGATGCGCCGGGAAAAGTCCTTAAGGATCGGCGTTCACCACGCGAACGCGGTCGTATGGGGACCAGTGTATAGAACGCACCATTCGCAACGTCTC
>Ga0181560_10005943_pt1 | contig 10803 bp, 9 predicted proteins | sample 011ome_20_FD_133751 | JGI IMG/M metagenome (GOLD analysis project Ga0181560, IMG submission 133751) | Coastal salt marsh microbial communities from the Groves Creek Marsh, Skidaway Island, Georgia - 011509CT metaG (megahit assembly) | ecosystem: Environmental > Aquatic > Marine > Intertidal zone...
CTTCTCTGCCTTTTTTTTGTTTTTGCCGTTTCTTTCAAACTTTTCCAAAGACTGTGCAGATATCAGGGTTGCGTCCAGATCGAGAACAATTAGTTTGTTTACGCGTGCCATTGTTTTGTTTGACCAGTCAGTTTCTCTTAAATATAAATCCTTTGCTAATAATAAAAATGTCATCCGCAAACGGTTCTATAAACGCTACTTTACGACTGGAAAACTACACGATGAGACGGTCGGAGTATGAATTGCAAAAAGATTTGTGCAAGAACGGGATCAACCCTGTTGTAAACCCGTTTCCCGCCACCTACATTCCGGGACTATTCGTCAACAACACCCCGCACAGCTGGCCTCCCTCAGAAGCGCCTTCTCAGTGTATGATTCCGGACGATATGCACGTTCACCAGTACGTCAAGGAAAAGGCGCGCTGCCTTTACTACTAAACTTAATTCTAAATTGTAAAAGAATTTAGAATGTTTGTTTTATTCGAGGTTGAGCTTGTGAGCGAGCCTTTCGACGTCCGAGAACCACATTTTCCCGGAGCACTTGATCGTCTTTTCCGGATCCATCCCGTGTTCTCCGTATTTGAGTTGAAATATTCGGTTTGTTTCGTCTCGAACCGTCCCGTCGTACTGCACTCGTATGTCCTCTTGAAGCTTCACGATGCGCCTTTGGATGTATCCGCTGACCGCCGTGCCGACTGCCGTGTCGGACATCCCCTCTCTTCCGCTGCAGGCGTGGAAGAAGAATTCCCTTGGATTCAATCCTTTGATGAAGCTAGAGGATATGAATCCGCGACTTTCATACTTTTCTTGAGGGGTCAACTCGGACACGTTTTTCGGATAGTGAGGCAGCGTCCGAGTTCCGTTGTTGAGAAACAAAGGCAGGCGCTTTCCTCCGATGTTTTGCTGGCCGAGCAGTCCGGTGATTTGCGCGATGTTGAAAAAGTCTCCTTTTGATCCTCCCATAACCGTGGAGATAAACCTGTTGTCCGGGTTGAGATTTTCCTTCGCTATTTTGAGTCCGATATCTTTTGCCTTGCCCAGTGACGCGTTGATTCTCGACTCTCGGACTACAGCATTTCGGGAGCCGCTTTCAACAGCCTCTGCTTCCATAAAGCACCGGTAGATGGTGTCCGAAACGGTCGACCCCACTTTCTGGGATTTCGGCAGACAGTCTTTGAATCCTACGCTGAACGACGTGATTTCCAGGAAAGCGTTGGTTATGAATTGAAGATCGTCCAAAAAGTCCAAGCACGTTCGCGATCCGTACTCGTTGTGCAGATAGTGGGGAATGCATCCGTGCGCACTTCCGATCGAGGTTTTGCTGAGACATCCCGTGATAATGACTCCGTCTTCTATCTCCAGCCACGGCTCGTCTTCTTCTTTTCCAACTTTTTTCTTGTAGTTGAAATCGGACGGCAAGATCAGCGAAACCAAACCCCTCCCGGACAAGAGGGTGGTACACGTTTTCCCCGGATGCGTTTTCATTACTCTGCTCAGAGTGGCTTCAATTTCCGCCATTCTTTTTATACAACTTTCCACTTTAGAGGTGCGCATCGCCGCGTTCATAAACTGCCCCCTCGAAAGAGGCCTGGAGTTCTTTTTCGTCATCAAATACGAGCCCAGCACTCCGTCTTGCACGATCACTATGTTCATTTTAGAAGTTTGCCCAGAAATGAGGTTGTTTTCCACGGTGGAGAGCATTTTAATTTCGGCTCGGGCTTCCGGCGACTGCGCAACGTGAATGTTCATCTCGTCGCCGTCAAAGTCCGCATTGAACGCCTTTGTGCACGCTAGATTGAATCGAAACGTTTTCCCCGGTCTAACGTGCACTTTAAAAGCCATCATAGAGGCTTTGTGCAGGGTCGGCTGTCGGTTGAGGACGACCACATCGCCGGTTTTCAAACACCTTTCGACAACGTCTCCGTGCTTGACAGGGATGTGTCTTTTTTTTCTGGTTCTAATATTTTGAACTCTTTCCCCGTTTCTGATCAGGACGTCGTCCTTTTTCAGACCGTTCGACAGTCGGTCGTGAGATTCGCTGGAATTGTCTCCTATAGTGATAGTTGTGCCGTTCTTCATTTCGACCACGTCTCCGATCACCAACCGGGTGCCTTTGTCCGCTCTGGCGTGATCCAGGTTGATGCGCACCTCTTTGTTGTTCAACTGATCTTTTCGGACTATGAACCGAGCCTTTCCACTGTTGATCAGATGAGATATCTCATTATGGTTAAGTTCGTTTACCACTTCGGGCACGGTGAGGATGCGCGCGACGTCTTCCGGCACGCTCATTTCTCCGTTTTTGAGCGCCGTGTCGGGTCCGATGACTGTGCGAGCCGTCTGGTTGGCTCGTCTCCCCATTATGTTTCCACGCATTTGTCCGTCTTTTCCGCTTATCCTGGACTTGATGCATTTTACCGGCCTGCCGTTTGTGGTGTGTTTTGCTCGCCCCGCCGAATTGTTAAAGGTGGTGGCTACTCTGAACTTCAAAGTTTGAATAAGCTTCGAGTACCTTGCGCCTTCGTGAAACCCGCCCTCGCCCAATTTCAAGTTGGCTTTCACAATTTCAATGTACTGAATAGACAAGTCGTCGTCGCACATATTTCCGGCGGCTCTCACGAAAGGTCTTCCCGGCGGCGGTAGAACGGGGAGCACAGTGAGAATCATACTGGAAGGGTGAGTCATATCCGGGTTCATTCCAAGCAATCTTACGTCTTCGTCGGATATATCCGAAAACATTTCCATAATAGTCTGAGCGGGCAGATCCACTGTTATCTTTTGCTTAGATGCCGACGGATCCTCGTAAGACATAGATATCGTGTACTCGGTAGAATTCGATCGGTAAACGGGTTGGGGAGTTTTGCACCACGTGCATATGTTGATCTTGGAAAGTATCCGTTTCACTTTCGAAAAGTATTTTCTCGAATCCTTCTCCGCCTCTTTCGGGTCGCAGTTTTTTAGAAAAAGGTAGTCTTTCGATACGAGAACTTTTTTGCAGTCTATGCAAATGCACCTGAGCACATTCACTACCGACTTGAGGTACAGAGGGTGAATGATAGGGCAGTTGAGCGAGATGTGTCCAAAGTGTCCGTTGCAGGACGTCGCTCCGAGACCGCAGGTTCCGCAAAGCTTGTTGTCCACTGCACCCATTCGAATGTCGTATATAGAACCTGTGCCCGTTTTCTTAGAACTGTTGATTTCACACACGGATAGTTTCAGAATGTCTTCTTTGGACAAAATGCCAAAGTGAACAGAAGATACTTCGCTGGTTTTAGACATTGTTTTACTTGGTTCAATATCACTCTTTAGAGGATCATTTTTGTGATGAAAATGATCGCAAAAAAAACTTTTTTTTAGAATCAAAAAATGACCACCATTATCTCATCTCCTCTCAACTACTCTGTCGATGACATTGTTTTCTCTGAGCCGCAGACGGTCGGCATCCCAGACTCTGATATGAGTTTCAAGAGAATCAACATTCAGACCAGGTACAAAGACGGGACTCAGGGCGACCTGGTGTTCGCTACGAGTCGGCTGTTTTCTTTCGGTGTCAGCGAGGAAACCAGTCGGGAAACGGGAAAAGTCAGCGGGTACAAGATGCCTCTCTGCTGCTGGAACATCGACGGAGCGTCCAAAGAAGAGCTCGCTTTCACGGACATTCTGGAGGCGATCGCAGAAAAGTGCAAGGATCACATCCTAGATAACAAGGACGACATCGAGAAGTACGACTTGCAGCGCTCCGACCTCAGAAAGATCTGTTCGGCGCTTTACTGGAAAATGGAGAAGGGAAAGCGTGTGGAGGGTCAGGGTCCCACTCTTTACGGAAAGCTAGTCCACTACCGCAAGGACAACAAGTTCGGCACCACCTTTTTCCACCCGACGACCGGAGAAGAACTCAACCCGATCGATTTGATCGGCAAGCGCTGCGACGTTCGGGCAGCGGTCAAGATCGACAACATCTACGTTGGACGAGACGTCCGTCTGCAGATCAAGATTCTCGAAGCTTCGATCGAGGAACGACAGATGGGCGGTCAGAAGCTTCTCCCTCGTCCTTCCGCTGCGAGGATGCTGGCCTCCACTTCCACGGATACTACCTCGGCTCTTATGGGCGCCGAAGACGACGACGACGATGCGGGCAGCTTGGCTTCCTCTGGAGATGAAGAAGAGGAGGTCAAGCCCAAGCCTAAGCCCAAGGCTAAGCCGAAGCGCAAAATCGTGAAGAGAAAGATTGCAAAGCGGTAAATCGTCGCGAAGCAAAATTAATTTATAACTCTTTTTAGTATAATAATAAAATGCAAGCTAATCAATATGGAAAAAGACAAACATACCCTAAGCGTATTAGTTTTTACAAAAAGTTAGATGATTTCGGTTGTTGTACCTCTGGAAATTGTGTTGATATATCTCCTTCTTGTCCTCCCGTTTGTCCTGATGTGAATCCTCCGCGTCCAGCGCCGAGGCCTGCTCCTCGTCCCTCTGTCAAACCGCCCGCTCCGCGTCCCTCTGTCAAACCGCCAGCGCCGAGACCTGCTCCTCGTCCAGCCCCTAGACCATCAAAGGGTGTTTCCATAGCGGACGAAGTGCTCTTCGACCTTTTGGACAAAGATCGGTCGGGGGATATTTCATTGGATGAACTGTCTAAAGGGCTTTCCCGAGACGTTTCGGCGTGATCATCCACCAGATCAACCTTAACCCAGCCTTTGGAAAGTTCAACCACGGAACTCGTGTAGCCCACGCAGGACATTACAGCAAACCGTATAAACTTGAGAACGGGAATCGTGTAGTACAAAGCATCTCTGCTGTCTATTATAAACTTTACAATCAAATACAGATAAACGGCGTACATTTATTTTATTACCTGTTGTGTAATAAAATAACAATGACTGATGAAAACAGAAATGGCGAGGACGACAGTTCGACTAAACACTGGGACAAGCACCCTGATATGGACGGCATTCTGAGAGCCATAGATAATTCCCATCTTATGACCGAAGATATCGCGGGTATTTCCAACTACAGTCTGCAAAAACAAATGATGAACCATGCCAACTTTACAAAGGTAGGACTCACCACCGCCGACAAAGTGCGCTACAGCATCACAGATCAAGACCACTTCCCCTACACTAGACGATACAGAGGAGAAGTGATTTCAGATGATCCTATCATTATGGACAGGTTGGCTGGATTTAGACCCGTGCAAGATGCAGCCTACGCGTGCGCGGGTATATCCACTGGAATAGCCAATCTCACCGGAACGGTAGGGGATGTGTGCGGCGCGCCCGTGCACAGAAATAGCCTGGGCGTGGGCGCGAGCGAAGGCAACTTTGAGACGAACCCAGAGATCAATGTCACGTACGCAAATCCCATATTCAATCCGGACTATTCATCCCCTGCGCAGGTTATAGAAGGGTTCCAAATCCCAGACGTGGTGAATAAAAACTACCCGGCGGTAGGCTATGGAAACGTGCGCGATCCATCATCTCATCTCAGCGTCTATCCTACGTCGACTGTGGTAGCAGGGGGAGGGAGGTACGCACGCGTCCCATTTGGAAGCGTAGGAGGTCGCACAACATATCCTAGAACTCAATTCCAATCGAGCTGTAAAATGTGCAACTTCCTGTCCGCTAGCCGCTAACTTCAGTCGTGTTCATCAAAGTTGCGAACACGATCCAAGCGAGCAAGGGACAGAGCAGAAGTCGGGAGGACTGGGTTCCGATCACAAGGTTGGAAATGACAGAAGCGATGCTCAGAACAAGCACCCACGACGCGGCTTTTTTGTTTCCCATGCATCCGTACACGACAGTCCACAATCCCAAAGAGAAAGAAGTCAGCCCGTACAAAGCCAAGGTCAATAGACTCGGATCTTTCCTGTACGCCAGAATCCAAGAAACGCCCAGCATGCCGAACAAAATAGGCCATACAACGCCGAACACCCAGGAGGGCGGTCGAAAGTCGACTGTTTTCCCGGCCTTTTTTCCTACCGTGCAAAGCGCGCTCGTGGAGTAGCCGACAACGAAAGGGATCAGAAATAATGCATACTCTAGCGGTTTCATTTATTCACGCATTTAAAACATAAACAGCATCAACATAAAATAAATGGAAACACCGCCCGAACAAGATCCAAAGCAGCTTCTGCGACAGAAACTCAAAGCTAAACTCCGAGAAAAGATAGAAAAAAAGTCGATAGGCAGATGCACAAACCGCGCAAAGAAGAACATTTTTTTTTCCGAGCTGAAGAAGGTCGGAGTGGATGCAGAAGAATTCAAAAAAAATATGGACATTTTGTCAGAGGCTGGCGCCAAGAAACACTTTGAAGCTACTTTTACCAGATCATAATGTAATTGTAATTTATTTGATTATGTAAATAAATGACATTTCCTCTATCTCGACAAGCAATAACAAATCTCATATCCGATGCGGTAGAGCCCGCTCTCGCCGACACAGGGGTCACTCCAGGCTCGTACACAAACGCCGACATTACTGTTAATTCAGAAGGCAGAGTCACAGCTGCTGCAAGCGGCGGCGGCGGCGGCGGTATGACAAGTTTCGATGCAGCCGGAGACAGCGGCACGACTCAAACTATTACGGACGGAAACACCTTACAAATTCTAGGTGGAACCGCGCTGTCGTCTGTAGCATCAGCTACAGACACTATTACGATGAACTTGGACGATACTGCGGTCACGGCTGGTTCTTACAATAGTGCTAACATCACGGTAGATGCACAAGGTCGTATCACCGCCGCTGCAGCCGGGGCACAAGGCACGATGTCCTCTTTCACAGTAACGGGTGACAACGCTCAAATCCAAACTATTGAAGATGGAGATACATTAACGGTTCGTGGCGGAACTGGAATTTCTACGCAAGTTTTTGGACTGCCTGCGGATACAATAGAAGTAGATCTAGCGGACACCGCAGTCACGCCAGGCACTTACGAACACGCGAATATTACGGTCGACCAACAAGGTCGTATCACAGCAGCGGCTGACGGAACAGTAGACGAGGTGTTGATTCCTGTGAAAAATGAAACAGCTGGAACACTAAACAAGGGAACGCCCGTTTACATAACGGGAACAGTAGGCGCATCAGATGTGTTGAGCATAGATGCGGCGGACGCGTCTTCCAACACAACAATGCCTGTATCTGGTCTTTTAACTTCTACGCTTGCTCCAAATGGAGAAGGATTCCTTATTCAATCAGGTTTGTTGCGCGGATACGACACAACCGGAATCGCCGGATCTCCCGCTGTAAATGGGACTATTTATGTAGCAAATGGTGGAGGTCTGACTACAGTCAAACCAGATGGAACGAATCTGATTCAAAATGTAGGAAAAATTGCACGCCTAGACGCAACAAACGGTTCGATTCTCGTTTCTGCAATTCTGCGATCCAACGACGTGCCCAACATTCCCGAAGGACAAGCATGGATCGGCGATGCGAGCGGCGTTGCTACCCCGACCGCTGTCGAATTCACCATTTCTGCTGACGTAGACGGTGGCCAGCCTCGAAACGTAACGAATGGTTCAACTTTGAAATTTGACGGAAATAATGGAATAAGTTGTTTAGCCGGTTTTGATCCAACGCCAGAAGTGAGAATTCAACTTAATAATTCTGGCGTCACAACTGGTTCATACACGAATGCATCGATCACAGTTAACCAGTACGGAATAGTCACATCAGCTAGCGACGGATCAGTTGCATTCACGATGGATGGCAATTTCGGTGCGACACAAACCGTCAACAATGGCGACCTGCTCACGATATCGGGAGGCAGCGGCCTTGGACTTACATTGGAGGCTCAAACATCGAGCGTGCCGCTCATCACATCATCAACGACAAACAAAGCGTCGCACGAAGGTGGTGCCATATACAGAAACGCATATGTAAGCGGTACAGCGAATTATACGTCGCAGACACTTTTTATAGCTTCGTCGATCGGATACTGCAAAGTGTCATTCAGGAATTTAGATCAGGCGTTTGCGTCATTTGGAGGATTGATCCCAGATTTTGGCAGTGTCAATCCGTTAGCCAGTGACACTACTCAATTCGCTACAATGTATTCATTTGGTATTTCTGGAGGCAATTGGCGCTGGACATATCCAATCGGAGGTCCAGGAACAAGCGGATTGTCTTTCAACAACACTAGCGTGCCACACAGTACCTCCGATGTTGTGAGTGTCACTTACGATGGTTCGGTCGCTGGCGGAACAATCACATGGGAACGAAACGGAAGTCTTCTTGTTCCTGGTTCTACTCTCACAGGTATAGGGACAAATCTGGTGTTTCACGCCAAATTCGAAGTTTATCTGCAGGCAGGAAACACACGCGTGCAACAATTCGCCGATGTCACTGTCGAATCTGCATCTGCAGGTAATCCGCGTTCTACCATAATACCATCTACTGGAACGCTTGACCAACAATACGGCGGAACCGGTGTCAATTTTAACACCGCGGGGAACGGCCAAATTTTGATCGGTTCGCTCGGCTCAGACGCGACTTTGGGAAATATTACTCAAGGTGACGGGATACTCGTCTCGAACGGAGCGGGATCTATTACTGTATCCGCTCATGTAAAGCAAGGATCAACAAGTGGATATTATGCGGTGTATTGGGACACCAAAACAAAGAGCTTCTGGTACACGTAAAAATACAACCATTATTTTCTTTATAAATAAAGATGAGCAATATTATACAACAACCCTTTTTTGGAAGCGAGTTAGGTCAACCTTCAAACGTGTACTGCCGAAACATTGTGTTAGACGGATTAGGCGTCGGAACGGTATTTTCCATCGGTTCAATATCAATAGCTTTACGAGATGGGGAAGACCCGCCCGACTCGGTAGATGTTTTGACGACAACTTTTACCGATTTTACTATGTCACCAACAACAACGACAGGAACTGGTTCAGGTATGGTGCTGACAATAAGTATGGCGCCATTTTATATCTTGAATACCCCTAATCTCGAAGCCGCAAATTCTGCTTCTATTTCAATAACTGTGACTAATGCCGGAACCGGATATGTAGCCGGTGACCAAATAACAATTACGAACGCACAGTTACGAACTGCATTAGGAGCCGCCGGACAAGGAGTGTTACCAGAACCGTTTTTGACTCCAGATTTGACTGGATCATATTTCACCGGTACTGTTGCCGCTAATCCCAACGCCGGGATCACGTTAAAGCTTGGAAATAATCTAGATTTCGTTCAAAATGAAGTGCCACCTACGGTAAATGGTGGAGGCAGAGCGGACGTGAATCGAGGCGAAACAGGCTGGCAATTTTCCGTTGGACAAGGCCTCGAAGCCGGACGCGAAGCCACGATCAATCTAATAATACCAGCAAAATCCGAAACATCGTCTAACCAGATTGATTATACTAGCGATAAATACGATGTTGTCGTAGATGTCACAGGAACAACAAACTTATCTCGTATTATAGACCCAGGTGACATTCGATCTGCGATTTGTCCGAAAGATGACGGCACTACATGGATTAGTATTTTACGAGACCCAATCGAAACTTTGAGCCCAGCTTTCATGACGGTCCGCTTAGTAAAACGCGAATTGCAAGTCCTATAAAATTATATGAAAATATTAATTTTTATACTTTCAAAAGGTATAAAAAAATTACAACGTCAACAACTTCTCATCCCAATTAATTCTTCGTTCCCAATTGTCGCTGTAGTCAATCAATTGCGTCACGCACAAAGGCACGGTCAGGATAAACATGTGTTTTTGTTGGAGCTTGAACCAAGCTCTATCGAGAGCAATATCTTCTAAGCGAATCTTATCCGACATTTTGGTCGAAACCGAAATTTTTTCTTCGATTTCTATCAAAAAATTTTTCCAAAACGTCAGAAGCGTTGGCACGAAAGTTCTCCTTACGATGTACGCTACACACGACATACATTCTTGAACGCGTACTGCAGGTAGATTCTTGTATTTTTCATAGGCGGAATTATTCATACCGCCAAGCAATAATACGTCCCAGTCTTCGTCGTCTGCGATTTCTCTGACACATTTTATGGTGACGTCAGGGTTTTTGAAAACTACATCATCCTCAAATATTGCGACAAATGCGTCGTCAGTGTCAACGATAAAAGTTTCTAGAGCTTTGATATGAGACTTCAAGCATCCAACTATCCCAGGGGTGTCTTTGATGGCATCGATTCGAATTGGATTGTTTATCAAAATCTTGTTGAGTTCATTCTCAGCGTGTTTTCTTCTATCTTCGCGTTCTCCAAGGTTGATGTAGTACGAGTGGTTGAAGATCGGATGCATCTCGTACCAAGACAAATCAGCGCCAGCCTTTTTCGCCGCTTCTTTTCCTTGGTCAAAATGCCCGAGCTTCCATGCAACTACGTTTAACTCGTTCCACCTTGTGTGTTCAAGGAGATGCTTGTCAAAGCAGCCGAACGCTTTCTGATCAACTTCAAATTGTGCAGCGTAGTTCAGGTACATAAAGGAAAGCCGAATCATTCCGATTTGTCGATAAATTCTGCCTATGTGAACCAAACCTTCCGGCCGGAAACATCCAAGCCTTTCGCTTTCGGCTAGAGCGCGACCATACCAGTCGATTGCTTCGTTTACGTTCTGCATATGAGCGTGCAGTTCGGCGATGCGCATAATAGCCGAATATCTTTCCCACGGGTCGTCGCACTTTTTCGCCTGATATCTTTTGATGTACATGTGAAGCGCGTCTTGTTTTCTACCAAGCGCGGACAAAGTTTGAGCAAGATAAAACATTGTTCTTGAACAGTCAGGATTTGAAGCGTGTTCGGCTTTCAGAACAGCCAGATCCCACGGTGC
>Ga0181560_10005947_pt1 | contig 10797 bp, 11 predicted proteins | sample 011ome_20_FD_133751 | JGI IMG/M metagenome (GOLD analysis project Ga0181560, IMG submission 133751) | Coastal salt marsh microbial communities from the Groves Creek Marsh, Skidaway Island, Georgia - 011509CT metaG (megahit assembly) | ecosystem: Environmental > Aquatic > Marine > Intertidal...
TATTTTTACGATTATCACAGTGATTTTTGGCGGGCTCGCGCTTGGTGCCTTACTAATGCGGCCCGCATCTCAGAGCGCGGGAGGAAGCGGCCACTGACGAAGATGACTTGGTAGCATCCTCGCGGGTATGTGGCCAAGTCATCACCGATTAACCGCTTCGAGACCTATAACATGGCGAGTTTCACGACCTGACCAGTTCGCGCACTTTCCTGCGCAGCCATGCCCATCGCGACCGCCTTCCAACCGTCATCAATGCTGACGTCGGCTGTGGTGCGTTCGCCACGTACAAGAGCCAGAAATCCCTCATGTTGATAGAACGTCGAGCCATTATGATCTCCAGCCTCCAATAACGTCGGATCAACGGGAAATTCGCGTACAATCGGCCCCTTCGGGTCGCGCGGGCTGGTGATGACTTGCGGGATCGGGGCGTCGCCAAGATGCGCAGGCCAGAACCGACCGGGTCCGGGAACAAGCGCTTCGATCTTGCCCGCGGGTCCCATGGCGGAAATCTCTTCCTGATAGCGTGCACCTTCGGCAAACATGCACAGTTCCAGCATCGCCCGCATACCGTTTGCGAAATCAACGATGACATAGCCGTTGTCCCAAATGTCCGAAGTTTGCCCGTCGTAAACTTCATCCAGGTGGTTCACGCTCTGGCCCGCACTCGCCATGATCTGCACAGGTTCGGATTTGGTGAGCAAGCGCATCAGGTCGAAGAAGTGGCAGCATTTCTCGACAAACGTTCCTCCTGATTTCGCGTTAAAGCGGTTCCAGTCACCGACCTTGCGCAGAAATGGAAAGCGGTGTTCGCGGATGGTCAGCATCTTGATGCCCCCCGTTGCGGCTTCGACGGCCTCGCGCAATGCAGCCACGGGTGGCATGTAGCGATACTCCATCGCGACCCAAACGGGGCAGGGGTAGCTGTCGCGAAATGTCCCGATCCGCTCTGTATCGGCGGGATCAGTGAACAGCGGCTTTTCCACCAAAATCGGCAGAGGGCGTGTTTTCGCGATCAGCTCAAGCTGATCCATATGGCAGAAATTCGGGCTGACGATCACGAGGCAATCGAGCTCGGGCGCGGTAAGAAGCGCCTCAATGCTGTCGTAAAACTTGGCGTCCGGCGCGTAGGCCAAAGCCTCCTGCGCCATCTGCGCGTCAGGCTCGAAAATCGCGGTCACCTTGGTATCTGGCAACAAAGCAATATTGCGCAAGTGCTCTTGGCCCATCATGCCGCAGCCGATCATCCCGTAGTTTGTCATCATCATTCCTTATTTGAGCCGCTGCACATAAAGGGCGCGGTCGGTGTCATACCATGTGCGTGAAAACTCGACGGCCTCGGGGGCAGTGCCCCAACTGTACCGCTCTATATAAGCAGTGATCGTGCCCTGCGGTTTGGTGAAGTTCGCAGGCGCCCAATCAGGCACGGCCCCGATTCCGACGCGATCAACCGCGCGGGTAATCCAGAGCCCGAATTGCTTTTGATAGGTGTGATAAAGAGAATCGGAAACGGTATTGGTTTTCAACTCACCCACCGATCCATCGAGCCAAATCTCTTCCACGCCGATAATTGTATCATTCAGATAGCGAAGGCGTCTGGTTCGCGTCGCCCGATCCGATGTGCCAAAGGCTGGCAAATCTGCTGGCTTTTTCATGGCCGTCACATCGAGAATATCGGCACGTGGCAGGCCGCCACCTGCGATCAACTCCAATCGGAACATCGCGTAGATTGCATCGCTGTCGCCACCGTGCCGCACATAATTTCCGGAGCCCTGCACCCGCTCAAGCAGCTTCTTTTTAACCAATATAGCAAGTGCCTTGCGCAATGTTCCCACGGAAGTCGAGAGCGTTTTCGCCATTTCACGCTCGGGCGGTAGTCGTTCTCCGTCCATCAATCGCCCAGCACTGATGTCACGGATCAACAGCTCGCTGATCTGCACATAGGCCGGAAGCGCATTTGGATTTTGCGGTGCGAGAGGCATTGCGATTGTGTCCGTTTCCGCGCAGTCAGAAATAATTGATACACCATTGATCTACATCAATGCGGGTGCTACGCAAGCGGAAAGTGAAGAGCAGTCTTGGGAGGGAACGCGATGACCGTCGTACCAATCACATCACCTGATTTGGCCGAGGCAGAGGTCTCGTGGTTCGCCGCCCTTTGTTCTGACGACTACCAATTCTTAGGCGTGCCTGACGGCGATCTGCGGTCAAGCTGGGCGCATTGCTCCGACATCGTCAAGGCGGCCGAAAAGCATGGTTTTCGCAATATTCTGTGCCCGTCATCCTATCAGGTTGGTCAAGATACCTTGTCGTTTGTGGCAGGCTGCGCGCCGATCACCACCGACATAAACATGCTCGCCGCCGTGCGCTGTGGCGAGATGCAGCCCATCATGCTGGCCCGCACATTGGCCACATTGGATCACATGTTAGAGGGTCGCCTGACGGTCAATATCATCAGCTCCGACTTTCCGGGGCAGGTCGAGGATAGCGCTTACCGCTATCAGCGGTCCCGCGAGGTCGTCGAAATCCTCAAGCAGGCGTGGACCCAAAAAGAGATCAATTACGAAGGCGAAATTTACAATTTCAAAGGTCTGACCACTGACCCCGTCGTGCCCTACCAAACGGGCGGGCCTTTGCTCTATTTCGGCGGCTACTCCCCGATGGCGCTCGAGCTTTGCGGGCAGCATTGTGATGTCTACCTTATGTGGCCTGAAAAAGAGGATGAACTCGCAGGTCGTATGAAGGCCGTGCACGCCGTGGCTGAGAAATACGACCGCACCCTCGATTACGGGCTGCGCGTGCATATGATCGTGCGCGACACCGAGAAAGAGGCGCAGGAATACGCCGAATATATCACTTCGAAACTGGACGACGACTATGGCCGTATGATCCGCGAACGGGCACTTGACGCCGGGTCTTTGGGCGTGTCGCATCAAGCCAAAAATCGCGAACTTGCAGACGCGTTTGGCTATATCGAGCCGAACCTCTGGACTGGCGTGGGCCGTGCCCGCTCTGGCTGCGGTGCTGCACTTGTTGGCTCTGCCGATCAGGTTTTGTCGAAAATCGAGACCTATCAAAAGATGGGGATGCGGGCGTTTATCTTCTCTGGCTATCCGCATCTGGACGAGGCCGATCACTTTGGCCGCCTTGTCATGCCGCATCTGAAAACATGCTCGCTGCCGCAGGCCTATGGTCGCGTGCCAGACAGCCCTCCACTCACACCCCTTGCCGCAGGAACCCGCCGCTAATGGATCGTATTCCCCTTTCACCTACTCTTGACGTCAGCCGCATTATCTATGGCATGTGGCGCATTGGCGACGATCAAGACACATCGCCCGCGCATGTGACCGCCAAGATTGAGGCCTGCCTTGACCAAGGCATCACGACCTTTGATCAAGCCGACATTTACGGCGCATATACTGCCGAGGCTGTGCTGGGTGGGGCGATCAAAGCAAACCCGTCTTTACGCGCCAAAATGCAGATCGTGACAAAGTGCGATATCGTCGCGCCTTGCGGTAAATATAGCGATGTGCCGGTGAAATATTACGACACCAGCGCGGCGCATATTCACGCCTCCGTTGACGCATCGCTGACCGACATGGGGATCGACCACATCGACCTTTTACTGATCCATCGCCCCGATCCGTTTATGGATCATCACGAGACGGGTGCGGCGCTTGACGCGGTCGTGGCCTCTGGCAAGGTTGGCAATATCGGCGTGTCGAACTTCCGCCCTTGGGATTGGGAATTGCTGCAATCGGGGATGAAAATCAAGCTGGTCACCAATCAGATCGAGGTCTCGCTTGGCGCGCACGAAGGCCTGACAAATGGCGACATCGCGTTCCACCAAAAGAATGGCGAGCATATCATGGCTTGGTCTCCACTTGGGGGCGGCTCATTGATGACCGCGAACGATGAGACAGGTCGCCTCCTCGACGCCATTGCTGCCGATAATGGCGTGGACCGCGCTGCTGTGGCCGTGGCTTGGGTGCTTGCGCATCCTGCGAAGATCCTCCCCGTCATGGGCACCAATAACCTGACACGCATCGCGCAGATCTCTGACGCGCTGAAGGTCAAAATGGACCGCCAGACTTGGTACAAACTCTATACCGCAGCCCTTGGGCGCGAAGTCGCATGAGGGACCTCGCCATGCCAACCGCCTTTACGCCAAGCCCTGACAACACGCGGCTTTTGCGCGATGCATTCGGGCGGTTTGCCACGGGTGTCACTGTTGTGACGGCAAGCACGGACGATGGCCCCGTCGGCATCACCGCCAATAGCTTTTCGTCGCTGTCGCTTGAACCGGCGCTTGTGCTGTGGTCCCCCGCGAAGGGGTCAAAGCGGTTCGCTGATTTTGCCAATGCGCCACATTTCGCGATCCATATTTTGGCCGACGATCAGGCAGATATTTGCGCAGGCTTTGTCCGCGACAAACGCGCCTTTGACGGCTTGGACATGACAACAAACGATCACGGGGTGCCGCTGATCAACAACTGCTTGGCACGGCTCGAATGCCGCCATGTGGCAACCCACCCGGGAGGCGATCATGTGATCGTGGTGGGGGAAGTCACATTTGCACAAATCAACGAAGGCAATCCGCTTGGGTTCTTCGGGGGGAAATTTGGCGTGTTTCAAGCGGCGTAAAAAGTAGGCTTTGCCCGCGTTGGGCACCATTTAGGGAGGGGTCCGTTGGGAGGACTATTGGCGGTGCTTGCACCACTAAGTTTCGTGAACCACCACGTTCTGCGTGTCGGGCGGGGCATAGGCGCGTTTGCCGTGGCCTTGATGGTCTTGGCCATTCTGATCCAGGTTTTCTTCCGCTATGTCCTTAACAATGCGCTGCCTTGGCCCGACGAGGCCGCACGGTTCTGCATGTTGTGGATGATGGGGTTGATGGCACCTTCTGCATTTCGACAAGGCGGGTTTGTGGCGATTGATATGCTGATCATGATGATGCCAAAGACGCTTGCGGCCTGCGTCAACCTCTTCCTCTTGCTGATATCGCTTGTCGTGCTGATCGTCGCCGTCAAGATCGGCTGGAAGGAAGTCACCGGCTTTGGTGGACGGTTTGACACCGCCTCGCTTTACCTGCCAACCAGCCTCGATTTCTCCAGCTATTTCCGCATCCCGCGCGCATGGATGATGGCTTCGCTTTTCGTCGGTGTGACCCTTCTCACAAGCGTCAACATCGAACTGATCCTGCGCACAATCGTCAAGCTTTTCGGCGCGGGCGACCGCCTCGCGCCCATTGGCGTCGCTGACCTCGGGGGTGCCGAATAATGCTGATCTGGTTCCTGCCCGTTTTCCTGACCTTCCTGCTAATCGGCTTGCCGGTGTTCTTTGGGCTTCTCTTCGCGCCGGGCGTGCTGCTGTGGCTCAATGGCCAAGAAAAAGACATCACACTGCTGTATCGCAACGTCTATGCAGGGATGGACAGCTTCCCGCTGATGGCGATTCCGTTCTTCATGCTCGCGGGCGAATTGATGAACAAGGGCGGCATCACCATGCGCCTTGTTGAATTCTCGCAAGCCTTCATGGGGCATCTGCGCGGTGGTTTGGCGCATGTGAACGTGTTGTCCTCAATGCTTTTTGCGGGCCTGTCTGGTTCCGCCGTGGCTGACACGTCTGCGCTTGGCTCCATGCTGATCCCCGCGATGGAAAAGCAGGGCTATACCCGCAAATTCGCCGCAGCGATCACCGCCGCATCCTCCGTGATTGGACCGATTATTCCGCCCTCGGGGATCATGATTATTTACGCCTATGTCATGGGAGAGAGCGTCGCGGCCCTGTTCCTCGCAGGTATCGTTCCGGGCATATTGGTCGGCGTGGGCCTGATGCTCGTCGTCAAGCTGATGGCCGACAAATACGACTTTCCGGTCGCGTCGCGCAAATACACATGGCCGGAACGCGGGCAAGCCTCGATCAAGGCGTTCTGGCCACTGCTGACCCCCGTCATCATTCTGGGCGGTATCTTGGGCGGTATCTTTACCCCGACCGAGGCCGCTGCCGTCGCGGTGGCCTATGCGCTTTTCATCGGGTTTTTCGTGCTGCGCACGCTGACGATCCATGAGGTTCCAGGTATCCTGATCCGCTCTGGCATGACCTCCGCTGTGGTCTTGTTGCTTGTTGGTGCTGCCATGGCGTTCAAAACCGTGGTCAGCCTGAGCCACGCGCCCGAGCAACTGGCGGCCTATATCCTGTCGCTGTCCTCGAACCCGCTGGTCTTGCTGTTCTTAATCAACATCCTGCTTTTCATCGTCGGCATGTTCCTCGACGCTGGCCCCGCGATCATCATTTTGGGCCCGATCCTTGGGCCGATTTTCACCAGCCTCGGGGTTGACCCGATCCACTTTGCGATCATCATGTCGGTGAACCTGACCGTGGGCTTGGCTACGCCCCCCATGGGGCTCGTGCTTTTCGTGGCCTCCGCAGTGTCAGGCGAGCGGGTCGAGGCCATCGCCAAAGCTATTCTGCCCTTCTTGGCAGTCGAGGTGATCGTGATCTTTCTCATCACCTACGTCCCCGCCATTTCGATGACCATTCCACGGCTCACCGGATTTGCGAATTAATAAACAGAGTATCAGGGAGGAACCAACATGCTCAACAAGACCCTCAAGACAGCCGGCCTGTCCGCGCTGCTGGCCAGTGCGGCAATTACCGCAACGGCCCAAGACTTCACGATCCGCGCGACCGCCAACTCTAACGAGAACGACGAAGACTCCGACGGTCTCGTCGTGTTCAAAAACTACGTCGAGGCGGCGTCTAATGGCGCAATCGCTGTTGAAATGTTCATCGGCACGCAGCTTTGCTCTGACGGCGCGGAATGTCTGCAAGGCGTGGCTGATGGCACGATCGACGTCTATATTTCCACATCCGGCGGCGCATCTGGCATCTTCCCCTATGTGCAAGTTCTCGACTTGCCGTACCTGATGTCTGACGACCGTGTGGCTGAAAACGTTCTGTCTGGCGACTTCGTACGCACAATGCGCGAAATGGCTTTGGCTGATTCCGACAACACAATCCGCCTCATGACCATCGGCAACACTGGCGGCTGGCGCAACTTTGCCAACACCAAGCAGCGCGTCACAACACCTGCGGATATGTCTGGCATGAAGTTGCGCACCGTGGTCGCGGACCTGCCGCAAGAGCTGGTCAAGGCACTTGGCGCATCCCCGACACCGATCCCATGGCCAGAGCTCTTTACATCGCTACAAACAGGCGTTGTCGAAGGCACGGCAAACGGTATCACCGACATCATGGGCATGAAGTTCCCAGATGCGGGCCTGCAATACGTCACCCTGGACGGTCACAGCTATATGGGTGCCATGTGGTGGATGAACAACGAAAAGTTCCTCTCCATGCCAGAAGACCTGCGTCGCGTTGTGAACGACGGCTTCTACGCGCTGCAACAGGCAACATTCGCCTCGCCAAAGCGTAAATCCATCGAAGCCTATGAGCAGTTCGTGGCAGGCGGCGGCGATATCTACGTCCCTAGCCTTGAGGAAAAAGCAGCGTTCAAAGACGCAGCCGCACCGGTCTACGATTGGTTCAACACCAACGTCGAAGGCGGTCCCGCAATCTTTGAGGCACTCAACGCAGCGGTTGCTGACGCCGAGGCTGACATCGCGGCAAGCAATGCAAGCGACTTGAACTAAGCGGTTTCGGGCGCGATGAAAATCGCGCCCTTACCTCACCGAAACGGATAGATCCAAACGCGGTAATCCTCGATCAGAACCTGCGCCATTGCGATTTCGTTTTTGGTCATCTTACGCCGAACATCTTCCAAAGATGCGGGCGCATCGACATCGCCGCCGATAGACGACAGACCATACCACAGGTAGGCTCTGATCAAATCAGGGGCCGCGATGCCTCGGCCCACCTCGTAATACCACCCCAAACCGGATTGCGCGCCAGGATGCCCTTTCAAAGACGCCCGCAAATACCACTCAAAGGCACGCACGTCATCGCGCGGCACGCCAAGTCCCATGGCATAAAGCACGCCGATCAGTTCCTCGGCGTCCGCATTACCACTACGGGCGGCGGGCAGAAACTCGGCCATCGCACGAGCATAATCGCCTGCCTCCATAAAATCACGACCCTCCTCAACCCCCGCAATCGCAGGGCTGGCAAGCATCGTCATCGCAAGAATAGTGCCGCGCATCTGGCGCTCCTTTTGTGCTTGGCAGGGCCTGCCGCCGCCGAATTACCGCGCCCGTTGTCAGAGGCGGATTTTATCGACTTCGATCCCGCGCAAGCCGCCATTGGTCGGCTTTTATTTTACGACAAAATACTGTCTGGGAACAGAAATATCTCTTGCGGGACGTGCCATCACCCGACCCTTGGTACTGGCGACGGTTTGTCGCTTGGCATTGGCGAGGGCGGTGAGGGGCTTGGCCCCAAGCGCAACGCAGGTTCAGGCGAAGACCGGATTCCCAAGCGTATCCCGCGCAACGCGCCAGCCCTTTGGAACCTCGGCGCACGCGAGATCAACACGATGTTTCACGACGGGCGGTTGATGACCTCGGACCGGTACGGCAATGGTTTCGATAGCCCTGCCGAAGAATGGCTGCCCCAAGGCTTCAACTCGATCCTTGCTGCCCAAGCGGTCTTTCCCCTCGTCGCGCAATTTGAGATGGCGGGCAATCCGCGCGAGAACGAGGTTGCTGGCGCCGTGCATGACCGCATTGACGCCGCTTGGCCGATTATTGCCAAGCGGGTTCGCACCATTCCGGCATATGGCGAAAAGTTCGTCGCGGCCTTTGACCATATAGACAGCTCTGATCAAGTCTCCATTACTGAGATTGCCAACGCATTGGCCGCCTTCATGGGAACAGAATGGCAGAGTTTCGACAGCCCATTCGATGCGTATTTGAATGGCGACGCAGAGGCTTTGACGGAGGACCAAACTGCTGGCATGGACCTATTCTATGGCCAAGCAAATTGCGCCCAGTGTCACGCAGGCCCACTCATGTCTGATCAAGATTTCTACGCGCTTACCCTGCCGCAGTTCGGCCCTGGCCGCACGCGCTCCTTTGATCCGATCCCTCGCGATGTCGGGCGTATGGGCAAATCCGACGACCTCGCCGATGCTTACCGGTTTCGCACTCCCATGCTGCGCAACGTCGCTCTGACAGCGCCTTATGGGCACAACGGAGCCTATCCGACACTGGAAGGGATCGTGCGCCACCATATTGACGAGGCACCCCAATGGTCCCGCGACCTCGCGAACCTACCGCCAGCCGAGTGGATCGCCGCCACTGACTTTGCGGCACAAGATGACCGCCTTGAAACTGCGCGACACCTGCTGGCCCGCGATACAGTGTCGTTGAATTTGTCAGATATGGAGGTCGCAGAGCTCGTCGCGTTTTTGAATGCTTTGACAGGTGAAACGAATGCGACGTCGATGGAGCGGGTTCCAAAGCAGGTCCCAAGTGGGCTACCTGTGGATTGACCGCTTCGCGTGACCATATTGCGCAGAAATAGACAACATCGGCAGGTCCAATTCACTTGTCTTGTACAAGAGAGTTTTCCCAGTTGCGCAGAAAATTTCGCCGCTTCAATTGGTCCATAAATACCAGCAATCCAGGGCCAAATCGAATGGGTCGTAGAGATGTATTCGCTTGGAGAGCAGAGGCGTCGATAGGAGGCAGGCCCGAGGCAGCGACCAAGTCAGGCCGTTGGTTAAGCCGCGATAAATAGTCAATCATTGCATGGGCCGCTTTGGTGTTCTGTGCTGTTTTTGGAATAATTGACGTGCGCAACATGACATTCACGTAATCCTCAAGCTCAATGATCTGAAACCCTTCGGTCGTTTCCAATTCTGCTGCTGCGTAACTCCCCAGCACGTTATAGGCGAGGCCGAGTCTGCCGCTGGCGACGTCGCGGATCATGTCCCCAGAACAACAATACAGTTTCGCATCTAGACGGCCCATGACCTCCATCAGCCGCCAAAACGCCTCGCTGTTGCGGCTATCTTGGGTCGCCATCAGATAACCCAACCCAGAGGTGCGCACGTCATAAGTGCCAACGCGGCCCTGAAACCGTTCAGGGTTGGCCCGGAGCACTTCAATCAACTCATCCCGTGTGCGGGGCACGTCTGTTCCTTCAAAAAAGGCATCGGACACAACGAGGACAGCGGGCTCTTGGGTGAATGCGAAGACTTGATTGCGCCAAACTGCCCACGCGGGAAGGTTCGTTGCGCCAGTATAGGTAAGCGCGTGCCCGTCGTTTGCCAGTTTGGTCTGCAAATCCATTGCCGAGGATATCGCGAGATCAAATGGTGCATTATCCTCCTCAATGGCTTGCATCAATTCAGTGGTGCCGGCAACTGTATACTCAATCGTAAGGCCTGGTTGAATTGCCTGAAACGCATGGACGATGGGATCAAACGCCGCCAAATCTGCAGTGGAAATAATCCTAAACACGGCCCGTTCGGGCGTGGCGGGATAGACCCTTTTTTCTTCAATCTCGTATGCAGAAGTGCCACCGGCAAAAGCCAAAATTGCCAACACTAGCGGGGCAAGAAAAGACAAACGCATGCGCCAACTCCTTCGATGTTCTGACTGATTTCAATCCCGCCGCCATGGGCGCGGGCAACCTCATCGGCGATCGTAAGCCCAAGCCCGGAGCCCACAATGTCACCTACATTTGCCCCGCGTTGATAGCGTGTCATAACCCGCGACATATCCGTATCACCAAAGCCGCGCCCTTGATCCGTGAATGACAGACGGATTGTCTTGCCCAGTTCGATCCTGGCCGCGATATCACTGTCCTCAGGGGAATATTTGATCGCATTGTCGA
>Ga0181560_10005948_pt1 | contig 10797 bp, 14 predicted proteins | sample 011ome_20_FD_133751 | JGI IMG/M metagenome (GOLD analysis project Ga0181560, IMG submission 133751) | Coastal salt marsh microbial communities from the Groves Creek Marsh, Skidaway Island, Georgia - 011509CT metaG (megahit assembly) | ecosystem: Environmental > Aquatic > Marine > Intertidal...
CGACGGTTTCGGAAATCGCTCTTGCCACATTGGCCTCAAGCGCCTTCGCGCGGGCAGCTGACCGCGCCCGGGCCTTTTTTATACCCACAACCCGCATCAAGTCGGCACCCCGGTTTCACAGGTAAAATCGATCCAGCCGCCGCCCTCAGAGGGGATAATCGACCGGATATTGAACACCCGTCCTGTGTTCTTGTCCTTAATTCGCCATGCCTCAGTGACCGCATTAGATGAAGGGCCGCTACGGACCCCCAACACAACCACGTTGCGACCAGCCAATCGACCAGAAATGACATCTTCACCCCCGCGCAGATATGTAACCCGCAACGAATCCTCGAAACGCTCCTCCCACCGATCCACGTTTTTCTCTTGAAAAGCGCCACGGATCATTTGCCCTTTAGTCCTACGGCGTTTCATAGTGAAAATCGCCGGTATCGGGACGTGAGACCATCAACACCTCGGGCGATTTCATCCGGCAAGTCACGTGCACCCGATTCCGTACCGCTCTCGAAAAAGAATTTAACCAACAAGCGGGCAGCAGCCTTGATATCGGCGGGAACCAATGAAGCGTCTGGCCATCCAGCGGAAAAATGCAGTTCGACCGCGTCAGGAAGATCATCCAACTCAGGCCAGCACGCGCCAGACCGCAAGGATACTCGCCACTCTCGGCCGCTCTTGGTCAGATGGTAGTCGGTAGCACCAACAATCCCCGACTTACCGCCTGGTGACGTGAAGCGGATTTGGTCAACGGATGCGATGCGAGAAAACGGCAAGCGCAACATCTGAGTACTGAAATTAGTGCCTTTCTGAACCCATTTTTGCGATACAAGAGGGAACCCCAACCCGCCAAAACCGTCTTCATCAACGTCCAAAGAAGCGCTTGCTGAAGCGATAGCAGCAGACAGATCATCGTCAAAGTCAGGAACCAAAATGCGAAGATAGTCCTTAGCGTCCTGCAGGTCGATGAGATCCTCTGCGCCGCCCGAAACCCGTTCTAGCCACATTGCCAATAACCCGTTCAGTCAGATGTTTTGTTTTCAGGCGGCGCAGCTGCCTTGGTCTTGGATTTGCTCGCAGCGGCGGTCTTCGGCACAAGAATCCCGTTGGCAATCAAATGACCAACATCCCTTTCATCGGCCACGCGCGTGTCACCTTCGTCATACCACTTATCCCCTTGATGGGGCCGCTTAACTTCAAATTCCATTTGATCCTCCTGTAGGGCAAGCCAAAGGGGGCGAAAATTCCGCCCCCTTCATTTCTTCTGTTTTGAGCAATGCGCTAGGCGACAAATCCCAGATCGCCGTAGATGAAGGCTTCGGGGCGATAGACCGCCAGTGCCAGCCGCTCCTCAGCGAGGATGGTCACCAAATTTTTGGTGAAGTCATCGTTTTCATAGCCAGTTTCGATCGACGCATCCCAACGGTCGAAAATCTGCGCCCCCAGCTGGAACGCACCAGTCAGGAATTTATCGACAGAAATAGCCTGTGTTTCCACCACAGGAAGACGCCACAGCATCGGCTGGGCACTGCCCTGCGGATCACCGATGATGTAGTTGTCGTTGCCATCCTTGGTCAGTTCGACCCGCGCCCAGTCAGTCGGGTGCATCACATGGCCAGTTGCAGGATACTCGGCAAGCGCAGCCTGAAGCATCGCTAAACGCAGCTTGTCAATCACAGTTTCCGCCTTCGGCGCGAATGCAGGTGCGTAGGCGGTCGCATTGGTGATCAGACCAGACAGGTTTTGGCCTGTGCCATCGCCGTTCAAAAGCTGGTTTTCTTCTTGGAACGCTAGACCGTAAAGCAGGCGCTGGTCGATCATCGACCGCAACATCGACACATCTGAAAGCGCCTGACGCGACACCTTCATACTGTGCGCAATGACCTTCGGACCGGTGTTTTTCTCCGCCAACTTGATGTCAGATTTCGGCTTGGCAGCGCCTTCATCAACAGTCGCGGCATTGTTGTTGAAACCCGTCTCTTGGATGTATTCCAGAGAATTTCCGTCCATGCGACCAGGCATTAGAAGATCGCGTATCGTCATCCGGCGCTGCGGCAGACCCTGCACACCAGGAAGTCGTGTTGGTTGCGCACCAGCCCCAACAGCTCCAGCCGTGTTGGTTGTCGCGGTAGTCAGCGTTGCCTTTAGTTCGACACGCGCCTTTCCGCCACGGCTAAAGCCTTCGCCTTCGAAGGATTTAAACTCATTACTTTCGACAAAACGATCACCAACCGACTTCTGTTCATCCGCGCCAACATCGCCTGAACGATCCAGCTTTTGGGCCAGTTCATCCAAATGAGCCTTGACCACGTTCATTTCGGTCAAGGCTTCATCGGCCTTGGCTTTCAGCTCCGCAGAGATCGCTTCACCGGCCGCCGCCTTACCAAGCGCATTTTCCGCGATTTCTTTGACGGCATCGAATTTCTTATCGAATGCCGCTTTCGTTTCCGCTGCCAATTCGCTAGCGGATTTTTGTTCCTTATTAGACATAGGAACCTCCTTAGTTTTGAGTTAAGGGGTCAGCCCCCAAGCAATGCGGTGAAAAATTTCTCCGCCTCGGTTGCCGCTTCGACAGGTTCCCCCTGTCCCTTCAGGTGGACACGCGCGGCCCGCTCCGCCTGTGAATTCGACAGCCCAACTCCCTTGGCCAATTTCTCGAATTCGCGCTCAGTCAACCGGTCCCCGGCCTTGAGCCTTTCAACAATCTCTTTCGGCACATCGGTTTTGGATGCAATCGTGGCCGAAGGCAGCATCGGGAAGGTGACAATCGACACTTCCCAAAGTTCGACTTTCTGCAGGATGCGCCGACCGTTTTCATCTTTGTGGGCATTGATTGTCCGATACCCAATGGACAGACCATCAACCGCACCAGCCTCAATCAACTTCAAAGCCTCACGGCCCTTGGTCACGTCCTGAATCACCCGGCCTTTGACGTAAAGGCCCTTGTCATCCTCTCGAACGTCATCCCAGATCCCGATAGGCGCGTTTGGGTCATGCTGCCATAGCATCTTGATCTTCCGATCTTCTGCGGCCAGCCGTTCAAGGCTGGCACGATAAGCGCCCGGCGCAACAATGTCGCCGCCGCTGTCGACCACATTGAACAGGCTTGCATAACCCTCAATGACACCCGTTTTGACCGCCGCCTGCAAATCGACCGCAGCATCTTTCCGTTCAAAGTCCATTTTACTCTTCTGCCCCTTCTGTTTGCGTGATCGGGATGTTTTGCATCTGCACACGCGGAACATCGCCGCCCGGCTTACGCGGCAAGCCTTCAATGTCGCAGACATCGTTTATCGTCATCGCCCCGATCTGGGTCATCGTCTGATAGAAGGCAGCGCGGCTTGAAGAATCTCCCCGCATAAGGCCATCCATATTGATCCGCGGCGAATAACCTTTTGCGCGGTCCTCCGGCGTCAGTAGCTGTTTGCGAACCGCTTGTTCAATGCGCTTCACCCGGCGACGCAGATAGAACTTGGTGAACATCAAAACTTGCTGATCAACACTTGTCGGCCAGGCGGTGGAACTGCCAGCATGCCCGATCAAAGCAGGCGGAACCTGAAAAAATCGGCAGATCTCTTCTACGCTAAATTGCCGTGTTTCTAGCATCTGCGCATCTTCCGGCGAAATACTCAGATGAGAATATTGCATTCCACCTTCTACTATAAACGGTTTGCCCGAGTTGACCGCACCAACGTACTTTTCGACAAGACTTTCTGCCCTTTCCCGTTCTGACGGATTCAGCCATTCCTTGAATGCGATGATACCCGATGGGCGTAACCCATTCTTGAACATGCTCGCAGCAGCGCGATCCGCCGCCAAAGCAGACGAAAATGCCTGAAGTCCAAAACTCAGAGTCGACATTCCGCCCAAGGCGTTTCCGCCTGGCCCACGGATGTGCAAGACATTCCGATCGAGCTGAGTGTAGGACTTACCACCATCCGTCCAGCGATACTCCAAAGGCCCATTTGCCAAACGGCGCACGACCATTGCATCCGGTTTAATCGGATATAACGCGACAATGCGACGACCCTCTCGCACGACTGAAGCATAGGCATTGCCCCAAAGCTCAATCGACAAATTCATGAAGTCCCAGAAATCCAATGCGGTCTGATCGAAATTCGGGCTTTCATAGATCACTGAATGCAGCGGGTGGTCAGTTGCCGCCTTTGCAACACCGCCGTCTGTTGCAAGGGTCAATTCGAAAGGTAGCGATGACAGCGTTCCGCTAATCAAATTGGAACAAGCCCACACGGCTGAAAGACCAAGGCTGGCGCGCGGTGTGACAACTTCACCGGCAGCACCAGACAGAGCCATCCCACTCAGACTATCAGCGACCACGCCATCTTGCCGATGAAAGGTCACCGACGCAGACTTTCGCTGCAATCCAAACGCGGACAGTGCTTTGTCGATCATTTCCATGCTCAATTCCCTAGCGTGGCGAAGTAGCTGGCGCGCCGCTCGGCTAAATCGTCTTCTTCCTTCACCTGACACAACGGCCATATGGCATTAATGAGGGCATCAATGCCGTCAATTTTGTCTTCAGGCGCCAGTTTGGTCGGGAAAATGTAATCCCCACCCGGCACCTGTTTCAGCAACGTATTGCCTGCCATCCACGTCAGAACCGCGTTGCCGTCGTGCAGCATCCGATGATCATCAACAGCAGCGATCAGCTTATTGAACGGCTCATTCGTGTTTGCAGCCCGCTTGCGCAGCTCCACAGCCTGAATACCTGCAGCCTCCCAAGTCGCGGCCATCTGCTGCGCGAACTGCGCATCGTAAACCACCATTTCTACATCCAACGCAGGTAGATCTCCCCAGCCCCATTCGTTTCGCGGATCATGGGCAGCGCCGTGACCAGACAGATGCATGACCAACGCTTCAACCAATCGCAGATCCAGTTCCGCGCCCGGCGTTGTTGTGATCAGGCCCTTATGGACCCAACCCCAAAGATGTTCATTCCCCGGCGCATCCACGACCTTCTGCGGAAGGCAGTGCCAGCTAAATGCGGTCATCGGACCCTTGGCCGGATCGCGTTCATCCGGGAACACAACCACGACGCTTGACGGATCATGGCGTGTCGCAAGGTCGACACCGATGAAACACCGCCGTCCTGCGAAGTCTTCGATTTTCAGCGACGTATCTTCGCCCGCGCGCCAGCCTTCCATGTCGATGGCCGATGCGCCCACACTGGTCCAGACATCCAGATGCTTACGAAGGAACTCACCCATAGCCGCCGGGCTTGCCGCTGCTTTCTTCCATTCGTCCTGCATGTATTGCAGCGACTTGGCTGCATGCAGCGACGGGTTGGCCTTTTCCCAAGCAACCAGGTCGCCCGGGTCGTCACCTTCATCCACTTCGAATATTAAGCCGAAATAGCTTTCATCCTCGAATGTGCCGTCCAAAATGCGCTGCAGATATTTCCGCTGTTCATAGCAGATCCCCGCAGTGTTGTAGCCCGCCGTGGTGATCGCGATCAGCAGAGGCTGTTCGCGGGCACCCAAGGCGCTGGCCATCGAATCCCACACATCGCGCTTTTCGTGTTCATGCAATTCATCGACAATCGCACAGTGCGGATTTTTACCATCCTTCGACTTGGTCTGGCTGGCAATCGGCTGGAACACCGCCGCCGGGTCCGCCGTCTTGATCTTATGTTCCTCGACATGCAGGCCAAGCAATTCATCCAGCCCCATGCCTTCGGCCCGACCAGTCATGGCCATAACGCGGGCGGCATCAAACACGATGCGGGCCTGATGGGTCGAAGCCGCTGCCGAATAGACCTTCGCGCCAGGCTCGCCATCCGGCCCCAAAAAGTAAAGACCGACACCCGCCAAAAGCGTCGATTTTCCGTTCTTCCGCGGAACCTCGACATAGGCTGTTCGGAAGCGGCGAATTCCGGTGACCATGTGACGCCAGCCGCCAATCTGGCTGATCAGGAACGCCTGCCACCCCAGAAGAGTGATGGTTTCATTGCGCGCCGCCCAAGCCCCTTCGATATGAGGCAAGGCTTCAATGAAGGCACACATATGTTCCGACGCCTCCATGTCGAAGACATATGGGAACTGGTCAGTGCCTGCGCGCTTCAGATCAGCGCGGAACCTTTTGCAGGCTTGCTGGATCCGCTTACAGCTGGGCTGCTTGTTCGACAGAATGTCATCGACCCAATCCAGCGCCCGCAATGTGATCGGCGTTTCGACTGATGCGTCCAGCATGGTTTAGCCACGCTTCTTTTTAGCCAAGGGCCGGAACGGCGTAACAACTTTTTTGCCGTCACCATCGTCAGGCGGCAATTCATCAAGCTGATCCATGAACGATGTCTGGGCAGACATGCCATTCTTGGCCCGCGCATAGGGTGTGGCCAGCAATTCTCGTTCCAGCGTCAGCAGCTTGTTTTCATGGAAAGCCCGGCTTTGCTCTTTCCCCGAAAGGTAGTTACTGGCCGTGGCCTCGAATTCTTCAGCGGCAATTTCAGCAGACAGCCGATCATAGGCCGCGCGGTGCGCAGCGTAGCGAACCACGATGCCAAATACTGCTTCATCCAGAACCCGATCACGACGCAGAACAGCCAGCAGGCTTTCACCATGCTTGCGCTCTTCCGCTTCGAAGTGTTCGGGCCATCCACCCAAAAGGGTGACCAGCCGTTCCATGCTTGATGCCGAAGCGGTCATGAGACCCCCCCCTTAAACTTTCATGCGCAAAAATCTGATTACCCACGCCGGTCCCCTGCGCTCAGGCTGTGGACTTTTCACCCCCCCCTACCTGCGCGACGCTCAACCCGCTGCTTTTTGATGTCGTGGCAAGACTTGCACAGAGACTGCAGTTCACCGAACCAGAACAAGCCATGATCACCATTGTGCGGAACAACATGGTCCGCGATAGTGGCCAACTGCTTTGAATGTTCCGGGCACAGCGCACACAAAGGTTCAGCCGCAAGTTGCCGGGCGCGCCGCCCATCCGGGCCGCACCATGCTTTGCGCTTATACCATTTGCGATAGGGAAGGCTGGCCCGCTTTGCATCCGCTGGCCGGTCCCGGTCCCTCTTGTTTTGCGCCGCGTGGGATTCACAGTATGCCGACCCAAGATCGAGCAGCCGGGAACAGCCCGGATGTGCGCAGGGTTTCTTCGGCACTGCAAATCCTTCAATGTAACGGAAACACCAAACGAAAAACGCCCAACCAGTTATTGGTGGGCGTTCTTGTGGATGATGCACATTTCATAAGGGGCTGATGGATTAACCGTCAAGAACTATTTTACAAATAATTGATATAATTACATTATCCAGTCTGCGCCTGATTCCCTAGAAGATCGGCTTGCAACCGGTTCCGAAATGCGCGACCGACGCACTACTACGACGCACCGGACCCATCATGCGATCCAAGACCTCAGACAATCCACGATTCAGCGCCTTGACCAGATCAGCATTCACGGCCCAACCATGCGCGCGCAGAACATCGGTGATGGTGCCATCTTCCAGACAAACGATGTCGACCAACCGCCGATCCATGATGGTGACCCGCGACCCGCGATGCGATGGACGGTTGCGCCGCACCACCATTGCCGAACCACTGCCGATACGCTGGCGAAGCACGGTGATGTGCTCCCGATCACGCAACACCGCATCCATGAAGTCGCTGCCACTGCCTGCGCTACGCTGTGATAGGCTTTCCAGCGATGAACACTTCACGCCTGCGCTTTCGTGTCTCTCGACCAGATCCCGATAGAACCGGCCCATGGCCACCTGCGCCGGACTAAAGGGCGATGGCTTCTTATGACGCGCCGCCTTCGCCGCCATCACATCAAAGCTATCCGCCCGCTGCAGCGTCTTGCGCCCCAGAAAGCCCGCCGCCCTCATTTCAAAGCCGTCATCACCCTTGGGATAAAATGCCATCATATCCAGCATGCGCACCGGCCCACGCGCGGGCGCCACCGGGACTTCCTGCCCGACCGCAGACGGGACAAAGCCCATGGCCCGGACCTCCGCCACCCGCGCGTGTTCTTCAATGCCTGTCTTACGTTCGATCTGCGTGACCGCCGCCGCAATTCGGTCCCTGTTCATGCCGCTGCTCCCTCGTTTCTTGCTAAGATGATGTCCTGACAGCGCTGCCGCGTAGCCATGTAACCTTCAAGCCACTTCAGATCGCGCGGGCTGGCCATACCCAATTCTTGATCGCGCTCAATCCGCAAGCGATTGCGCCGGTTGTCGTCGGCCTGATCGCGGATTTGCTGCATGGAATAGTCATTGGGCGGCGCGCCGTATTTCTTCAGATACAGAAACAGTTCGACCACATAGCCGCCAATGCGTGCAGCTTCGCCCGCACCCGATTGAAGATAGGACCGCACCAGACGGGACTCCGATGCGGGTGGTTCTTGCAGCCGCCGCGCCCAGTTGGTGATCGACACTTCAGCAGGCCAAATGTTTTTCTTTGGACCTTCGGCATATCGTTCAACAACTTCAGCCAACGCCTTCAATCTATCTTCAAACATATAGGCCAAGCGCGCTTCCAGACTGGCTAGCATCTTGTCATGTTCCTCAACCTTTTGGCCACGCTTGCGCACCATGCCCCCGCTGACCAATGGATCAATCAGGTACTGCCTGACTCGTTCTTTGCCTTCTTTTAGCTCTGCGCCTTCCACTGTCCCAATTCCTTTCTAAGCAATTCCGACTTATCCACAGGCACCGTGCTGGCCGCTTGGGTTTCGTCTGTTTCTTTTCATTTCATTTCGTTTCATTTCTTATCAGCGATGACAGAAATGGCTGAAAATCATGGCAAATTCCGTGTTTGTTCCGTTTCGATCCGTAAAGTTCCGTAATTATTCCGTAAAATTCTGTAACAGTTACAGAACGTGACAGAATGTCATGGCCGCTCAGACCCAATCACATCCAGCGCTTCGCGGATAACAGGTTCTGTGCGGTTGCATTCAGGGCGGTGCTCAATCAGCCATGCGTCAAGACGCTCCACAAAACCCGCATTGGCCACCAAACGCTTGGCACCAATACGTTCCAACATCTGCGTCAGATCCTTCAGGCGCTTGCGTTCTCGCGCCTTGGCCTTGGCCTCTGCGTTCTTGCGCTTGGACCCCAAAGCCTTAAGAGCCATTTCGGTGACCACAGGATGCGCCCAACGGATTTCACCGTTGCTGCACCGCACCTTGCTCCAGTTATACAGCGGCGAGATTTCGCGCTTACACAGGCCGCGCCAGCGCTCGATGTCGATGTTCAGATACTTAGCCAGCAACCGGTCATCAACTGGCAGAGTGCCAACAGGCGATTGATCCTGCGACACAAAGAACAGGTTAAAGCCATAAAAACCGACCTCAGGTTCCGCCAACAAACAGAACCGGCTGTTCAGCCAGCGCCGGAAATGCATTTCAACATAGAAATGGCTTTCCAGCCTTTGGTCCGTGGCGATTGGATATTCCTCCAGATCATCGGCATCGACAAGCTGGATGGCTTTTGAAGAACTCATAACTGCCCCCTTTCTGCTGCGCGCGCTTGCCGATCTGACAACCACGCCGACTGCACATGGGTCACATGCCGCCGCGCTGCGCGGGTCAGATCGCGGATGCCCGTGTCGTGTTGTTCATATTTTCCCATGCGCCAGATCAGCGCCGACAGGGCCATGCGATGGCCCCACTTGCGTAATTCTGCCGTGCCTGAGCGCTCACAGGCGGTGCAGCAGTAAATTTGCCAGCTGCGGCGCGGCTCGAACGCGGCCCCACAGGATGGGTTAAAGCAGATCCCGCGCCGCCAAGGGTTGGACGCCGCCAATTCCTGATGCGCGAAAGACCGGAAATCTTCCGGCTCAAAATGCCGTGCCACGGCATTTGCGGTTGTAGGCAGCAGCAGGGTCATAGCGCCAAAGCCTCCTGCTGGGCGCTCACAGGCGCGATGACGGGCATTTCCAGCTGGCTGCGTTCTGCAGCTTCTGCGACACGGGCGCAGGCCACATCGAACCACTTCGGGTCTTTCTCGATCCCGATGGCCGCGCGGCCCGTGCGGGCTGCAGCCACGATGGTGGAACCAGACCCCATGAACGGGTCAATGACCAGATCACCCGGATCGGTCGAATTGCCCATCCAATGCGCCATCAGGGCCACGGGCTTTTCCGTTGCATGTGGGCGGCGCTGATCGGGCGGCACATGTGCACCCAGATACAGATGCGACACATCCTGCTGCGGACAGCGGATCAGTGCTTTCGAAGAACAATCGGTGATGCGCCGTGCGCGGCCCTTATAGAGATACAGCCCGAATTCACAGTTCGGCATATACCAGCGGTTTGGCGTGGCCGTGATCTTGTCCCAGACCAACAGGCGATGAAAGCCAAAGCCAGCGGCACCAAACGCGGCGCGGGCGGCACCCTCTTCCCGATCTGACGCCATGATGATGGCATCCGCATCATCGGCCAACGCGCCATAAATCAGCGGGGCCATATCGGTCCATTCAACCATGTCGAACAACTCGCCCGAATTGTCATAGGCATCCTTGGCGAAACAGCCGCCCATTTCGCCGGTGCTATTGCCGCCAGACGTGATGCGATAGGGCGGGTCAGAAAGGCATAGCTTGGCGCGCAGAGGCAGCGCAGGCAGCGCATCGCGCATATCGCCCAGGATCAGGCGGCACGCGCCGATGGTGATGTCGCGCTGAATACCCATCACGCCCCCCCCCGCAATGCCAGCTGATGGCGAACGCCCCCAAGGATCCAGGCACCGTCAAGCCCGGCCAAGGCGCAGGCCATGAAAAAATCGCGGGAGCCAAACCAAGACCGCGCCGCGCGCACTTCGAACGGCCGGTCAGTTCCAAGAGGC
>Ga0181560_10005951_pt1 | contig 10795 bp, 5 predicted proteins | sample 011ome_20_FD_133751 | JGI IMG/M metagenome (GOLD analysis project Ga0181560, IMG submission 133751) | Coastal salt marsh microbial communities from the Groves Creek Marsh, Skidaway Island, Georgia - 011509CT metaG (megahit assembly) | ecosystem: Environmental > Aquatic > Marine > Intertidal zone...
GCGCGCTCGCGAAGCAGGCGTTCGACGACGCCATCGCCGAGCTCGACACGCTCTCGGAGGAGTCCTACAAGGACTCCACGCTCATCATGCAGCTCCTGCGCGATAACCTCACGCTGTGGACCTCGGACATCGCCGACGAGGGCGAGCCCGGGGACGAGCAGTGAGTGACGCGAACGAAATAAACGCGCGAGCGCGCGAGAAGGAGGCGCGTGAGACGAGCGCGTGAGAAGCGCGCGAACGCGAGTTGAACGCGTCTCGTCGCAATCGTCTCGTCACAATCGTACGCAATCGTACATACGATACGCAGAAACAGTGTGATCATTCGGAATCGCTGTCGCTCCCCTTTTTCTTGTTCTTCTTCTTCGCGCTGCGCTTGGGCCCGCCCACGCCGAGGCCGGGCTTCTGCGGCTTCGCCGCCGTCCCGGGGGCCGCGCCGTCCTTCTGGGGGGAGCTCCAGTCCGTGGTGTTGCCGCCCGAGCCCCCGCCCCGCCCTGGCTGCGCCAGCCGGTTCTTGCGGAACTTCCACAGGTACGACTCGAGGTCGTTCAGTGTCAGGTACTTAGCTCGCCCCGGCGCGTCCGGCGGGTCCGCCGGCGGCGCGCCCGCCCTCGCGCCGCCCGTCCCGGCGACCCGCACGGCGTCGTGCGCGCGGTCGTTGTGGATGGGGAACTGCCGCAGGAGCGGGAGCTTGGAGGCATCGCCGCTGGTATTCACGACGCGATGTTCTTTCGAGGCGGCGCGCGCGCGATCGAGCGGCGACGCGCTCTGCTTCTCGCGCCGGCTCGCCTCCGCCGCCGCGGCGTCGAACTCGGCGATGACGTTTTGCTCAAACGGATCCAAGCCGACGCCGGTGCTCAGCAAGATCTCGACGCGGAAGCGCGCCGGGTCCGCCGCCGGGACGTCGAAGCGCTCGTACATACGGAACACGATGTGCGTCAGGTAATCCAAGTCGCCGATGTTCTCCAGCGTCTCCACGCGGCGGCTTAAAAGTGAAGGGGGCGGGGGACCAGACCCCGCGTTTTTGGTTTCGCCGTCCGAAGCGTTTTTGGTTTCGCCGCCGCGCGCCTCCGCGGCGTTCCCGACGGAGCACCGCGGCGTTCCCGACGGAGCTTTCGTCCCGGCTTCGAGGTTGCAGTACCTCAGGACGTTGAGCAGCGAGTGGATGTGGGACTCCGAGGTGAAGTACAGCCTGGTGCGGACGTGCCTGTGCGGCGAGTGCACGCCCACGTTCCCCGCGTACCGGTGGTTGAGGCGCGTCGTCGAAACCTCAATCTCCTCCTCCTCCTCAAGCGCGGCGGCGTCCTCCTCGTCGACGCCGTCGAGCGACGGCGGGTGGCGGTCGGGCTCGGCGCGCGCGCCAAAAGCCGCCGCGGCGTCCGGGGTCTGGCTCGCGTCCGAGTCCGTCGTGAGCGAAACCTCGGCGGCGTCGACGACGTGCTGGCCGAGCGTCTGGGACCACCGGCCCCAGCCGCCGCTGACGGCGGGCCTGGCGAACGCGGGGAGGCCCACGAAGGACTCCTCGCGCGTCGTGAACATGTCCTGCATGAGCTTCAGCAGGAGCGAGTGCGCGATGGTGCCGCCGATGCGCAGCTTGCTCTGCGGGTGCGTGCCGTACTCGTTGGGCACGACGCCCTCCGCGAGGCACCGCGATACGCGGTACAGCTCCTCCAGGCCCTCCAACTCGAGGTGCGAGTTGTGGATCGCGTCGTACTTGGCGCTGTCGTAGACGTCGGGAACCTTCGAGATGTCGAAGCGGCCCTTGCGCGGGTGGTAGATGTCCTGCTCCAGCTTCTTCCAGCGCGCGTGCATCAGCAGGAAGGACTCGCCCCCCGCCGGCACGGAGACGAGCTTCAGCGCGGCGAGGCCGCCCTCGGGCATAGAGCCGCGCGGCGCCAAGGCGCCGAGGGTGTCCACCCAGGTCGTGGGCGAGCCCACGCCCGGCTGTTCGCTGTGCGAGTGCTTGAAGATCTCCTCGCGCAGCTGACGCGTCACGCCGCCGATGAGGTCCACCATCACGCGAAGCAGCTTGAGCGGCTCCGGGGGCACGCCCGGCGGGCGCCGCGTGATCGACCCCTCCACCGAGGCTTTGAGTTCCTCCGTCCCTAAGCCCCGCGTCGCGTCGCCCACGTCCAGGGACGTGCGCCGGCTCATCGAGCCGGAGCCGCCGGCGACGTCGCCCGCGTCGTGAGCGCCGCTCTCGCTCGGCGTCGTCGGATCCAACGTCGGCGCGAGCGCCCGCGCGGTTTCGGCGGTTTCGGGAAGCCCGAGCGCGAGCCTCGTCTCGAGCGAGCGCTTCGCCTCGCCCCCCCGGTCCCTCTCCAGGGACACGCGGTACTCCTGCTCCTCGTCCGTGCTGGCGTTGGGGTGCTGGCGTTGGGGAATCGAGAGTCCCGCGGCGGGGGCGGGCAGAGGCGCGAAGTCGGCGTCGTCCGCGTCCACGCGCCCGACCGCCGCCATCTCGTCGATGGACGCGCGCGACGGCGATGCGGCTGTTGACGTCTCTCCGCTCGGGGGCAACTGCGAATCGCCGCGCGCATCCGGCTCACGGTCGAGCTCGGTGAGGTCGTCGGCGGATTTCATCTTGCGCGGCGACGGCGCGGAGGCGGCGGCGCGCCTTTGCGTTTTTTCGTCCACCACGCCGGACGCCATCGCGCTGAGCATCGCCTCGCGCAGCGAGGACATCGCCGAGGACGCCGCCTCGCTCAGGCTTTTGCGCGCCGTCTTCAGCGCGCGCGCGCGGTCCGCTGACATCAGCGCGTACGACCCAGAGCCACCCTTCGGTTTCTTCGGGGCCTCCCCCCCCCTGGCGCTTTCGTCGCTTTCGTCGCTTTCGCCGCCGGGATGCGGAGCCTTCTTCGGCGAGGGCACCCTGAGCGCTTTGGCGTTGGCGCTCGCGCGGCGCAGGTACCCCACCGGCCCCGACCGCTCGAAGTCGTCGTCGAACACCGCGGTGTCGCTGGTGCTGTACTCCTTGTTCGGCCCGCGCCCCTTGACGTGCCCCTCGGTCATGATGTTGTACAGCTTCTGCTTGGCGTGCAGGATGTCCTCCTCCACCTCGTGCGTCACGAAGTCCAGCAGCTTGGCGTCCTTGTTCACCAGCGACGCCAAAATGGGCGTGAGCTGGTTCTCGCTCGTCTCGAGGTCGAGCAGCCCCTTGGTGAACGCCGCGGCGGTGATCTGCACGCGCCCCTCGTCCGAGGAGTAAATCTTCAGGTCGTGCCGGTACGTGCTGTGCAGACGCAGGAGCCCGTCGGTGGTCCCCTCGTCGTAGTAGTTGCCGCCGGGGTACATGCGCATGCGGAAGTCCCGTCCCAAAAACTCAGCCTGGTTCTTCCCGAGGTGCGTCAACACACCGCCGAACTTCAAAATCAGAAGCGCCTCCGTAACGCGCTCGCTCGGCGGCTCCTTGCCCTCCTTGCCCTCCGCGCGCTCGCGCGACGCCTCCGGGACGCGTTCCCACGCCAGGGGCTTGAGCTGCGCCTTGCGGTTGATGCCACTGAAGTGCCCGCCCTCCTGCAGGATGGACACGACCTGCTTCCACTGCTCGAGCTCCTCCTCCCACTCCTCCCGCGTCTGCCGCGCGCGCCGCGGGGCCCCGCCGCGGACGGCGGGGGCGCTCGAGTCGCCGGCGGCGCCGCCGGACGGCTGCTCGAGCCCCGGCCCCTCCGCGCCGTCGCCCTCCGCCGCGAACCGGCGGCCCTCCTCGAGCGAGTCGCTGTACAGCAGGCGGCAGATGTTCAGCAGCTCCTGCAGCCGCTGCGGCGTCTTGAGCTTCGCTTGTTTCCGCGGGCGCCCGGACGTGCACCGGCTCAGCAAATCGAGCAAAGGCGCGTGCCTCACCTTCATCTTCATCTTTTGCTTCGGCGTGCGGTCGCCGTGCCGGATCACCGCCAGCACCGCGCGCAGCTCCTCCGCGGGCCCCTCCTCGCCGTACCCGGTTTTTCGCTCCGCGCCGTTCGGCCCCTTCGTGTCTCCTTTCGTGGGCGTGCTCGGGCTCTGATCCTCGTTCGCGTCTCGCGTCTCGTTGGTCTGCTCCTCCGCCTCCGCCGCCGCCTCGGCGGTGAGCCGGTGGTCGGGCGCCACCGCGCGCAAGATCATCGCGCGCAGACACAGCGACGCGTCGTCGAAGTACTTGGTCGAGTTCTTGACGAAGGACCAGCCGTTGACGTCGCACACGTACGAGCGCCCTTTCGTGCGCAGCAGGTCGAACCCGCACACCATCTGCCCGAACGCCAGGCAGACGCGGCGCGCGATCTCCTTCTCCTCCGGGGTGAGCAAAACGGGGAAGCGCTCCTCCTTGCCGTTCGCGTCGCGCTGCACGCGGCCGTCCACCACCGGCGACTTGCGCGCCTCGGCGTGCGCGTAGTTGGGGCCGACGGTGTACACCTTGACGTCCGTGCCGCCGGTGCTCATGAAGTTCTCGTAGATGAACGACGTGTCTCGCCGCACCAGAGTGTACGACTTTTTGTCCCCGTTCGAAGCCTCCTCCTCCGAGACCGCCGGCGGCGGGTAGTACTTGCTCGCCTGGTTGCCGACTTTGCGGAACAGTGCCTTGTACCCGCCGCCCACGGTGTGCGGGTAGTAGATGCAGATGTTGTGGTTCTCCGCGTCCGCGGGTTTTTCCACGAACGGCTTATCGATGCGCTCGCCATCCACCTCGACGTAGTCCTCGTACTCGGCAAAGTTTTCCGCCTCAAAGTCGACGGCGTGCGTGGGCATCGTGCCCGCCGGGGCGGGGTCGTTCCGGTTCGCCACGATGTGAGGCGGCGTCGGGATGTCGTGCGCCTTCAATATCTCGTACACGACACGGCGGTCGAGCAGATCCCACTGCCGGTTGAGGTCGTTCACCATGTATATCGGGTGGTGCAGCTTCGAGTACGACTCCGCCTTGGCGAGCGGGAACCCGTCCGAGAACCAGGAGAGCAGCGCGTCCACCTTCGGCCACCGCTCCACCGGCTGGTTCAAGATGGCGTCGTCGCCGAAGACGATGATCTCGAACTCGCCGAACTTCTCCAGGCGCGTCAAGATCTCTCGCATCGCTTTCGAGCGCGCCTTCTTGTCCATGGCGCAGACGCCCACGCGGATCTTGCGCGTGGAGATGGGCATCGTGGGTGTTCGCACGTCCTCCGCGACGCGTCGCTTCGAGGGGGATTCGATGACCCCGACGACGGAGAATCTCGCCGCCTGCGCGCCGGGAGTCGAGCCGTGTCGTGAGCGACGCGACGCACCCTGCGTCCGAACGCTCGCCGCGAGCCGCCGGACTCGCCTTGTGATGAACGGGCTCGTGAAAAGGGACAGAAAAAGATCAAAAAAAAAAAGAACCTTTTCTTGCGTCGTTTGCCGTCGCGTTCGATTTCAGAAATTCAGACTCGGCGCCGACAGGTGCGTCTTCCGAGACGTTCGGCTCTTTTTGAACGTTGCGAGTCCCTCGGTGCGTGTCACAGCGCGGCGCGCGTCTGAGTCGAGTGCGCACCGCATCTTTCGGCCGACACGCACCGCGGATACCGCACGACATGCCCCTCCCCGCGTCGAGGTCGCCGTCCCCCGGCGACGGCGCTGCCGCGCCCGGATCGGGCGCCAACTTCACGGCTCTTTTGGCCGCGCGCAAGTTCCGCGCGAACGCCATGTCCGAGGAAAAGCGCGAGGAGAGGCGCACGGCGGGCGCGAAGCTCCGCGCGGAGCTCCCTCCCGGCCCATTGCCGGACACCACGCCTCCCACGACGTCCAAGCTCCTGGCGCGCCTGATGTCCCGCGACGGCATGACCCCCGGCGATCGCGCGCGGAAACAAGCCAGGCTGCGCGAGATGCGCGATGCCTTGGCGGCGAAGGAGAATGTCAGCCCCGAGAACCGCGGCGAAGCGCCTTCGTCCCGAGACTCGCGAGTCGAGAGGCTGGAGTCGCCGACGATTTACATGTCGCAGCAGGAGGACACGGACGAGAAGCACGGAGGAGACGCGAGCCCGAGTGACATGGACCTCTCGGCGACGGAGACCGCGCCGGTGCCGGCGGTTCCGGTAGTGGTGCCCGCCGACGCCATGTCAGAAGCCGACTTCACCACCCCGGACGCGGGCCCGAGGTCGGCGCCCCGGTCGCCGCAGGGCGCGAACGAGATGGTCGAGCGCGAAGCGATCGTGGGCCCGGCGGGCCCGGCGCATCCGGAACCGGCCGAGGCCGTCTCCGCCGAGCGCCGCGCACGCGACCAGGAGCGCGCCGAGGCGGGCGCGCTCCTCGCCGCGGCGAAGGCGGCGGAGCTCGTCGCCAAGGCGCAGGCGCGCGCCGAGGCGGAGGCGGCGGCGGCGGCGCGCACGCGCGCGGAGGCGGCCGAGGCGGCGGCGGAGGCTGCGCGCGCCGAGCGCGACGCGATGGTCCGCGCCGAGGAGCTCGCGGCCGCGCGGCGCGCCGCGCAGGAGGAGGCGCGCGCGGAGGCGGCGCGCCTGGCTGAGGACGCGCGGGTCCGCGAGGAGAAGGCGGCGGCGAAGGCGGCGGCGAAGGCGGCGCGCTTGGAGCGCGAGCGGGCCGAGGCGGAGGCGGAACGGCGGGCGGAGCGCGAGGCACGCGAGGCGGCGGAGCGGGCCAGGGCTGCGGAGCAGGCGGCAGCGCGCGCCGAGCTCGCGGAACGAACGAGAAGAGAGGAGGAGGAAAAGGAAGCGCGCACGCGCGCCGAGGCGCTGGCGCGCCTCGAAGCCGCGCGGCGCGACGCGGAGGCGAGGGCGGAGGCGGAGGCGGAGGCGCGACGGGAGGCGGAAGCGGCCGAGAGGGAGGCTCGCGCGCGGCTCGAGGCCGAAGCGAAGGCGCGCGCCCGCTTCGAGGCGGAGGCGAAGGCGAGGAGCGCGAGCGAGGCGAAGGCGCGCGCGGAAGCCGAGGCGGAGGAGGGCAGGGCGCGCGCGGAGGCGGCGGAGAAGGCGAGAGCCAGGGCGGCGGAGAAGGCGAGAGCCGAGGCGGAGACGGAGGAGGCGAAGGCGCGCGCGCGCGCGGCTTTCGAAGCCGCGGAGCGCGTCCGCGCGCGTCTCTCCGCCGCCGAGCCCGTCGCGGCGACGGCGTCGTCGGCGGACGCGCCGGGGACGCCTCCCGAGTCCACGCCGACGTCCCCGGCGGCGTCGACGGCGGCGCGCTCGAGCTCGCGCGCGTCGAGTCCGGACGCGTCGGCGGCTCTGCCCGCGTCCGCGGCGAGCGCCGCGGCGCCGTTCCGCGCGTCCCCGCGGTCGCCCGCGGCGCGCGTCGACTCCCCCGGGTGGGCTCGCGAGCCCGGCGTCAGGATCCCGCCCTCCGCCTCGCCCCCCTGGTCCGTCCGCTCGGCGCGCACGGCGGAGGAGGACGACGAGCTCCCCCTGCACGCGGCGCTCGCCGCCGGCGCCGAGCACGCGCTGGTCCGGCGGCTTCTGGCCGTCGACCCCGGCGGCGCGTTTGTCAAGGACGCCGCCGGCGACTTGCCGCTGCACGTCGCGCTCCGCGCGGCGGCTGCGCCGGCGACGGTCGAGGCCCTGCTCCTCCTGTTCCCGGAGTCCTCCGCGAAGCGCGGCGGCGACGGGCTGACGCCCGCGCAGCTCGCCGCGCACTACGAGGAGGCGGCGGAGGAAGAGGCGGTGGCGGCGCTGGTGCGCGGCGCGCGCGCCGAGGTGCGGCGCAACGCCGAGAAGCTCCGCCGGAAAGCGCCGCCGCGCGCCATCGAGCGCGTCGCGCTCGAGGCGGCGGTGGGCGCGCTCGCGGCGACCGCGCGGCTGGTCGGGGGGCTCGGCCTCCGCGCGGCGAAATGTGCGCTTTTTCCCGCGCGCGCGCGACGAGATGACGAGTCGCGCGATTCGGACGCCGCGAACGAACACGGATCGTCGTCGGCAGGCAAGAGCCGCCGACGCAAGCTGTTCGAGGGCGAGGCGCGCGAAGCGTCCGCGAGGTCCGGTGGCGGGAAGAAGAGGCGGGGACGCGAGCGCCGCGCGTTGCGCCGCGCGGTGCGCCGCGCGGTGTTCGGCTTTCTCGCCAAGGGCGGCATCGCGGTCGTCGCCGCGTACGGCGGCGCGCTCGTCGCTTCGGCGGCCAAGCGGGACCTCGCGCCGCGGCTGGCGGCGTTTCGGCGCGAGCGCGGATGGCGTCCTCGAGCGAATCCGGCGCGCGAAGCGAAGCGCCCCCCTTCGGGCGCGACGCCGAACGCCGACGCAATCGCGCTCGCGCGGAAACGCGTCCACCCCGATTCCACGAGCGTACCCGCGGTACTCGCCGCGCGCGCTCCGAAACCTGAACCGAGCGTTCCCGCGGGACTCGACGCCGTCCCGGCGGCGGAAGCCGCCGATGTACCGGCGCCGGCGCCCGTCGCGTTGCTCCCCGAGGAGCTGGTGCGCATCGACACGACGTAGCGAGACCTTCGCTAAAAGTATTCATATTACGCGATACGAAAGTAACAGACGACGCACCGACGGAAACGCGCACATCACAGACGCTCACCGCTCCTTCCTCATGAGGTACATGAGTATGCCTCCCGCGACGCCCACGTTCAGGCTCTCCATCTCGCCCGGCATGGGAATGGCCACGGGGCGACACGTGCGCAGCGCGGTTTCCGACAGGCCCTGCCCTTCGCTCCCGAGCACCAAGCACACGCCCTCGCGCTCGGCGGAGACGGCGGCGTCCGCGCCGACGGCGTCCGGCGCGGTGGGCTCGGCGCAGTACCGCACCAGGCCGCGCGAGGTTGTCAGGGTCTCCAGCTCCTCCCACGAGAGCCGCGCGAGGGGGAGACGAAACACGCCCCCGCGCGCCGCGCGAAGCGCCTGCGAATTTTCGGGAAAGAGCGTGAGCCGCGAGCGTGAGCGGCGAGCGCGAACCGGAGGGACACGACACCGCGCGTTTTCCGCTGACGCACGTGGGATGTACGAGGAATGACGCGTGGGTGACTCATCTCGAGACTCGTCTCGAGACGTACCTTATCGTTGAACGGGTCGCACGTTCCCGGAAGCAGCGCGACGGCGTCCCACCCGAGCGCGAGCGCCGTGCGCGTCAACGTGCCCAGGTTCCCCGGATCCTGGATGCCGTCCAACGCGAGGACGCGAGTCGCCGTGGACGCGACACCCCCGAGGGCCTCGATGCCGTCCAGCGGGGGTGTCGCGAGCTCGGCGACGACGTCCACCCGGTCCACGGATTGCAGTCCCGCGGCTTTCTTGAGCACGTGCTCGGGCGCGCGCACGATCCGTCGCGCGCGCATTCCGCGCGGGGTCTCAGCATCCTCGCCCAGGAAAACCACCCGCGCGTCCTCGACGCCGCCGTCGGCGTATATCTCCTCCAGCATACCCGCGCCCGCGACCACCACCGAACCGCTCGCGTCCCTGTGCGCCTTGCTCTTGACGAGCTTGGCAAAGTGCTTCACCGTGGCGTTGTCAGTGCTGGTCACGCGCTCCTCGTCGCCCGGGTCTCGCGCGGGGATTCCCACGCGGCGCGCACTGCCGCCGCCGCCCCGGGCCGCTCCGCCGACGCCGACGCGCCTCGTGACGCTGGCGAACGAAGACGTGCTCGCGGTCGTGGAAGATACCGCGCGCACGGCGCCGCGCCACGCCATCACGCCGTGGGACATCGTCTCCGTGCGTCGTCGAGTCTGCCCCCGACGCGGGGGCGCAGGCGAAGAAGGTGTGGTCAATGGTTTTTATTGAAAAAAACGTGCGTCGTCACCGCCACCGCAGACCCGGTTTCTTTTCGGGCAGCGCCTCCTCCGCCTTCCCCCAGTCCTCTATGGGCCACCCGCGCGCCTCGGCGTGTTTCCTCAGGCGCGGATCCGGGTTGACCACCACCGGGTGCCCCACCTTCTCCAGCAGCAGCACGTCGGACATCGAGTCCGAGTAGAAGTAGCAGTCCTTCAAGTCGACGCCGTTCGCGTCTGCCCACTTTTTAGTCACGCGGTACTTGCCATCGCCGTACGCGATGGTGGCGACGCGACCCGTCAGGACGCCGCGCGCGTCCTCCTCCATCACCGAGGAGATGATGTTCTCGTCGTCCGTCTCCAGGCCGAAGAGCGCCGCGGCGTATCGCGCCGCGTACTGCCACGAGCTCGTGCATATGATAACCCGCTCGCCGTTCTCGCGGTGCCGCGCCATCGTCGGCCCGCACCCGGGCCGCATGCGGTGCGCGAGCGCGGCGTCGAAAACCGCCTCCACTTCCATCCGCAGCGCCCGCGCGGAGACGCCGGCGTACGCCATCGCGGCCTCGGCGCCGGCAGCCTCGGCGCCCTCGCCTCGGCCCATGGCGTAGCGCGCGAACCAGTAGATGGCGGTGAAGATCAGCTTCGGGGTGACGCGCCCAGCCTTGACCTCCTTCGCGATCCAGTGCTTGTTGCTGTTGGTGTCGATGACGGTGTGGTCCAGGTCGTAAAACGCGACAACCTTCGAGCGCACCGCCGCGTCCTCGACGACGTCCAGGTCGTCCAGGTCGTCCAGGCCGTCCGCGACGGGCGCGCGCTCAGCGCGCGCTCGGTCGACCGCCAGCAGCGCCGTGGCGGTCGCGCCGCCGGCGGCGAGCGCCGTGCGGGAAAGCGCGCGGCGGGGCGCGCGGACCGGGCGACGCGCGGCGTCGCCCGGGGCTCGCGATGAGGCACTCGACGAGGCCCGAGCGCGTGACGCGCGCCACGACGCGCGCGAGTTCCCGCCGAGGGGGGGACCCGCGTTGCCGAAGCGAGGGAAGGAAGACGCCATGACGCAGCGGACCGCGGACCGCGCGCGGGATGAACTGGCGGACAGACGCGGGAGGCGCTATCCGGTGGATAGGAGCAAAACGCAGGGTGACTTGGAAAATCCCGGCAAGTTTCCTAAAAAGCCCCGTCAGA
>Ga0181560_10005953_pt1 | contig 10793 bp, 10 predicted proteins | sample 011ome_20_FD_133751 | JGI IMG/M metagenome (GOLD analysis project Ga0181560, IMG submission 133751) | Coastal salt marsh microbial communities from the Groves Creek Marsh, Skidaway Island, Georgia - 011509CT metaG (megahit assembly) | ecosystem: Environmental > Aquatic > Marine > Intertidal...
GAGGTCGAATATGAAGGCCTGGGCGGCGGGCATGGCCCCATGGTCCACAATGTCGCCATGGCCGACAACAGTTTTGACATCGTCTCCAAGCTCGACCGCGCCGAGATCGACAACGCGGTCAACCAGACCGCCAAGGAGCTCACGCAGCGCTTCGACTTCAAGGGCACCGGCGCGAAGGTCGAGTTCAAGGGCGAGATGACGATCGAGATCGAGGCCGAGACAGAGGATCGCGTGCGCGCGGCGCTCGAGGTCCTCAAGGAGAAACTCGTCAAGCGCGGCATCAGCCTCAAGGTCCTCGGTGCCGGTGACCCTCGTTCGTCGGGCCGACTCCACAAGATCACCTGCCAGCTCAAGGAAGGCATCAACCAGGAGCAGGCCAAGAAGCTCGCGAAGCTCATCCGCGACGAAGGCCCCAAGAAGGTCAAGACCCAGGTCCAGGGCGAGGAGCTCCGGGTCTCGAGCCCGAGCCGCGATGACCTCCAGGAGGTCATCGCCCTGGTAAAGGACGCCGACCTCGACTTCCCTGTGCAGTTCGTCAACTACCGCTGACGCTCAGCCCCCTCCACGGAGTCGGCGATGGCCGCCGAGTCCGCCGTGCTGGGTGCACGCCCGAGGGTGGAGGCGATGAGCACTCCGCCGATAACGATCGCCGTGAGGCTGTAGAAGCCCAGCATCACCTCGACGGGGAACTCATCGCGCTCCCCTGCCAGCGGCCGCAGCGCCAGCAGCAACGCGGGCTGCAGCACCGCCGTGACGAGCAGGACGATGCCGGCCCACCGCGGCCTCAGGTACGCCGTGGGGATGAGCAGCACGAGCGCGACGGCACCCAGGGCAAAGGCCCACATGCCGCTCGACGCGATGAGCACTCCCGTGCCGATGGCGACGGAGAAGAGCGTGCGCAGGCTCAGCAGCACCAGCCCGACAATCCACACGGCACGGTGGACGGGCGCCTGGCGCCCCGACACGATCGCCATCGTGAGGACCACGGCAGCCAGGACAAATCCCACGGCGACATCCACGTAGACGGCCCAGTTCATCTCGGCACCTCCGCTCGGGACTGCTTCCCTGCTCACAGGATGCGCCCCGCGACGCCGGATGACCAGAGCCCAAGGTCCGGTGACCGGTCAGCGCGGGCCGAACGCCTCGAGGCGCTCGATCCCGTAACGCAGCCCCTGGGCATCGGGTGCGGCGTAGTCGTGCTGGGGCACCCAGTGGAGGGCGTCGAAGGGGCACACCTCCACGCAGATGCCGCAGTACATGCATAGGCCCCAGTCGATGGTGAAGGAGTCGAGGACCGCGACCGTGCGCGGACGCCGCGCTCCCGGCTCGCTGACCTCTTCGTTGTGGCTCTCGATGTGGATACACCAGTCCGGGCACTCCTTGACGCAGAGCATGCAGGAGGTGCACGCGGCAGCATCGAGTGCGATGGCGCCGCGCGCCTGTGCCGGGACGTCGCTCATCGCTGCTCCCGCCATTCGGGAGGTACGCCGGGCACGGTGACGCGGCGGCGGCCCGACTCCTCGGACGCTCCCGGCCATGGGGTCTCGATGCGTGCGAGGAGTGGCGTGTCCTTGCGCAGCGGCGGTGGACCGTCGATGCCGTGCAGGAGCAGGGGCCGCAGGTCATCGTGTCCGCGGATCTCGACGCCGAACATCTCGTGGATCTCGCGCTCATGCCATGCCGCGGCGGGGAGCACCGACGTGACGGAGTCGAGCACGGGTGCGTCGCGGTCCACGAGCGTGTGACCCCAGACGTCCTCGCGTCCGCCCGCCGTCGACCGACGTACCAGATGGATGACCACCTCGATCCGGCCCTCGGGCAGGCGGTCCACCGCCGTGAGCAGGTCGAGCCGGTCGTAGCCCTCGGCGACGTGACGGGCGACCTCATCGGCCCACAGCTCCCAGAGGGGCCCGGGAGGGCCGCTCATGCCGGCACCACCAGGGACACGAGGGCGTCCACGAGCGCCTCGGGGCGCGGCGGGCAGCCGGGGACGTACGACGTCACGGGGATGACCTGGTCGACGCCCTTCGTCACGGAGTAGGAGTCCCAGTAGGGGCCGCCGGAGTTGCTGCACGCGCCGAAGGACACCGCTGCTTTGGGCTCGGGCAGTGCTTCCCAGGCGGCGAGCACCTGGGGTGCCAGCGCGTCCGTCACGGTGCCGGAGACGACCAGGACGGCGGCGCTGCCCGGCTCCTCGTCCTCGGCGGGCACGAGGAGCCCCTGTCCGAGGGCGGCGGCGAACTCCACAGCGCAGCAGGCCAGGCCCAGATCACGCACGTGGATGCGGACATCGGGACGCGCCGCGACGGCGTAGACGCGCTCCTCCCGGGCCATCCCAGCAGCCTAGTTGCCCCACGGAGCCGGCTTGGCCCTGTCGCAGGGGACAGTCGTCCCGCCGGACGGCACCGGGCAACCGGCGCGGTCGGCCGCCCGGGTGGACAATGGGGGCCGGCCCCCTGGCCGCCCCGTCACAGAAGAGGTCACCGTGAGCACCCAGGCCAAGTCGGTCGTCCCCCTCGGTCACGTCGTCATCCGCTTCGCCGGCGACTCCGGCGACGGGATGCAGCTCACGGGTGACCGCTTCACCTCCGAGACCGCGGGCCTCGGCAATGACCTCTCCACGCTGCCCGACTTCCCCGCGGAGATCCGCGCCCCTGCCGGCACCCTCGCGGGCGTGTCGGCCTTCCAGCTCCACTTCGCGGACCACGACATCATGACCCCCGGAGATCGCCCCGACGTGCTCGTCGCGATGAACCCCGCGGCCCTCAAGGCCAACGTCGGCGACCTGCGCCCCGGCTGCGACCTCATCATCAACACGGACGAATTCACCAAGCGCAACCTCGAGAAGGTCGGCTACACCTCCAACCCGCTCGAGGACGGATCCCTCGACGCCTTCGCCGTGCACGACATGGCGCTGACGTCGATGACGGTCGAGGCCCTGTCCGGCTTCGACATCTCCAAGAAGGACGCCGAGCGGGCCAAGAACATGTTCGCCCTGGGCCTGCTCTGCTGGCTCTACAGCCGCCCGACCGCGGGCACGATCGACTACCTCAAGGCGAAGTTCGCCAAGAAGCCCGAGATCCTCGCGGCCAACATCGCGGCGTTCGAGGCCGGCTGGTCCTATGGCGAGACCACCGAGATGTTCTCGGTGCGCTACGAGGTCAAGCCGGCTCCCATGGAGCCTGGCGTCTACCGCAACATCACCGGCAACCCCGCGCTCGCCTACGGGCTCATCGCCGCGTCGCAGCAGTCGGGACTGCCGCTCTTCCTCGGCTCCTACCCGATCACCCCCGCATCGGACATCCTTCACGAGCTGAGCAAGCACAAGAACTTCGGCGTCGTCACCTTCCAGGCCGAGGACGAGATCGCCGGCATCGGCGCCGCGCTCGGCGCGTCGTACGCCGGCTCCCTCGGCGTGACGACCACGTCGGGCCCCGGCATCGCCCTGAAGTCCGAGACGATCGGCCTTGCCGTGTCCCTCGAGCTGCCGCTCATCATCGTCGACGTGCAGCGCGGTGGACCCTCGACGGGACTGCCCACCAAGACCGAGCAGTCCGACCTGCTCCAGGCGATGTTCGGTCGCAACGGCGAGGCGCCCGTGCCGATCGTGGCGCCGCGCTCCCCCGGGGACTGCTTCGATGCTGCGGTCGAGGCGGCGCGCATCGCCGTGACCTACCGGACGCCCGTCTTCCTGCTCTCCGACGGCTATCTCGCCAACGGTTCCGAGCCCTGGCGTGTGCCTGATGTGCACTCCCTGCCCGCGATCGATCCGGCGTTCACCACCGAGCCCAATCGCGAGGACGGGAGCTTCTGGCCCTACCTGCGCGACGAGGAGACCCTGGCTCGGCCGTGGGCGATCCCCGGCACGCCCGGTCTCGAGCACCGCATCGGCGGACTGGAGAAGGCCGACGGCAGCGGCAACATCTCCTACGACCCGGAAAACCACGACCGCATGGTGCGCCTGCGCCAGGCCAAGGTCGACGCCATCGCGCGCACGATCGCCCCGCTCGAGGTCGACGACCCGAGCGGTGACGCCCGCGTGCTCGTGCTCGGCTGGGGGTCGACGTACGGGCCCATCGGAGCTGCATGCCGCAATGTGCGGGCTCAGGGCATGTCCGTCGCCCAGGCGCACCTGCGCCACCTCAATCCCTTCCCCGCCAACACCGGCGAGGTCCTGCGCCGCTACGACCGCGTGATCATCCCCGAGATGAATCTCGGGCAGCTCGCGCTGCTCATCCGCGGGAAGTACCTCGTCGATGCCATCGGCTACAACCAGGTGCGGGGACTGCCCTTCACCTCCGAAGAGCTCAGCACCACCATCGCCGACGTGATCGGGAGCATGTGACGCCATGACCGCCATCGACCTGCCCATGCCGGGACTCGCCCTCGTCCCCCGCACGGACGAGAAGCAGACCGCCAAGGACTTCAAGACCGACCAGGAGGTGCGCTGGTGCCCCGGGTGCGGTGACTACGCGATCCTCGCCGCCGTGCAGGGCTTCCTCCCCGAGCTCGGGCTGCGCAAGGAGAACATCGTCTTCGTCTCCGGCATCGGCTGCTCCTCGCGCTTCCCTTACTACATGGACACATACGGCGTGCACTCGATCCACGGCCGTGCACCGGCGATCGCGACGGGCATCGCCATCACGCGCCCCGACCTCTCGGTCTGGGTCGTCACCGGCGACGGCGACGCGCTGTCCATCGGCGGCAATCACCTCATCCACGCGCTGCGCCGCAACGTCAACCTCAAGATCCTGCTCTTCAACAACCGGATCTACGGGCTCACCAAGGGCCAGTACTCCCCCACCTCGGAGACGGGCAAGATCACCAAGTCGACCCCGCTCGGCTCGCTCGACCAGTCCTTCAACCCGGTGTCCATCGCCCTGGGCGCCGAGGCGACTTTCGTGGCCCGAACCCTCGACTCCGATCGCAAGCACCTCACCGAGACGCTGCGCCGTGCCGCCGCGCATGAGGGCACGGCCCTGGTCGAGATCATGCAGAACTGCAACATCTTCAACGACGGTGCGTGGGAGCCGCTCAAGGACGCCGAGACCAGCGACGACTACCTCATGCGCCTGGTCGACGGCGAGCAGGTGCGCTTCGGCAAGGGTGGCGACAAGGTCGTCATCCGCGGCGACGACGGGCACCTCGCCGTCGCCGACGCGGGCTCGGTCGACGAGTCGCGGATCATCGTCTTCGACTCCCACGCCGAGGATCCGGGCATGGCCTTCGCCCTCTCGCGCCTTGCGGACGTGCACTCGCTGCAGGACACCGCGATCGGCGTCTTCCGCGACGTGCAGCGCCCCTCCTACGACCGCCTCGTGCGCGAGCAGGTCGCCGGCGTGCGCACCTCCGGCGAGGGCGACCTCGAGTCGCTCATCCGGGGCAAGGACACCTGGACAGTCTCCTGAGCACCAAGCCCCGATCCGAATTCACCACGGGCCTGTTCTTCGGCATCGCCGCCTACGGCCTGTGGGGAGCATTCCCGCTCTACTTCTCGCTCTTCGACGGCGTCAACCCCTTCGAGGTGGTCGCCTACCGAATCGTGTGGTCACTGGCCTTCTGCCTACTGCTCATGCTCTTCATCCGCGGAGGCTGGCGCGAGATGGGGCGCACCCTGCGCGACCGGCGCAGCCTCGGCCTACTCACACTGGCGTCCATCGCCATCGCGATCAACTGGACGACGTACGTCTACTCCGTCGCGACCGATCAGGTCGTCGAGGCTGCCCTGGGCTACTTCATCAATCCCCTGGTCTCCGTCGCCATGGGCGTGGTCATCCTGCGCGAGCGGCTGCGCGCCCCCCAGTGGACGGCGGTGGCTGTCGCCGGCGCGGGCGTCATCATCATCGGCTTCGCCGAGGGTGCCGCTCCCTGGATCGGCATCATCCTGGCCCTGAGCTTCGGCAGCTACGGCCTGCTCAAGAAGCTCGCCGGGGTCGGGGCCGTCACGGGCCTCACCGTCGAGACGATCGTCCTGCTCCCCGTGGCCGGGGTCGTCCTCGGCTACTTCGAGGTCCAGGGCAGTGCAGCCGTCGCAAATAGCGGTTGGGGCATGGGCGTCCTCCTCGCCCTCCTCGGGCCGGTGACCGCCATCCCGCTCATGTGGTACGCCGCCGCAGCCAATCGCCTGCCACTCGCGACCCTGGGGGTGCTGCAGTATTCGACTCCGTCCGTGATCTTCATCCTCGGCATCACCGTCTTCGGCGACTCGGTCAACACCGGCGAGTGGGTTGGCTTCTGCCTCATCTGGCTGGCCCTGGCGATCTTTTCCACCGACGCGATCCGGCGATCGCGCAAGCCGAGCCGCGTGGACGAGCTTGAGGTCGCCGAGCCGACCTAGAGGCCGGCGCGCTTGGCCTTCTCCAGGATGTCGGCGCGACCGCTCGCCCCCAGGAGCTGGCCCAGGGCGGTGATGTCGGCCTTGATCGTGGCGACACTGAAGCCCAGCTCCACCGCGATCTCGCGGTTGCCCCGGCCGTCGCGCATGAGCACGAGCACCTCACGCTGGCGGGCTGTGATCTCCAGCGGTGCCGACTCGGTGAGGTTGGAGTTGGCGGTGCCACGCAGGGCAGACGATGCCAGGACCCACATGACGGTGGCGCTGAGCAGCCCGTCGATCGTCGCGCGCAGGTGCCACGTGTGCTCGACCTGACTGGAGAAGCCCAGCACGATGAAGCCGACGGGTGCCCCGCGATGACGCAGCGGCAGGAAGGCCATCTCACCGTGGGCCGCGAGGTTGCGGAAGAAGGGCGCGGCCAACGGGTACATCTCGGAGACCTGCTCCTTGGTGAGCCACTTCTCCGTGCCCATGCGGAACGTCTCGGCACCGGGCAGGTGCATGTCCGCGCTCACGCGGCCGTAGACGGCGTTCTCACGGCGTCCCATGCCGTAGGAGGCGACGAGATCGAGCGTGTGGCCGTCGGGGCGCGCCGCGTAGACGAGGGCGAGGTCGGCGCCGAAGGCCGCGAAGAGTCCGCGACAGATGGCGAAGCCCACGGCGTCGCCATCGGGCAGGTCGCTGAGCATCCAGAGGTAGGAGATCAGCGGGGTGCCATCGAGGGCGAAGCTCTCGGGCCGCGCGATATCGCCCAGGCGCGGCTCGTCCGCCGCCTGCGGCGCCTTAGTCGTCTGTCTCGCCATGCCTCCCCCTTAGAGCCCCAGGCTATATCCGGTCTATAGCCCTGACGAGGGGGCGCATTCCGGCCCCCGGAGCGATAGACCTATCCCGTCCGCCAGTCGCGGGGGTGGCGGAACGGGCTCGACTTGGCGTCTCTCACCACTGGGGGGATGCGGTGCAGAGACGCCAAGTCGAGCTTCGACACCGTAGGGGTGAACCGGGGGACCGTGTCCCGGACATGCGCTTCTTCGCATGGGCCACCCGCTTCCTAGGCTTGGGGGCATGTCCTCCGACACGATGACCCTCGACCCCTACGCCACCCCCGAGCGCCGCGCCCTGCGGTCCCTGGTCACCGACTTCACCAGCCGCGAGATCGCCCCTCACCTCCCCGAATGGGAGCGGGCCGGGCAGCTCCCCCGCGAGCTCCACCGCAAGGCCGCGGAGGCCGGCATCCTCGGCATCGGCTTCCCCGAGGAGGTCGGGGGATCCGGCGGTGACCTCGTGGACGTCGTGGTCATGACCGAGGCCCTCCTGGAGGCCGGCGGCAGCGGCGGGATCATCTCGGGCCTCTTCAGCCACGGCATCGCGCTCCCCCACGTCGTGGACGAGGCGGACCGCAGGCGTGAGCGCGGCGACACGGCCGGGGCGGACGAACTCATCGAGCGCGTCGTCGTTCCCGTGCTCCGCGGCGAGGCCATCGCCAGCCTGGCAGTGACCGAACCCGACGGTGGATCGGACGTCGCGCACCTGCGCACCCGTGCCACCCGCGTCGACGGCGGTTGGGATATCTCCGGAGCCAAGGTCTACATCACCTCAGGAGTGCGCGCCGATGTCGTCGTTGCCGCGGTGCGCACCGGCACCACCGAGGAAGGCGCCGCCGGCATCTCCCTGGTCCTCCTCGACCCGCGCGCATCGGGCTACGGCACCCCCCGCGCCCTGGAGAAGATGGGTTGGTGGTGCAGCGACACCGCAGAGCTTTCCTTCGATGCCGTGCGCGTCCCCGACCACGATGTGCTCGGCGAGGGCATGGGCTTCGCATCCCTCGCGCGGCACTTCGTCTCCGAGCGCATCAGCATCGCCGTCACGGCGTACTCCACCGCCCAGCGTGCCCTGGACCTGACCCTGGCCTGGGCCCGCCAGCGTGAGACCTTCGGCCGCCCGCTGATCTCACGCCAGGTCGTGCGTCACACGCTCGTAGACATGGCTCGCCAGGTCGACGTCGCGCGCGTCTACACCCGAGATGTCGCCCGCCGCTATGCCGCGGGCGAGGAGGTCATCCTCCCTGCCGTCCAGGCCAAGAAAACCGCCGTCGAGGCGTGCGAGTACGTCGTGGACCGCGCCGTGCAGTTCCACGGAGGCATGGGCTACATGCGCGAGAGCGAGGTGGAGCGCCACTACCGCGACGCACGCGTGCTCGGCATCGGAGGGGGAGCCACGGAGGTCATGGACGACCTCGCCGCCCGCCTCCTGGGCTACTGACCGACCCGATCAGCCGGTGCGCGTGACGACGTAGTCGCACAGCGCGGTGAGCGCATCGCGCGCCCCGCCCTCGGGAAGCACGACGAGAGTCTCGCGGGCGCGGTCGGCCCAGGCGCGGGCCTCGGCACGGGCCGCATCAAGCGCGGGATGCTCACGCAGGCGCTTGAGCGCCTCCGCGTGGTCATGGTCATCGTCCAGGGGGCGGGTGAGGAGCTCCTGCAGGCGCGGATCGTCGTCCGTGGCCAGGGCGATGAGCCCGGTGAGGGTGGGCACGCCCTCGCGCAGGTCGGTCCCGGGGACCTTGCCGGAGGCGTCGGACTCGCTCACGATGTCGACGATGTCGTCGGCGAGCTGAAAGGCCACCCCGATCTGCTCCCCGAAGACGGTCATCGTCTCGATCACCTCGGGGGACGCCCCCGACATCATGGCGCCGAAGCGGCCCGACGTGGCGATGAGCGAGCCGGTCTTGTCCGCGAGCACGCGGAGGTGGTGCGCGACCGCGTCGCCCCCGTCGGGCCCGATGGTCTCGCGGATCTGCCCGGTGCACAGCCGCTCGAAGGTCCGGGCCTGGATGCGCACGGCGTCGGGACCGAGGTCGGCCAGAATGTCGGACGCCTTGGCGAAGAGGAAGTCGCCGGTGAGGATGGCAACGGTGTTGTCCCAGCGGGCATTCGCCGAGGCGGCGCCGCGGCGCAGGTCGGCCTCATCCATCACGTCGTCGTGATAGAGCGTCGCAAGGTGCGTGAGCTCGACGACGACCGCGGCGGGCACGACGCCCGGGGCATCGGGATCGCCGAACTCCGCGGCGAGCAGGACGAGCAGGGGTCGGAATCGCTTGCCGCCCGCGTCGACCAGGTGCCGGGACGCCTCGGTGACGAAGGGGTAGTCGCTGCGCACCGACTCCCGCAGGAAGTCCTCCACCCGCTCCATGCCCGTGCCGAGCCGGACCTCGAGGGCGGGATCGATCACCCCCAGGCCCATCAGCGACCCGGAGGGATGAGGACTCATGGCTATTCCACTATCGCAGGAATACGCCGGCGCGCTCGATGAGATCGAGGACGGGCTGAGGGAGTATGCCGAGGATCACAGTGACGGCCACCGAGATCGACAGCGCGAGGGTGGTGAATCCCGAGGGCACCGCGACGCGAGGTCCGCCGTCGACCGGGTCGCGGAAGAACATCACCACGATGATCCGGATGTAGAAGAACGCTGCGATCACGCTGGCGATGACGGCCACGATGACCAGGGCCACCGCATCGACCGCCAGGGCGGCCTCGAACACGACGAACTTGGCGATGAAGCCGCTGGTGAGCGGGATGCCGGCCAGCGCGAGCATGAAGATCGCGAAGGCCGCGCCCACCACGGGGTGGGTGCGCCCCAGACCGGACCACTGGTCGATGCGCGTCGCCTCGCCGCTGCTGTCACGCACCATGCTGATCACCGCGAACATGCCCAGCGTCGTGAAGGAGTAGGCGACGAGGTAGAAGATCGATGCGCCGAGTCCCGCTGCCGTCGCCGTAGAGACACCGATGAGGATGAAGCCCGCCTGCGCGATCGAGGAGTAGGCGATCATGCGCTTGATGTCGGTCTGCGCGATGGCCACGATCGAGCCCACCACCATGGTGAGGCCCGCGATGACCCACAGGAGCGGCTCCCAGTCCCAGCGCAGGCCGCCGAAGGCGACGTAGAGCAGGCGCAGCATCGCGCCGAATGCCGCGACCTTGACCGCTGCGGCCATGAACGCCGTCACGGGTGCGGGAGACCCCTGGTAGACGTCGGGCACCCACTGGTGGAAGGGCACCGCGCCGACCTTGAAGAGCAGGCCCACGACGAGCATGGCCAGGCCGATGACGATGAGCGCGGTCTCGCCCGGCTTCGCCGCTAGGGCGTCAGCGATCGCGGAGAACTCCACGCTGCCCGCGAAGCCGTAGACCAGGGCAGCGCCGAAGAGGAAGAAGGCCGAGGAGAAGGCGCCGAGGATGAAGTACTTGAGGGCGGCTTCCTGCGAGAGCAGGCGTCGGCGGCGTGCCATGCCCGCGAGCAGGTAGAGCGGGAGCGACATGACCTCGAGCGCCACGAACATCACAAGGAGGTTGGTCGACGTGATGAAGAGCATCATGCCGACGACGGCGAAGAGGAAGAGCGGCCACACCTCGGTCTGCAGGTAGCCGCGCTTCGTGAGCTCGCGCTCATCGACCGA
>Ga0181560_10005954_pt1 | contig 10793 bp, 5 predicted proteins | sample 011ome_20_FD_133751 | JGI IMG/M metagenome (GOLD analysis project Ga0181560, IMG submission 133751) | Coastal salt marsh microbial communities from the Groves Creek Marsh, Skidaway Island, Georgia - 011509CT metaG (megahit assembly) | ecosystem: Environmental > Aquatic > Marine > Intertidal zone...
CCGTGAGTCCGTGAGTCTTTTGAGTCTTTTGAGCGCGAACGCGACGGGCGAAAAGAAACGAGAACGACGGGCGACGCGTCGCGTTGATGTACGAAAAAAAACCGCGCTCCTCGCGCGACGAGCGCGCGGACGTCTCGGGAAAAAATTAGAGATTTGCTCCCCCAGCGCGCGGGAACCCGCGCGTCGGGAACAGAAAGGTCTCGTCACCGACGTCGTGCGTCTCGAGGCGCGCGGGCGTGTCGCGTCCAGCGAGGCGGGAACGCGAGAAAAAAGAAAAAGAAAAAACCGCGAAACCCGAACGAAAACCGCGAAACGCACCTGGTGCGACGCGAACGTGGTGATCCCCCCCGTGGTTTGCCCCGCCCTCGGGTCCCACGCGTGCACGCCCCTGTCCCCCCCCCCGCACCACAGGACGCGCGCGCCGTCCGCGCGCACCGCCAGGCTCGCCACCGCCTTCGGCGCGTCGAAGCTCTGCGTGCAGGCGCCCGACTCGGCGTCCCAGCGCTTCATCGTTTTGTCGCCCCCGCCGCTCCAAACCGCCTCCGGGCTCTCCCACCCGACGCAGGTCACGCCGCCCCGGTGGTCGCCGAGCACGAGCTCGGCGCCGATCGGCGCGAGCGGCCCGTCGTCGTCGTCCGCGTCGTCGCCGAAGTCCAGGCACGACCTCGCGGGCGCGCCGCCGGGCACGTGCGCCGCGGCGACGCCTTTCGCGGACGCCTTTCGCCGCTTGGCGGAGGCGGCGGCGGCGCCCTTTCGCGGAGGCGCGTCGACGTCGGCGGCGAAGTCGTGCTCGGCGCCGCCTTCGCGGCGCCAGACGCGCGCGGTCCCGTCGCTGGACGCGGTCGCGAAGCGGTCGCCTCCGGGCGCGGCGGCGATCTCCGCGATCGCGGCGGTGTGGCCCACGAAGACCCGGGAAGCGTTCGCGGAGGCTTTCTTCCCCGAAAACGTCGCGTCCCACATTCGCGCGACGCCGTCGTGCGCGCCGGCGACGAGCGCCAGTCGTTCGTTCGTTCCATCGCCGTCGCGCGTCGGCAACAGCGCCACCGAGGACACCGCGTTGTTCGCGGCGTTCGGCACCGCGACTGTGAGCAACCGCGTGCCGCTCGGCGACCACAGCCCCACGGTGCCGTCGTAGCACCCGGTGGCGATCGCGCCGGCGAACCCGCCGTCGACGGCGCTGACCCAGTCCTCGTGCTTTCCCACGCTCGTCTCCGCGGGGGGGCCGACCGCGGGGATGTACTCCACGTCCAGCGTCTTCTCCGCGCTGATCGCCTTGCGCAGCAGCAGCTTCCGCAGGCTCGTGCGCACGAGCTCACCGTCCACCAGGAAGTCGAACGGCTTCGGGGGGTCCAGCGCGAGCAGGTGGTTCACCACCTCGGACAGGCCGTAGCGCGTCAGCGCGCCCGGCACCGCCAGGGGGGTGGGCGCGATGCGGAACTTCTCGGGGAGGCGCGTCACGAACCGACAGGTGATCTGGACATCCTCGCCGGCGGACGCCATCGCGGCCGGGCGAAAGGCGGCTCGAGGCGCGGGGAACGAGGCGGGTGCGCTCTCGTCTGGCGCCCGCGCGAGTGGCGGGCCGAAGACGACGCGCGCAGATTTGGGCGGCGGCGAGACGTCGGCGGCGGCGAAAAAAGGCGTTCGCGTGAGGCAGACCGCCGTCTCCAGGTCTCAGACTGATTGCTCATACGGTACGTAGACTACTTGTGGTATTGCTGGAGCTACTGTAGACTTTTACGAATGGATGCCGAGTCGAGCGAAACATTTTAGCGCTCGTCGTTCGAGTCGAGCGTCAGGCGAACATCGTCCACGCGCGGTGTGCCAACCGAAGGCGCTCGGTTCGTCCCCGCGCGACCACTGCTTTCCCGCGCGGCGCCGCCTTTGTCCCGCGGCGTCGTCGCGCGCGATGCGCCGCGACGCGCGAGGCCCGTCGTCCACGAACTCGGCGTACGGCCAGTTCTACGAGCGGCCGTCGGTCCCGGCGACGGGCGCGCGCGACATGACGCGTGCGCGTTCGGGCGCCGACGCCCACCCCGACCCGCGAGCGTCCGCGGGGCGACGCGCGCACGCCGCGGCCGGGCGCGAGTCGCCCGCGCGGCCGGCTTCGCTGGACCACATCCCCGCGGTTGTGGTCAAGGCGGCGGACGCGGGGCGCCCGGTGGGCGCGTTCACCGGCGCGGTGGGCAGGACCGGCGGACGACGCGCGCGTTCGGGAACCTTCGAAACCGCGAATGCGCTCGACGCGAATGCGCTCGACGCGCGACCGCGACCGCGAACGACGCGCGACGGGGATTTCCTCGAGCCCCGCGGGTTCGCGCCGGGGTCGGGCGAGCGGCTGGAAACGTCCGTCCGCCGGACGGAAGCCGCGACGCTCGGCCGTCCGTTCGCGCGCGTGGGCGTCGCGCGCGTCGGACCCGTCGGACCATCGAGCGCGTTTGAAACGGAAACGGCGAAAACGCGAGGGCGACGCGCCGCCTTCGGAACTAGCGAAACTGTGACTCGCGCGAGGCGACCGGAGTGGAACGCCTCCTTCGCGACCGGACGAGGCTCGAAGGACGAGCCGAAGGACGCGCACCTCTCGCGCGTCGGCGAGGACGCGCGTCTCTCGGCGCGCGCCGCGGAGGAACGGAGACGCTTCAAGGACGGCCGCGCCGGCGCCGCAAAAATGCGCGACGACGCGAACGATGACTCGAAAAGAGTCTCTTTTTTAACGGCGTCTCGCGTCGACCGCGTCGGCCGACGTCTCGCGTCGCTTCGTGATGCGGTGGTTACTCGAACGGAATCGGTATCGCCGCTGGACGCGGCGGACCGCGCGCTGGGCGCCGCGCTCGAGACGATCGCGCGCGACGATTCAGTCTCGAAAACGTTCATCAGTCTCGGAAACCGAGGGACGAACTCGAGCGCGTCGGCGACGCGCGCGTCCCTGGACCGCGCCGCCGCTTCGTTAGCGTCGTCGTCGTCGTCGTCGTTCGAGAACCTCCGCGTCACGAACGGAGGGTCTGCAGGGTCTGGAGGGTCTGGAGGGTCTGGAGGGTCTGGAGCTCGCCTGGTGCGACGCGACGCGGCGCGCGCTCCTACGAGCGTTTACTCCGCCGCGCGTCTCGCCGGGACGGTGACCCTCGCCGGCGGCGTGAACGGCGTGGCGAAGGAGAACCAGGATTCCTTTTTCATCATCCCTTTTTCATCATCCGGCGAGACCAGCCGAGCCGGCGACTTCGCGGCGGGCGTTTTGGACGGCCACGGCGCGGACGGGCGCCGCGTGTCAAAGTTCGTGGCTGCGAAAATCAAAGCCAGCCTCGAGCGATACTTCGCGTCCTCGAGCGTCGCGTCCTCGAGCGCGTCCTCGAGCGCGCTCGACGCGCTCGAGGACGCGGTGGTCGCCGCGTTCGCCGAGGCGGACGCGGCGCTCCGCGCCGCGCCGAGGGGCAGCGTCGAGCACGAGGAGTCCGGGTGCACGTGCGTCGTGGTCGTCAGGCTGGGCGAGACGTTGCTCACCGCCAACGTCGGGGACAGCCGGGCCGTGCTCTGCGGCGCGCCGCCGCGCGAGTTCTTTCGGTCCCCATCAAAACGTTCGCAAAACGAGAGCGTTTCAAACGAGAACGTCACGTTTCTTGACTTGTCCTCGGACCACAAGCCGGATCGCCCCGACGAGCGCGCGCGGATCGAGCGCACGGGCGTGGGGTGCGTCGAGCGCGCGCGCGACGGTTTCTTCGGGTTCGCCGGGCCGCACCGCGTGTGGCTCAAGTCGACGCCGCGAAGCGGAGGACTCGCCGTGTCCCGGGCGTTCGGGGACACGCGGCTGGCGCGCGCGGGCGTGACCCCGACGCCGGAGATCACGGTTACCGAATTAAAAACAACGCACGGCGTGGACGCGCCTCTGTGCGTGGTCCTCGCGTCGGACGGGGTGTGGGACCACGTGTCGTCGGCGGCGGCGGCGGCGGCGGCGGCGGCGGCGTTTGGGTCCCTCGCCGGACCGAATCCGAGGATGAGCGATCCGTCCGACGCGCTCGCGCGCGAGGCCAAGGCGGCGGCGGACACGATCGCGGCGAAGGCGGTCGCGGGGTGGCGCGGCGCCGCGAACGGGGGGTACCGGGACGACATAACCGTCGCCGTCGCGCCGCTGATTCGATACACGTAGGATAGGTAGTTGGTTTGTTTTCGCGAACGACTCGTCACGTGTAATACTTTCAGTAAACCAGTAAACGTCGTCGCGTCTTCATCGCGTCCTCCTCTCGTGTCTCTCGGTGACGTACGACACATCCTCTCCTCTTGACTGGGCATCTTCCGCGTCGTTCGTCGTTTTAGCTGTTCCAGTCCGCGATCCTCTGCTCCGCCGCGCGGTCGTCCGCGGCGTTCTGCGTACGCATCTTCGCCTGCGCCTTGTGCGCCGCGCGGCCTCCCGCGGATTGCGCGAACGTCGCGTGTCTCTGTTCCGCGGCGTACCGCGCCTGCTCGCGCGCCGCCTGGGAAGCCTCCCGGTCCTCCTCCTCGCGGAGCAGGCGGGTCGCCTCGTCCTCGGGACAGCAGCACGAGAACAGTCCGCCCATCGCGCGCCTCGTTGTGGCGGGGGAGCCGCGGAAGCGCCCGCACGAACGTCGAACGAGACGCGCGAAGACTCTCTCGAACGACCCGAAAAATCACGCGAGGAGGGACACTCCGGAACCTCGGCACACCTTCGCGCACCATGTCGTGCGCGGTGTTCTCCCCTCCGTCGAGCGCGACGCGCGCTTCGCGCGTCACCGCGTCGAGGCGCGCGCCCCCGGCTGAGACTCGAGGGGCGGCCGGCGTCGCGCGCGCGTCCGCGGGCCGCGCGTCGAACGTCGCGGATGCCGACGCGGTCTCGCTCGGACGCCGTTCCGTCGCGTCCGCGGCGCTCGGAAGCCTCCTCGCCGCCTTCGCGTCCCCGGCGCTCCCCTCGCGCGCGGTGGAGAACGCCAAGCGCGCCGCGGGGGACACCGGCGAGGGCCCGTTCTGCGACTACACGCAGACGCTGCCCTGCGACGAGTACCCGACGTACTCGCGCACGGAGACCGGCCTGCTGTTCCAGGATCTGCGCTTCGGCGAGGGCGCGCGGGTGGCGCCGGGCAAGCGCGTCACCGCGGATTGGGACGCGTACACGTTCTACCTGTCGCACGTCGTGCAGGCGCGCAACCTGCCCAAGGGCGGGGACTTCGACGGCGAAAACGCCGAGCGGTTTCTGCGGTTCGTCCCCGGGGACGGCTCGGTCATCCCCGCCTTCGACGACGCCGTAGCCGGAATGCGCGTCGGCGGCATTCGGCGCTTCATCGTGCGGCCGGACGCCTCTTCCTATCCCGGAATTTTAACGAAACGCGGCGGCAGATTCGACGAGGGCGTCGGCCCCGTGCCCGCGAGTCTGTCCGGCCGCCGCGCGCTGGAGTTCGTGCTGCGGAACACCGCCAACGTCGACAAGAGCCTTCTGTTCGACGTCGAGATCCTCGCCGTGGAGGGCGACGGGAGCGTCGGCTTCCGCCGCGGGCCGGGCGCGTGGGCCGAGGGCGTCGCCGGGAAACTCAGCTGACGCGGTTTGATTTTTGAAACCGCGGCGCGAACGGTTCTCCGGCGTCGTCGTTCGTCGTCCGTGTCATAAGCGCGGCGCGTGGGCCTTCTCGAGGGACGAGCGACGAGCTAGACGAGCTAGACTACCTTCGGTGCGGTACACAAAATCGTAACGGGATATCGTAACGTAGGTACCTTCTTCGCGTCTCTCTTATGCGTAGACTCGCTACTAATATACTCGTCGGCGAAATCGAGTCGTCGAGTCGTCTCGTACTCGCCTCGACGTACTCGCCTCGACGTACTCGCGTCCGTTCTACCAGAACGGACACCAGCCTATGTACGACTGGCACAGGTTCTCGTGGCTGGTCGCGGCGACGATCAGTCGCTGGACCTGCGCGTCGATGCCGTCCGGCGCCGCGTTCTCGACGTCCTCGCCGGCGGCGGCGCCGGCGCCAGACTCGGCCCCCGGGGAAAGCCTTCCGCCGCGGCCTCCGGCGGCGCCGGCGATGGCCGAGCCGGGCGCGCCGTCCCGCCCTGTTAATTTATGGCTCATGCGCCGCATCACGCTCACCGCGCGGTCGTTCAGAACCTCGTTCGCGTCCACGTTCAGGCCCTCCACGGCGTCCAGCGCCGTGACCCGCCCGCGCTGGAGCTCGGACGCCGCCGCGTACACCGTCTCGGGCGCCACCGAGGCGGACGGCGGTCGCGGAGGGTCCGAGGCACCGACATCACCGTCCGAGGCGTTCGTCGTCGTCTCTTCATTCTGGTCGTTCGCGCCAGACGCGAACGACCGGTCATGGTCGCCGATCTCGCCGATGTGTGTAGAAGTCGGATCTTCACTCGACACGAAGTGTTTTTTTGCGTCTTCGCCCGAAACCGCCGTCTCCGGGACGGTCTCCAGCGGCGGCGGCGTCGTTCGCCCCTCCCCGTCCCCTCGGCCCCCGTTCCCGGGGCCCCCGTCCCCGCCCTCGAACGGCGAGGTCGGCGGCGTGACATGCGGCGAGGGCTCCGCGGAGTCCGGGCCGGGAGACGCGCCTTTGCTCGAGCCCTTGTCCCCCGGCCCCGGCGTCGCCGCCGGCGTGGGCGCGTTGGAGGAGGTGTGCACCGCGGACATCGTCATGACGCCCGCGCCGGTGTACTCGTTGGCGTTTTCGCCGGGCGCGGTGGTGTTTAACAGGCGCCAGTTGATGAGCGGGTCGTGCACGAACGCCTCGAGCATGGCCATCACGGAGTCCTTGTTCCCGCGAAGCACCGACATCACGCCCTCGCACGTGCTCCGGAAGTTGCCCTCGATGCCGCTCACCTCCATCGCGCGCACCAGCATGCGCGTCAAACGGAACGGCACGCGCTCGGGGAACTTCTCCCGGTGCATGGACGCCTCGAAGCAGTCGCCGAAGTCGATGTGTAAAAGTTTGCCGCTGTACCGGTCGAGCATCAGGTTTGAAGGGTGGCGGTCGCCCAGACCGAGCAAGTAACCGACCATCGACATCGTCGCCAGCGAACGCGTGTACGTCGTGCGCCGGTCCAGCCAAACCTCCGACGAACGCGACTTGAGCCACAACACGCGTGCCAGGTCGTTGCCGGGGGTGTTCTCCAGGGCGTGCTCGAAAACCTCAACCTGTGCGTTTTGTCGCGTCGACGCGTGTCACGGTCGTGTCGAGACGCGAGACGGCGTTGGAGATAAATCGCGCGCGCGCGTTTCGGTGACGGAGAGTATTCGGGTCAGTCAGTCACGCGGAGAGTCGCGTCGCGTCGACGCGCGACGGGGAGACGGAGAAGAGAAACATAAAAAAACCCGAAAAAAAACGCGTCCCTCTTCGCTCAGTCCCTTAGATGTTCAATCCGCCCTCACCGACGCCGCGGCGGTAAGCCGCGACGATTCAGTCGATGTGTTTCGTCGCATCACCGCGAAGGTCCGCGCCGCGCCGCGAGCGCGCGATCGGCGAAGCGAGAAAAAAAACGAAAGACGCAGACGCGGGAAAAAAACGAAACGCGTCGTCGTCGTTCGCGACGTACCTTATTCACCAGCGGCAGGTGGTCGTAATCGGGCGCCATCGCGAGCATGAGCCTTTGTTCCAGGTTCAGAGGCACTTTGTGCGCGTCCCTGTGCTCGCGAATAAGCGCGTGCAAGGTGTCGCAGTTGGGCACCCACCCGATGAGCCCGCTGTTCGGCGAGAGCGGCACAACCGCGTACCGCGCGATGGATAAATCGCGCCCCGACGTCGCCGGCGTGTTGGCGAGCAACGAGTTGACCAACCCGAAGAGTTGCATGACGCGCTCGTCCTGCCGCAAGTCCTCGTGGCCTTTCAGCAGGTACCCGTAGTCCTTCCCGTCCGAGCCGTGTATGTGTAACCGCCGCGGGCGCTGCTTCGAGGTGATGACGTGCATCACAGGCGCGAACCCCGCGATCGTGGCGGACCCGCCGTACCCGCCCGGCACCCCGGGCGCGTAATTTCCCGGGACGCACAGCTCCAACGCCTTCGCGCTTAACAACCTGGGCGAGACGTATTTAAGCTCCAACTTGGTTAACGTCGGGAGTTGTTTGTTGATGCGCTTGAACACGTGGTAGTACAGGTCCCAGGCTTGGTTCAGCTCTTCTTCCCGTCCGGTTTCGCGGTACTTCAAACACCACTCGTTCGCCTCCCTCAGTTCCCGCCCGTACGTCTGCGCGAAGGAGATCTCGTGAAGCGTCTCGGCGCCCAGCCGCTCGACGATGTGGTGCAACGGCGCCAACACGCGGAGCATGCCGTCCACGTTCTGCTCGCCAAAGTACAGCTGCGAAGCTTCTTCCAGCGCTTCGTGCCAGGCTTCGTGCCACAAGATCGCCACGCGAATGAGCTCCAGCGAAACCACCTGCGCCTGCTCCACGAGAAGCGCGGAGTGCCTCCGCAAATTCTCCAGCACGGTGGTCGCCGCGCCCCTCCGCGACGCGCTCTGCGACTTGCACGCCACGAGCAGCGGGTACAGCAGCGCCTGCGGGTGCTGGCGCCCGACGCGCACGAGGAGTTGGTGAATCAAGCCTCGAACAGGCGTGGAGTTGCTGTGGATGCGCGCGACGATCTGCGGGATCACCGCCAGCCACGTGTCGATGCTGACGTGCCCGAACCCCTCCACCAGCGCGGCTTCCACCTCAGGCGCCGCGCCGTGGTTGAACCACAGCGTCAACAACCGGAGAATGTCCTGCAACGTGCCGGCTTGGCCTTTGTTTTTGCGATCCGCGCCCCCGAGCGCCACCGAGCGGAAAAAGCCGGATATGGCGGGCGCGACGTGGCGCCGCGCCGCGAGCGCCGTCTTCGGGTCGCGCGCGTACTGCTCCATGGCCGCGGCGTTGAACAGAGCCCAGTGGTGCCACGCCTTGGCCCACCGCGCGCACGCGTCCGTCGCGAACCGAAACGCGGTGAGCACGTCCGTGAGCGTCGCGTCGTCCAGCGAGCCCTCCGCCAGCGCCCAACGCCACCGCCCCAGGCGCAGGAACGCCTGCGCCACAAGCTTCGCGGGAGGCGCGGCGGCGGTGCCGAGCGCGGCGGCGGCGGAGGTGGCTCTAGGGTTTAAAACGTGCATGACGGGAAAACACGAAAAGCGACGGTTAATAACGAAGGGCGATACGAACGACCCGAACGGAGGGGACGTTCTTTTTCTTTGGAGAAAAAAAAGAAGAAAAACCACGCCACTCGTCGTGTTCGCGACGGGTCGCCCGAAACGCCAAACGCGCGCGAGTCAGTGTAACTATGACATGAAAGCTCTCAGCGAACGCGCCGCGACACGAGTGTCGGGTTCGGCGGCCCCATCAATCTTAGGAGATATCATCATTCTCGCGCGGGTCTCCCGGGCGTTCGTCGTCGCGAACGACGCCGTACGTAAAAAAACAAAACAAAAAACAAAACCGCGAGCGAAAAAAAACGCGAGAGAGACGCGAGAGAGGTCCGTCCGTAGACCCGCGACCGCGTACCTGAGCTCGCCGACGAGCGATTGTAAACGCGCGAACGCGTCCCGCCTGTTCCCGAGCGCCCACTGGTGCTTGACGTACGCCAGCATCACGTCGGGCTGGCCCGATCCCGCGCCGTACCCGGGCGACCCGGGCGCGCACCGGCTCGGATCGTATTCCAGCAGTCTTAACAAAGTCCTGTGCGCCTGTCGCGCGCGCCCGGCTTTGCGGTTCAAGGAGGCGAACTTGAGCCACGTCTCGGTTTCCTCGCGCGCCGGGAGCGCCAGCGATCGCACGGCGAGCAGCGCCTGCCACACCTCGACGTTTCTCTGCGCGCCGTAGATGCGCTCGCGCCACGCGTCGCGTATCAGCGACCGGCGCGTGCGCGCGGACCGCACGTCGCCCACGTTGGCGGTTTCGGCGAAGCGCCCCAGACAACGTCGCGCGCCATCCGCGTCGTCGGCGCCCGAACGCGTTTGTGTTTCGCTCGCCGCGACGACGCGTCCCAGTTCGGCGTACTCCAACACCTCCTCCAGCTCGGTGAGCTGCTGCGCGCGCACCATCCCCCCGTACGAGCGGTCGTAGGACTCCGTGACCAGCGCGGCGAGCTCCTTGCCGAGGTGCTCGCGCGCGACGCGGACGCGCGCGCGCGCCTCCTCGGCGTCGCCCCGCCGCGTCGCGAGCACGGCTTTGAAAAACGCGACGTCCACGCGCGCGAAACCGCCCCCGGCTAAACCGGAGGTGACGGAGTCCTCCTCCGTCTCCGCGAGCGCGCCGGAGGCGAAGCCGTCCTCGGAGGTGGAACGTGCGAGACCGCGCGAGACGTACGAGCCATGGCCGTGTGCCTGGTCGCGAAGATTGTCGCTTTGATCACCGCTCAAATTCGGGATGGACGCGCAGTACGTCTCCATGCGGCGCCAATCGCCGAGGTGCCACGCCGCCTGCGTGGCGAGCGGCGCCATGCGCGCGCGCATCGCCGCATCCGCCGAGGCGCGCGCCTTCGGCGGAGACGACGGCGTTTCCGGGGACTCCGGTGACTCGGACGTCTCGAAACGCGTATCGTTCGCGCTCACAGGCGTCCCACTCGCGTCCCACTCGCGCGCGCAGAGGCGCCCGAGCGCCTCCCACTCGGCGAGCGCGGCGAGGCAGCGCATCTGCCCGAGCGACGCCTCGCGCCGCGCTTCGGCGGCGGCTTCCCCCGCGCGCGCCGCTAAACGCTTGCGCGCGACGCTCGAGTGCTGACCCGTGCTCGTGCGCGGGTCACCCGGACGCCGACTTCCGGACTCGGAAGCCTCCGAGCCTGAGCCGCCGCGTCGCCGCCCGACACTCCCGCCGCGACCGGTTTGGAAAA
>Ga0181560_10005956_pt1 | contig 10791 bp, 9 predicted proteins | sample 011ome_20_FD_133751 | JGI IMG/M metagenome (GOLD analysis project Ga0181560, IMG submission 133751) | Coastal salt marsh microbial communities from the Groves Creek Marsh, Skidaway Island, Georgia - 011509CT metaG (megahit assembly) | ecosystem: Environmental > Aquatic > Marine > Intertidal zone...
CTCTTCAACTGGGCCTTCATGATTTTGGGATGAGCCGGTCTTGATAGTAAGATTAAGAAATCTAGCAGCTTCTTGGTGATTATCTTTTTCGATAAAGGCTTTACCTAAAAAGAGAGTAACCAACATCCAATCTGGTTTTTTCTCGAAACATTCAAAAAATAGAGTAATCGCTTCATCGAATTCACCATTCTCGAAGAGACTTTGGGCTAAACTGAAGCGAAACAAATCATTGTGTGGCGAAGCAGCAAGCTTTTGCCTAAACTGTGCAATACGCACGGACATTTTGGGCGGGTCGGTTAAGCAAACTCAACACAAACCGCAGTCGAGTTATCTAAACCACCATTTTGGTTGGCGGAGTCAATTAGAGAATGAACCAAAACCTCTGGGTCAAGTTGCTCGCACATCTTCTCCATTTCCTCTAAATCAACCATATTGGTAACGCCATCTGAGCAAATCAAAAGCTTATCGCCCGAATTAATAATAATTTCTCCCACATCCACATCAAAATCGATATCTTGCCCCATGCATCTAGTCAATGTATGCGAGTAATGCTCAGGCATATCTTTGGCGGATTCTGGACCATGCTTCGAGATCAACTCCGCGGCCAATGTGTGGCACCGCGTTATCGCCTCAAGTCCACTAGATGCCTGAAAGTGAAAAATCGCGGAATCTCCGACATGGGCAAAGAAAACCCGGTCTTTTATCACCTTAATACCACAAAAAGTTGTTCCTATCCCATTTTGGCCGCCAACAATCGAGCCACAGCTTAGAACATTTTGGTGAATTTTTGAAAAAATTGCCTTGAATTGTTGGAGGTCAATAATCGCGGAGGGCTGGCTAAAGTAAGCTTCGAAATTCTGAACAGCCAACCTGCTGGCTAGTGCACCATAAGGTAGCCCACCGACACCGTCAGACACTGCAAAAAGTCCAAGATCAGGGTGACTTAAGAAAGAATCTTCGTTGGATTCCCGAACAAAACCAACATCACTGTGTCCATGAGATTTTGTTATCATGAGCCTACGGGAAGGAGGGTTGGAAGCGGTGCTTATCATTTTGCATTTTATTCTCAAAGAAAATCAAAAACATCTATATCTTCAAATATTTATTCCACTATCTTCGCAACCATCACCAAGGTCAAGCATGCTTAAGGTATCATAGGATTTCTTAGGTAATTCGCGTATAAACTCTTTTCCGTACGGTTTGCCGAGAATTCGGGAATCAAGAATAGCCAACTCACCGCAATCCACCTGAGAGCGGATCAGTCTGCCGATACCCTGCCGAAAGCGAATGACTGCACCCGGCAGGGTAATTTCACGAAAGGAATTTTTATTTTCTGCCTGTAGAGCTTCCGCTTTTGCTTCGTGCAACGGGTGGTTGGGGTTTTCAAAGGGCAGGCGCGTGAGTATGACCTGGGACAGACATTGGCCCTTTGCATCAAACCCTTTCCAGAAACTCTCCGCTCCAAGCAAGAGCACATCCCCTTCCTCAATCATCTTTTTCCTGAGCTCTGTCCGGGAATAATCCTTGCCCTGAGCATAGATCGAGCGGTTATGCTTTGCCCAAAGGGGACGGAGTTGTTCGTAACAAAAGCGCAAATCTGCAAAATTAGTAAAGAGTACAAGCGTGCCTCCCTCCAAGGAGGAAGAGAGGAGATAAATCGCTCTAAACAAGTAATTTAAATACTTCGAGCGATCTCCCTGCATCGGCTCCGGGCAGTCTTTAAATATACTGATCCGCATATTTTTTTCATAGTCAAAGGGAGACTGCACCACGCTCTCCTCGACCTCCCCTGCCCCCACCTGTTGCCTGAAGGTTTCCGCACTGCCCCGGCGGGTAAGGGTGGCACTGGTCATCACCACCGAGGTCGACCTCGAAAAAAGCTCATCGGCGAGAATGGAGGATACTGAGACTGGGGCACTCCGTAAGTAAATCAACTGGTTCGCACTTCCCCCTCTTTCCAACCAGTAAACCGAACTATTATCCTTGAGCTCAATTACTTCAGAAAGTGCACTCAGGTATCCCTGCCCCCGCTTGATTTGATCCTTCAATTCTAATTTTGAGGTTTCGTCATCCACCAAATCGGAAAGCTCGATCAAGGACCGCAGGGCCCGACTGAAAGGGGGGAACAATTCCATAGGCAAACTATTGGGCTCCCGAATGCGGAGTCGGTCTCGTTCACCGAGTATCTGGGTATGCAGGTATTGAAAAAAATCACCGGTCGCCATTTCAGCTTTTTCAATGGCATCAAAATCAGCACTTCTCCCCATTCTTTTGAGCAGGCCTTTCCCCTTCTTCCCATTGTAAAGTTTGCGAAAAAAAGTTTCCATCGCCCAGGAACTTAGAGTAATGCCGAGGTGCTCACTGGCAACATCGGGGATTTCATGGGCCTCATCAAAAATAACAAAATCATTTGAAAAAAGCACACCTCCATCTTCTTCATCAGGCACAATGCCCGCCCCAAGCAGGGAAAAAAGTAAACTATGGTTAACGATGACCAGATCGGATTGTTCCACCCGGGCACGGGCACGCCGGTAAAAACAAGTGTCCGGGTGGCAATTTTTTGGAGAACAAAGGGAGGAATCCGCATTGACCAAGTCCCAAACTGCAGAATTTGGAGAGGGGGACAATTCCTGACGAATCCCCTCTTCTGGGCCATCGCTCGCCCATTGGGCAATTCTTTGCAGTTCCTCCCGCTGCCTTCCCTCAAATAAATCTCCCTGTCCGCTCAGGGCACGGGACAACCGGTTGGTACAAAGGTAATTTGCCCGCCCCACCAGCAGGGCACATCGAAAATTCTGAAATTTCTGCAGGGGGGAAACCCGACAAAGTAAGTCCCTGACTGCAGGAATATCCTTACCCAATAACTGCTCCTGCAAACTGATGGTATTGGTCGCGATCACACAGGTCTTCCTGCTCAGCAAACTGAAAAGAACCGATGGGATCAGATAGGCCAGGCTCTTCCCCACCCCCGTACCCGCCTCAAAGACAAGATGGGACTGACTGGTCAGGGATGAGCAAATTTTTTGGGCCATCTGCTCCTGTTCGGGCCGGTGTTCAAAGTTGAGGATTTGCTGCAAATCCCCACCGGGAGAAAAGACAGAACCCACTCTTTGCTTCAGTTCCTCCGAGAAACTGTAATCCCCCAATTGGTCTTCCAAAAAGCCAATCATCGCTAAACTCCGCCCTAAGAAGCAACAACCATTTTATGGCCGTACAAATGGATTGGACATTTTTTCCTGAGCCACGGTTGTGTCGGGGCCATGCCCCACACCCAACCGCGTATCATTGGGAAGGGTGTAGATATGTTGACGGATAGATTTTTCCAGAGAGCGAAAATCTCCTCCCGGTAAATCCGTCCGACCTATACTTCCCGAAAAAATGACATCACCTACAAAGCAAACTTCCTCCGCACCAATGTAAAAAGCAACATTTCCGGGGCAGTGCCCCGGGCAGTGCATTACATCTACCCGCCGGCCCCACAAATCCAGAGTATCTCCCCCGTCGACCCAATGAGTAACCCCCACCGGTTTGAGCTCCAATCCGGGAATGGAAAAACCGGACATTACATCGGGGGATTCAAACATAATTTGGTCTGCTTGATGCCCCACAACCCTGACCTCGCTGTTGGCATATTCCCATGCCCCTGCCATGTGATCCCAGTGTCCGTGGGTCAGCCAAATTTCTGAAATCTCTAGGCAGTGAGCAGCAAGCACCGAGTCAATTTCTGCCTTACTCATCGGCGGAACATCAATCAAAACCGCTTCCGACTTTCCCTCTTCCCATAATAAGAATGCATTAGTCCCAATGGGCCCTAATTCCATTTTTTGGATCATCAATTCACTCATCTAGCCCACTCTGCGCACTTCCCTTAATACTCCAAGATAAATGAAGCAAGCAACACGGGTCCCCAGAAAATAGAATTCCCCCTCCTCCTTGCTCCTTGACTTCTCGCTTGGGGATGTTTTTATATCGCCTTTTCGCGGATTGGGGTAGTAGCTCAGTTGGTTAGAGCGCCGGCCTGTCACGCCGGAGGTCGCGGGTTCGAGTCCCGTCTATCCCGCCACTCCTTCGCCCTTCTGCTTTTCAAGCATGCTGATAACGAGGACGAAAAAACAAAGAGTCAGGTTAAACAATGGAATCTGCAAATCTTTGGGCATGGCATAGATGATCGATACCGACGGAATCCAAATAACCCAGGTCGAAACCAGAAGGAAAGCCGACTCTTCGATGATATATTTAACGGAAAGCCAAGAACGATTCTTCCTAAAGCTAAAACCGGCTCTTTTCCAGCCGTAGAAGATTGCGGTGCAGGGAGCCGACCAAAAAATACAATAGACAAATTGGTCAACCAAGACCTTGTTCAAAATGGTCTGAAAATTTGCCGAATAACCGAATAAATATCCCTGCAAGCGGTAAAAAGCATCGACCTCCATTCCCTTCACTCCCCAAAAAACCAGAAAAAATGCCAGCCAGGCCAGCTTTCTTCCGCCGGGAATTTTACCTTGAAGAAAAAGCAGGCAATAAGGAACAAGACCGCCAAAAAATGCAGTCGAGAGGCAGGAATAACCATATCCCCATTCGGCCTTCCTTACTCCTACTTCTCTCAGCACAGCGTTGAATGCTGGATACCAGTGAAAAGCCGCAATGATCAGGCCCCCCATTACCCACAAAACTATGCCGGTCAGGAGGTTCGCGAGGAGGTTTTCACGGCATCTCGCCCAACCCAGTTTAAACAAAACAATCACCGGTACCGTTAGTTGCCACTACCCTACCTGCTTCGAGACTGCCCAGCGACCTTGGAGCCTGCCTTTACAAAAGACCCTTTTTTGTGGACTAAAAGGTATCCCCTTTCTTAAGGGATTGGGCAAAAGCCACCAGCAACCGAACCACTGCTTCGAGGTCATTTAAATCAATCACCTCACTTGGGGTGTGCATATAGCGTAAAGGAATACCCACCAATCCGGTAGGAACCCCATCCCGGGCCACCTGAATCGCCCGTGCGTCCGTGCCCGTGGGACGCGGATCCGCCTCAACTTGTACCTCTATTTTTTCCTTTTCCGCACAGCTCATCAACCTTTCAAAAACTCCGGGGTGCACATTGGGTCCACGGGTAATAATTGGACCACCGCCAAGCTTAAAAGAGCCATACTTGCGGTGATCCGCATCCGGATGATCGGTGGCATGACTGACATCTACCACCAGGGCCACATCCGGGTCGACTAGATGGGCCGAGGAAATCGCCCCCCTCGTCCCAATCTCCTCCTGCGAAGTGGATACCGCGGTTACCTTGCATTGGGTTTTTTTTCCCTTGGCCAACCGAAGCAGGGCTTCGTTGACTGCATAAGCACCACTCTTGTCATCAAATGCACGGGAAACCGCCAGGGAACCGTGCAATTCCTCAAATCCATGATCGTAGACAGCGGCATCCCCAATGGTCACTCTTTCCAAGGCTTCCTTTCGGTCTTTCGCTCCAATATCAATCCACATCTGGTGAAATTCCGGCACCCTCTTACGATCTTCCGGAGTCATCAGGTGGATAGCCCGTTTTCCGGTTACTCCACGGATCACGCCCTTGCGGGTGAGGATATCTACCCTGCGCCCGGATATGATCGACTTATCATGCCCCCCAATTGCGTCGAAGTAAAGGTAGCCCTTCTCGCTTACATGCTTGATAATTAGCCCAAGTTCATCCAAGTGCCCGGCAAGCATAAGACTGGGACTGCCCGCCTTTCCTAAAACCGCGTGACAACTGCCCAGGGCATCGACCAAAAACTCATCAGCTACTTTTTCCATTCGCTGGCGCACCACCTCTCTGGCCTCCTCTTCATATCCGGATGGGGACCGTGCCTGCAATAATTCCTTGAGGAAAACCGGAGGCACTACTTTGGGGGAAACCGTGGGTTTGCTTTTCTTAGTCATCATCACCTATCAAGCCGACCTAATGCGGATTGGCAAGAATGGAGAGTGCACACGGAAGGAATTTTAGGACTCGCGAAAGTTCGGATCTTTTAGTTTAAGATCACTCCAATGACCATATATCCAGCAATTGACCTTCGGGGAGGAAAATGTGTGCGCCTTTTTCAGGGACTCGCCTCCGAAGAGACCATTTATTTTGAGGATCCCCTCGATGCCGCCCGCAAGTGGGTAGATGAGGGGGCAACGCACATGCACCTGGTCGACCTCGATGGTGCCTTTTCCGGAGGGTCGGCCAACCTGGACGCGGTCCAAAAAATCGCCCAGGAACCGCAACTCCGTGTCCAACTTGGAGGAGGTATGCGGGATGATCATTCCGTTAAGGAAGCACTCTCTCTCGGACTCAACCGGGTAATCATCGGAACCCGTGCCTGCACGGATCCGCAATGGGTTGGTGAGCTTATAAAAGAGTTTGGAGCCGATAAAATCGTGGTTGGCATCGACGCCAAAGACGGTCTCGTCGCGACCAAGGGATGGGTGGAAACCACAGAAATAGGGGCTATTGACCTCGCCCAACAGATGCAGGACCTTGGGGTTCGCTGGATTATCCACACCGATGTGGCCACCGACGGTGCAATGAATGGGCCCAACCTTAAGGCCCAGCATAAAATCGCCGAAGCGGTCCCTTCCTGCCAAATCATTGCATCGGGCGGCGTGACCTCCTCTGGCGACATTGATGCCCTACGGGAATTATCCAAATCCACTCCCAATATCGAAGGGGTCATTATTGGCCGGGCTCTCTATGAGGGCACCATCGAACTTTCCAAAATCCTTTAACTCGCTGCCTTTATCATCTGAATTGCTAATTCTTTAAATTTTCTTGCCAACCTCCTGTGCTAAACCTTTGATTCTCTTTTTCATAGCCCCAAATCACCCTCTTACCTAATTGTTATGACTAAGCTTACTTTTGATGTAGACTTTACCAAAGATCCTGAAGAAATTCTCAAGGAAATTCAGGAGCGTGCACGCGAGGAAGTCGCCAAGCGCGAATCCAAAGAAAAAGCCCATGCCTACCTCACCCACTTGCACGAAGTTGTAAATAAGGAGATTGGCACCTCCTACAAATCGCTCGGCGATCTCATTCGTGCCCTTTCCGCATACTCTAAAGGGGGTGCGGGTCGTGAAAAAGTTGCAAAAACTTCTTCCTCCGGCCGGCGGGTAACCATTTCGATGAACCAAGAGATTTATGATGAAATTAAGTCTCTGCTCGCCCAACCCAATCCCAACAAAGCCGCCATTGCCCGCCAAACGGGTGCGAGTGTCGTTCAGGTTAGAAAGGTAGCCAGTGGTGGCTTCGATGTTAAATTCGGAGGAGGAGCATCCAGCTCAGCTTCCCCCAAAGCAGCTACCCCAGCTCCAAAACCCGAAGTTACTCCTCTGCCCACCCCTGTTCCTGCACCCAAAGACGAACCAAAGCCTGAAGCGGAAGCGGAAGCGGCTACGAAACCCGCACCGTCCTTGGACCTTCCTCCCCTCGCTCCCGAGCCTCCCGCTCCTGAGCCCGTGGCAGAAGAGCCTGCACCTGAACTCGAAGCAATCGCAGAGCCTGCACCTTTGGCTCCTCCACCTGCTCCCTCTTTAGATTTACCTCCGGCACCGTCCTTGGACCTTCCTCCCCTCGCTCCCGAGCCTCCTGCTCCTGAGCCCGTGGCAGAAGAGCCCGCACCTGAACCCGAAGCAATCGAAGAGCCTGCACCTTTGGCTCCTCCACCTGCCCCCTCTTTAGATTTACCTCCGGCACCGTCCTTAGACCTACCTCCCCACGCTCCCGAGCCTCCCGCTCCTGAGCCCGTGGCAGAAGAGCCTGCTCCTGAACCGGAAGCAATCGCAGAGCCCACACCCTTGGCTCCCCCACCTGCACCCTCTTTGGACTTACCACCTGCTCCCTCGCTCGAATTACCTCCCCTCGCTCCCGAGCCTCCTGCTCCTGAGCCTGTATCAGAAGAGCTCCCTGCTCCTAGCTTTGGAGAAGACATGGCGGACGAGCCCGCCCCGCTAGCACCTCCACCCGCAGCATCCATGGATCTGCCCCCCCTTGCACCCGAGCCTCCTGCTCCTCTTTCTGTGCCAGAACCTTTGTCAGAAGAGCCACCCGCACCTCCTTCCTTCGGTGAGGAAATGGTCGATGAGCCAGCACCATTGGCTCCCCCTCCTGCACCGGAACCTACAGATGTTCCCCCTGCGCCTCCATCGGGTATTACTCAGCCTCCTATGAGTAAGCCACAAGGAGGTCCTGGAAAACCTTCACTTTCCCTCAAGCCTAAGTCTGGTCCAGGTGGTAAACCTGGCAAACCGACCCTATCTTTAAAGAAAGGCAAGAAAAAGCCCATGGGTCTAAAAATTACCCGCCCCCCGATGCGTCCTCCATCCGCCTAATCTAGGGTTTCAACCTTTGCTCTTGTAGAAGCTTTTTAATCCTATATATTACACCTTTTGCGGGGCCGTAGCTCAGTTGGAAGAGCGCCACAATGGCATTGTGGAGGTCGTCGGTTCGATCCCGATCGGCTCCACCATTATTTCATCATCATACTAGATTGTGTTATTCAATGAATGAGGTTATGGTTACAGGTTTGGGATTCATTACAAGCATCGGAAATGACCGTGCCTCTGTAACCAAGAGTTTATCCTCTCTCCAACACGGCATATCCTGTCCGGATGAACTACAGGTTCCCGAGTCCCCCGTAAAAGTGGCAGGCACCCTCAAAGGCTTCGATCTCAATTCTCCCGAACCTGAGGATTGGACCTATCCGGAAGCCTTTCGCGTCCCCCGGGCAACTCTGCGGAGCTTTTCTCCCCATGTTCTCTATGCATGGTGTGCAGTCAAGCAAGCAATTGCCGATGCCAATCTAACCGACGAAGACCTCCGGGATCCCGACGCCGGACTCTACACTGCATCAGGTGGCTCCATGCGCTCCATCCACAAACATTTCCAAAAAATGGATCAGCGCGGGGTGATGGCATGCAACCCCCTCGCTATTGTGGCATCCATTGCGGGAACGCTGAGCTTCAACCTCGTGGCTGCGTTAGGAATTCGGGGATCATCAACCGGTCTCGTTTCTGCCTGTGCATCATCTGGTCATGCCCTCGGAATGGCCCTTGATGAGATTCGTCTGGGCAGACAAAAACGCATGATCGTCCTCGGTGCCGAAGATTGCAATTACGAGAGCATCGTTCCCTTTTGCGGAATGCGAGCCCTTTCTTTGGAAACAGATCCCAGCCTTGCCTCTCGCCCCTTTGACATCAAGAGAAACGGTTTTGTCGGCACTGGAGGTGCGGTTTGTATGGTCTTGGAATCTGCGGAGGAAGCTCAACGGAGAGCTGCCAAACCGTACGCAAAATTTATTGGATGGGGTCAGGCCTCGGACGGTCACAATGTGGCCATTTCCCACCCTGAAGGGATTGGCCTGCGCGATGCCATGACCAAGGCGCTCAAGGATGCTGGCGTCGCACCCACTGATATCGATTATGTCAATGCCCATGCCCCATCCACCTCGATTGGGGATGCCTCGGAAATGAAGGCACTGAAATCCGTTTTCCCGGAACCTCAGACTGTTAAGCTGTCCAGCACCAAGGCACTCACCGGCCATGGTCTTTCCCTCTCCAGCATTATGGAAGCCTCCTTCTGTGCCCTCGCCCTTTGCGATGGCTTCCTTCCTGGCTCTGCCAATGTTACTGAGCCAGACCCCGAACTTGGCCACCTCCAACTCATTCAGCAAACTGAGGACACTCAGGCCAACCGCATCCTCAGCAACAGTAGCGGATTTGGTGGGGCCAATGTCAGTTTAATTTTCGAAAAATACTAGGCAGCCATCCGGTTTCTAAAGAATGGAAACAAAGGAAAAAGAACCATCTATTCTATCTAAATTGATTGTTTCCAGGCGCACCCATAAGCCCAAAAATTTCCAGGGTGCTCCTCCGCACCAGCAAATCGAAGCTCTTCTCGAAATTGCCCGGCACGCTCCCAACCACCACCGCACCCAACCTGCCCGGTTTTATCTGCTCGATGGCGAAAGAATTAAAAAAGTGGGTCAGTTATTTGGTGATTTTTTGCGGGGGGACGGTTCCAGTAAGGCCTTAATCGAGAAAGGAAATAGAAAAGCTATAGAGTGGGGCCAGGCACCAGGACTTTTAATTGTTACCAGCCAGACCGATCCCCACTCTGATCTGGTCAGGCTCAACCCGGAAGTCGCAGAGGAGGATTACGCCACCTGTTGCTGTATCTGCCAAAACCTGCTTTTGCTTTTTGAAGCCTCGGGAATTTCCGCAAAGTGGAGCACCGGTCCGGTCTGGAAACACCCGGACTTTGCCTCAGCAATCGGGTTAAAAAGCCCGGAAACCGAGAAGTTGGTCGCTCTTTTATTTTATGGATTTTCTACGGAAAACATAACTGCCAGACCGCTTCAGCCTCTTGCGAGCCACCTCGTCCAATATCCCCAAAGTACCAATTAGCCCACAAAGCCCGTCTTTCTAAATTGACCGCGGTCGACAAAGTTTTATGGTAGTACTTTTTTGGTGATCTGGCGAAATAGCTCAGTCGGTAGAGCAGAGGACTGAAAATCCTTGTGTCCCCAGTTCGATTCTGGGTTTCGCCACCACCAAAGAATTTCGGAAGTTCTAAGGGTTGGCTATCTTACCGATCTGAATATTTTTTCCGTGCTGGTCAAAGGTAGCCCGGCTATTGAGTATGTTTCCGCCGGACTTTACATTTTCAATAAAGTTGACCCGTCCAATCTGCTGGGCAGACGAGACATTTCCAAAATTTGGATACCTTCCGTCAATCCCTCCCTTGAGGCTGTTCAGCCTGACCTGGGCACTACC
>Ga0181560_10005957_pt1 | contig 10788 bp, 10 predicted proteins | sample 011ome_20_FD_133751 | JGI IMG/M metagenome (GOLD analysis project Ga0181560, IMG submission 133751) | Coastal salt marsh microbial communities from the Groves Creek Marsh, Skidaway Island, Georgia - 011509CT metaG (megahit assembly) | ecosystem: Environmental > Aquatic > Marine > Intertidal...
GCTAACCATGGATAAATTCGTCAAGATACTCGACGAGCCCATGATTCGTGATGAGCTGGAAAAACATAGAGTGCGCTACATGATTTGGGTAGAGGGCGCCACTGAGACGGTAAATCAAATTGGCAGCATGAGCTGCGCGATTGGCCCTGGCGGTGGCGGATGTTTTGGCTTTGGCAGCTGGGAAAACCAAAGTGAATACGAAGCCAGTATCTGGGATTTTGAAAATACACGCGAAGCCGGGCGTATAAGCACAGATGCTCAGGGGACTTCCTACATGACGGCCATAGTTATCCCCATCCCCATGATAGCGAGAGTTCAAAGTAACGCCTGCGATGGAATGGGCTCGCAGTTGACCGCGTTTTTTTCACCAGAGGCTTAACATGCTGGGCTTAAATCGTTTTCTATTAGCTTGTTTGCTTCTGTTCATGGCCCCATGCCTTTTGGCCGAGGACAAAGAAGTGAAAATGGGTCGGGAAGCCCATGAAGAGCTATTGAAAACAACGCATTTTTACGATGATCCAGAGCTGCTTGAGTATGTCAATTCGGTGGGTCAAAAGTTGGCAGCAAACAGTGACTGGCCAGACATTGAATATCATTTTTTTATCGTAGACAGCCCAGACATCAATGCATTTGCGTTACCTGGTGGATATATCTACATTAACCGTGGCTTGATGAGCTATATGACATCAGAAGCACAATTAGCATCCGTTCTGGCGCACGAAATCGCGCACGTTACCCGACACCATGCTGTCCGCAGGCGAAGTCAACAGAGGCTGGGTACAGCGGCCGCTTTCGTTGCTTCTGTAATCACCTGGAATTCAAACGTTGGGGAAGCCATCAAGTTGGAAAATGCCGCTTTGGTAAGTGGTTATGGCCGCGAAATGGAACTTGAGGCCGATGAGTACGGTGCGCTTTATATGTATCGCTCAGGCTATGACCCCAACGCCGTTATTGAAATGCTGTCGATTCTGAAGGATCACGAGCGACTTACTGCCCTCAAAGGTCGCGATGCTGGTCGCTCCACTGCCACCTACCACGGTGTATTTTCAACTCACCCTAGAAGCGACACACGTCTTCAGGAGGTTGTTGCTCAGGCTGGTCAGCTCCCCCCCGGAGAAGCCTTTCAGGGCCGTGAAATATACCGGGAAAAAACCAAAAATATGGTCTACGGAGAAAACATTACCCAGATTTCACCACCTGGCCACCAGCGATATGCAAGCAAGGGTCTGGGTGTAACTTTCGAATACCCATCGGGTTGGCAGCGTTCTACCGAAGGGCAATCCATTATCCTGAAATCACCTGACGATATTCAGCTGGAAATCAGTGTGGCCAAGCCACAACCAGATGTGACTGATCCGGAAATTCTTCTTAAACAAAGATTTCAGGTAGAAGAGCTAAAAGACGCAGAGGCTGTCTTTGAGGGAAAAGAGCGAGCGGATGAAGCCAGCAAGGCATTGATTGTCACCGACAGCGGCGACAAGCGTGTTGCGGTGATTAAATCCGGTTCCTATGAATACTATTTCAATACATTGCAGCCGGTACCGCTAGACGAAACCCAGGATCAAACCATAGCCAGAATCATTGAAAGTTTTCGACGCGCTGAAGCGCGGGACTTTCCTCCAGACAAGGTTTACACGATTTACTATCATCGTTTGCAGCCTGGCGAAACATTCACGGATTTAGCAGCAAACAATATCCTGGGAAGATATACCGAGGAAGAACTAAGACTACTCAATGGATATTACCCTTCGGGCGAGCCCCAGCCCGGCACCTGGATAAAAATGGTTCAGTAGGAATCCTTTGCCCTTACTGTCGAATTTGACGTGAGGGCATTTCCAGAACCTCTGCAGAGGTCGCACGTACGGGGTTGATATCAATTCCTCCCCTTCGGGTAAACCTTGCGGCAACGGAGAGTGCCTCCGGCTCAAGATGCGCTTTAAGGTCGCAAAATATCGCTTCTACACAGTTTTCATGAAAACCCTGATGTTCCGCGTAGGAAAGTAAATATTGGGCCAGAGACGCCCCTTTTACGCCCACACCATCCATACGAATATAAATAGAGGCCCAATCAGGTTGGCCTGTGACAGGACACAAACTACGAAAACGCTGGAACTCGTAACGATTGACTTCTTCTGGCGAATCTACTGCCGATATTAGGCTTGCGTCTGGCGATGCCTGCGGCTCAATCGAATACGAATCCAGTTTGCTGTATCGGTTGTCATTGCCCTTAACCGGAAAAGGCATACTAAGTTTCAACACTTGAAACGCAACTTCACCACCCAATATTTTTTCAAGGTCAGCCTTAACCAGTTTGACCAGATCTTTCTCCGAAGCGAACTTCTTGTAAAACAAACTATTGCAGTAAAGTTTTAACGACTTTGATTCAACAATATTAGGTGTTGTTGAAATTATTTGTAAACGTCCAATACCCACCTGGGGAGATCCCTGTTCATCCAGCCATGCCAATTCGTAAAGGTTCCATTCGTCGTATCCCACGAAACAATCATGGGTATAGCCCGACAGATTGGACCGCGCGACTTCCCGCGCCACTGGAAACAACAATTCCGGAGCGTAGTGTTTCGGATAATCCGAGTTATGTCCAAGTGGCGCAGAAGATAAATCGGCCATAGTTATGCGCGCAGGTTTTTGCCTTTGGCGAGCAGATACATGGCAATAGAACCCAGCACAGCGGTAAAGCCAAAAATCATCAACAGAGCAAAACCGACCGAAACGTCGGATATGCCTAGAAAGCCATGGCGAAACGCATTGACCATATAGAGAACAGGGTTGATTTTAGATACCCCTTGCCAAAATTCAGGCAGCATACTGATGGAATAGAAGATGCCTCCCAGGTAAGTCAGCGGCGTCAAAATAAAAGTCGGAATAAAGTTCACATCATCAAAGTTTTTAGCAAATACCCCGTTCACCAAGCCTGCCAGGGCAAACATTAATGATGTCATCAGTACTGTCAAAATGAGCAGAGGCAAATTGTGTATCTGAATTTCGGTAAAAAACAGCGATACCAGTGTCACTATAATACCTACGGCCAGCCCCCGAGCCATACCACCTACCACGTAGCCAGCAAGGATGACGTAATTTGGTGTGGGAGATACCAGCAATTCCTCGATGCATCGGGAAAATTTATTGCCAAAAAAGGAGGACACGACATTACTGTAGGAATTGGTAATAACCGACATCATGATTAAACCAGGAGCAACAAATTGCGCGTAATCAAAGCCTTCCATTCGGCCGATACGTCGACCAATTAATTCACCAAAAATCACAAAATATAAAACCATCGTGATCGCAGGAGGCAACAAGGTTTGTATCCAGATACGCATAAAGCGTCGGACTTCCTTCGTCACAATCGTTGCAAAGGCATTCCACTGTTCAGAGGGACTCATTTGTCACCTCCGGGGTTGTCTGTCAGGTTTTTGCGAGTCATCGCGACAAACATCTCTTCCAGTCGGTTTGATTTATTGCGCATACTGGTGATGTTTATACCCTGTTCGTTGAGCATTCCGAAAATATCATTGAGAGGTTTTCCTTTTTCCACATCCACCTCAAAACTGTGTCCGTCAATCATGCGGGTCTGGTAACCAGTCAACGTGGGGGCCTCAGTGATGCTACCTTCTACATCCATAATGAACGTCTCTTCATTGAGTTCGCGAAGTAGTGCCTTAACACTGGAGTTACGAATGATACAGCCCTTATCAATGATGGCGACATTTCGACAAAGGGATTCGGCCTCCTCCAAGTAGTGGGTGGTGAGGATAATCGTGGTTCCTTCGCGATTAATCTTGCGCAAAAACTCCCACATAGAACGGCGTAACTCGATATCCACACCCGCCGTGGGTTCGTCCAGGATGAGAATGCGAGGCTCATGAACAAGAGCTCTGGCGATCATCAGACGACGCTTCATCCCGCCGGATAATGAGCGAGAAACGTTGCTTCGCTTGTCCCAGAGCCCTAATAATTTCAGGTATTTTTCAGCGCGCTCTTTGGCCAAATCCAATGGCAATCCATAGTAGCCACCCTGGGTTACACAGATATCAAAGACCTTTTCCCACATGTTGAAGTTAAATTCCTGGGGAACGACCCCAAGATATTTTTTTGCCAGGGGAAAATTCTTTTCTATATTGGCATCCACGATGATCACCTCTCCCTGGGTTTTCTGAACCAGCGAAGAAAGAATACTAATCGTGGTGGATTTGCCTGCACCGTTTGGCCCTAGCAGAGCGAAGAAGTCACCTTCTTCCACTTCCAGATCAATTCCCTTGAGTGCCTGAAAGCCATTTTGATAGGTTTTGTGCAGATTTTTAATAGATAACGCGACTGACATATGTTCTCTAAGTTTTTAAGGGGGGAGAATTCTACTAGGAAAAAGCCCCAATGAGCGGGCTCATTATCTAGTTCGGCGTGAATAGTTCTATGACGTCAACAAGGAGTCAATGAATGAATTGGCAACTTCCCTACTCGCAGACTATGGTATCGCCAGGATGTCGCATGGTTTTACCAGCGGTCCACATTCCCTGACAGGCTTCATCTCCTCACTCTTCTCAAAAAATTCTTGCTGGTCACAGGTTACCACCAGCGCAACAATATTTCTGGACTCACAGACTGATTTTACTTCAGCAGGGCTTACCAACCCAATTTTTCCAAATCCTGACTGCTTTTGCCAAGAGTCAGTGGAGATAAATCCCACTACCTTATATTTACTCGACAATTGCACCAACTGAAGAAATTGGTAACTGCCAAACTCCGCCCCCAAGACCAATAATGGCAATTTGGGCATTTCAGCGGTGCGTGAAAACCATTTAAAAATCATACTGGTAATGGTAATTCAGTCGCATTAAAAATCGTATCCAAAAAACGCCTTCCGGGACCTTGATAGCCTATGGCGATCGACAGATTGGTGTTTTCACTATGTGAAAATGGTTATCCTGTTACTGCCATTAGTGCACAGGCCGATAAATTTGTAATAGATCCAATCAAGCCGTGTCTACGAATAAGAGCAGGACAGAAAAGACTGCCAAGGAATAAGGAATAAGCAATAGAGTATGAATATCCCCATAAATACGCCTAAAGAATCGGGCGACTACAACCTCCTAATCACCAAATCTGTCCTTCTCACTGGCGATGACCCGGATGCCAAACGGGCTGAAATCAAAAAATACTTCAATGATACCTACACTCTCTACGAACGCTTGTTTGATTGTCTAGCAAGTGACGAATCCTTTTATACCAAGGCGATACCCCTTCGACACCCGCTAATTTTTTATTATGGGCACACGGCCGTTTTCTTTGTCAACAAGCTGCATGTCGCCAAACTAATACCAGAAAGACTGGATTCAGAATTGGAATCGATGGTGGCAATTGGGGTCGACGAGATGTCCTGGGACGACCTGAATGATGCAAATTACAATTGGCCCACTCCCGGCGAGGTTCAAAGCTATCGCAACAAGGTCAGGGAATTGGTTAACGATTTTATTGATAACGCACCTCTCTCTCTGCCTATCAAATGGGAAGACCCTATGTGGATTATCCTCATGGGGATTGAGCATGAGCGTATTCATTTGGAGACGAGCTCAGTTCTAATACGACAGTTACCACTAGGCTTGGTGAAAAATCACCCTCTTTTTAGCACCTGCGCAATTCAGGATACTGAGTCGCCAGTGAACAAGCTTGTACCTGTGCCGGGGAAAACCGTTCGGATTGGTAAAGATCACGACGCCGATTTATATGGCTGGGACAATGAATATGGCGAGCGGGTTGTCGACGTTCAAGGCTTCAAAGCAAGCAAATATCTGGTTTCAAACAAAGAGTATCTCGAGTTTGTTGAAGCTGAGGGCTACCACACTGAAAAATATTGGACAGATGAAGGCTGGGAATGGCGCCAATACACCCAGGCTGAATTGCCTGAGTTTTGGTTTAAACAGGGTGATACCTATGGTTACCGCACGCTGACAGACGCCATTAAAATGCCCTGGAGCTGGCCAGTTGACATAAATTATCTGGAGGCCAAGGCATTTTGTAACTGGAAGTCAGAACAAACTGGTAAACAAATCCGACTACCAACGGAAGAGGAATGGTATGCCATGCGCAATGAGCTCGATACTGACCAGCCTTATTGGGAGAAAGCGCCTGGAAATATTAATCTCGAGCACGGCGCGTCAGCCTGCCCAGTCAATCTGTTCAAAACGGTGCTTGGCAATGGCTCTGAGCTTTATGACCTGATAGGCAATGTATGGCAGTGGACTGAGACGCCCATCGACGCCCTACCCGGTTTTGAGGTTCACCCGGCCTACGATGATTTCTCCACGCCGACTTTTGATGGCAATCACAACCTGATTAAGGGTGGCTGTTATTTTTCAACAGGCAACTACGCCATCAGGGATTCACGTTATGCTTTCCGCAGGCATTTCTTTCAACACGCCGGATTTCGTTATATTGAATCCGACCAGGAGGTAAAAATTTCTGCTAATCCCTATGAAACAGACGAGCTGGTTTCCCAGTACCTTGAATTTCACTATGGTGAGGAGTATTTCGGGGTTGAGAACTACGCGAAACACTGCGGAAAAATCTGTGTTGAACTGGCCAAAAAAGAGCAGTTATCTGGAAAGGCACTTGATTTGGGTTGTGCTGTTGGACGCTCCAGTTTTGAATTGGCAACGCACTTTGAACGAGTAGATGGCCTGGATTTTTCTGCACGTTTCATCAACTCGGCAGTAGAACTCCAACAAACAGGATTGAAGCGCTTCACCGCCCCTATCGAGGGAGATATAGTCGAATTTAAGGAAACAACTTTGACGGATTTGGGCTATGAAAATATCGCAGATCGCTGCGACTTCGTTCAAGGTGACGCCTGCAACCTGCAAGACAAATTTACCGGATATAGCCTGATTTTCTGTGGCAACCTGATTGACCGTCTGTATTCCCCTCGACAATTTCTGCAAAGTATCCAGAAACGAATACTACCCGGCGGTTTGCTTGTATTAACCTCACCTTATACATGGCTTGAGGAATACACAGAGCGCAATGAATGGCTCGGCGGTTACAAAGATCATGTGGGCGAAAACTTTACAACGCTGGACGGATTAACTCAGGCGCTTGAGGCATCATTTGAGCTAGTGGAGGAACCACGGGATATACCATTTGTGATTCGTGAAACTGCTCGTAAATATCAACATTCGGTTGCCCAAATGACTGTCTGGCGAAAGAAATAACTCTGTGGAACTGTTTCCGGAAAACCGCCTGGCGGCCTATAAAAAACATTACCAATCACAGGCAAGGTACTTTCTTAGTACCGCCACGCCGGAAGCCATGCCGCTCCATGAGTTATTAGCCTTGGCATCCAACGAGGAGATAGATGTATGGGAATCCTTGCAACTGGGCTATACCAACAGCCAGGGTGAGGAGTATCTGCGTGACGCCATTGCGGCCCAATACCCGGGGCTCAATAGTGACCAGATTGTTTGTTTTGCGGGGGCCCAGGAGGCCATATTTTCCTGTTTCCAAGCGTTAGTAGGTTCAGCAGATCATGTTTCCGCCATTACCCCAATGTTTGAACCCTTGGTGCTGACAGCACAGGGGCTAGGGGCATGGATTAATTTCTGCGCCATGGACTACAGTCCAGAGGGATGGACTTTAGATCTTGATAAGTGGCTGGAAAATATCAATGCGGATACCCGCCTTGCGGTCATAAATTTTCCGCATAACCCCACTGGACATTTATTGAGTAAAAACGAGCTGCAAGCTGTAATCAATAAAGCCAGGGAAACGGATACCTGGCTGTTTTCTGATGAAGTTTATCGCGGTTTGGAATTTAATCCCGAACAAAGGTTAAACCCCGTTGCCAGTGAGTACGAAAAAGGCATTAGTCTGGGCGTCGCTTCGAAGTGCTTTGGACTGGGTGGCGTAAGGGTTGGCTGGATAGCCACACAGGATCAGGCCTTAATTAACAAACTCCAGGAAATAAAGGAGTTCTTGTCTATCTGCAATGGCGTCACTGACGAATATCTGGCTACGCTGGCTATACGTAATGCCGACAAGCTATACAAACGAGTCGTTAACATTATTCGAGCAAATATAGTGCATATAGAAAAACAGGGTGACGACCTGGCTTTTGAATGGATTACGCCCATGTCCGGTTGCCTCGCATACCCAAAACTAAAGGGCTTTGACGATGCCCGAGAGTATTCGCTCTCATTATTACAAAACACTGGTGCACTTGCCTTGCCCGGTGATTGCTTTTTACACGGCAAAGGGCATATTCGACTTGGATTGGGAGTAAAGAATCTCCCTGTTGGCTAAATAATAACCGCACTTCACTAAGCCCAGGGTTTTATTTTTGTCGCCCGGGCAATTTGAAAAAAGCCTCCTTAAGTTTCTTTAATCCCGTAGGCAGCGGTTCCATATGAAGTCCATTATCCGTCTTACTAAATTCACAGCCGGAAATCATTGCGGGAAGTAATATCCCTACTTCAAGACCAAAGCAAAATAGGCGCAGGGCATCGTTGGTCTGAATTTGCTGTACATAGAGTTCATGTTCTTCAACCCGGGAATAAAAATAGTACTCCACCATATCGAGCTTCTCGTCATTACCCAGTTGGCAAAGAACTCTCCGGTAATCGTCAAGATAGTAACCAAATTTTTCGAGGAGCTTCTCTGCCGGGACGTTACCGTAATGCTCTACAGCAATGGCATAGGCTGCTGTGAAATAGTGCAAATAAGAAGATAGGTCCCTGGCACTAATGGCGCCCGGCTGTGTAAATGCGAGCTCAATTTTATCCATAACTACATCCTTGAATGTTGCTCAAATACCGAATCATCCATCGGTGGAAACAGAATACTCAAATTTAGGAAGTAATAAACTACAGGCGTTAAAAATAACCGTGAAATATGGCGCATTTCTACAAAAAAGTAGCAGTCTCAAAATATGGGGAAATAATAAAATGGAGCGGGATATCGGGTTCGAACCGACGACCTGTACCTTGGCAAGGTACCGCTCTACCAACTGAGCTAATCCCGCTTCTTGAAGAGCCTGAAGAAATCAAACTCTATCAAAAAAATGGCGTCCCGTAGGGGAGTCGAACCCCTGTTACCGCCGTGAAAGGGCGGTGTCCTAGGCCTCTAGACGAACGGGACGTCGTTCTATCGAATTTTCCCAAGCTTGACGGCTCTGGGTGGCCTCATCGAAAGAGGCGCGCATTCTATGAAGCACCCCTAAAGCTGTCAAGCAAGAAAACCACTGAAAGTTAAAAATCCCCTCCAAATACTACTGATCATTCTCATGTTTAATTGAAACAGAGTTAATGCAGTACCTAAGACCGGTCGGTGCCGGGCCGTCAGGAAACACATGTCCCAGATGAGCTCCGCAATTATGGCAAGTGACTTCTGTGCGACGCATTCCGAAACTATCATCAACATGTTCGTCAATTTCAGCGTTATCTGCAGGCTCATAAAAACTCGGCCAGCCACATCCTGCATCAAATTTACTATCTGATTGGAAAAGAAGCGCATTGCAGCAGGTGCAGCGATACTCACCCTCTTCCCAACTGTCCCAGTATTTACCGGTAAAGGGACGTTCTGTGCCTTTTTCACGACAAACGTGATATTCCTCAGGACTTAGTTTGTCGCGCCATTGTTCTTCGTTAGTCATGGTGTTCCTCACTATGTATTAATAACTCTTTTACGAGAGGAATGCTTAATTTTCTCTTTGCTTCGAGAGATCCTGTATCCAATTGATCCAAAAACTCTATTTGATGCCGAATTCCCCGAGGAAAGTGACGCAGTAGATACTCAGCAACAGATTGCGGCAACTCAAATCCCCGGCGTTTCGCCCTAAACTTCAAAGCATCTTGTAATTGTTTGTCAGAAAGCTGCTGCAGGCGATAAACATGCATCGCTGATAATCTGGATTTTAAATCGGCAAGTGGTGTTTGAATTTTTGTCGGTGAAACATTGGCAGATACGACCAGGGCGTTGCCTTGTTGCTGAATGCGGTTATATAGATAGAAAAGCTGCTCTGCCCACTCTGGTTGGCCAGATACCGAGTCCAGATCGTCCAGTACCAGAACATTAAGGGATTCAAGCCCTTCCAGTACGCTTGCAGGATTATCATCAACCAGGTCTTTAAGCGGCAAGTACATCCAGGCACCTATTCTCCCCCTGCAAAGCGCCTGTAACAAGTGTGAACGGCCAGTGCCCTCGGCTCCCCATAAATAAACAAAGCTGGAGCTATCAAGATTTTGCAGGGCCAGCTTGGCTTGCTCATTTGAACTGCCCGAGACGGAGAAGTAATTATCAAAAGTTGCGTAATCGTCAAGACGAACGGACAGGGAAAGCTGTCTGGGTGTCGCCGTCATCAGCGCATGCCCTCTGACGCAGGGGATAAAAAGTTCTGATCCGGGTTAAAAAATAGCAACGGGTTTTGCACGGATCCCGGCATACCAAACCGCGCCGGTTGTTGTAGGTTATCGCTTGAAAGGACGTCGTTGGAGCGCTCCACTCTGGCTGATGTGGTATCAACCAGCTGCAGGCCTGTAATGGCAACAATGGAATCAATCAGCAATGCCTGATCCGATTGGTAACGTAACAAATATCGGACACCGCGGTCATCAGCACGATCCATTCGAGCAAAAATGACTTGTTCAAGGTCGGCGAATTGATCCAAAAGGGTTCGATATTCGCTGAAACTTCTAACGCCATCGACCCGAAAATAAAGTTCGAGATCCTGGTCAGCGCCGCCTATAAATGCCAACTGAGTAGAAAGACTATCAACAAAGA
>Ga0181560_10005959_pt1 | contig 10788 bp, 13 predicted proteins | sample 011ome_20_FD_133751 | JGI IMG/M metagenome (GOLD analysis project Ga0181560, IMG submission 133751) | Coastal salt marsh microbial communities from the Groves Creek Marsh, Skidaway Island, Georgia - 011509CT metaG (megahit assembly) | ecosystem: Environmental > Aquatic > Marine > Intertidal...
ACGCCCTACTGACTATTATAACCTAACAACACAATTAAATTGAAATCATACATTTATCATACACTTTATTCATTATGGATAAACGGGTCAACGACAAAATCACAACATCCATGAGATCCATCAAAGAATCCATCACCTCATGGTTCGAGGAAAATTCATGCAACGTCATTTCCATCCACGACGGACAAGACAAAACAAGTGACCTACTCAAATACATTTACGACATGCAACTCCCACACATATCCATTGACGACATACAGAAAAAAACACGCACCAGGGCAACCATACCCGACGATATCAGATGCACTGCTCGACGTGCATCCGGTGAACAGTGCTCACGCAGAAGAAAAGGAAACTCTACCACCTGCGGAACCCACGCAAAATCAAATGACGTCCCAGGTCCAGTACCACACAAAATTGTCAAGTACAAGACGTGCGTCTACAAGGGAATACACTACTACATCGACGATAACCACAATGTCTACCAAACAGAAGACATTATGAACTCGGTTGAACATCCAAGAATTATAGCAACATGGAATTTAGATGATAATCAAATGGTTGTCATCCCCATTTAAATAATAAACATTTATTGTAAATGGAAAGAATACACTACTTTGCAATTGCATTCACTGCAATGCTTTTCATAGCATACGCTGTCGTACCATTCATGAACATGATGAAAATACCGACAAATTTATACAGACCATACGTCCTTCTTTTATCCATTGTCACATTATTCATCATTATACTCCCCCAGAAAAAAAATATTTTTATTTAAATTCACACTCCCTTTTTTTCAAGAAAGACGATTCTCCAACATTGTAATACCGCGGCGACATTCATCCAATGACCGCTTCAAATTATCAAGACATTCTTGAAACGATTCACGGGTCTGTAGAGACCCATCACCAAACATTCGATTCGTCAAGGGCGAATGACCCATAGGAATATTCATCGTCGTCTGCCGCACCATCTTCGGTGGTTTACCCATTGGTGGTGGGGCGCACATCGGGGCGCACATCGGGGCGCACATCGGTGGGGCGCACATCGGTGGGGCGCACATCGGGGCACCCTCTTGCGATGACATACTTGGTTGCGATGACATACTTGGTTGCGGTGACATACTTGGTTGCGGTGTTTCCAGTCGTGCAGACATTGACCGCATCGATTTACACAATACCGACGTCGGTTCGTGCATGAAGGGGTCCATACCAACATATGCAGGTGCAATGCCACCTTCCGCTACCTCGTCATACATCGATTCACCTGATTCGTCATCCACGGCACACAATGAAGGCATTGAACCATATGATGAATCTTCGTCTTCTTCCAATTCGGGGTAAATACTCACGTCAATACTTTGGCGGCGGGATCCATCATCAAGTTTAGATTCCATCACGGGAGAATTACGAAATTCGCCAAACAAACATCCATCAGGACCATCAGTGTAGGTTTCAAACTCTTTGGTGCAACTCATCTTTCTTGCACTACCATCTACCATAACCAACCATTTCAATTTTTTATTTTTCAAGAATACAACATTTTTAAAATCGTCAAACATGTGAAGTCATTTTATGGGCGTAATTAAATAAAATTGAAATGGTTTTATTCCATACCGGTATTGTATCCTTACGGAAAAACCAGCATTCAAATCCTCACAAACCAGCATGTCTTCCATCGAACCAGCAACCGGAACCCCAGCGATGCTCAAGAAACTCGAGGCAGAAGTCCGCCTTGTGTTCTCCATTGCCATCCAAGATTACGGGTTTGACGCCGACAACGCGGACAAGATCATCACTGCACGGAAATATACATCGGCGGCGACCAAGACCACTACTTCTTCATCGGAGTCCAAGGAAGCGGAGAAAAAGGCGAAGGCAGAAGCGAAAGAAGCGGAGAAAAAGGCGAAGGCAGAAGCGAAAGAAGCAGAGAAAAAGGCGAAGGCAGAGGCGAAAGAGGCAGAGAAAAAGGCGAAGGCAGAAGCGAAAGAAGCGGAGAAAAAGGCGAAGGCAGAAGCGAAAAAAGCAGAGAAAGCAGCAAGTACAAAGAAGAAACCGGTGTCTCGTGGTCGCCCTGCAAAATCGGTGAAGGAGATTGTTAGTGCAGAGACCGTGGACCATGTCAAGGCATTGGTGGACGAACTTGTACTCGAGAGTGGTTCTGAATCCGATCCTCAATCCGAAGACGATTCGGGTTCTTCATCGGACAAGGATATTGAGTTTCATGCGACACCTGAACCTGCTGCACCTGAACCTGCTGTGAACGTTGAGTCTGCACCTGAACCTGCTGCACCTGAACCTGCTGCACCTGAACCTGCTGCACCTGAACCTGCTGCACCTGAACCTGAAAAGAAAAAGCGCGGACGCAAATCATCCCCTGACAAGAAAGAAAAGGACGAAGCGAAAGAAGCAGAGAAAAAGGCGAAAGAAGCAGAGAAAAAGGCGAAGGCAGAAGCGAAAGAAGCAGAGAAAAAGGCAAAGGCAGAGGCGAAAAAAACAGAGAAAAAGGCGAAGGCAGAGGCGAAAGAGGCAGAGAAAAAGGTGAAAGATCAAGTTACAAAAACCGTTGTGAAAGAGGTAGAGAAGGACAATGCAGGGGACACAGAGCAAGAAGAGGAAGACTACGTTTCGGACAACGACGCAGAGGACAACGACGCAGAGGACAACGCAGAGGACAACGCAGATGACAACGCAGATGACAACGCAGATGACAACGCAGAGGACAACGCAGAGGACAACTCAGAAGATGGTGACGAATCTGACGATGAGATCGGGGCGGAGGAATTCATTCATAACGGAATTGTCTACCTCAAGGATACCGAATCCAACGCCATCTACGACCAAGACACACACGATCTCATCGGGATGTGGAACGAGATCACCGAAAGCATTGACAAACCAACCGATGAGGATGCATAAAGTTCGACAAATAAAGTTTCAAGGGGGGAGAGTGAGAGGGGAATATTTTTATTTTTTATTTTTTTATTTTTTTTATTTTTTTTATTTTTTTTTTAAGAAAGTCGATAAGGTTACACCAAAAATATTAAAAAAAACGTCAAACATGTGAACCCATTTTACGCCCATAAATAAATAAAATTGAAATGGTTTTATTCTAGGATGTCAGTGGTATCAAACGTTCAACAAACGCTTTCCGAAAACCATGTCCGCAATCACTTCCTTCTGCATTCCCCGGATGGATACCCGTTCCCTCCCCGATTCTGTCGAGGAGATCAAGGCATTCGTCGTGTCCAAGTTCACCAAAATCCTCACCATCGACGAAGACAACATCGACATCGTGACCAAGTACACCGACCAGGGATACCTCTACTACACCGCATTCATTCACCCCACTGCATCCAATGCACTCTACCGCGACATCGTGGAGGACATTGAACGTCTCGGAAAGGTCAAGATTCATTTCAGTGACAAGTGGTTCTGGACCATGTGCAAGAGCAATACCACCCGTCCCCGTGATTTCGAAATCCTTTACGAAGAGATTGAGGAAGCATACGCGTGGTACATGGACCAAGTAGCGCACGATGAGATGGTGATGCTCTACCACGAGTACAACGAGGCAGGACCAACCCTTGAGGACCTTCTCGAGAAGGAAGACAAGTTGGTCACCAAGTCCTTCGATTGGAGTTCCGAGGATGAGTAAGACAACCATCGCGATTTGGGGTTAAAAATCAGTGGAAATTAAAACCTCAAAAAAAAAATTTTCAAAAAAAACATAAAGACGAATTATTTTTTTTTAGTTACTTGTTCATAAAGTACATACAAACTAGTCAATATGATGCAACTATTTATCACAATGGTTACATTAGGCAACAACGTCCATTTATTTACAAGGGAACTTTTTTCTTTTTCATCCTGATTTGCACGCATGTGTCTTATGTCACTCAACATGTAAAGACCAATTGCAGCAGATATCAAATTAAATACAATAGATACTACGATAAGTGAAATGTTCAACAAAAATGACTTATCTCTATGAAATCGTGATGCCGCAAGTGTCGCCAATGAAAGTGACGTATAAAGTCCGATGTTACGCAAAGATGTATGGTAGTACATCAAGATCGTCTGTAAACTAAAATGAACACTTTTACCTCCCATGTATATCTATTACAAAGATAAAGTTCATAGTTACATATTTTACCTAAAAAATTTCTTGAAACATCCATTTTTTTTTAAAAAAACACGTCAAACATGTGAACCCATTTTACGCCCATAAATAAATAAAATTGAAATGGTTTTATTTTAGGATGTCAGTGGTATCAAACAACTCTCAAACGCTTTCCGAAAACCATGCCTATCTACCAAAAAGTCGTACCCCCATACTCGAAGGGAGAAAACATCGCCGCGATGAAAACATTGCCGGAGGGAACACTCATTTCTCGCAAGGAACTCATTCATTGTGGAATCTATGGTATGTACAGCGCAACAACCAATAAGATTCGCTTTATGGGGGGTGAGTATTCACCGTCTGGATTCGGTGTTGCACATATTAAACGACTTGAACGAAGTGCACGCAAATGTTGCGATGGATGGATTGAATGTTATTACAAGATGGGTGATGACTGGATTTCATTGGATGATATTCGTTTTAAACTTCGTGCACAAAAGTCGGATGTAAGTATCAAGAAAGTTATTGACGAATCGATTGTCGCTACAGACACTGCGAATGATTGGGTATTTGAACTATATTAAATGTCATTCATTGTATATTTTGCAAAAAAACAAAAAAACAAAACAAATAACGCTTACATGTTGTATTTTTATTTTTTTGTAACATAATCTTTAATCACTTCTATAACATCATCCATAGTTACATATTTTACCTAAAAATTTTCTTGAAACATCCATTTTTTTAAAAAACACGTCAAACATGTGAACCCATTTTACGCCCATAAATAAATAAAATTGAAATGGTTTTATTCTAGGATGTCAGTGGTATCAAACAACTCTCAAACGCTTTCCGAAAACACTCGAAAACCATGGCAACCACTTCCTTCTGCATTCCCCGGATGGACACCCGTTCCCTCCCCGGTTCTGTCGAGGAGATCAAGGCATTCGTCGCGACCAAGTTCAAGGCCGTCATTCGCCTCACCGAGAACGACATCGACATCGTCGCCAAGTACACCGACCAGGGATACCTCTACTACACCGCCTTCATCCACCCCAAGCATCCATCCGACATCATCTACGACGGACTCATGAAGGATATCAACGACACGGGCAAGAGCAAGGTCTACTTCGACAAGTGGTTCTGGGTTGTTCGCAAGAGCACCGCACCGCGTCCATCAAGTGTCCCCGCAATTCCGGTTGCGGAGATGGGGTTCACACCCGAGGAGGAAGACGAATTGTTCGCGGAGATGGCACTCGATGCATTTGCTCGTGAATGGTGCATGCTCCACGAAGAGTACCTCAACGCCGGACCAACCCTCGAACAACTCCTGGAACAGGAAGATCGCAAGGTATGCGCCCACCTCCGCGAAATCATGTAATAAAGGTCAACCAGTGCCCCGACCATCTAATTAAGTTGCAAAAAAACACGAAAAGAAAACAAAAGAAAAGACGATTATTTTTATTCAAAAATAAAATTGAATAGGATTTGTAACTATGACACTAAATCAAAAAAGATGTTCGAATCAGAAATCACAACATTGTTCTACATATCCATTACGTTACTCGTTGCATTCATTGAAATATCTCCGCACATATCCATGGCAAGTGTTATGAAGTGCAAATAAACATTGTTTTTGAACCTTATTGTATATATGATTATAACTTAAAGGTATGGTAATGTGATATAGTATAACCAGTTCCTGTAGCTCAGTGGTTAGAGCGATTGTCTTATGAGCAATCGGTCGTGGGTTCGATTCCCACCAGGAACATCCCCACACGGATACCCAAGCGGTCAACGGGGACAGACTTAAGTTCTGTTGCTATATGCTTCGTGGGTTCGAATCCCACTCCGTGTAATTAAAAAAATATTTAAAAAAAAACCAGTTCCTGTAGCTCAGTGGTTAGAGCGATTGTCTTATGAGCAATCGGTCGTGGGTTCGATCCCCACCAGGAACACCCCCACACGGATACCCAAGCGGTCAACGGGGACAGACTTAAGTTCTGTTGCTATATGCTTCGTGGGTTCGAATCCCACTCCGTGTAATTAAAAAATATTTTAAAAAAACCAGTTCCTGTAGCTCAGTGGTTAGAGCGATTGTCTTATGAGCAATCGGTCGTGGGTTCGATCCCCACCAGGAACATTTCATTACTTTTTATTTTTTTTCAAAAGAAAAAGATAAAAAAAAATATTACCCCAAACTGTATTACCCCCTTTTTTATTCATTTTTTTCATTCGTCGTCGCTCCCACCAACCGATTCATCCTCTGCAGATCCTTCCGATGCATCTTCACAATCAACTTCGAGACCAAACACCCGCCTGTAACCATTTTCCCATCGCGATGGCATCCACATCCGGGCCTTTGAAGCATCCCGATGAATCTTATCTTCAAGAACAGATTTAAACGATTTGTACGGATTCTCGATCAATGTCCGACGCACTTCCACGATGTAGTCAACCCACGTCTTCTTGGTAATCACCCACTTTTCTTCACTGATAGAATTCGGAACGTAAGCGCCGCCACTATACCACGCATCCGAACATAAACTAAACAGGATGCATCCAGTGTACGTACCCAGATCAAAATGCTTGGAGGTGGACCCAGTTCGTCCTTTCGACTGCTCAATCTTATCAGCCTCTTCATATATTTCAAGAATACGCCCAAGATCAACCATCGCTGCCGCCTCAGTCTCATCGCTGATGTGTGTCACGATCAATTCGGGATTGTATTTCTTGTTGACATGTGATATACCATGAATGAGACCGGCCATCAGAACAGTGAGTGTGTGAAACCCTTTTCGTTGTTTGTCAGGCAACGAGATGCCACGAGGACCCCAAATCTTAGTTGCACGATCATGAAAACCAATTCCAGGCGTCATCAGCGCTCGAATCGCAACACGAACCAATGAACTGTCACGCCGCGCATATAGACGCTCACCAACCGTAAGTGGTGTACCATTCTGAATACGATCAAATATCTCGATACGATCAATTGGACGAGCGTTAGAGAATTTCTGTACAATAATCATATCGCTATTGAAGATGTGCTGGTCGGTGGGACTGAGACCAGAATAAAGGGTTCTACCTCCACCCCATTCAATATCGAATTCATCACTTGCGAAATGCATTGCGGTTGTAAGACGCTGGCGACCATCCTCAATACTAAGTTTACCATCCTCGTCCTCACTCATGAGAATGGAAGGAACTGGATACCCCATAAGAATACTCTTGATGAACTCCGCCTGACGATCAGGTTTCCAGCAAAATTCGCGTTGATGAACAGGAATACCAATGTTGCCAGAACGGAATCGAGCGACGAGGCGCGACAATGGAACCTGCTCAATGCTCTTTTCGATACGAACGACAGCAGCCATCGGAAGAAGTTTTAAAAGCGAGAACGTGAATAACACACGAGAACGTTTGATGCAATAGACATCCTAGAATAAAACCATTTCAATTTTATTCAATTACACCCATAAATTGGGTTCACATGTTTGACGTTTTTCGTCCATTATTTTTGTCACTCATTTCTGCGTTTTGTCACTCATTTCTTTAAAGCATTCATATTGCACCCTACCACAGATACTAATGTATTAGGGTACACAACCAGTTGACACATCACAACTCATAAAAAAAACAAGATTACACTCTATCATACCCGTCAAATATGTGAACCCGTTTACGCCCATAAATGAATAAAATTGAATTGAATTCGATTCATAAATCACATTTGTCAATATGTCGTCCACTAATCTGAACGAAAAATGCTCCGTCGCAACGCTCAAGAAACTCGAAGCAGAGACCAGACGTGTCCTCGCAATTGCAGTGCGGGAACACGGAATGGATCCAGAAACAGCAGAAAAAATCATCGCGTTACGAGGGTACGCAACCCTCATCCAGAAAAAAACAAAAAAAACAAAAAAAGACGATTTGATTCACGATAAACCAAAGGTAATAACAGAAGATCTGGGGAAGATATTCGAGATGGCGATTTGTCTCCTCTACCAGATCCCATTCGAGGGAAAATATAAATACAGCGTAGAAGAAGCAGAAATCTTAAAAGAAAAAATAAAAAAATTAAAAGAGGTGTTCCCATTTGAAATCGACCACACCGCCAAAAACGGAAGTCAGTATGATTTTGGGTCCATAGACAATTCAATACATTTAAGTGCAAAAACAACAAAAAAAGACGGAAAGGTATCACCCCAAGTCATCGGACAACCATCTAAAAAAAAATTCTGTACATTCTTTGGAATAGAACCAACATGTAACCTAGACGAAATCAAACATTACATTGAAATAAATGCGGAACAAATGTTACACCTTTACATTAACCACACATTTGATTGCCCCATCATTTACTACAACAAACACAAAGATATCCGACGATTCATCACAATGAAGAGAAAAATAAACTGGGCGTCACACACAATCAAATTTAGTCACATCACAAAACATAAGAAATGGAATGAAAGTTCATCAATCAGTATCAATGATGTAACCATAGGAGAATTTCAAGTACACAATCATCGCGATTGTATCAAGTTTAGATGGTGCTTCGAGAAATTAATAGACACATTTACAGAGAATTTTGAAATCATAGATCTAGTTTAAAATAGTCATTAATTTATCATAATATTCACCGGATATCTCACATCCTCTGAATCGTCTCGACATATTTTTACACGCAAGTGCAGTTGTACCCGAACCCAAGAACGTATCCAATACCACATCACCCTCATTCGAATGTTTCATAATCAATTCCTCAAATAATTTCAAACTTTTTTGTGTCGGATGGAACCGATTCTTGCCACCTTGTAACGGATACATATAAATACCATTATCATACGAACTATTAAACGTTGGAGTACCACCCTTCACACCGATTAAAGCAATCTCACGACAATTCGTCAAATAATTCACCCTACTATTCAATGGTTGGGGATTCGTCTTTATCCACTCAATCATTCGAATTTGCTTGAAGTTACACCGCTCCATTATATCTTTTAGATTCGTTATTTTCCACAAATCAAAGAACATTATTAACGTACCACCACGACGCAATTTCTTGTAATATGCACTCACATACTCCTCAAGACGATGCATCGTAAATTCAGTGTCCCAGTCACCATAATCAGTCTTCACACAATATTTCTTTCCATAGATTGAACCATACCGCATATACTTATCACGATTCGTGTCATCCTTTATATTATTATCAACTTTGTACGCCTCCCAATCTTCAATCGTCTTAACAAACTCTACCTCATTTGCCTCATTGGACTTAACTGCATTGTAATGTGCATTCATTCCAGTTTCCTTTGAAATGATATACGGGGGATCGGTCAACACCAAATCAATACCACCATCAGGAACACCTTTCAAATATTCCATACCATCCACATTCTTTACATCAATATCCTTTTCAGGGACATCAACACTATTTCGTTTATTAGTAAGCATTGAGATTAATTCACATTTATTCTTGGATTTATACTTTGTAAACCCTTTGGATTCACACAATGATAATAGTTCAGGTTTAGATAATTTACTATACTCTTTGTCACTCATCATACGGATAGGATAATATAAATATATATTATATAAATCAATTTTAAACTTTTCATATACATTTAAAGTTACATATAACAATATGTAACCTTATCTACAATTTATAAATAAAATTGATTTGATTCATACAACACAATAGATATCACCTCACAATGAACGATGAACCCCGAAACGATGAACCCCGAAACGATGAACCTCCAATCCGAAGCAACCATCCAGGTAATCAACACATCCATACGCGAGATGAACAGGACATTGATGGAAATGAACAGAATGATTGTTTTGGAAAACAAAATGCTGATGGAGATGATGGAAACGGCAACCATTGCACAACTCATCAAGGAGAGTCAAGCACTCATGAACGAGAACCAGATACTCATGAACGAGAACCAAATATTGATGGCGGAGAACCAGATGATCATGACCAAGAACCAGATGCTAATTCTTTCCATCAGGATCACCCACCTCCAGGCATCAAACGTGGCGCTCAAGATGCTGGCGACGGATTGAGACATCGGAAACAAATCAAGACAGAACATATCATCAGGGACAAAATTATTGCAAAGGTTACCGACCACGAAAAACTAGAAGAAGATTTTCACATCTTAATGGTTATCACCATCGCATCACTTATCGCGAATATCATTCTTCTATTCCAAATATTCATCACCATGTAAATTACATAAAACATTAAAATATTTTTTTTTATAAAAAAATATTCATAGTTACATAATTATCACCATATAACATACATAAAACATACCCCAACAAATAGTCCAAACAAACACACGCGCCAATCTACATCACTCATTACAACCTTACTGGTACCATCAGATATACGAGTTCTACTACGAGATTTACTAGAACGACTCAACAACATCCGGCGACTTGCCGCACCAATATTACGTGATGCACTGCGCGATGCACTACGTGACCCACCACGTGACCGACCATCACATACCACAACACTCATCGCAACCATAAACAATCCAAACTTCATTTCACAAATAGTTACATACCATCAAATAATATTCAATTTTTATTAACACAAAATAAAATTGATTCTATCCAAATGATACCACCATAACACAC
>Ga0181560_10005965_pt1 | contig 10775 bp, 8 predicted proteins | sample 011ome_20_FD_133751 | JGI IMG/M metagenome (GOLD analysis project Ga0181560, IMG submission 133751) | Coastal salt marsh microbial communities from the Groves Creek Marsh, Skidaway Island, Georgia - 011509CT metaG (megahit assembly) | ecosystem: Environmental > Aquatic > Marine > Intertidal zone...
CGGCTTCGGGCGCGGCTTTCGCGCCAACGCTTTCAACTCGTCGGCTCTGCTTTCGTTGTAGCGCGCCCACTCGTCAGCGAACGCGCCGTTGACGATGGCCTTCATCGGGACGTTCGCGCCGAACGCGCGCTCCTCCGCGGAGGGAACCAGCGAGCTCTTGCCGTACGCGTGCTCGGGGTTGGCGTCGCTCGGCAACGCCGGCGCCACGAAGAGGTTGGAGCCGCCCGGCGCCGGCGCCGCGCCCGCGCCCGCGCGCAGCGTGATGTGGTGCGCGGCGCGGAACGCCGCGGTCTCGCGCGCGTCTAGCACGTCATTGACCGCGGCGAGCTTGTTCATCGCCCTGAAGTCCGGGCCGGGAAGAGGCTCGGGGGGGGGCTTGTGCTCGGACCAGCGCATGGTCACCTCCTTGGCGTTTTCGTCGTCGCGCACGCGCTTCAGCCCGAACACGAAGTCGTCCGCGGGAGGGGCGGCGAACACGCGCGACTTGACCTGGGGAGGTGGGAGACAGGGGAGGCGCGCGACGGACGCGGCGGGGAGTGTCAGGACAGCGTGTCAGGACGCGGAAGACGAAGGGGAAAGGACGGGGCGCCTCGTGTTCGCGACCGCATCGTCGAACATTCGACGCGCATCGTCGTCACGGGAGAAATCAACCACCAATCGCGACGCTCGATTCGTACCTTGCCCACTTCGGTTTTGCACAGCAACACGTTCTTCGCCTGCGACTTGCGCGTCACCCCGTGGCGGACATCCGCATCGTCGTACATCGCGAGGCTGCGCGCGCGCGGCCGAGCGCGAGGAACAGTGACGCCGCTGCCGATCCAATCCCAATTTGGGTTTTTTCACGCACGCCGAGACGAGACACCCTCGAGACGTCCGAGCCAAAATCCTCGATTTTTTTTGGCTCGACTGTTCGAGTGTCATCTGACCGTGTCAAAGGTACGTAATCGCGTAGTAAAAGCCGAGCGATCGTGCGTACGTACGCGTCGGTCTCGCGCGTCGTCGTCGCTCTACCCAAAGCCTCGCGTCTCGCATCACACCCCACGCCGCGTACGCCCGCGTCACACCCGATGATGATGATGTCGTCTCACCTCCTCCGCCCCCCCCCCAACGCGCGCACGGGCTCCTCGTCCTGCGTCGGCGCCTCCGCGGGATCGGCGCGCGGGGGGCCCGGCGCGCCGCGCGCGCCCGGCGGAGGCGCCCGCGCCTGCGCCGCGTTTTCGGCGCTCTTCCCCGCCGCGCCGGCGGCGCGCGCGGCGACGCGCTCGGCGAAGTCCGCGAGCGGCGCGTTGTCCGCGTGCTCGGCGTCGACGCCGTCGAGCACCATCGCGAGGGGCTCCGCGAACGCGCGCGCGTCCGCGCCGGCGAGCTTGGGCACGAACGCCGCGAGCCCGAGCGACAGGAACGGCTGCTTCTCCGGTTCGGGCGCCGACGTCGGTATGGCGAACCGCAAACCTTCCTCGACGACGTGGCGGCACACCGCGCGGTCGCGCGCGCTGCCGACGTTGAACATGTGCGCCAAGCGCGCGCTGAACTCCTCGAACGCGTGCTCCATCGCGACCACGACGTCGGGGTCGGAGCGGTCGCCGCCCGTCACCTCGTCGAACGCGGAGACGAGCGAGTAGAAGATGACGTCGCCCACCGCCCGGGGGCCCAGCCGCCGCAGATCGAAGAGGAGCGACGCGATGGCGTGGTCCGTCCACGCGCCGCTCTGGTCGCGGTTCGCCAGGAGCTCAGCGGCGACGAAGCGATGCTCGCCCACGGCGGCTTCCGCGGTGGCGAGCGCGTACGCCAAGCGAGCCGTCTCTTCGTCGCCGAAGTCGTCTCCGAGAGTCTCGGACGCCTCCTCCGAAGACGGCGTCTCCGGGGGGTCCAGCAGCTGGTTGCACGCGTCCCAGGCGGCGCGGAACGCCTCCTCGTCCGGCGCCAGCTCGAGCGCGCGGAACGCGGGCGGCGGCTCGCACGCCGCAGGGTCCACGGCCTCGGGTGCCTCGCCCTCCGCGCCGCCGCCGGCGGCGCGCGCGCGCGCCGCCTCCGCCGCCGCCGCCTCCGCCGCCGCCGCGCGCGGGCGCTGGTAGCACACCACCAGGTGCGCGAAGGCGGCGACGGCGGCTTTCGGAACGGCGCGGCGGCCGAGCGCCGCCGGGCCGGGCGGTTTAGGGTTAGAGTCTCCCCGCGCCGCGGCTTCCTCGGCATCGGCGTCCAGCGCGTCCACGCTCGTGCGCGCGAGCGCCACCGCGCCGCGCACGAACGCGTCGCGCAGCGCGACGTGCTCCTTCACCTCCGCGGCGGTCGCGGCGCTCGCGCCGCGGTCCACCAGGTCGAACAGCGCGTGCGACAGCCACAGCGAGGCGGCGCGCGTCGCCAGCGCCACGGCGCGCGGCTGCAGGGCGGCGCGCGCCTCGGCGGCGTCGGTGACGACGGTCACGAGGTGGTCAAACAGGTCGCGCGTCGCCGCGGGCGTGGTCGGCCCCCGCTCGGGCGGGGGCATCAGCGAGAGCAACGCGTTGAGGCGCGTCAGCTCGACGCGCGCGCGGAACTGCGCGCCGTCCTCGGCGTCCGACGAACCCTTCTTCGACGAACCCTTCTTCGCCGCCTCGGCGGCTTCCGTCGCCGCCGCGCGCAGCTTCTCCGCCGACTCCGCGAAGGTGGCGTCCACCCTGCGCCTGGCCATCTCGCAGATGGACTCGCTGCCCTCGGCGGTGGCGTGGTGCAGCGCGGCGGCGCAGGCGTCCAGCACGCGCCGCCCCGAGCGCGCGCGGAAAATCTCCGTCACGACGCCGGCGAGCTCGTCGAACGCCTTCTCCTTGTGCCGCAGCGAGTAGTGCTCGAGGCGCAGGTGGCGCGCCGTCTCCAGCAGGGGCGCCACCACGGCCTCGTCCGAGCGCCACTTGCGCAGCGCCGCGGGGAGAGACTTGATCGCGCACTGCGTGAACGCCTCGCGCGCGCGCGCGTGCGACTCGCGCTGCGCCTTGGTGTACGGCCGCGGCGCGCCCTCCGGCTGCACCAGCCGCTCGCCGCACGCGCGCCGCGCCGCGCACGCCAGCAGGTTCGCCAGCCCGGCGGCTGCGTCGGCGTCCATCGGGTCACGCGCGGTCGGGGTCGCGGTCGCGGCGAGGTTCTCCGCATCGAGACCGCCGGCGTCTTCGTCCTTCTCGCTCGCGCGCGCTTTCTTGCCGCGCGCCGATTTTTTGCCACCCGCGCCCCCAGAGGCGGGAGGCTCCTCGCGCAGGAACGCGTCGAGGATGACGCCCCACTCGGACATGGCGTCGCCGTACTCGTCCCAGAGCGCGTCCACCGCGCCGGCGGTGCGCGCGCGCGACCCGCCCAGCCGCCGCACCAGCGCCACCAGGGACATCAGCGTCTCGCGCGTCTTCGCGTCCCCGTCGTCGTTCGCGGCGGACGCCGACTTCTTCTTCGAGCGCGACGTCGCGATGCCCTCGTCCTCCTCTCCCTCCCCCTCGGCGGCGTCGCCGGCGAGCAGCGCCGGCACGACGCGCGCGGCGGCGGCGCGCACGCGCGCGTCGCCGTCGAGGAGCAGCGCCGCCACCGGCTGCATCTCCTCGCGGGGTGCGACTCCGGCGGCGTGCAGCGCCGCAAGCGTCCCGATGGCTTCGACGGCGACGGACGCGTCGACGTCGTGGAGCATCTCCGCGATCCGCGGCTGGAAGCGCGCGTTGAACGTGTCCATGAGCGCGAGGTTCTCCGCGCTCGCCGCGTACAGCGCGCGCAGCGCGGCGAGCACGGCGCGGCGCACGCGCGGGTCTTTGTCGCTCAGGGACCACCCCAGGTACTTGAGGTATACGTCCGAGAGGAAGAAGAGCGGGTGCGCGCGCATCCACGCCCCGATGCTCTGCATGCACTGCGCCCGCACGTGCGCGTCCACGTCGCGGAACCTGTGCGTGAAGATCTTGGTGAACGCGTCGGCGATCATCCGCTCCGCGCCGCGGATGCGCGCCTGCGTCTCGGAGAGCGCCTCGGCGAGCGCGCGCGTCATCGCCGCGTTGGGGCGCTTCTTGCGCGACTCGGCGTCCAGCTGGCGCTGCTTGGTGTCGCGCGTCTCCGCCTTGGCCTTGGCGATCGCCACCAGCGAGCTCACCAGCGTGAGCCCGGCGCTCGTCGCCGCGACGCGCACCGTGCGCGCGCGCGAGCCGGAGAAGAGCGCCACGGCGTCCGAGACGGCGTCGAACAGCGTGGCGGAGGCGCCGCCGTTCGCATTCGCCGTCGACCCGTTTTTGGCGTCGCCGCGCTTTGTCTTCCGCGCGCCGGACGCGTCGCCGGCGTCGTTCCCGTCTTCGGCGTTTTTCTTCGCGCCCGCCTCGGCGTTCTCGTCCCCGAACACGAACAGCTCCTCCGTCTCGCTGCTGTCGCGCAGGAGCGTGTCCCAAAACTCGGCGTAGTGCTTCTTGAAGTGCTTGAACGTCTCCTTGCGCGAGCCCCGCGTTCCGGAGTCGTCCAGCGGGTCGTCCGCGTACACGTTCCCGGCCACCATCTCGGAAACCACGCGCGCGCCGATCTCGTCGCCGGTGCTCGCGTCAAGCTCGTCCTTGCCGAGCGTGATCGCGCACCCGCCAGCCTGTGGCGCGTCGCGCGAGGGGATGACCGACCGCGCGTCAGAGAAAGAAAAAAAAGGGAGACGGCGTGGATTTCAAACGTCGCGCTCGAGGCGCGCGCGTGGGCGCGGGGCGTATCGGCGGGGAACCGCGGGGCGAACGCGAGACGCACCCTGGCGATGAGCGTGTAAAGCTCCGCGAGCGCGCCCTCGGGGTCCGCGGCGTGCTTGGCGCGCCAGTCTGCGACCACCAGCGCGACCGTGGCGTCCGCGGGCAAGAGCGCGCCGAAGAGCGCGTCGAAGTGGTCCTCGTCTTCGTGCTCCTCGCTGGGGGTGGGAGCGCGCGCGGAGGGGGTCTTCTTGAGGATGCTCTTGTGCGCGGACGGGACAGAGGGGTCCGCTGCGTCCGCCACCTCGGGCTCGGCGGCGGGCATCTCGACGTCCGCGGCGGGTCCGCGCGCGCGCGCGCTTCTCCTGGGAGCCATGCCCGCTGCGAATCTCGCTGTCGCTCGGGGCGACGAGCGCTTGTCGGCGGGGAACGGACGCCCGAGTCAGCCGGGCGTGACGCGAGAACTCGTGCGCTGAGCGATTTGCGTCCTCTCGGGTCGACGCGAGCGGACGATACGGCGCTCGCGACCACCGCGCGGGGCGCTGTGAGGTGTGCCCAGCGCCTTCGCTCAGTAATCTGAGATTTTTGAAAAATCGCTAAAATGTGGTCGTGGCTATTTTTCCCCCGGTTTGAACGCGCGTTCGAAAGACAAAACTCGACCGGGACGACACGACACGAAACCGACGAAGAGACTTCCGCTCGTCGATGAAAAAACGCGCTCCTTTTTACGCGCGGGGGCGAAGAGACGCGACCGTCCTTTGCTCCGCCCTCCTCTTCCCGCTTCCGATCCCATCATCGACCACTCCACTCGAACGCACCGCGCGTTCGTGGCGCACACGAACGTCGTTTAGTTGCAGCACTTGGAGCTGGTCTTCTTGACGCCGCTCGCCCCCACCGCCTTGACCTCGACGGTGCCCGCGGCGCCGTCGTCGCCGTCGTCGAGCGCCTTCTTGGACACGATGTCGTAGATCTCCGTCAGGATGTTCTGGAACGCGGACTCGACGTTCGTGGACTCCAGCGCGGAGGTCTCGATGAAGCTCAGGCCCTCGTGCTCCGCGTACTTCGCGGCGTCCGAGGTTTGCACGACCCGCAGGTGTTCCAGGTCGGACTTGTTCCCGACGAGCATGATCACGATGTTCGCGTCGGCGTGATCCCGGAGCTCCTTGAGCCACTTCGCCGCGTCTTCGTACGATTCGTGCTTCGTCATGTCGTACACGAGCAACGCGCCGACGGCGCCCCTGTAGTACGCGCTGGTGATGGCCCGGTACCGCTCCTGCCCCGCGGTGTCCCAGATCTGCGCCTTGACGGTCTTACCGTCTACGTCCAGCGACCGCGTCGCGAACTCCACGCCGATGGTGCTCTTGGACTCGAGCGAAAACTCATTCCGCGTGAAACGGGAAAGAAGGTTGGACTTGCCGACGCCGCTGTCCCCGATCAGCACCACCTTGAACAGGTAATCGTAGCTGCGAGGAGGGCGTGTGCGCACCGAACGGCGGTCACGGGTCAGTCGCGAGCGCGGCGAGGCACGGGAAACGCGAGGGGGGGGGTCCGGCTCGTCGCGGCACCGCGCGCGCGTCGCGAGCGCAGCCCCGCACGGCGGGGAAACAAAGTCACCACGTGGGAAATAACCGGATGGAGCCGCAGCACGGGGGAGGCGCGCGGGCGGGCACGCACTCGTCGTTGTCTTTCGCCATGGCGCTCGCGGAGAGGACTCGGACGCGGAAAGCGCGCGCGTGGGGTCTCTCGCCTCTCCGTCGAACCTCGCGGGCCGTGTGCGGTGGTCTGCCGGTGTCAACCTCGCGGACCCGAACCACGGCTCGGAAGCGGCGTGTGCTTCAGGCCGTCAGCGCGAGTTTTTGCGCGACGACCGATCGGCCGGGAGAGTTTGGAATCGAGACCCGACTGGGTTTCGTGATGGGACGGTCTTTTCGAGAGTTTTTTTTCTGATTGTTCAACAACAATCACTACGGCGCGCGTCAAGGCGCGCGGAGAGCCGAAGAGGAATGCTCTTCGGAACGTTGGAACGTTGTCCCGATGCTCACTTGCCGAGCACCTCCTTGAGCGCGTACGCGCCGATGCCCAGGTTGGTGGCGATGTTCAATCCGCGCATCGCGGGCTTGACGTCCTTCGACATGGTGTTGTTCGTGGCGAACAAGCCGGCGTTGATGAGCGACGTCGCGGCGATGGCGCCGTTGAGCTTCTTCTTGTCCTCCGCGCCGCAGCTCTTGTCCGCGAGCGCGGCGGCGGTGCACGCGACGATGCCGGTGGCGCCCATGAAACGCCACTGCGAAGCACGGGTTCAAAAGCGTTTTGAGAGTGCGCGAAGGGTTTCGGGTCAGGCGCCAAGGCGAAACCGGGAAAAACCGAACGAAACAAGTTAGGGGGGAAGGAAGCGCGCGTGATCGTCGTGTGGATGGCGTTTTTCCGTCGGATGGAGACGTACCGCGACTTCGGCTTCTTCGTTGACCTTGCCCGCGCCCTTGCGGTATTCGTCGGTGCAGAAGATCTGCAGGGTCTGCTCGCGCGGGAGCGCGAGGCAAGACGCGAAGTTACCTACGACGCGCGGGAGGGAAAAGGATGTCGCGTCAGCCATCGTCTTTGTTGAATTTGTTGAATTATCCGCACCGAAGACCTCGAGGAAGGCGTTCGAACGCGCGGAAGGGAAGATGTGGACGTACCGCCGTTGACGAGGGAGAACGCGATAGCAGGGGAGACCGGCATGTTTGAAGGAAGGAGGAGTGTTGAAGTGAGCGGTGCGTGAAGTAATAGTGAGAGGTCACGTCGTCTGACCCCGTAAAACAATAACGTTATGCCGGATATTTTCCGACGTCTGTCATCAGTCGTGCTCTCGTCGCGATGTCGGATCATTTGAGCTTCATCTGGTCGACATCCGAAGTCCGCGGCTGGGGCTTTTTGATCACGTGTCGACTCTCGCCGAGAAAACTTCGGGCCAGTCCACGGTCGCGCGCGCGCGCTCCTCGTCCCGAAGGCGTCGATTCGCGCGTGCGTCCGAGTCCGCGCACCGCGGCGGCGTCGTGCGACCCCCCGCCTCGGGCGCACGCGCCTGCCTTCCGCCGCCGCCGCCGGTGGCGCGTCGCTTCGGATATCAAAAGCGCTCCACGCTCTCCGGCCGGTCGCGCGCCTTTTCGCGGTGCGGCGCCGCGATGGTGAAGTACTGCATCGTCGTGCACCTGCCGTGCACGGCTGAGGAGTACATGATCCTGAAGGACGACCCTGAGTACGTTCGGTACCAGCTCGGGGAGGTGGGCGCCCGGGAGCTCTCGCGCGTCTCCGAGCTGGGCGCGGACGGGTTCGTCACGCAGACCATCGTGAACCGACCGAACATCGCGGTGCCGCGCGTGCTTCGGCCGCTGTTGCGGGGCAAGGAGATCGAGTTCCGGGACGTGCGGCGGTACAGGCACGGGACGCACACCGCGGTGCCGTTCGAGACGGAGCTCGCGGTGTTCAACAGCATCTCGGACAGGGTCGAGCAGAGGGCGCGAATACGAATCGCGAACGTCCGCGTCGACGCCGACGGCGCCGTACGACGCGACGTCGGCGACGACGCGACGTCGGGAGAAAAAAAAGAATTCGTCGCCGGGACGTACTCAGAGTACTCAGAGTCCTCCGCGTACGAAGATAATCCGGAGGACCCTTTTGTTTCGTCCCCGGCGCGCGTCGCTGAGCGCGTCGCTCTGCGCGCTGTTGGTGCGAAGACGTGCGAGATTCGGTGCGTCGGCGAGGTGACGATTCGATTCGGCCCGCTCAGCCGTCGCGCCGAGGAGCTGACCGTGGCGAACATGCGCCGCGCGTACGGTCGTTTCCCGGCGATCATGGCGGAGTGGCGGCGAAGGCGAGCGGAGGAGACGAACGACGATCGAACGACGATCGAACGCGGGGGTTCGAAGCGCGTCGAAAACGTCTTTGTTTCAAACGAAGAAGCGTCTCTCGCTCGCGGCGACAGCGTGGCGAGCTCGGAGGGCTCGACGCGCGGCGAAGAAAACGACGACGACGACGCGCGAAGAAAAAACACGCCGAAAAAACAAGCCGGGTTCTTCGCGTCGCGATGGCTCCGCGCCGCGCTGGAAAAGGCGGACGCCGCGCGGTTGCGCGCCAAGAAACGACGCGCGATCCGCGTCCAGGGAGCGCGCCAATCGAGTCACGGGCGGGGCGAGACCATCGTCGTCCCGGACGACGAGTATTTATTTTAACGCCGACGCGTTTTCGGTCCGCGTACGACGTAGTCGCGAAAAGTAGACTCCATGACCGTAGACTACGCGTACTTGTACGGCGCTTTCGTTCTTTTCGTCGTCGACGGCGACGCGGCGACGCGTCTCGCGGCGGTCGGGACACACACGTCGACCCACTCCTCGTTCGTCACGCGGGTAGCCACGGCGCGGGTCACCAAAACTCTCGCTCGCGTGCCTCACTTCGTCGGTGCCTCTCTTTCGGGCTCGTTTCTCCCGCCGCCGCGCTGCGCGTCGGACACCATCGTGTACAGGAGCGGGAGCTTCCTGGAGTTTTCGTTTTCGCGGACGCGCATCTCGCGCGCCAGGAAGTCGCGGTCGAACGGCGGCGTCTCCGGCTGACCGCTCTCGGGGAGCAACACGCTCAGCGTGCTTCTGTATCGGTTGAACACCAAATACTCGCGGATGAGCTCGTTGATGATGAGGTTCTCGTCGCTCAGCTCGGGACGTTTCGTCGCGCCCGAGCGGTCCTCCAGCGCGTTGGAAACCTCCGCGCGGAGATGCGCGCGGACGTTCCCGAGGGCGCCGCGGTTCTCCAGGGTCTCCCTCAGCACATCCTTGAGCTCCTCGACGGTGGCGCCGCCGGACATGGTCACCGGCTCTCCGACAACTCTCGCGGCGTCGGGGGGAGTGGGGGGACGCCGCGTTCCACCTGCGCGTGGCGTTTGAAAAATGATGAGCGGACGTTTTCGTCTCGTTTACTTTTCGGATGTTGGCGACTCGGTGCGCACCAGCTGGAAAGGGGAACCGACCCCACGAGTCAACAGACCCCGAATCATGATTGGGAGTCCATCCATCTGAGTTTGGGGCTTTGTTATGCGACGAAAACGCAAAAACCTCGGAAGGGGTACCACTGCCACACAGCCCCCTGCCGCCGCGCAGAACGCGGAGTCGGCGCGGGATTCGGGAGCGCGACGTGTCGGCATCGCCCCGAGCGGAGCGCGCGTCTCGCCTGACACGCCTCCGCCATCTCCACGGACGGGCCGGGATAGACCGATCGTCGGTTTTTTTCGTGACGTGACTGACAACCGAGCGGCGCGGACGCAGGCGCCCTCGCCATGGTGAAGTTCCAGGTGGAGACGCTGCTGGCGTGCGACGCGGCGATGTACATCGCGGACAAGGATACGACGGTGTACAAGAAGTTCCACGTACGTGTCGGCGCTCGGCCTCGTATCCCCACCCCCCGACCGCGCTCGGTTTACGACACGTGACATCTTCTTTTTTCGTCGTGACTCGACGTCGTCCGCGCCGGAGAGACGCGCGTCTCGCTGACCCGACCCGACATCCGTCTCGCGTCTCGCTCCGCAGATGGAGAAGCTGGGCACCCTGGAGTCCGAGGTGCTTTCGCACGAGGTGGTGGACGGCCGGGTCAAGGTGGTCGTGCGCACGGTCCCCGGCATGAAGCTCCCGCGCGTCGTGCGCCCCGTGCTCCGGGGCAAGGAGGTGGAGTTCGTGGACACGCGCACGTTTCTGCAGCGCGACAAGGGGAAACTCCCGTTCGCGCAGACGTTTCGCACGGTGAACAACATCACCGAGCGCGCGAGCGTCGCGGGCACGATCGTCATCGACCGAGCGCCCGTGCCTATTCGGGGTCCCGACCCCTCGATGGTGATGGGCACGATGATGGGCACGGTGATCCGGGTCCAGGGCGAGTGCGTGGTGCGCATCGCCGGCTTGGGAGGGAAGGTGGAGGCGATCATCGTGCAGAACCTGAAAAACGCGTACGGAAAGCTGCCCGACATCGTCGGCGAGTGGGTGGCGACACGCGAGGCGCGCGTCGCCGCGACGCGCCCCGAGGGGTTCACCGGTCGGTCGGTCCCCGGGCCCTCGATCGCGCTCGGAAATCTCGGCGCGATGGACGACGTCTCGA
>Ga0181560_10005968_pt1 | contig 10772 bp, 17 predicted proteins | sample 011ome_20_FD_133751 | JGI IMG/M metagenome (GOLD analysis project Ga0181560, IMG submission 133751) | Coastal salt marsh microbial communities from the Groves Creek Marsh, Skidaway Island, Georgia - 011509CT metaG (megahit assembly) | ecosystem: Environmental > Aquatic > Marine > Intertidal...
GGAGTGAGGAAAGGGGCAGGAAGGGGGTGAGGAGTGAGGAAAGGGGCAGGAGGGGGGTGGGGAGGGGGGGAAGGGGGAGGGGGGGGGGGGGGGGGGGGGAGGGGGGGGGGGGGGGGGGGGGGGGGGCCTTTTTGGGGGGGGGGGGGGGGGGGGGGGGGGGTGCCGACTCAACTTTGGGGGACGCTCGCGGGGAGCGCGAGTCGGGGGCGGCGGCGGGGGTAGCGATAGCGACGTAGCGAAGCGAGGGAGGGCTCGAAGCGAGGGAGGGCTCTTGCTTGTTCTCTTGTTTTTTTTCGTGTGAAGAGTGATGAGCACTTTTGACGAACGAGAACTTCAGCGCGGGAGCGAACGGTCGCGACCGCTCGACTTCTATCAATGCTAGGACTCGATCGTTCGGAACTCCCGAGGCAGCCGGCGACGCTCTCGCGAACGACGTCGCCTCGCTCTCTCCTCTCTCGCCCGCGCGCGCGAGCGCACTCCTCCTCGCCCGCGCGTCCCCTCGTCGTCGTCGTCGTCGTCGTCGTCGCGAACCATGCCTTCGCTCTCCAAACACCTCGGGCTGCGGCCCAAGCCGCGGCCGCGCGCGTCGTCGTCGTCGTCGTCGTCCGCGGAGGAGCTGTTCCCCGCGTCGTCGCGCGCGAACGCGCCGCCGCCGCCCGGCTCGGGGACGGGGACGGCGGGGACGGCGACGGGGACATCCCCGTCCCCATCCCCGTCCCCGTCCCCGTCCCCGTCCCCGAACCCGCCGGGGGGGGCTGGCTCGACGAGGCGCGCGTCGCACGGTCGACGCGTGTCGTTCGTCGCGCCCGCGGACCTGCCCCCGGTGGAGCCGATACGGGAGTCCCCGCGCTCGCCGCCCGCGGACGCGGCGAAGAGGGAGCGCGGGCGGACGCTCATGCGACGGACGTCCACGCGGACGGTGATGCAGGCGGTGCGGGAGATGGACGCGATGGAGGACGAGAAAGGCGTGTCTGGTCCCCGTTCCCGTCCCCGTCCCCGTCCCCGTCCCCGTCCCCGTCCCCGTCCCCGCGCCGCGCTGTCCGGCGGCCTCCTCCCGACGGGATTTTTTTTGGCGGTCCCGTCGCTTGCGCTCGCGCTCGCTCCGCGTCCTCTTCGCTCACGGAACCCCCCCCACTCCACAGGTCCGCTCGAGCGCATGAAGGACCGCGTCCCAGACCCGCCGCCGTACTCCCGCCTCGGCGGCGATTCCTCCTATCTCAAGACGCCGCGTCAGTACAGGCAAGAGGACGGCACGCTCGGGCCGAAGCGCCCGCCGCGGAAGGCCTACGTCGTCGCCGCGCGAAGAGAGTGGGTACGTTCTATACACTGGTCCCCATACGATGGCGTTCGCGTGGTGAACGCCGATCCTTAAGGACGTTTGCCGGCGTTTCTCTCCGCCCACACCTCGCTTTCAATCCCCGCCCTCGACGCCTTTCAACTTCAACTGACGCCTTTCAACTCCACCCAGGCGGACCTCGTGCACTACTGTCGCATCACCGGCGGGTGCGAGGACGTGACGAAACACGGCAGGTGCTACAAAACCGGCGTCGGGGTTCTCCACGCGGAGCACCGCGCGTACCTCTCCAAGATGGGGCTCGAGCCGGAGACGGACGCGAACGGTCACTGGTACGGGTTCGACCCATCGAAGTTGAACCCTCTGGACGACCCCGAGCACGTGATCAACCAGGTTATCGGCACCGCGTGGCGGGTGCGCGCACTGGTCCCCATACGACCGCGTTCGCGTGGTGAACGCCGATCCTTAAGGACTTTGCCCGTCGTCACTCTTCACCCGCGCTTCCCTTTCAACGTTTGACCGGTAAGACGTTCGACTGACTGTATATCCGACCGCGACCGACGCGTCCTTCCTTTCGACGAACCAGAACCACAAGCCCGTGTGTCACCCGGATAACTGCCAAGACCTGCAACGCGGCCCCGTGGGGTTCGACACGAACGGTCACAAGGACGGATACGTCGTCGGCGAGGACGAGCCCATCGGCCCGGGCCCGTGGGACAAAGGCTTCGACGAGCTGCGCGCCGTACTGTCGGACAAGGAGAAGATCAGGGAGCAGTTCGCGGCGGCCGCGTCGGACATCGCCAAGGCGGAGGAAAACGACGCGTGCAAGGAGATCCTCGGATGCGGTAGGCTACAGCACGACGGAAGTACGCGTGTGCCTTCGTGAGAGGCGAGCGAGGACGGAAGACAGACGCGGTGGAAGGACAGCGGTGGGTAGAAGAGAGTAACGCTCGCGTGTGTGCCGTTTGTGACCATTTTCGTACGCGTACAAAAACTTTACTTTTAAGGTACGAGCTCTGATGACGCCTTGAATAATCAATCGCGGGGACACACTACTTCGTCTGGAAGATGTTCTGCGACGTGCTCTTCCCCGCCGCGACGGCGGCGTCGTCCAACGCCCTCACCTCCCCCTCGCTCAACCTCCACCCCAACGCCCCGAGATTATCCTCCAGCTGCCGCGTGTTCTTCGCCCCCGGTATCGGCGTCGTGTCCTTCGACAAGCACCAGTTGATGGCCACCTGCGCGGGACTCTTCCCGCCGCGCTCTTCCCCGACGGCGCGCATCACGCTCAGAAGCCCCGGAAGCGCGGGCAACACGTCCTTGTACGCGAACCCTCTCAGCCCTGGCGGCGGGTTCTCGACGCCGTACTGAGGCGCGTTCCATAGGAGCCGAGCGAACGAACATCGGGGTGGAGTTGAAAGGCGTCAGTGGTGGAGTTGAAAGGCGCCGAGGGCGGGTATTGTGAGCGAGGGACCCTGGGCGGAGAGAGACACCGCCGGGAAGGGAAGAAAAGTCCTCAAGGATCGGCGTTCACCACGCGAACGCGGTCGTATGGGGACCAGTGTGATGGATGAGAACGCGCCTTCCCCGTCAGTAGCCCCAGCGCGAGCGGCGAATACGCGATCATCCGAATCCCCAGCTCGTCGCACGCCTCCCGCGTGCCGTCGAATTCCGGAAACCGCGACAAGAGGTGATACTGTACCTGCAACGTCGCGATCGGCACGCCGCGGCTCGTCATGTACGCGTGTATCCGCCGCAGCTGCTTCGGTCCGTAATTGCTAAGGCCAACCGCGCCGATGACCCCGGCGTCGTACGCGTCCGCGATGCCCCCCCACAGCGCTCGCTCTTGCAGAGGCTGGTAGTTTCCCTGTGTGTGGGGTGAAGAGATACCGTACGTACGTAGTCCTCAGTTACCGCGCACTACCAGCTACCTACTAGGGAAAGAAAGTCCTTAAGGAACGGCGTTCACCGCGCGAACGGGGTCGTATGGGAAGCAGTCTAAAGAGTCTGCCCGCGCACCGTGCTCCAGTGAAGTTGCCCGAGCTCGATCGAAGGACGGTCGAGACGGGCCGCGGACTCGCGCGCGGCGACGACGACGCTGTTCGGCGTGACCCTCCACGGGTACGCCGCGAACTTGGTCGCGATCTGCACGTCCGCGACGCGCTCGGACGGGCACTCTCGAAGGAACTTCCCGAGGAGGACTTCGCTCCGTCCGTCCAAGCCGTTGCCCTGCGGGGTGAACGCGTCGGTCAGTCGAACGTCTTACCGGTCAAACGTACAGTACGTTGAAAGGGAAGGAAGCGCGGGTGAAGAGTGACGACGGGAAAAGTCCTTAAGGATCGGCGTTCACCACGCGAACGGGGTCGTACGGGGAGCGGTCTCGTCCGTCTCGCGCACCGTGCCGTACGAATCCGCGGTGTCGAACACGTTGACGCCCGCGTCCACCGCCATGTTAAACACCCTCTGTAACTCCGAGTCCATGGAGTCTTCGTACCCCCACACGAACTGGTTCCCCCACGACCACGTCCCGAGGCCCATCGGCGAGAGCTGCAGCGCGCCGTCGCCCGCGGGGAGATAGACTTCGCCCGCGGTGGGGAACGGAGCCGGCGGCAGCCGCGCGGATTGAATCGCCGTTCGACTCCCAGGAGTGCTCCCGCTCCCGCTCACGCCGCGCTTGGACGCCTCGACGGCGAGGGTGACGCGCGCGGACGTCGACGCGGACGCGGACGGAGGGAGGAGGAGGGAGGAGGAGGAGGAGGAGGACGCGAGCGGGACCGCGACCGCGACGGCCGCGGCGCGACGAAGCAATCGCGACCGCGCGAGCGGCGACGACGGCGACGACGACGCGTCGCCGCCGGCCGCGCGCGTCGTCGTCGTCGTCGTCGCTCTCGCCGACGCGTCCGCGTCGTCGGTCGTCGTCGCGTCCGCGTCCACGGCGTCGTCGCGCGAGGACGACGACGCGCGCGCCGACGCCGCGCGTCGACCGCGGCGCGTCGTCGTCGTCGTCGACGTCGTCCGAGTGCTGCCGGCGACGCGCGCGCCAGCTGGCGTCGTCCTCGCGGGGCATCGAGATCCGACGACGCGGACGGCGCGCGGCGACGGCGACGCGCGCGCGGCCGAGGCGGCGGCGGCGGCGGCGGCGGCGCGCGGAGGCGACATCGCGGCGAGAGTCGTCGTCATCTCGAGGGGACGACCGTCGCGGGGCGCTCGGGTGTGCGACGACGACGCGCGATCGAGCCCTCCGAGAGGATAAAACGTAAACGACGCGCGCGCAAGCGCGAGAGAGTCCAGATTTTTCTGTCGATGCCCTCCCCCACCGCGCGCACTCCCTTCCGCGCGGTCTTCCTTCCATGTCGCAGCGCGCGACTTCGACTTCGACGCAGCCGAGCGCGCCCTCTCTCGTCGAGCCCTCTCTCGTCGAGCCCGCGCGCGCGGAGACGACGGCGAGCGCGACCGCGAGCGCGACGACCGACGGAGACGCGAGCGAGCGCCTCACCGTGAGCGACGACGCGATTCGGTTCACCGCGAAGCTTCGAGGGGAGATCCTCGACCGCGTCGACGCCGAGAGCGCGACGCTCGATCGGCTGTTCGACGCCGCGACCGAGGAGAGGTCGCGGTGAGGGAGGGAAGACGCGCGACGCGGCGGCGGCGGGGATGGCGAAGAAGCGAGCGCGCGCGATGTCGCCGCCGCCGACGACGACGACGACGACGACGACGACGACGCACCTCCCGCGTCTCCCCGACGAGATCTGGGAGCGCGTGATCGCCCATCTCGACTTCGTCTCCGTGTGCGCGCTGCGCCAGTGCGATCGACGCATGCGATCGAGTCTCACGGACGGCGAGGACGTGTGGGAGCGGCTGTGCGCGCGGCACGGGTTCTGGAGGAGCGTGGACGCGACGAAGCGGTGGGCGAAGCTCGTGACGGAGAAGAAACGATCGGGGAAGGACCGCATCCGCGCCGGTACCTGTGCCTTCTTCTCGGATACATACGCGTGGCGCGGGTGGAGGGCGTTCTTCATCGAGTGCGTCGGCAAGCTCCGCGGCATTGCGACGAGGGAACGCGAACGCGGTCTTCTGTTGGCGGACGGAAAGCGCGAGGAGACGAGAGCGGCGCGGGAGGCTTTGCTCCGCGAGCTCGTAGCGATCACGGAACGCGACGAGCGACTGAAGAGGGAGAGATCCGTGGCGAGCGGCGAGGACGAGCTGAAGCGCTTAGAGCACGAACGGTTGGAGAACGGAATATACGCGGGTGTGTATTCGAAACGACTGAAGGCGGCGCAGAAGCGAGAGGAGGAGGCGATCGCGGCGTTTGAAAAATTAGTGGACCAACCGCTGTTACGAGACGGGCTCATCAATTTGCGATGGACGGACAAGATGGATTTCAACGACCACGTGATGAAGCACTCCGTCGCGCGGCTGCGGGTGAAGAACGCGGGAGCGACGGAGGTGCGGTGGACGGAGGGCGACGGCGGTTTAAAGAGCGAGAGTACAAGGTGACGCGGCGTAATAAACGTCGCCGCGAAATACCTAAAATAGACCACCGGACTCGTAGTCTACCTTCGCTCTCGTCAGTCGGTCACTTCTTCAGCTCCACGATCGCCTCCGCCTCGACCGGGATCCCCAATGGCAACCCCGCGCACCCCACGGCGCTCCTCGAGCTCTTCCCCGCGGGCCCGAACACGTCGATGAACAAGTTGGCGAGGCCGTTCACCACCGCGGGTTGTTTCGTGTACTCTGACGAGGGTCGAGGGAGGGTCGGGGTGGAGTTGAAAGGCGCGTCAGGGGTGGAGTTGAAAGGCATCGCGTGCGGGGATTGAAAGCGAGAGACGCCGGGAAGTGAAGTCCTTAAGGAACGGCGTCCACCTCGCCGATGCGGTCGTATGGGGACCAGTCCGATACTATCTTATAGAACGCGCCTGAGGTGCAGTTGACGAACCCGTTCACCTTGACCACCCTGGCGATGACGTCAAGGCTGCCGAACTGCTGCCGCATCGTCGCGAGCATCGTGAGCCCGACGACGCGCGCCGCCTCCACGGCTTCGTCGTCCGTGAAGTCGTCGGAGCCGCACTTGCCCACGACGAGGCTTCCGTCCGCGTTTCGAGGGACCTGGCCGCTGCGGGGTCGTTCCATACAAGCGAACGTCGGGGTGGAGTTGAAAGGCGTCAGTTGGAGTTGTTGAAAGGCATCGAGGGCGGGGATTGAAAGCGAGGGATCCTGGGCGGAGAGATGCGCCGGGAAAAGTCCTTAAGGATCGGCGTTCACCACGCCGACGCGGTCGTACGGGGACCAGTGTGGGATACTAGCTAGAACGCGCCTGACGTACGCGAGGTCGCCGACGAGGACGACGGGGTAGAACACCCCCGCGGGGTTTGTCGCGACGCGCCCGTCGAGCTCCAGGCCGAGCTGCGCGACGCGCTCCTCCGGGGAGCCGTCCTCGTGCCACGCGGGAGGCGTCGCCGCGCGCAGGGCGTCCAGCTCCGGCGTCGTCGCGCGCGCGAGATGATGATGACGACGACGATGAGGTTTTAATCCGGACGACGACGGCGCGCGCGACGGACGCGCGCCGCGTCGGTCGTCGCCGCGCCGCGCGAGCGCGGCGGTGGCGTACCCCGCGACCGCGCTGGACGCGGCGAGCGCGACTACGAGAGAAGGGCTCGGCATCGCGGGTCGCGTGGAGGATGCGATGCGATCGACGCGTGTCGGAGTAATAAGGGCGGACGAGCGGAGGGAGCTCTCGGAAGTTGACGTCGCGACGGAGACGCCGAGGAGCTGTTGTGTACGCGTAGTACGTAAAAAATGCGATTTCGTATGTAAACCAGTGAGCCAGACGCGCGAGTACGATTCGCCGTGTACCCGTTTAGGGGTCAAACGACGCGATGATGTCCCCAACCCCGTCGTGAGGCAGAGGCGCGCGCGCCCCCCGTCGAGCCCAGTCCTCCGTCGCGATGGCGCCGCGCGGAGACGAGGCGCCGTACGAGGGCGACCCGTACGTCGGCCCCGCGGACCTGACGTGGATGGTCCGACGACGCGCCGGCGTCGGCGGCGGCGAGGGCGGGATATGGCCTCCGCAAACGCGCGAGACGCGCGTCGCGCGCGCGGACGCGGACGCGAACGGAAACCCGCGCCCCACCGCGACGCAGGTCGCGGCGACGGTCAACTCCCCGGAGCGATACGCGGCGTACGACGACAACGACGGGCCCGCGGACCTGGAGAAGATGGTGCGACGGCGCGCGGGCGAGCACGGGGGCGAGGGCGGCATCTGGCCCGCGCAAAAAAAGTGGACGCGAGGGAAGCCGTTCGATCCGGAGGACATACCTATCGACCACGTCATCCCCGCGCGCGCGATGCGGCCGATGGACCCGGGCGAGCTCGTGTCGAAAGCGGAGGAGCTCGTGTCGTCGTTCAACCCGGCGCGGATGACGGTCGACGCGCACGCGGACGAGCAGATTCTTCGGTGGAACGTCCGCGAGGCGAACGACGAAACCTTCCTGCGCCAAATCTTTTACGGCTGCGTGCGGTACAAGCGCATGATCGACGTGCTCGTCACCGCGTTCTACCACGACAACGCGTCGTGCACGCTGCGCAGCGACAGAGACATGTACTGCGTGTACGCGTACTTGGCGCTGCAGCGACTGGAAGAGCTCGGGTTCGGGCAGTACCGAAGGCTGATCGACGCGAAAGGTGCGTTCTATACACTGGTCCCCATACGACCCCGTCGGCGTGGTGAACGCCGATCCTTAAGGACTTTTGCCGTCGTCTCTCTCCGCCCATCACCCCTCGCGTTCAATTCCCGCCCGCGTTGCCTTTCAACTCCATCTGACGCCTTTTAACTCCACCCCGACTTCGCTTTGTATGGCACGAAAGACCCGCAAAAGATGGTGACGTTCGTCAAATACGTCTTCAACGCCAAAACCTTAAACGAACGCGTGAAGGACGAGTGGCTGAAGCTCTACGACGTCCCGTACGTCGCGAACATGATAGAGAGCGTGCTGCACTTCGCCGGGGACGCGGACGCGCTCGTGGAGCACATGGAGGAGCGCGTCTTTTTCATGAAAAAAGTAGACGACCACGGACGGTTCTCCGAGAACGATTACGTCGACGCCGGGTCGGAGACGGCGCTGATGTCGAACGCGCGGCTGACCGGTCGAAAGTCATTCTCGAAGCGGACGACGAAGGTGGAGCCGTTCAAGTTCACCGAGGGGAAGCCGAAGCCGCTGCCGGTGAAGGAGACGATCCCGCCCGCGCCGAAACCCAAACCGGTGCCGGCGTCGAACAAACCCAACCGCGGGCCCACCGCGGAGCAGAAGGCGCTCGCCAAGGCGCGCGAAGAAAACAAGCGACTCGCGGCGGAGAAACTCTCGCGCGCCGAGGCGTTCAAACTCCGATGCCACGAGCGTCCGATGAACATAGACAAGGTGCGCGCGGAGGTGATCGCGACGCGGGAGGCTCGACTCGCCGCCAACGCGGAGTTCGCGACGGCGCGACCGCTGCCCGCGTTTTACTCCAAGCTCGACGACGGCCCGGAGGTGCCGTTGAAGCAGACGGCGGCGAGCATCTTGCGCGAGGACGCGTTGTATAAGAAGAAGCAGGCGGAGGAGGCGCGAAATATGGAGTCGTTCGAGATGGGTCTGAGGGATACGAGCGAGTACGACCGGTGGAAAGCGAAGGAGGACGCGAGGGACGCGGAGGAGAGGCGAGCGCTCGTCGAGGCGAGGATCAAGGTGCGAAATCTTGAGCCGCTCACGTTCGATCTGTTTTTTCACCCACCGCACCGCCCGGTATCAACATTCATTTGATCGCGTGGGTCCCTTTCAACTTACTGACCGATGCCATATTATTTCGTACGGCGCGACCCTCGCTCAAGGCGTCCGAGGAGGCGTTCGATAAGGCGTTGAAGGCGAAGCGCGACGCGGCGGAGGCGAACGCGCGAAAGGTGGAGTCGCTGCGGCTCGAGGCGCTGGCGTTGGAGGAGAAGCGCGCGTCGGAGGCGCTTCGCGTGCGCGAGGAGAACGAGGCGAGGCGCGCGCAGGTGTTGGAGGAGCGGGAGCGGCGCGACGAGGCGATCGCGAAGCTCAGGTGCGTTCTATACAAACGTGTTTCACCCATCGCCCGGTTTCAACACTTGATCGCGTGGGTCCCTTTCAACTGACCGATGAACTATTTTTGTATGGAACGGCCCTCAGGGAGGAGAAGCGAGTCATGGGGGAGAAGCGCGCGTTGGAACGCGCCGAGGCGGCCAAGGCGGTGTCGCACCGAAAGCGCGCGGAGCTCGCGAGAAAGGCGGACCTCGCGCGACAGATCAGAGCCCTGGAGCGGTGCCCGAAGAAAAACGTCAAGGACGCGGAGGCGGAGCGGAGCGGCGTCCACCCCGGAAACGTCCCGCTGTGGGAGGACATGTCCATCGCGGAGCTCAGAGAGCGGCTTGTTGCCGCGAAGAAGCGGAAGAAGGAGGAGGAGGAGGAGGCGCGTCGAGCCATCGTCCGCGCGCGAAACGAAAAGAAGGAGATGCTCAGCGAACGCCTCGGACACATCCGCAAGGTGCGCGAGATCGCCGAGACGAGCGCGACGCTGCGACGAGCGACGACGGCGGAGGAGAAGGCGCGGCGCGAGGCGGCGTTGAGGGAGAAGAACGAGGCGGACGCGGCGGCGTTGCGAGAGAAGCTCGCGCGGAGGAAGGCGCGCGCGGAGGCGGACGCGATCGAAGCCGCCGCCGCGGGGAAAGCCGCCGCGTTCAAGGCGTTTCAGATCGACGGCGCGAGCAAGGAGGTTTTGGAGGCGCGCAGGAAGCACGACGTGAAGATGGGGTATCTGCGGACGGAGCAGGCGCGGCGGGACAAGGCGCGCGAGGACGAGGTGAGACTTCAGACTGACTCTGACTCTGACCGCTTCCCGCGCGACCCCGTTGCGTTCGTTTCTTGAGGCGCACTGTTCTTTCGCGCGCTCGCCGTGAACCTCCTCACGTTCGTTTCGTTTTTTTTGACACGTGGTGACGATATCCACCAACCACATCCCCGCGTTACTGACACGTGTCTTCCCTCGACCAATCACGATGATAACCTTACAGGCGTTCGTCGAGAAGACGCGGCGCGTCGTGACGACGACGAAGAAGAAACAAAACGCCGCGGAGCGGAAGGAGCGCGACGCGTACGTCGAGCGGTACGACGCGCGACTCGAACAGCTCGCGACCGAGAACGACGCGCGCGCCGCAGAAGAGTCCGCGCGCAAGAAGGATCTCGTGGAGGGTAGACGCGAGGAGGAGGCGGCGATTCGCGATCGGTTCTCGACGCTCGGTTCGGTCAAAGCGGAGGTGCAGCCCGGGGGACTTCACGCGTCGGGTGCGTTCTTTACACTGGTCCCCATACGACCCCGTTCGCGTGGTGCACGCCGTTCCTTAAGGACTTTTCCCGTCGTCACTCTTCACCCGCGCTTCCCTTTCAACGTTTGACCGGTAAGACGTTCGACTGACCGATCGCTTCAC
>Ga0181560_10005970_pt1 | contig 10770 bp, 7 predicted proteins | sample 011ome_20_FD_133751 | JGI IMG/M metagenome (GOLD analysis project Ga0181560, IMG submission 133751) | Coastal salt marsh microbial communities from the Groves Creek Marsh, Skidaway Island, Georgia - 011509CT metaG (megahit assembly) | ecosystem: Environmental > Aquatic > Marine > Intertidal zone...
GACTCGGGGGACTCGGTCAAGTCGTGCGCGTAGCTGAAGAAGCCGCACCCGTCCTCGTGGTACCCGTGCTCTTCCCAGAACGCCGAGTCCGGCGCGAAGACGCGCCGGAGACGCGCGAGCGTCCCCGGAGGAACGGCGCCGTCGAACGCGCGGACCGGGACGCGTGGATTCGTCGGCGTCGGTTTTTTTTTGTCTTCGTTTTTGTCCAAGAGGAGGCTCGCGCCGTCGCGCTCGTCGCGCTTCTTTCGTTTCGTCGCGCGGACGGCGACGCCGGCCAACTCGCGTGGGTACCGCAGCACACCCCTCGCGAGCCTGTACCTGAACCCCATGGCGGTCAGGAGCGCCGCCGCCTCGGCGTCGCGGCCCTCCTGGCACAAAAGCACCCCGAGCTCGACGTTCGCCGCGCGGCGACTCGAGGCTTCTCTCTGGTTTCCCGAATCGTCGGCGGTGACGCTCGCGGCGGCGCGGAGGAGCCGCTCGACCGCCTTCAGGTCCTCGGGTCCAGACGCGAGACGCTTTGTGATCCGCGCGGCGGCTAAAAGCGCCGTCGCGGGCTCGCGGGACGCCGCGCGCGCGCGATTGGCTTCGTCCCTCGTCCCGAGCGCGGCGCGGAACGCGCGTAGCGCGTCGCGGGCACGCCTCGCGTCCGCCGACCGCTTCGTCGCGAGCGCGAGGACACGCTCCACGAGGCGGTCGCGGTCCAGCGGCTCCGCGCGGCGGCGACGACGCACCCAGCCCCCGGGCTCGACCCGGCACCAACCGCCGGGCCCGTCGCCGTCAGAAGGACCCATGCCCGCGCATATGAATGACACTGTCGAGGAAATGTGGTTCCGAGAGAAGCGAAGCGTGGGGTTTTTTTTTGGGGGAAACGCGCGAGGGACCGAGGGTGATTGCCCATACGGGTCGTACCGAAAGAAGGTACGCGAGTCGCTCGGAAAAACACCTTTGGCGGCGGAATGCGTCTCGACTCACTTCACGCCGCGCGATCGGCGTTCAGTGACCCGGCGCGGACCCGAGCACCTCTCGAAGTCGGCCGGCATGATCATTCCCGTGCGCTGCTTCACCTGCGGCAAGGTGCGTGGACCTCCCGCGGATCACGACCCGACACGCGCCGGCCCCCGGCTTTTCCTCCGGCGCGCGCCCAGGGACGGGGTTGGCACGCGCGTTCTCGCTCGCGCGAGCGCGCCGAGAACGCCGAGGGCTCGCGAGGCACACTCGCGCCTTTGATTCGTGTGCTCCGGCCGTCTCTTGGGAGGCGCGCTCCCCCGGCGAGAGGCTCGGCCTCGGTCGCGTCCCCTCCGCGTCTGGCCGTTCATTCGCTCGTCCCGCGCGAACCCGGATGCACGATGCCGCGGCGGATTCTGACCCCCTCCCTTCTCTGCGCTCAGGTGATCGGAAACAAGTGGGACACGTACCTGGACCTGCTCCAGGCGGATTACTCCGAGCGAGACGCCCTGGACGCGCTCGATCTGCAGCGGTACTGCTGCAGGCGCATGCTCATGACGCACGTCGATCTCATCGAGAAACTCCTCAACTACAACACTCTTGAACGCCAGGATTAGAGACGGTCGGCGAGAGACGTAGGAGGAACGCGAACGAGCTCCTAATTAGTCATCACGTGAGCCACGACGTCGCGTTGCCTATCTATCGCCTCGCCCTGGCGGCGGCGGCGCCGCTTTTCTTCTCGCGCTCGCTCGCGCGCCACGCCGCGCGCCCCTCGAGCACCTCGCCGTCCGCGTCGACGAACTTGTTGGCGCCAGCCTCGCGGAACCACCGGCCGGCGCCGCCGCCGCCCGCCGGATTCGCCGGATCGGGGTTCCGGACGGACTGACCCCCCTCGAACTGGCGCGCGTAATCGATGAACACCTTCTCGCCGTCGCGATACTCGCCCTTAGAGAGCTCGGACGCCGGGGTGAAGTGCGGCAGGCGCCGGCGCCACGCCGCGGGCGGCGCCGGCGCCGGCGCGCGGGGCAGACGAGCCATCGGCCCCCCCAGCCCGCGGGTTTCGGGTCTCTCGTTCCCCGGAGAGACGTCTCTTTCGTCTCTTTCGTCCGCGTCATCGTTCACGAATCCGTCGTCCGTCCGCCCCGCCCCCGCCTCCGCCTCCGCGTCGCTCTCGGGAGGGACGACGTCGGAGTCTTCGGAGTCGACCAAGTCCACGGTTCCGCGCACCCCGTCCCCCCGCGTCATCCCCGTCCCCGCGGTCATCGTCGCCGAAGAAACGTTCTTCTTCTTCGGCCGTCTCGCGGCGGCCGCGGGCTCGCGCTTCGCCCTCCGGTTCCCGCGCCCGCGCGTCGACACGGCGATGCCGAAATCGTCGTCGCTGCTGTCCGACGCCGAAACGGACGCCGCGGCAGGACCGGCGGCGCGCGCGCCGCCGGGCGGCGCGCCGAGCTCGAACGCATTTTTAAGACTGGTCGCGCGCGCGGCGACGGCGGCGCGCAGGCTCGCCGCGCGCCGCCGCTCGGCGCCCGGCGACGCCCGCCGCGCCTGCGTCAGACCCGACCCCGCCAGCAGCTCGTCTTCGGAGTCGCAATCCGAGCCCCAGGCGTGGATCCCCCCTGGGGCTTCTGTTCCATCCGCTTCTTCGGCGTCCGCTTCTTCCGCGAAGCGAGCGTCGCACGCGCGGCGAGCCTCCGCGTCCGCGGCGTCCGCGTCTGCGGCGTCCGCGTCGCGGGAGCCGGCGGGCGGCGACGGCGCCGGCGACGGCGCGCCTCTCGGCGTCTCTCGCGACGTCTCTCGCTTGCCGTCGGCGGGCGCCGACGGCGCGGACAGGGAGTTGGCTTTCGCCCGCACCATACCCTCTACCGCCCAGTTGGACTTCCAGCCGTGCATGCGCCTGGGCGGCGCGGGCACCGCCGCCGCCGCGTCGGCGCCCGGATGGCTCACCCCGCGCCGCTTCGACGCCTCGACGTTCTCCTTGTCGGCGGGGTCGGCGAGGTCGGCGACGCGAAGAGGCGCGTCATCGATCGGTCCGCCTTTTCCGTCGTTCGACCGCGCGGCCGCGTCCGTGATAACCGGCCCATCTCGCGGTGAATCCGGATGATCGTCCGCCAAACCCCACCCTCCGTCGTCGGCGGCGGCGTCATCCGCGGCGCCGACGCTCATCCCGTCGTCGTCCACCACGTCAGATCTTCCCCAGTCGTGTGCGTCGTCCCCGTCCCCGAACGTCTCGTCCCCACCCCATCCCCCCGCGTCATCCCCGTCCCCGCGGTCTTCGTGGCCGTCCCCGACTCCCCACCGGCCTCTATAACCCGCGCCGCACCACTCGTTCGGACTCGGTTCGTCCGGCGAAAACAGCGCGCCTACCGCGGAATCCCGGAGGTTTGAAACGACGGCGGGTCGAGTCGTCGTCGGCGCCGCACCCCACCCGTCGCGGGTCGCCTCAGCGTCCCCGCCCTCATCGCACCCCCAGCCTGACATCGCACGACCCTCCGCGACCCTCCAGACCCGCCGGGTCCGCTTGCGCCCCCGCCGTATGCGAGCTTCCTTCGCCTCCGCGAACGGTCCGCGAAAAACAACTTGGGCACCCGCGTGAAACGTGAGCTCGGAGCCGAAATTCTCGAGCACCAGGCTGCTGACGCGGAGAAAACTCTGTCCCGCATCCGACACAGTTCCGCGCCGGCATAGCGCGACGCGGTCTCGGGCGACGGCCGCCCGAGTGAGGCGAAGTCGCCGCGCGAAGATTCGGAACGGGGTACACGTGCCGCCAGACATACCCTTAGAAAACCAGCTCGTCGCGTTGACGAGACGCAACTGGGGAGCGCAACTTGGGAGCGACGGTACAACCTCCATCCGTCGCTACCAGCGACGAACGTCGCTATGCGTGCGCACGGGCGCGGCGGCCGCGGGGACCGGGACAGCGATCGGTTCACGGGTGGCAGGGGCAGAGGTGGAGGTGGTGGGTATGTAGGACGAGATAAGGTACGCTTTCGTGTTATGAGCGCGTCGACGGAGACGCCGTGCTTGACGTTACGGCGGCTCTGGCGACTCGTCGTCTTTCGTCTCGCGAACCGCCGACGATGCCGATCGATATTTTCCGCGTAGGTTTTGTCCCCGCACGCGCGCTGACCGCGCGTTACCCGACCGTCTCGACACCGCAGACGAAAGGCCGGACGATGGCCACCGCGAGCAAGCTCTCGGTGCCGAAACCCGTGAACCTGCCGAGCATGAAGAAGGTACGAGGGGGCGAACGAAACGCGAACCGCAATCCGAACGTGTGCCGTCTCGAAAGGAGTTTCTTTTCGTGTCGACGAACGCTTTTGTCGTTTTTTCGGTAAAAACGTTTTTTCGCCCATTCGACGAACGCGCGCGACGCGCGTCGCGAGGCATTCGACGAACGCGCGCGATCGAGACACGCGCGCGATCGCGACGCACGCGCGAACGCGCCGACGTTTGCGCCGACGTTTGTGACCGATCGATCCTCTGACCGTCGTTTCTGAACCCGAACGCCTCGCGCGTACTTTTCACTAAAAAAAAATAAACAAAAAACCCATAGGAACACGCCGGCGCCGCGCCGCTCGCCGCCGCCGCGGCGAACCCGTCTCAGCCCGGGACGGGCTGGACCGACGCGTCGCAGACGCCCGATTCGCACACGGAGGAGGGCTCTCTGCTCGCGGCGGGTGCGCGTTGGGCGGGCGGGCGCGCGCACGCGGGCGGCGGCGGTTTCGGCGACAGTACGTCTCGCGCGGCGGCGCCTAACCGACGCGAGTACCCCTCGCTGGGCGCGGCGGCGGACGCGGCGGACGCCGAGGCGGACGCGGACCTGTACGCGCGCCGGCACGACCCCTCGGGCAGGCGCTGGGACGAGGACGAGCGCAAGGGGAGCGGCGGCGCGGACCAGAGCGGCGTACCGGAGCGAGGTCGGCCGTTTCGAGGACACGACGCGTACGGCGCCCCTACGCAAACGGAGAGACGCTTCCGCGAAGACGCGCGCGGCGGGCGCGACGGCCGCGGGCCGGACGGGTGGCCCGTCCGCCGCGGCGACCGCCGCGAGCGGCGCCGCGCGGACGACGACGACGAGGAGGATCCATTCGCCAAGGCGGAGGCGGAGGAGCGCGCCTTCCGAGCCGCCCACGGGGGGTTCGCGTCCGGGAACCGGGACGCGCCGCGGGGGCAGGGCGACGCGCGAGGCGGCCCGCGCGAGGCGGACGCCTCGTTCGGGGGCGCGCGCGACGCCGCGGCGGCGGCGGAGGCGCCTCGGGCCGGGGGCCCCCCCGGCGGGTTCGGGGGCGGGGGCGGGGGATTCCGCGAGCGAGACACGTCCTTTTCGGGGTCAAGGCAAGCCGGCTACGGTGCCGGAACCGGCGGCGGGACCCGCGAACTCGACGAACGCGCCGCGCGCGCGCGCGCGGCTTTCGCGGGATTCGCGGGACCCGGACCCGGACCCGCCGGCGATATCCCGATGCCTCCGCCGCGCGGCGCCGGCGGCGCGGACTTTCCGCGCGGGCCCCATCCCCATCCCCATCCGCCCGGCGCGTTCGGTTCAGGGTCCGCCGCGCGCGCGACGCACGCGGGCGCCCATCGCGCGTTCGCGGACGTGTCGCTCGGCCCCCCTCGGGGCCGCGAGGGCGGGGGGGCGCGCGCGCCGCCGCTGCCTCCGGGCGCGCCGCCGGGCGCGCCGCGGCGGCCCGAGCCGCGCGCCGGGCTCGCGCCGCCGGAGGATGAGCGCGACGTCGAGCGCGACGCGTTCCAGGCTGAGCTGGAGCGCGTGGTGGCCGAGCAGGAGGCCGAGCGCCGGCGGCGGGAGGCCCCCGGCGGGGACCTGCAGGGCGCCGAACGAAACCACCCGGGTCCCGGCGCGCCGCGGGTCCCGAACCCCGGCGGCGGCGGCGCGGAGGGCGCGCCCGCGGACGCGCGCGCCGCGGGATGGCCCCGCACCGCGCGCGAGCTCGCGGGGTCGGCGCTGGTGAGCCACTCCCCGGCACAAACCCCCGGGGTCCCGCTCAGCCGGGACCCGGGCGTTTCGGACCCGGGTGGGTCCCGGCTGTACACCAACGCCGGTCCCATGCCCGCTCCGTCCTATGACCCGACGCGCTCAGACGCGCTTCCGACGGGATTCGATCCGTCGACGACGCCGTTCGGGGGAGCGAGTCGAGACTCACTAGCCGAGGACGCCGAGACGCGAAAGAAGGAGGAGCGGAAGAAGCGCGGCGGGCGCCGGGTCCGCGAGGCGGAGGAGCGACGCGCCGCGAAAAACGGCGCGGAGAACGCCTCCGCCGCGTCCGCGCTGGGGGGCACGATGGCGACGTATCCGGACACCGCGCACGGTGTCCTTTCTGGATCCGGATCCTTCCCGGGCCGCGGGGGGCGCGGGGCCGGGCCGGGAACGGGAACCGGGCCCCCGGCGATGTCCGCGGCGGCGGGCGGCTGGGGCGCTGGCGCGCTGGGCGGGTTGGCGTGGGCCGGGCCCATCGCCGAGATCCAGCGCTCGGCTTCCTCGGACGCGCTCGCGCACGCGGCGCGTGCGCGGCTGGCGTCCGACCAGGGCGCGCCGGGGCGCGCCGACGCGGCGGCGGCGATGTCGTCCGCGGCGGCGGCGGCGGCGGCGGCGGCGGCGCACCACCACCAGGCCGCCGCCGCGTCCAACGCCTTTGCGTACGAGAGCGCCATCGCCGCGCTGGGCGCGCTGGTGGACCGAGGTGCTCCGGCGGGAGGCGACATCGGGATCCGGGGGGTGGACGACAGGGCGAGGGACGGCGACGGTGGCGACCGGCACGGTCATCCGGGGGGCGTGAGTGTGCCTCGGCCGGCGTTCGGCCGGCCGGCCCCGCCGGGGGGGGGCGCGCCCATCGGAAGAGGGTCCGTCGGCCTCGGCTTCGGCGGCGGGCTGTGGTCCGCCGCGGGGCCCCCGCCGCCGCCGGGAGCGCCGCCGCTCCCGCCGGGTCCCCCGCCCCCGGCGCACGCGCGCACGGGCGCGCATGGAGGCGCGGCGCTCTCCCCGGGGGGAGCCGCGGCGACCCTCGTGGCCGCGGCAGCGCTCGAGGACGACTGACCTCGGCGCGCCCGCTCGTCCTCGCGGCGAAATCGTCCCGCGGCGAGTGCACAGGTTTTTAAGAAAGTTTTTAAGAAACGACCTTAGACTATGATATACTCCTCACGCTGTGAACGCTCCGCCGGCGGCGCCGCGCGCGCGCGTCGCGCTCGCCGCTCGCGACCCACCGCGCCACACCCCCGCGCGTGACCCCGGACCCTACCGCGCTTTCATACCGCGCTTTCATCCACCGAGTCGACCGAGGCTGCGCGCCGCGCGTGCCTCTTCAGTTCCGCCCCTTCAGTTCTCGGCGCGAAGAAGGGACCGACCTCGCGACTGTCGGTCCCGCTCGTCTCCGCGTCTCCGCCGAACTGCCCCCTATCTAAAAACTCGTGGCCGCTCTCGGCCCGGTGCTCCGCCAATGCCGAGGTGACGCCGAGGACGCCGTGACCCTCTTTACCGGGAGAGAACGCGGAGCCCCCGATCTGGATCTGCGCCAGATCCGCGATCTGCGCCCACTGCTTCTCCGCGGCGGCGGCGACCAGCGCCGGCCAGCGCCGGTCCCCGCGCGGCAGCGACGGCGGCGGCGCGCGCGTGTCGCAAAACGGAGAGCACCGCGGCACCGCCTGCAGCTTCGCGTAGACGCCGAGCGGGAACGGCGGGACACCGGGAAGCGGCGGGAACGGCGCGGGCGGGCGCGAAGGGTACCGAGGCGCTGGGGGGCGCACGTCGCTGTGCCACGTACCTCTCGGGTCGACGAAGAAAGCGGTGGAAACGTCGACGACGTCGTCGTCGGCGTCGTCGCGAGCGTCCGGTCCCGACCACCCCGCCGCGGCGGCGTGCGCGGGCGGTGGGTCGGGCGGGGGCGGAGGCGAAACGACAAACGGAGGGTGTCCGTCGTCGCGCCCCTCCGGGGGGGGTGAGGCTGGCGGTTTCGGCGGCCACGTGAACGAGGTTTCCGGTACCGCCGGCGGCGCGATCGGTCCGCCGGGAGGCGTTCCGAAACCGTCCGACCCGAACGCGTCCGGGGGAGGGACGAGGTTCGGCGACGGCTTCGGGCTCGTCGGCGGCGCTTCGCTCGATCCCCCGCTCTCCCCGAGATCCTGAGAGGAGGCTTTCTGCTCGACGCACATCCCGGGCTGCTCGAAGTCCGCGCAGCAGTCCCCCACGGCGCGACACTCGGCGTCGCAGCAGCAGGACGCGCGGCACAACCCGCACGCCGCCGCGCACGAAGCGCCGGGTCCCACGACGAGCGTAGACGCGTCCTCGTCCCCGTCCCCGTCCCCGTCCCCGTCCCCGTCCCCGTCGCCGCCCGGGTCGGCCAGGCGCCGTCGTTCGCTTCGCCTGCCCGACCACGAAACCTCCTCGAGTTCTTCCCCGCGCCGTTTACTAACCCCGCGCGAACTCTGTAGACGTATTCCTCGAGGGACGTCCCTCGAGACGCGCGCCGCGCGTGTCTCTTTTCCCTCCTCGAGCTCGACCGACTTTTTTTTTTCGGCGCGCTTTCGCGCTCCGCCCTGCCCCCCCTCCCGTAGACGCGGCTCCAGAACGTGCACGTCCGCGTCCCCCAACCGCGCGCCTCGCGCCCCGACCGTTCGCTTCCCGTTCCCCCGTTCCGGAAGGTTCCCCGTCTCGGTCGTCCCCGCGCGCCATAGCGCCGCGTCGTCCCCGCCGCCTCGCCCCCCGCCACGCTCGAACCCCGCCCTTCGAGGCTCACTTTTTCGCCTCGTCTCGTCCCGGCGGGGGTCGTTCGAGCGCGCCCGCGCCAGGACCGCGACCACGAGCGCGATGACCACGAGCGCGACTATCGCGTCGACCGCGCGGCGTCGGGTCCGCCCGCCCGCGCGCATCGCCGCGGCGCCCCCCCGTGGGAGCGGGCGCGAGAGTGCGGTCGACGCACGGAAAACAGCCAAGCCACGGCGTGGCGCTGCGAGCAGATCGAGGCAGCAGCGCACGCGCGCGCGCAGAAAGGCCGCCCTGCAGAGATGAGGCCTCGTGAACCAGGATTAACTCGTGAAAGTTCTCGGTTCATCTCGCCGCAACGCTCTATGATTGGTCGGTTTCGATCTTCGCCAATCAGGTTAATTTTTCCTCTCTCGCCTCTGTCTTTTTAAGCGTCAATTTTGGGAAGAGCCCCCGCTCAGCGCGGGCAATTCCACTCTCGCGCCGGACCCGACTCCGCAGCGCGCGGCGTGAGGAGTCCCGGAAGCCACCGACGCGTTCGTCTCGCATCGCACACGAGGATTAGGTGCGTCGCCGTTCCGTGCCGGACCGTTTTCCGGCGCGATTGTCCGAACTTTTTTGTCACCATCGCGGTCTGCGTGCAGCCAGGTGGAAAAGGGATTGGCGTTGGGTCGGGCATCGCGTCGTCGTCCCTGCATCCGAGCGCGATCCCCCAAAGACGCGGAGGCGACGACGAGCGCGTCGAGATCGTCGCAGAGCCGTCTCGAGCGACTCGCGCATCTTCTCTGCCGCCGCGCGTGGGGGGACGGTCGGCCTCCCTTCCTCCCCACGCGCGTCCGACTCACGCCCGGGAGATTCGTTTTACCAACAACGACAACGGCTCCGCTGGCGCGCGCGTCGCCGAGCCCGGACGCGACGCGCTACGGCAGCCCCGCACCGCGCGACTATCGCTCTTCGAACCGAACTTCGCGCGTCTGACCGCCCTCGCCGTTCCCCTCCGCCAGAACAGGCTCTTCGGTTCCCTCGAACAGGGCGAGAAGAGGATAAACGCGCGGAGCAACTCGCCCACGCGGGAAGGCGACTGTATCGGGGGTTCCGAGTTTTTTGCATCGTTCGCGTGAATCGACGATGCAGCACAACGCCGGCTCGGGCGCGGGCGCTCCCGGCGGCAACCAGAGCCAGCAGCCTTCTGGCATGATGTACCAGCAGGGGTACGGCATGCCCGGTCAACCCGGCGTGGCGCCCGGTCAGATGGCCGGCATGGGGGGCATGGATCCCGCCAGCCAAGCGCAGCACCAGCAGCAGTTCATGCGCCAGCATCTGCAGCAGCAGCAACTCGCGGCGTACCACATGCAGACGCACCACCTCGCGCAGCAGCACCAGCAGCAGCTCCGTCTGTTCTGGCAGCAGCAGATGCAGGAGATCGAGACGGGGAGCGACTTTAAGAACCACCAACTGCCGTTGGCTCGGATCAAGAAGATCATGAAGAGCGACGAGGACGTGCGGATGATCTCCTCGGAGGCGCCCGTGCTCTTCGCCAAGGCGTGCGAGATGTTCATCCTGGAGCTCACGCTGCGGTCGTGGATCCACTCGGAGGAGAACAAGCGGCGGACCTTGCAACGAAACGACATCGCGGCGGCGATCACGAAGACGGACATCTTCGACTTCCTCGTGGACATCGTGCCCAGGGACGACTTCAAGGAGGAGGGGATGAACGTCCCGAGACCCGCGGGGCCCGCGCTGGGAAGCGGCGAAGCCGGCGCCGGCGCCGGCGCGGGGGTGGCGTACGCGCCCGGGATGTATTTCATGGCGCCGCCGCAGGGCCAGCAGTGGTCCGCGCAGCAGATGCCGCAGGACCCCAACGCGCAGTACAGAGGGCCGCAGCAGTGAGGAGGCTGCGGGGGAGGTGACGGGAAGAGAACGGGACCATCGCGGAGAGTTTAGAATGAACATATCACACGTCTTCCGCGTCTTCGTCGTCCTCGTCGCTCGAGCCCCCGAGCAAATCGTTCAAGTACGCGTCCAGGTCGCCGGCGGCGGGCGCATCTTCGTCATCTTCCTCATCTTCGTCTTCACGCGCGCTCCCGGACGCGCGGCTCGGACTAGCATCACTC